>Ga0306924_10000626_pt1 | contig 30038 bp, 25 predicted proteins | sample sta12Can44000111_FD_203756 | JGI IMG/M metagenome (GOLD analysis project Ga0306924, IMG submission 203756) | Lab enrichment of tropical soil microbial communities from Luquillo Experimental Forest, Puerto Rico - statanox.12C.anox.44.000.111 (v2)... | ecosystem: Environmental > Terrestrial >... | reverse complement strand
GCGTTGAGGATGTGCCGGCAGTCGCCAGCGAGGGCGCAGATGAGCCGGGCGTGACTGTAATCCTGCCGAAGATGGCTCTGGTGAGCCTCGCCGACCCCGAGATGCGGAGGGGGCGCATTGATGGTGCATCGCTAACGGGCGCGGAGCAGGCGATCGCCATCGAAGCTCCGCGCATCGAGCTTGCCGCAAGCAGGGACGTGAAAATCGACCTCGCCACGATCGAGGCGCCGCACATCGCGCCGGAGATGGCCGAGCTCAAGCCGTCGGCGGATGAGAGCGAAGCGGCGCCCCTGCTGGACGAGCCGGCGCCCGAGCCACCGCCAACGAGTGCTCCCAGCCCGCGCGTGAATCGCTTCGCGCTGCTCGCCGCCTGCCTTGCGCTTGCCGCAGGCCTGGGCGGCATGGTCGGCGTGCTGGGGGCTTATGCGCTGGTTCGCCCGCAGCCCACCCAGCTCATTGCCGGGGGCAAGCTGAGCACCGAGGAGATCCAGGCGCTCAAGGAGAACGTGGTGCAGGCGCGCGTCGAGCTCGCCGCCCTCAAGGCCAGCTTCGATGCCGGCAACCGCATCGCCACCACTCAGCTTGGCAAGGTCACCGAGCGCATGGAGCGCATGGAGCGCAATGCCGCCGAGCCTGCCGCCCGCATCAACAAGGCGGTTGAGAATTTCGAGCGCCTCGCGCGCGCCGAAGGCGTCCGGGCAGGGGAGGTCACCGGCTCGATTGCGCCTGCGCCGTCGGCTCCCGGCCGCACGGCCGGAGTGGAAGGATGGGTGTTGCGCGATGTCCGTCGCGGCACCGCCTTCCTCGAAGGTCGCAGTGGGGTCATGGAGGTCGAGCAGGGCGATATGGTGCCGGGGCTGGGCCGCATCGATGCCATCCGCAAGCAGGATGGACGCTGGGTGGTCGTCACCTCGCGCGGCACCATCACCATGCGCTGACGGCCTTCCTAAGATCAGCTCAGGCCCGCCTGCGCCCTCTCTCGGCGCCAGCAAAATCTACGCAGAGAAGCTTACGCATTCTGCGCGAGCGTGACTGTCTTGCCCGTGCGCACGCCGAATTGCCCGCGTGAGCGATTTTGCCGACCACACGCCAGGTGATTCAGATCATCGAGCGCGCAAGCCGCAGCGCGCGCGCAACGGCATCGGTGCGTCCGCTCGCCCCGAGCTTGCCCACAATGGAAGCGACGTGAAACTTCGCGGTGTGGATGGAGATATCGAGGCGGCGCGCAATCTCCTTGTTGGAGGCGCCGGTCATCAGCTGCTGCAGCACCTCCACCTCGCGAACCGTCAGCTCGGGCAGCTCCGCGTCCGTTTCGTCGTCGAACACCGAAATCGGCTCGCCTTGCCGGTCCGTGCAGACGAGCCCCTGCATGACCGCCTGGACCGCGGCCTGCAGCTTGACGCCGCTGAATGATGGCAACAGTCCGCCGGCATGGCCGCGGCGCACTGCCTCATCGATGGTCGGGCGATCGCCGATGACGATGACGGGCACGTCGCTTTGCGTGCCGCTTGTCGCCGGCAGATGGTCTGCGATCACGACATCGGCCCCTGCCGGGTCTGCGGCAAGGACGAACCGCGGATCGGCGCCGTCCAGCGCGCGCAGCGCGCGGCTGCGCAGCTCCTCATCATCGATGGCAAGCGCGACGGCTATTTGCGCGTGGCGCACGTTTCTCGCAGCATCGGCATTCACGCAGTCGGACTTTCGCCAAGGGTGACGCTCACTCTCATATCGGAGCCGGAGCGGGAGATGTCGATATTGGCGCTGTGGCCCGGTGCCGCGTTGCGCAGCATTCCGGAAAGCGCGCGCACCGAGGCGGTCGTGTTGCCCTCGAAGGAAAGAATGATATCGCCCTGCTGCAGCGCCGAGCGCGCCGCCGGCCCCTTCGGGTCGAGGCTGATGATCATGAGGCCGGTTCTCGTCGCAGCATCGGAGCTCTCGGCCATCTCACCGACCGCGACCGCCTGCACGCTCACGCCGAGATAGCCGCGCCGGATGCGCCCGTGCTCGAGCAGCTCCTGGGCTACGCGCCCGATCGTCTCGGCCGGTATCAGCAGCACGCGCCGGCGCGGCCCGAGCACCGACATGCCGAGGAAACGCCCCGCGGTGTCGAATACCGCGGCGCCCTCTCCATGCGACGGCAGCCGCATGTCGAGCCAGATGCGCGGGCCGACGTCGCCGCCGCGCATGCTGCGCCAGGGTTGCCCAGCGAGCGCAACAAAGCCGATCGCGCAGGTCGGCCCATGCGGGCAGCGGCCCGCTGTCAGAACCATTTGTCCGAGTGCCGCCTGCGCCGGCGTTGCCGCCGTCACCGCCGGCACGCTCGCCCCCACCCTGACCAGTGCGATGTCGGTCGACAGATCGCGGCCAATGACCGTGCCCTCGACGTGCTCCTGCGCGGGGGTCACCACGGCGATGGTCGCGCCGTTCCGGGCACGCAGCAGCTCCGCTGCGGTCACAATGACGTCGGGTCGCCAGTGAAAGCCGCTGAACCAGCGGCCGCGGTCGCGCAGCGCGACGCTGGATTGCGATGCATCCCTCGCCAGGTAGGACACGTCGGCTGAGAGTGTTGCGAGCGATGAGCTTTGGGTCGGCATGGGAGGCGCTCCGGCTGTCGATTGTCGCCCGCAAACATGCGCATTGGCCGCCTGCGCTCCAACTGCCCGGATGGCTAGGTGCGTGGTGCTCTTTTCCGAAGGTCGCGCGCACCCCATATCTGTCGGGGTCACAAACTCATGTTCGACAATACGTCATTAGATGTTGCGGGCTCGCCCACGGTGCCGCCGGAGGACCAGGCGCTGCTCGATGCTTATTCGCGCGCGGTCATCGACGTCGTCGACCGCGTCGGACCTGCGGTTGTGCGCCTCGATGTGAAATCGCGCGACGCGCGCGCGGCCGGCGGCACCGGCTCCGGCGTGGTGGTCGCGCCCGACGGGCTCGTGCTCACCAACAGCCATGTGGTCGGCGGCGCCGCCCACGTCGATGTCACCACCGTCGAGGGCCGCAATCTTGCCGCACGCGTCGTAGGGGATGATCCCGATACCGATCTCGCGCTGGTGCGGGTCGATGCGGCGGTGACGTTGCCGGCGGCAACGTTGGGCAACTCCAAGCGGCTGCGCCGCGGCCAGCTGGTGATTGCCATCGGCAATCCGCTTGGCTTCGAATCCACAGTGACCACGGGCGTGGTCTCTGCGCTCGGCCGCTCGCTGCGCTCGCGCTCGGGGCGGCTGATCGACGATGTCATCCAGACCGACGCGGCACTCAATCCCGGCAATTCCGGCGGGCCGCTGGTGTCCTCCCGCGGCGAGGTGGTCGGCATCAACACCGCGGTGATCATGGGGGCGCAGGGCATCTGCTTTGCGGTGGCCTCGAACACCGCCAATTTCGTGCTCGGAGAGCTGGTGCGCCATGGCCGCGTACGGCGCGCCTTTATCGGGATCGCGGCCCAGCAGCTTGCGCTCTCTCGCCGACGCCGCCACGCCGCCGGGCTTGCGCAGGAGAGCGCAGTGATAGTCTCGAGCGTCGAGCCTGAGGGCCCAGCCGAGCGGGCAGGGTTGCGCTCCGGCGACATCATCCTTTCACTCGACGGCAGAGCAGTGACGGGGGCGGATGACCTCATTCGTCTGCTGGCCGGCGAGAAGATCGGTCGTGCGATCGAGATCGATACGCTGCGCAGCGGTGACCGGCGCACGCTCTCGCTGGTACCGGCCGAGCGCAGGAGCAGACGGTAAGGGGAGCTTTGCATTCTGTCCGGTGGTGCCGGCCTGCAATCCGTGCGAAATTGCGACGCATCGCGCCGCCATTCGGCGGAAGGGACTGAGCACATGCCGAGACCGCTCGCGCGGGGTGTCCTGATCGCGCTCATTGCCATCCCGCCTGGCGCCCCGCAGGCCACGGCCTTCGAGCGCGTGCAGGCGCCGCCCGGCAAACCGGAGATGCGCGAGAACTGCCCCGGTCTCGTGGCCGGCGACCCCCCGCGCGCCACCCCAGCCGATTTCGCGGTTGCCGCGCTCAACCCCGACCAGGTCCGCATCACTTATGTCGGTCACGCGACCTTCCTGATCGAGAGCCCGCAGCACGTGCGCATTGCAACCGACTACAATGATTATGTGCGCTCGCCGGTTGTACCCGACATCATCACCATGAACCACGCGCACGGCACCCACTACACCGACTACCCCGATCCGGCCATCAAACACGTGCTGCGCGGGTGGGGACCGACGCCGGACCAGCCCGCCCGGCACGACATCAGCCTTCGCGACGTGCGCGTGCGCAACGTGCCCACCAATATCCGGGACTGGCGCGGCGGCACCGAGCGGCATGGCAATTCCATCTTCATTTTCGAGATCGCCAACATGTGCATCGCGCATCTCGGACACCTCCATCACACGCTGACCCAGCAGCAGCTCAACGAGATCGGCCGCATCGATGTCGTGTTCGTGCCGGTCGACGGCAGCTACACCCTCGATCTCGACGGCATGGTGGAGGTGCTGCGCGCGCTCAAGGCGCCGCAGATGATTCCCATGCATTTTTTCTCGACCTTTACCCTCCAGCGTTTCCTCGATCGGATACGCGAGAGCTGGCCGGTGGAGATGAGCGAGATCCCGTCCATGATCGTCTCCAAGACGACCTTGCCGGACGCGCCTAAGGTCACCGTGCTGCCGGGGCATTGATGCTTCCGGCGGACAGGCAGCGGCCATGCTAAGCGCCGAGCACAACGAGCTCATCACCCGCACCGGCCCCGGCACGCCGGCCGGCCGGCTGATGCGTTGCTACTGGCAACCCGCCGCGCTCATCGACGAGCTGTCGGGCAGCCGGCCGGTGCGGGCGGTGCGCCTGCTGGGCGAAAGCCTCGTCGCCTTCCGCGATCGAGCGGGCCGCTACGGATTGATCGAGCGCGCCTGTCCGCACCGCGGCACCGATCTCGCCTTTGGGCGTCTGGAGCAGGATGGCCTGCGCTGCTCGTTTCACGGCTGGCTGTTCGACGTCACCGGCCAATGCCTGGAGACGCCGGCCGAGCCGGAGGACAGCCGCATCTGCGCCAACATCCGGCAGAAGGCCTACCCGGTGGTGGAAAGGAGCGGGATCCTGTTCGCATACATGGGAGAAGGCGAGCCGCCGGCGTTTCCGCATCTCGACTGTTTCACCGCACCCGAGACGCACACCTTCGCCTTCAAGGGCATGATCGACTGCAATTGGCTGCAGTCGCTCGAGGTCGGGATCGATCCCGCGCATACCTCATTCCTGCACCGGTTCTTTCATGACGAGGAGCCTGAGCAGGGCTACGGCAAGCTGTTTCGCGATCGCTCGCTCGATTCCGACATGCCGATGACGCGCATCATGCGCGAGTTTCCCCGCCCCAACATCCAGGTCGAGCCCACTGACTTCGGCATGCGGGTGATCACGCTGCGCCAAATCAGCGCGGCCAGCACCCACGTGCGGGTCACCAACCTGCTGTTTCCGCACGCCTTCACCATTCCCATGAGCAGCGAGATCACGATCACGCAGTGGCACGTGCCGATCGATGACGAGCGCCACTACTGGTACGCGATCTTCACGAGCTTCGGCGCGCCTGTGAACCGGGATGAGATGCGGCGCCAACGCCTGGCCTTGTACGAGCTGCCCGATTACGTTCCCCGCAAGAACAGGAGCAACAACTACGGATTCGATCCGCACGAGCAGGAGCACGAGACCTTCACCGGCATGGGCACCGATATCAACGTGCACGACCAGTGGGCCTGCGAGTCCATGGGGGCCATCGCGGACCGTACCAGAGAGCATCTCGGACAGAGCGACAAGGCGATCAGCGCCTACCGGCGCATGCTGCGCGGCGCCATCGATGCCGTCGGCAACGGCGGACGGCCCTTGATGATGCTCGATCCGGCGGCCGCGGCGCGCATCACCGGGCCCCCGGCAATCGACGGCATCGGGCCGAGCGAGGGGTGGCAGGATTATTGGCGCAGAACAGATGCTGCGCGTCGCGCGGCCTCAGGCTGGGCGGCCGGCGCAGCCCGGCACGGCTAGCCGCCGCTACGCATCCACGCTCGCAGCGAGTGCGTTCTGCTCAATGAAAGCGCGGCGCGGCTCGACCTTGTCGCCCATCAGCTCGTCGAACAGAATGTTGGCCTCGTCGATCTCTTTCACGTTCACCTGCAGGAGCGAGCGGGCATTGGCGTCGAGCGTAGTTTCCCACAGCTGGCCCGGGTTCATCTCTCCCAGGCCCTTGTAGCGTTGCAGTGAAAGGCCTTTTCGCCCGGCATTGGTCACGGCTTCGAACAGGGCGACCGGACCATGGATGGGCATCTCCTCGTCCTTGCGACGCAGCGTTGCCGGTCGCGGATAGACCTGCTGGAGCATCGCCGCGTACTCGTCGAGCTTGCGCGCGTCGGCCGAGCCGAGCAGCGCCTGGTCAAGAACTGCCACATCGGTGACGCCGCGGACGCTGCGCTCGAAATGAAAGCCGTCGCCTTCCCGGAACTCTCCCTGCCAGCCGCGCTCGGTCTCCTCCGACAACGCGTCAAGCCGTCGCGCGATATACCTTGCGGCATCGGCCGCCGCGCGCGGATCTCCGAAAATGCGGGACGTGAGTACCCCGGCAATCGCTGCCTGCTCCACCACCTTGCGGCTGTACCGGCTGTGCAGCCCATTGAGCAGATTGCGGATGGCGCGGGCCTGCTCCACGAGCTCCTTGAGGTCGCCGCCGGCACGATGCTCGCCTGAGGACAGCCGCAACACTGAGTCCTCCAGGCCCGTCGCAATGAGGAAGTCCTCGAGCGCGCGCTCGTCCTTAAGATACTGCTCCGATTTGCCGCGCGTGACCTTGTAGAGCGGCGGCTGCGCAATGAAGAGATGGCCGCGATCGATGAGCTCGCGCATCTGGCGATAGAAGAAGGTGAGGAGAAGCGTACGAATATGCGAGCCGTCGACGTCGGCATCGGTCATGATGATGATCTTGTGATAGCGCACTTTCTCGACGTTGAAATCCTCGCTGATGCCGGTGCCCAGCGCGGTAATCAGGGTTCCGATCTCCTGGCTAGAGAGCATCTTGTCGAGCCGCGCGCGCTCCACGTTGAGAATCTTCCCGCGCAGCGGCAGCACGGCCTGGAAGGCGCGGTCACGGCCCTGCTTGGCCGAGCCGCCAGCGCTGTCGCCCTCGACAATGAACAGCTCCGATTTGGCGGGGTCGCGCTCCTGGCAGTCCGCCAGCTTGCCCGGCAGGGATGTGACGCCGAGCGCCGATTTTCGGGTCATCTCGCGCGCCTTGCGCGCAGCCTCCCGCGCCGCTGCCGCCGTGACGACCTTGTTGACGATGAGCTTGGCCTCTGCGGGGTGCTCCTCGAACCAGTATTGCAACGCCTCGTTGACGAGGTTCTCGACTACTGGCCGCACCTCGGAGGAAACCAGCTTGTCCTTGGTCTGCGAGGAGAACTTGGGGTCCGGCACCTTGCAGGAGAGCACGGCGGTGAGCCCTTCGCGACAATCATCGCCGGTGAGTGCAACCTTCTCCTTCTGGGCGGCGCCTGCCTTCTCCGCATAGCCCGTGACCTGCCGTGTCAACGCGGCCCGGAAGCCCGCCAAATGAGTACCGCCGTCGCGCTGTGGAATGGTATTTGTGAAGCAGAGCACGGTCTCGTGGAAGCTTTCGTTCCACCATAGCGCGCACTCGATCGCGGTGCCATCGCGCTCGGCCTTGATCATGATCGGCGCCGGGATGAGCGGGGTCTGGTTGCGATCGATGTAGCGCACGAACGCCTCGACGCCGCCCTCGAAGCGCATCTCCTCGCGCTTCTCGACGGCGTGGCGCTGGTCGGAGAGCACGATCAGCACACCCGAGTTGAGGAAGGCAAGCTCGCGCAGGCGATGCTCCAGCGTCGCGAAGTCGAACTCGGTCATGGTGAAGGTCCGCGGGCTCGGCAGGAAGGTGACCTGCGTGCCCCGCTTGTCGTGGGCGGCGCCAAGCACCGAGAGTGGGGCCAGCGCCTCCCCGTCGCGGAACTCGATGAAGTGCTCCTTGCCGTCGCGCCAGATGGTAAGCTTGAGCCAAGTCGAGAGCGCATTAACAACCGAGACGCCGACACCGTGCAGTCCGCCCGACACCTTGTAGGGGTTGTGCGTGCCGCCGAATTTGCCGCCGGCATGGAGCTGGGTCATGACCACTTCGGCTGCTGATACCCCTTCGCCCTGGTGGATGTCGGTCGGTATGCCACGGCCGTCGTCGCGCACGCTGCAGGAGCCGTCCGGATGCAGGATAACAACAACCTCCTTGGCGAAGCCGGCGAGCGCTTCGTCGATGGCGTTGTCAACCGCCTCGTAGACCATGTGATGGAGGCCGGAGCCGTCGTCAGTATCGCCGATATACATGCCGGGCCGCTTGCGCACGGCATCAAGGCCCTTGAGCACCTTGATGGAGTCGGCGCCGTAATCGGCATCAATAGGCGGCGTCTGGCGGGCGGCTTCAGCCATGGATCGCTTTCGAATCGGAGTGCGGGAGGGCTCGCGGAACCAGTCTTGGTCTGACACGAAACGGAGGGGTCGTACAGCCCAAAGTGTGAACTCTAAGTAGCTGTTTTTTATGGAATTTCAAGGGCGCCGGCATGGCGCGGAAAGGTGCGCGGGAAGGCCCCGCCATGCCCTGTTTGTGCGCTCAATTTTGCCTGTGCATCGCGACGCGCTCCACAGGTTCCCTCCCAACAGCGCTGGACTTGGCTGGTCGCCCTCGCAATGCTTGCAGGGGGGCACGCATCAAAAAGAGAGGCCGTGATGCCACTGGACTTTTGTCATCCACGGGCGCCGCACAAGAAGCTCCGGATCCCGGAATGGTACGTTTCGAGTCTGATGCTCGACCGCGCGCTCGACGCCATTGTGCGCCGGGTGAAGAAGCTCGACCGCGAGCACGACATTCCGTATCTGGCCGGCTACAGCAGGGACGGCCAGACGATCTATATCGACCGGCACATGCCGCGTACCATGAAATTACGCGGCCGCGAGGTCGATACCGACCGTTTCCTGATCCTGCACGAGGAGGTCGAGAAGACGCTCATCGACCAGCTCCATCTGCACTACCTGCATGCGCACCAGATTGCGACCCGCGCCGAGGAGGCGGCGGTTCGCGCCGCCGGCGTGCTGTGGCGTGATTACGACCGGTTCATGCAGAAGCACGTCAAATCGATCGGCGACGAACGTCTTTCCAAGGTGCCGGCTGACCTCGACCTCAAGCCCTACCGCGACGAGCACGATTTCGATCTGCTCAAGCGCATGCTCGAAGCTGTCGAGCAGGGAAAGACGCCGAAAGGGATCGACCGCGCACGCGTACGCAAGGCGCTCGATCGCCATGCGCCCGAGCTCCGGCAGCACCTCGACAGGATGGCGCGCGCGAAGCAGTAGCCGTCAGCCGATCCTGAGAACCACGTTCCCGACCGCCGCGCCGGATTCCACCGCCTCGTGTGCGGCGACAATCTGGTCGAGCTCGAACGCCTGCGCCACTTGATGGATCAGCTCGTCGCGCGCCAGCATTGCGGTGAGCTCGGCGGTAGCGCGTGCGCGCATGTCCTTGGCCATCTCATAAACGAGAAAGAACTTGAGCGTGATGCTGTTCTGGAGCAGGAACTGGAACGGGATCGGCAGCTCCGAAGCGCTGCTGCCGTAGACGGCCACAATGCCGTTTGGAGCCAAGACGTCGGGCAGCAGCCCGGCATTGGCGGCAAGATCGACTTCGATGACCGCGTCGACGCCGCGATTGCCGGTGAGGGCCTTGACCCGCTCGCCCACGTTCTCGCGCTTATAGTCTATGACATGGTTGGCGCCCGCCGTGTGCGCGCTGTTGCCTTTGACGGCGGAGCTCACCGTGGCGATCACAATGGCGTTTCGCTTTCTTGCGAGCTGAACGGCATAATGACCCACCGCGCCCGCGCCGCCAGCGATCAGGACGATCGAGCCTGGCCGGACGCCGGCGAGATCGATCGCCTGCCAGGCGGTATAGGCCGGGATGCCGAGGCAGGCAGCGGCCTCCAAACTCACGTTGGCCGGCAGCGGCACGGCCTGCTCGGCGGGAATCGCAATTGCCTCGGCGGCCGTGCCGAATGGCCGGCGCCACTGGCCGTTCCATAACCAGACACGCTCTCCGACCCGGGCAGGCGACACGCCTTCGCCCACGCAATCGATCTCGCCCGCGCCGTCGCTGTGCGGGATCACGCGCGGGAATGCGATCTTGCGCGTTCGCCCCGCGCGGCTCTTGACATCGGAAGGGTTAACCCCAGATGTCCGCATCCGCACTCGGACCTCGCCCGGTGCCGGCTGCGGGGCTTCGACCTCAGCAACCTGCAGCACGTCTCGCGCGTTGCCGTTTTGCTCGTAATAAGCCGCACGCATCACATCATCTTCCTTGATTTGAATACGTTTCCGACCATTGCGCCTTGATTTGACCCGCCCTGACGTCGAACACTTCCGTGCCCGCCGAAAGCTCCGCAAACGCGGCGGGGTCGGCGCCGGTCATCCAGCTTTGCGCGCCCAGTTCCGCTAGCTCCGTATAGAGCGCGGTGCGGCGCAAGGGATCAAGGTGCGCAATCACCTCATCGAGCAGCAGGACCGGGGCAAATCCCGAAAGTTCCGCGAGCAGTCGCGCGTGAGCGAGCACGAGGCCGATCAGCAGCGCCTTCTGCACTCCGGTCGAGGCGTCAGCGGCGGCGATCGCCTGCTCGGCATGGTGCACGGCGAGATCGGTGAGATGGGGCCCTTCGAGCGTGCGACCAGCGGCCGCATCGCGGGCGCGATTGTCACGCAGCAGCGCACGGTAGCGGTCCTCGATCTCGATCGCCGGACAAAGGGGCACCAGGTTTTCCATCCAGCCCTCAAGCGCAATCTCGGCGGGCGGAAAGACAGAGCCGGTCGCCGCGCGCGCGGCAAGCGCCGTTTGCAGTCGAGCGGCGATCTCGACCCGTGAGGCCGCGACTGCCACCGCAAGCTCGGCTGTCTCGTGCTCGATTGCGTCGAGCCAATGTGCGTCGGAGCGGACCTCCGCCAGCAAGCGGTTGCGCGAGCGCAAGGCGCGTTCGAGCGAGGAGACCCGACTGGCGTGCTCCGGGTCGACGGCAAACACGAGACGATCGAGAAAGCGGCGGCGCTCGGAGGCCGGCCCGCTGAACAATCCATCCATCGCCGGGATCAACCAGATCACATGCAAATGATCGGCAAAAGCGGCGGCGGAGCGCACCGGCTCGCGGTCGATGCGGCATTTCCGTGCAGGAGGGGCGTCGTCTTGCGCGGGCGGATCGATGCCTGTGCCGAGCGCGACAGTTCCCAAGGCTCCCTGCACCTGGGCAGACACTGCCCACGATCCGTCTCCCTCGGAAAAGGCGACGTCCTCAAGGGTTGCGCGCCGCAGGCCCCGTCCCGGCGCGAGAAAGGAGATTGCTTCGATGAAGTTGGTCTTGCCCGCGCCGTTGGGGCCGATCAGCACAATGGGGCTGGCCCCGGCCTCAACGTCCGCGGCGCGATAGTTCCGGAAATTCGTCAGGGTCAGACGGCGGATGCAGGCGGCGGGCATGGCAGGGATTCAGGTATCAGATATCAGGAATCAGCTCACGTTTCCTGATCCCTGATTACTGATCCCTGACTGCTGATCCCTGATCCCTGTCACACCCTCATCGGCATCAGAACGTAAAGCGCGCTCTTGCTCTCGCGGTCCTGGATCAGAGCTGGAGAGCTGTGGTCGGAAAGCTTCAGGACCGCCCTTTCCCCGTCGATTTGAGCGGCAATATCCAGCAGATAACGGGAGTTGAAGCCTATGTCGAGCGGCTCGGAAGCGTATTCGACTTCCAGCTCCTCGCTGGCGCTGCCGGAATCCGGGTTGGTGACCGAAAGCATCAGCTTGCCGTCACTGAGGGACAGCTTTACCGCTCTTCCGCGCTCGCTCGATACCGTGGATACGCGATCGACGGCCTGCTCGAATTCTTTCTTGTCGACCGTGAGCTCCTTCTCGTTGCCGAGCGGGATGACGCGGGCATAATCCGGGAAGGTTCCGTCGATGAGCTTCGAGGTGAGCACCGCGTCGGCGAGGCTCAGGCGGACCTTGCCCGGCGACAGCTCGACAGTGACCTCCGCCTCGGGATTTTCGATCAGGCGCTGAGCTTCTCCCACGGTCTTGCGTGGAACGATGATGCCGGGCATGCCGGCGGCCCCTGCCGGCAAAGGAAGCTCGAATTGCGCGAGCCGGTGCCCGTCGGTTGCGACGGCCCGCAAAGTTGCCGTCCTGGCGGAGCTGCTGGGATGCAGGTAGATGCCGTTGAGATAGTAGCGTGTCTCCTCGGTCGAGATCGCAAAGCTTGTCTTGTCGATGAGGCGTTTGAGATCGGCCCCGGAAAGCTTGAACGCGTGCGTCATCTCGCCGGCTGCGAGGTCAGGGAAGTCGCTCTCCAGCAACGTCTGCAGAGTGAAACGTGAGCGGCCGGCGCGAATGGCCAGCAGGCCGCGGTCGCCGGAGCTCTCGATGACGATTTGGGCCCCCTCGGGAAGCTTGCGCACGATGTCATAGAGCATGTGCGCCGGCACGGTGGTCGCTCCAGGGGGGCCGACCTCGGCCGGGACCGTCTCGGTCATCTCCAGGTCGAGATCGGTTGCCTTCAGAGCCAGCCTCGAATTGTCGGCTTTGATGAGGACATTGGCCAGGATGGGGATGGTGTTGCGCCGCTCCACCACCCGATGAACGTGCCCGAGACATTTCAGCAGTGCCGCGCGCTCAACGGTGACCTTCATTATTGTAACCCGCTGGGACGAAAGGGGCACAGAACGTGGCGCGTACGCGCGAATTCCGCAAGTGCGGAAGAACTGCAAGCTCCGCGCAGGTCCCACCGAGCTCGGGAGCGCTTGCAGGGGAACCGGAACCAGAGTGGTGAGCCAATACGGCCGGTCACTCCTGCAATTGGCGTTTCAACAGCTCAATCTCCTCGGCAAGGGCGTTGTCAGTATTCACCAGGGTCTCGATCTTCCGTACGGCATGCAGGACCGTCGTGTGGTCGCGGCCGCCGAAACGGCGGCCGATCTCCGGCAACGAGCGCAGGGTAAGCGTCTTTGCCAGGTACATGGCGACCTGGCGCGGGCGCACCACATTGGCGGTCCGACGGGACGACAACAGGTCTGCACGGCTGACGTTATACTGCCTCGCCACGACCCGCTGAATATCCTCGATCTTCACCCGCTTGGGTTCCATCGGGCGAATGAGGTCGCGTATTTCCCGTTCCGCCATTTCAAGGGTAATCGGATTTCCGGTGAGCTTGCTGTGTGCGAGGAGGCGATTGAGCGCCCCCTCCAGATCCCGTCCGTTGTGGGTCACAGTCTTGGCGATGAATGCAAGCACAAGCGCCGGCACGTCGAAGCCGGGATGATGCTGTCTGGCAGCCGCAGTTCGCGACTTCAGAATCTCGAGCCGCAGATCCTCGCCGAGCGGGCCCATCTCTACCGCAAGCCCTCCCGCCAGACGAGAGCGGACGCGTTCTTCCAGGCTCTCGAGATCGGACGGGGGGCGGTCGGCGGCGACTACGATCTGCCGACCAGCGTCAATGAGCGCATTGAGCGTGTGGCAAAATTCCGCCTGGGTGGATTTTCCCTGCAGGAATTGCAGATCGTCGACGACCAGCACGTCAATGGATCGCACCGCCTCCTTGAAGGCAATGGCATTCTGAGCTCGCAGTGCGGAAACGAATCCATACATGAATTTCTCAGCCGTCAGATAGAGCACCTTGCGGTCTTTACTCGCATTGCCGGCCCAGGCCAGCGCCTGCAGCAGGTGCGTCTTGCCAAGGCCCACGCCGGCGTGAACGTAGAGCGGGTTGAACAGGACGGCTTCGCCGCGCCGCGCGCTCGCAACCTGGCGGGCCGCAGCATGCGCAAGCGTGTTGCAGCGGCCGACAACAAAAGTGTCGAATGTCAGCCGCGGATCGAGCGGAGAGCCGCCAAGCGATTCGTGAGTGCCGGCAGCCGTAATGCCGGGCAGACGCATGTCCGTGCCATTGGCCTTGCCCGCGACGCTCTCGCGCGTTGGAGCCGCCAGTTCGGCCGCCTTGCCCTTCAGGGGCGCTGCACGCAATACAGAGGAGCGGACGGTAAGCTCTATGCGCGAGCAGCCGCTATCCTCCGCCTGCCAACAGGCAAGGACGCGTTCGGCGTAATGCGATTGAATCCAGCTTTTCAGGAAGCGAGTGGGCACCGACAGCTTGACGGTATCGCCCTCGTTACCGTCAAGCTCCATTCGTGCGAACCAGCTCGAGTAAATATCATCGCCGACCTCGGCCCGAAGCCGATCCCTGACGCGCGTCCAACGCTGCTGATCGGTGCTCATCATGCGGCCGTCTCGTTATTTTTGCTGGGTTGCGTAATGTGGCGCCGGGGATGACCGCAGGATCAACGCGGCAGGGAAGGAAACAGATAACGCCTGGCTCTGATGGCCTCAGCGGGGAGGCAGTGGAGGGCCACACGCGGCAATGACCATATCGGATGGAAGCTCGTCGGCCCGGTGCTGGATCGCGCCGGCGGACGTTTTTGCCCGTGCTCCTGTCACAATACCCCCCTGTCATCGCCGCCACTGCTGCGGAGGCGCTGCACCGTTTCGATGCTTCCAACTATTCAGCGTGCTTTTGCGCAGGCCTTCAGTAGTCGCTCGACTCTACGCTCAAGCTTGTGCTCACTCGTTCCGCGTTGCGACTCCATGAACCGAACACGGAACAACAGGCGATAACTCTCCCGCTCTCATCCTTAGATGAGCGCAAGCACAAACCTTTTACTGAGAACCGCCAGTGGCCCAGCGGCAGAACCAAAATAGCACGCTGCGAAACCCCTGCAATGTTGCGCAACTCGTGAAAACGCCGATTCGCGCCGCGTTCGCCGCTGCGCAGCGCTGCGTCCATTTTCATCTTCAATATAAATGATTGATGTTGTTGCCGGATTTAATACTGCTTGGGATTCGGCAACATCGTCTGTACGTCGCGACCGGGCATTTGCACGCAACGGCAAGAATGTCCGATATCCAAGTCCTTGAGCGCGCTTTCCTCCTAAAGCTTTCTGCAAACAGCTGTTTCCTTGATCGGAAACAGCGGGTAACCCTCGCCCAAAATGAACTTTCGGCGCTGCCGATGTGGCAATCCGGCAATAGCTGTCAAGAGCCGAATGCTAAGCGGACACATGATGGCCGGATTGCGTGACGCTATTGTTACGCACCGAAAAAATTCTTGATTCCGAGCAATCCCGCCTCCGCGGCACGCCCGCGGCTATCCAGCAACTGTTTGCAAGCAGCGCGACGCTACGAATTGCTGGCGTATGATTCCGGGATCAAGCGCCGAGCTTGTCGACGCGATGACAGAGACGGGATACCTTTCGGCTCGCAGCATTGCGGTGCACGATACCCTTTTGGGCGGAGCGCATGATGACCGGCTCAGCTTCCTTCAGCGCCGCTTGCGCCTTGTTGCGGTCCCCTGCGGCAATCGCCTCCTCGACCCTGCGCACCAGATTACGCAGCTTCGAGCGGCGGCCTTTGTTGATCTCAGTACGGCGAGCGATCTTGCGGGTAGCCTTGCGGGCGGAACTGGTATTGGCCATGCCTTGCTCGTTCTGGGGGCGGTGCAGCCCGCTTGATCGCCGGTAAAATTGGCAGCTCAGCAAAAGCAAGCGGCGGCGAGAGCCTCGCCGCCACCGCGCGCTCCTTATAGGAGCCTCGCCCGCGACCGTCAACGAGCGACTGTCGGCAGCAACTTTGGGCCGGTAAGGGGGAATTCCTCGGATGGCAGGCAAGACAGGCGGGGACAGCGGTAGCGTCGCGGGCCTGCACCAGCGGACTATTGCGCTCGTGCCGGTTGTGCGGCCGTTCGCGACGAATCCGCGCGCGGCGCTCGCACCACATCATAGCGACTGGCCAGTGCCGTCCGTTCTGCCTGCGGGCAGGCAGAGAGCGGCGGTTGCACGCGGGCCCAAGCGCCGTCCTTGTGGATGTGGGCCAGCACAGCCTTCACCCCTGGGACCAGCTGCTTGCCATCGAACAGTCTGCGGATAGCGACCGCGTCGTCGAGGGCATGCGCATCGCCAGTGCGCCAAGCCTTTGCGCAAAGGTCGGCATTGAGATTGGCAGTTGCAGAGATACAGCCTGCAAACATGCCCGAACGGGCTTCCATCAGCGCAGCTTCGGTGGAGGGAAATACCTTGAACCCGGCTGCGATGCTTGTGGCTGCCCGTGCGTAGCCCATATCGCCGGACGAATCCTTGATCCCGGCGATCCGCTCCCCATGCGCCTCGAGCAGACGCCTGATCAGGCCGATATGCCAGGGTAATCCCGATTGTGCAGGGAAATGGTAGAGATAGACCGGAATCGGGGTCGCCGCTGTAGCGCTCACGATCGCTTCGATGTAAGCGGCAAGCCCATCATCCGGCACACCCTTGTAGTAGAACGGCGGCAGCACCAATGCCGCCGCAAAGCCCAGCTCGGCAGCACGCCGGGTCAACGCGATTGCATCCGCAAGGGCTGCAGCGCCGGTGCCAACCATGAGCCGGTCCATGGGCAAGCCGGCTGCGCGGTACGCCGACATCACGGTCACGCGCTGCTCGGTCGAGAACGAGGTTGCTTCGCCCGTGGTGCCAAGGACGTTGAGCCCATCGCAACCGTGGGCGAGGAGAAAGCGCGCAAGCGCGGTCGAGCGCATGCAATCGGGAGCGCCGCCGGCCTCGACCGCCGTTGCGACGGCGGCGATGACACCGCGCAGCTTGCTGTCTTGCTTGCCATTGCTCATTGTTGAGGACGTCCTCCGCGCTATCCGCTCACATTGAAGGCCGCGAGCGCCGCCATGTTGGCCAGCTGAGTATCATTGGCCGAGAGCGGCACAATCTGCACCGGCCGGTCAAGGCCGACCAGGATTGGACCGATGACCGTGGCGCCGCCCAGCACTTCCAGCAGCTTGGTCGAGATCGAAGCGGAATGGAAGGCGGGCATGATCAGCACATTGGCGGGCCCCGACAAGCGGCAGAAAGGATAGACCTCGCGCAGGTCCATGTTGAGCGCTACGTCCGCCGCCATGTCGCCGTCGTATTCGAAATCGACCCGCCGCTCATCGAGGATTCGCACCGCGGCCTGAACGTGAGCGGCCCGCTCGCCCGGCGGATTGCCGAAGGTCGAGAATGCGAGCAGCGCCAATCGCGGCTCGTAGCCAAATCGGCGCGCGACGCCGGCGGCCTCGACCGCGATGTCCGCCAGGGTGTCGGCATTGGGCATTTCGGTAACCGCGGTATCGGCGACCAGCACCGTGTGGCCGCGCGCCAGAACGAGCGACACGCCTATGACGCGATGGCCAGGCTTGGGATCGATGCAGCGGCTGATATCCGAGAGCGCACCCGAGAAATTGCGCGTGACCCCCGTCACCATGGCATCCGCATCGCCGAGCGCAACCATGCAGGACGCGAAATGGTTGCGATCCTGATTGACCAGCCGCTGGCAATCGCGCGGAAGAAAGCCCTTGCGCTGCAGGCGCTCGTAGAGATAGGCGCTGTAGGCGGCGTTGCGCTTCGACAGACGGGCATTGATGATGTCGATGCCGCCGCCAAGCTCGATGCCGAGAGTGCGGGCGGTCTCGCGCACCCGCTCCTCCCGACCCACGAGCAGCGCCGTGCCCAATCCCTGCTCGACGAAGCTGGTCGCGGCGCGGATCACCTGCTCCTCCTCGCCTTCGGCGAATACGACGCGTTGCGGGCGTCGCCGCAGCCGCTCGTGCACCCGCTGCAGGAACCCGGCGACCGGATCGCGCCGGGAGCGCAGCTGTGCGCGGTAGGCATCCATGTCGGCGATCGGGCGCCGGGCAACGCCCGTCTCCATTGCCGCCTTGGCGATGGCAGGCGGCACGAAGGAGATCAGGCGCGGATCGAACGGTACCGGGATGATGTAGTCCGCGCCGTATTTCGGCCGGGTGCCGTACGCAACCGCCACCTCGTCGGGGACATCCTCGCGCGCAAGCTCGGCAAGTGCGCGCGCGGCGGCAATCTTCATCTCCATGTTGATGGCGGTCGCCCGCACGTCGAGCGCGCCGCGAAAGATATACGGGAAGCCGAGCACATTGTTGATCTGGTTGGGATAGTCGGAGCGGCCGGTGGCCATGATGGCATCGCTGCGCACCTCGGCCACTTCCTCCACGCTGATTTCCGGGTCGGGATTCGCCATTGCGAAGATGATCGGCCGTCCGGCCATCGATTTCACCATCTCCTTTGTCATCGCCCCTTTGGCCGAGAGTCCGAAGAAGACGTCAGCGCCAGCCAGTGCCTGCGCGAGCGTACGCGCGGAGGTCTTGGCGGCATGCGCGGACTTCCATTGGTTCATGCCTTCGGTACGACCCTGATAGATCACCCCTTTGGTGTCGCACAGGATGATGTTGTCGGGCGTGAAGCCGATTGCCTTAAGGAGCTCGAGGCATGCGATGCCGGCAGCGCCCGCGCCGTTACAGACAAGTCTGGTCGACTTGATGTCTCGGCCGGTGAGATCGAGCGCGTTGATCAGCCCGGCGGCGGCAATGATGGCAGTGCCGTGCTGGTCGTCATGGAAGACCGGAATGTCGAGCAGCTCGCGCAGCCGGTGCTCGATGACGAAGCACTCAGGTGCGCGGATGTCCTCCAGATTGATGCCACCCCAGCTTTTGCCCAGCAGCTTGACGCAGTTCACGATCTCGTCCGGGCTCTCCGAAGAGACTTCAAGATCGATCGAGTCGATGTCAGCGAACCGCTTGAACAATACCACCTTGCCCTCCATGACCGGCTTGGCGGCGAGCGCTCCGCGATTGCCCAGACCGAGAATGGCGGTGCCATTGGTAATGACGGCCACGAAATTGCCTTTGGTGGTGTAATCGAAGGCGCGGTCCTCGTTGTCGGCAATGGCCAGCACCGGAACGGCAACCCCCGGCGAATAGGCGAGCGAAAGGTCGCGCTGCGTCGTCATTGGCTTCGTTGCCACGACTTCCAGCTTGCCAGGACGACCCTGGCTGTGAAACAGCAGCGCTTCCTGATCGGTGAATGTCGGGCGCGTGCTCTCGCCACGGTTATTGGAAACCATCTCAACCCCTTGAACCTGCACAAGACCGCAACCGTAGCGGATGGAGCACGTCAGGCTCAAGGGAGGCTCGTCGCTTTCGGCTTCACCGTGCTGCGGCATCGGTCCTGCAGCGACTTGGACATTGAACCCGAGGCACGATGGGGCTAATCGATCCATGCGACCCGCACACGTCCGTGCGGAGAGATCGGCGATACCATGATCCGTTTTATCCTTCGCTTCATCGGCCTGCTGCTGCTTGCGGCCGGGTTCGTCATCCTGGTCTATGACGGGGCCAAATCGATCGTGGATCAGAGCCTTCCGAGATTCAGCACCGTTGGCGACATCTGGGCCAACATCCACCAGAACTCTCTCTTGGGGCTGCAGCCTGTGGTCGAACGTTTTGTCGGCGCGCGGGTCTGGCGGGCGCTGGTGCAGCCTTACTTTCTCGATCAGTGGGCTTGGCTCGTGCTTACCGTCATCGCAGCAATCCTGATCCTGCTGGGGCGCAAGAAAAAGCCGCTCATTGGCTACGCCCGCGACTAAAGCCAGCGAGCGACAGCTCGTGTCATGCCCTCGCGAGGGTTGCGGCCGCCGCCTGGCCACGGCGGTAGAAATAGAGCGTCGCGCACAGCCCGCATACTCCGGCAAAGGAGACCCAGAAGCCGGGAGCCGCTTTGTCCCCCGTGTACTCGATCAGCGCCGTCGAAACCGCAGGCGTGAAGCCGCCGAACAGAGCGGTCGCCAGGCTGTAAGCGAGCGAGAACCCGGCCGTGCGCACGCTCGCCGGAACAACTTCCGTCAGCGCCACGACCATGGCTCCATTGTAGCTAGCGTACAGAAACGACAGCCACAGCTCGACCATCAGCATCTTGCGAAACGTCGGCTCGACGACGAGCCAGGCAAGCGCCGGGTAGGCCGTGACGATCGTGAGTATCGTGAAGGTCAGCAGGATCGGCAGACGGCCGATTCGATCGGAAAGCGCGCCCATAACTGGCAGCCAGAACAGGTTGGAAAGCCCGACGCAGGACGTCACAATGAGGCTGTCGGTCGGCGTGAGATGCAGCACGCTGCTGCCGTAGGTCGGCGTGTATACTGTGATCGCGTAGAACGTCACCGTGGTCATTACCACCAGCAGCATTCCGCCAACCACGACCTGCCAATCGCGAGCGATCGTACGCGCTACTTCCGATACTGTGGGATGATGGCTGCGCGCCAGGAATTCCGGCGTCTCCTCGAGCGAGCGCCGGATATAGAAGACAAACGGCACGATCAGGCTGCCGATCATGAACGGGATGCGCCAGCCCCAGTCGCTGATCTGCTCAGGCATGAGCGCTTTGTTCAGGCTGTAGCCGATGAGCGCCGCGACAATGACGGCCACCTGCTGGCTGCCGGACTGCCAGCTCACGTAGAAACCTTTGTGTCCGGGCGTCGCCATCTCCGCGAGATAGACGGAGACGCCTCCGAGCTCGACGCCAGCTGAAAACCCCTGCAACAGGCGGCCGATCAGGACCAGAAACGGCGCGATGAGCCCGATGGTGGCGTAGCTCGGGACGAAAGCAATCAGAATGGTGCCCATCGCCATTATTGAAAGTGTGACGATCAGCCCCTGCCGGCGGCCCACGTGGTCGACATAGGCCCCGAGCACGATGGCTCCGAGCGGGCGCATCAGGAACCCGGCGCCGAATGTCATGAACGTGAGCAAGAGAGACGCGAACTCGTTGCCGGTCGGGAAGAACGCTTTAGCGATATAGGAGGCGTAGAAGCCGAAAAGAAAGAAATCGAACATCTCCAGGAAATTGCCGCTTGTTACGCGAAGCACGGTGGCTACCTTGGAGCTGGGTGCGCTGGCAGTTGTCGACACGATCTCCTCCCGTATTTTTCTGTTCGTTGCCCGGCATTCCGCAGAGAGAACGCCGTCTGGCGCCGACGCCAAAAGCATACGGCGGTCAGGCAAGCCGCGAAATAGGGTCATACGTCCGATCATGTGGTATGAGGCGTGCCAATCGCATGGCTGCGTCCTATATTATGCGGCAAGAAGGGGAGACCCACATGTTCACATTCAAGAAGATGCTCGCAATGCCGTCTGCCGCCGAGGCACTGCCGGGCCGCTCAACTCCCATCGCGACGGCGCGCGAGCACTTCATCCTTCACCGCCCGCTCAAGGGGCCGTATCCGGAGGGTCTCGAGACCGCGATGTTCGGGATGGGGTGCTTTTGGGGCGCCGAGCGCAAGTTCTGGGAGCTCGGAAAGGGCATCTACACTACCGCGGTAGGTTACGCCGCAGGCCACACGCCCAACCCGACCTATCAGGAGGTCTGCAGCGGCCACACAGGCCATAACGAGGTGGTGCTGGTCGTCTACGATCCCAAGGCGATCAGCTATGAACGGCTGCTCAAGACGTTCTGGGAGAACCACGACCCGACCCAGGGCATGCGGCAGGGCAACGACGTCGGGACGCAGTACCGCTCCGGAATCTACGTGTTCAATGTTGCGCAGCGCAAAGCCGCGGAGCAATCCAAGGCGATGTATGAAAAGGAGCTGCGGACGCGCCGCTTCGATCCCATCACCACGGAGATCCTCGATGCGCCGCCGTTCTATTTCGCCGAGGACTATCATCAGCAGTATCTTGCCAAGAACCCGATGGGCTATTGCGGGCTCGGCGGTACCGGCGTGAGCTGTCCGATCGGCATCGCTGACAAGGTTGCATAGTTTTGGCCGCGGAGGGTGAGCTCGTCGTTGCGCTGCACGCCTCAGGAAAGGCGCACGTCGAACGGATCGGACCCAAGGCAGCCAATCTTGCCGCCCTGGCGCAGGCGGGATTGCCGACCCCGGGTGGTTTCTCCCTCACGGCCGATGCCTATCGGGCGCAGATCGCGGCGCTCGGCCTTGCAGATCTGCTGTGCCGCTTCAGCGAAGCCGACATCGTTGCGCAGCGGCGCCTCGCTGTGGAAATCCGCCTTGCGCTCTATGAGCAGCCGATGGCGCCGAATGTGCGCGCGGCGCTGGTTGAGGCCTGGCAGGGCCAACGTATGCGCCAGCAAGGACCCAGCGCGGTGCGCTCCTCTGCCCTGGTCGAGGACAGGAAGGGGGCAAGCTTCGCTGGTCAATTCGAGAGCTTTCTCGGCATCGACGACGAAGCCGCGCTGCTCACGGCCGTGCGCGCGTGCTGGGCCGCACTGTGGACCACCAATGCACGCCGCTACATGGATAACCATGGCCTCTCGCCGGCCGACACCGCAATGGCAGTGCTGGTGCAGCCGCTGGTCGATGCACGCGCCGCAGGCGGGGGGCTGAGCGAGACGGCGGACGGCGGGATGCTCATCAGCGCGACCTGGGGGCTCGGCTCCGCCATCGCGCAGGGCGAGATCGTGCCGGATCGCATCGTTCTCTCGCGCGCCGGGTTCCTGCGCAGGATCGAGGCGGGACGCAAGCATCAGCGCGAGGCCTGCGCTCACGGCAACGGCGCGCAGCCGCAGCGGGTGGCAAGCGAGCTTGTTGCGGCGCCGTGCCTCGATCCCGTGCAGGCGGTCACACTTGGCAGGCTGATGCGAAAGGCTGCGGCTGTGCTCGGCGGCCCAGTGGAGATCGAGTGGGCGCTGGATGATGCGGGATTCAAGCTCCTGCAGGCACGCCCGCTCACGATGACTCCAGTCTCGGTACCCGACGAGATCTGGCTCACGCATCCCGGGCTGACCGGCCATCCCGCGGGCGTGGGATGGGGTGCCGGCCGCGCCGTGGTGGTGAGCTGCGAATGCGAGCTTGCGCGCGTGGCGCCCGGCGACGTGCTGGTGACCAGCGTCCCCGGCCCTGCGCTGAGCCACCTGTTGCCGCGCCTTGCGGGTGTTGTCGCCGAGCTCGGTGGCTCGACATCGCATCTCGCCTCGCTCGCACGGGAGCGGGGCGTGCCCATGGTCTTGGGCGTGCTGGATGCGACTACTCGCATCCCCGATGGGTCACAGGTTGCGGTCGATGGAGTGGCCGGTGTGGTGCGGTGGATGGCCTGATGCGTCCACGCATTTTCGTCAGCCAGCCGGTTGCCACGAGCGCCATTGCGCGCCTGCGCAAGGTTGCGCAGGTGACCGTCAATCCTGACTCCAGCCGGATCTTGCCAAAGAAGACGCTCGTTGCGGCCGTGCGGCGCTGCGACATCCTTTTTTCACTGCTGCACGACCGGATCGATCGCGAGGTGATCGCCGCCAATGGCCGCCTGCGCATGATCGCCTCGCAGTCGATCACGCCGGACAATATCGATGTGGCCGAAGCGACGCGGCGCGGCATCCCGGTCACCGTGGTGCCGCCGATCGTTGCCGAGGCAACCGCCGACATCGCGTTCGGGCTCATGCTGATGGTGGCGCGGCGCATGGTGGAAGGCGATCGCCTGGTGCACAGGGGCCGCTTTCCCGGCTCGCAATCGAGTCATCTCGCGGGTGCGGCCGTCTACGGCAAGACCCTTGGCCTGATCGGCGGCGGTGGCCGCATCGGTCGCGCGCTGGCACGCCGTGCCCGCGGCTTCGACATGCGAGTGCTCTACTGGGCGCCGCGCAGAAAGCCCGCAAGCCTCGAGCGCGAATCCGGCCTGACCTACGCATCGCTCGACAAGCTGCTGGCGCAATCCGATTTTGTCTCGATCCATTCGCCGCTCAGGGCGGAAACACGGCATCAGGTTGGTGCCCGAGAGCTCGCGCAAATGAAACGAACAGCTTTTCTCATCAACACGGCGCGCGGCGCCGTTGTCGACGAGGCGGCGCTTGCGCGTGCACTTGCCAGGGGTCAGATCGCCGGCGCCGGTCTCGACGTTTTCGAGCATGAGCCGAAGGTGACGCCGGCATTGCTCGCCATGAGCAACGTCGTTGCGACCCCCCATCTCGGCAGCGCGGTGGCACAGGTACGTGAGCAGATGGCGCTTATCGTGGTGGACAACATCCTTGCGTTGCTGGCGGGACGCACGCCGCCCAATTGCGTCAACCCGCAGGTCTTTCAGCCCGCTCTCACCGCGCTTGCGGGGAGAAGGCGGGCTAAGGGGCAAAGACGGCGCAGGCCTTGACGCAGTCCGGCAGAGTAGGAACGAGCAGATGCCGCGTAGGTTGATTGCCGTCACCGACAGCCCGTTTCCCTCGCTCGATCCTGCGCGAGCTGCGCTCGCCCGCGTCGAGCCGGAATTGCGCATGGCGGCGAGCGCGTCGGCCGACGACATCTTGGCGGTCGGGCGCGATGCCGATGCCATCCTCGTCACCTACGCCAAGCTGCCGGGTGAGCTGCTGCGCAAGCTCACGCGCTGCAAGGCAATCGGCCGCTTTGGCCTGGGCGTCGACAACATCGACGTCGCCGCCGCAGCCGAGCTCGGCATCACGGTGACCTACGTGCCCGACTACTGCATGCACGAGGTCTCCGACCATGCCATGGCGCTTCTGCTCGCGCTCGCGCGCAAGATTCCGTTGTCCAATAAGCTGGTGCAGGCCGGGCGCTGGGAGATGCCGGCGGTCGTTCCGATCCACCGTCTTGCCGGTCGCGTGCTCGGGCTCGTCGGCTTCGGCAATATCCCACGCGCGCTCGCGCCCAAGGCCAAGGCGTTCGGCCTCACCGTCGTTACCCATGATCCTTTCGTGGCCAGAGAGGTGCCTGCTGCGGCGGGGGTCGAGGCGGTGAGCTTCGAGCGGCTGCTTGCAATCTCCGATTTCGTCTCCGTCCACGCACCGCTCACGCCGTCGACGCGCGGCCTCTTCAACGCCGATGCGTTGCGGAAGATGAAGAAGGGGGCAATGCTCATCAACACGGCACGCGGTCCTCTGGTGGAGGAGGCTGCGCTGGTTGCCGCGCTCGACGCCGGCCATCTTGCCGCTGCCGCGCTCGACGTGGTCGAGGTCGAGCCGCTGGCCCGCGACTCCAGGCTCCTCGGCCGCGACAACCTCATCCTCAGCCCGCACACCGGCTTCTATTCAGTCGAGGCGCTCGACGAGCTGCAGACCAAGTGCGCGAGCGACGTGGCACGCGTGCTCTGCGGCGAGCCGCCGGTCTATCCGGTGAAGGCACGCTGAGCGAGCTTCCGGAATCAAAGAAAGGAGCAGCTCATGAAAATCGACGGCGCGTGCCACTGCGGTTATATCAGGATCGAAGGTGAGGCCGATCCGGACAAGACCACGATTTGCCATTGCCAGGATTGCCAGACGGGCACCGGCTCTGCCTTTCGCGTGTCGGTGCCGGTTGCGGGCGCGACGTTTCGCATGAGCGGCGAGCCGACCAAGTATGTCAAGACCACTGCGGAGAGCGGCAATGCGCGCGCGCAGGCGTTCTGTCCGCGCTGCGGCTCGCCGATCTATTCAACCAGTCCGGGGGAAGGCCAACAGGCCGCCTATATGGTGCGCGTCGGCATCCTGCGCCAACGCGATCAATTCGTGCCGCGGCGGCAGATCTGGTTCCGCTCGGCGCAGCCCTGGGTGACCGAGATTGCACCCATCGATCGGAGCGAGAAACAGGGCTGAGCCGCGCGCGCAGCCGCTATGCTGCTCGCCCCCGTGGATGCTCTGATTCAACACTGGTCGCTCGGTCACTGGGCCGCCGTGCGCGAACTCGGATTGATCGCCAGCGAGGACCCTGATCGTGAAGCCAGCGGCGATATTCGTGCCGAACGACTTTCTGAATATTTGTATATCCATCATTCCTGAATGGTTGTTGATCTACATTACAAAAATATAAGTTGTGCTTGAAACAAGCGCGCAACATCCCTGGTGTAGATTGAGCAATGACCCGCTGGTGGGAGCGGGAGAAAATGGATCGAGGCATACAATGGGTATCATGACCAATCGCGCGATCATCACAGCTGCTGCCGCGCTTATCGCGCTGTCCACACTAGGCCTGCAACCGGCATCGGCGGGATGGCGGCATAGTGATGAAGCGGTTGCGCTCGGTATATTCGGCGCCGTACTCGGCACCATCGCTGGGGTGATTGCTGCCGAGCATGGGCACGAGCAGCCGATTTACGTTCCCGCATATCCGTACGGTCGCGATCACGATGCCGGCGGTTATGGTTGGCACCACCGCCAGGACTTTCACGATCACAACCACTGGCATCGCGAGGATGACAGGCGGTAATCGCCGCGGTGCAAGCAGCCCCGGAAAGGGGGCTGCTTTTTTTGAGCAAGTGTCCTAGGGCGGATCAGGCGACTTCGCCGTAATCCGCCGCTTCCCAGCCAGGGCGCATTGCGCTTCGCTAATCTAAGCCAATCCCTATCAAGCCGGTCTCAGCGCCATATCGCGAGCTCGTCAACGATCTCGTGGGTGAGAACCTTCTCAAGCGCCTGCAATGCGCGCGCAACCGTGGCGCCGTCCATGACGCGATGATCGTAATTGAAGCGCACGTCGACCGATCCATCGGCGCCGATGACGCCATAATTGAGAACGACGGTGGACGGGGCCAGCGGCCGCAGCGAATCGGCGCCCAGTGCGGAATAAACCGACAGGCCGAAATTGCCGAAAAACTTGACCCGCCGCGGTCCGATATTGAGCGCAAGCCACATCAGGAAGCGGCGCAGCGGCCAGGGCAGACGGCCGAGCACCAGAACCCTGTGAAACTCCTTGATCTGTGCAAGCGGCGCTTCGTTGAAATGCCGCAAGATAGCGACCAGCTCAGCCAGCGGCTGCTCTGCGGGGTCTTTGATCCTTCCGATCAGCACCTGCGTCGGCTCCACGTCCATGCGCTCGACCGCGATCATCGCCACGCTCGACGGGTATTCATAAAGATGCGGCCGCGGCAGGCCGATATAAACGCGCCGCAGGTCGGGAATTCGCTGCGCCAGGATGGCATAGGCTTTCAGAAACAGCACCGTCCATGGCGGCCGATGCGGGCAAGCCTTGCGGGCAGCGAGCAGCGCGCCAAGTGCCATGCGTCGTTGCACCGGCAGAATTGGTACCTTGACCGCAAAGTGAAGAAAATCGTTCTGCACGCGCCGCGACGGCGCAAGCGGGATTGCGCGCCCGCGCAATTTCTTCCCCCGCTTCATTTTGCAGCCGTCCCGCACCAGCCCGACGTTCAGTGAACGTACGGCACCAGCCGCTTGGTGTGCGTCATGTATTTACGATATTCATCACCAAATGTGCTGAGCATAAGCTTTTCCTCGCGTCCGACGCGGCCACAATAGAGGATGCAGAAGCCCACCATGCCGGCGATGGCAGTCGCCCAGTTCGGCAGCAGGAAAGCCTGCCCGAGCGACCACAAGAGCGCCGAAGTATACATGGGATGGCGGATAAGCCGATACACGCCCGTGGTCACCAGCCCATGATGTTCCCGAATCACAAGCTTGATCGAGAAATTGCGCCCAAGATCCGCGTGACTGCGCCAGAACAGCCAGAGCGACGCGATGCAGGCTGCAGTCCCGACGCAGAAGCCGATCGGCTGAAACGGATAATCGGCGAACGCAAGCAAGGGCGTCGCAAGATAAAGCGCCGGAACGCCCGCGTATCCGGCAAAGCTCAACGTCAGCAGCAGGATCTCATAGTTGCGATCCCGCTCGTCGATCTGCCGGTTGTGCCTGGCGCGCCGCGCATAGCGATAGCGGATCGCGCCCCAGCAAAGCGCACATGCAACCCAGACGAGCTTGCCAAGCGCCGGCATCAGGTGGGAACGGGTGCGAGCGTGCGTGCGGGATCGATCTGTGGCATCGGTCCAGCAACTCCGATACATTTGCCCCGCTCAGTGTAACGGTTGGATCGGATATTGACCACCTCCGGAGCCGATTTGTGGCCCGCGCGTGCGACCGCGGCCATGACCTCGAAGCGGCTCATGCATGCCGTGACGCGTGCACGTGGCCGCCGCCGTGCCGGAATCGCGCTCGCTGCCGGCGCGCTCTCCGCTCTCGCCCAGGCGCCCATCCATCTCTGGCCCATCCTGTTCCTGACCTTGCCACTGCTGGTCTGGCTGATCGACGGCGCGCAGGCCGAAGGCCGGCGCGCGGTCTTGAGCTGCGCGTTCACTGGATGGTGCTTCGGGTTTGGATATTTCGTCGCATGTTTTTACTGGGCGGGGCACGCCTTTCTGGTGGATGTCGAGACGTTCGGCTGGCTGATGCCGGTCGGCGTGATTGGCGGTCCGGCTTATATCGCGCTCTACACTGCCGTCGGCTTTGCCTGTGCGCCGCTCCTTTGGGTGCGCGGGGCGGCGCGCATCTTCTCGTTTGCTCTCGCTTTGACCGCCGGCGAATGGCTGCGCGGGCACGCGCTCACCGGCTTTCCCTGGAATGCACTTGGCTATGTATTGGCCAGCCCTGTGGAGCTTGCGCAGGCTGCCTCGGTGATCGGAATCTGGGGGCTCACTTTCGTTGCCGCCGCGGTGTTCGCAAGCCCGGCGACCCTGACCGACGACCGCACTGATGTCACGCGTCCGTGGCTGCCGCTCCTGTGTGCGATCGCTGCGCTCGTTGCGCTCGCAGGGTTCGGATGGCTGCGATTGTCGCGCATGCCCACGCACCTGGTGGATGGCGTTGCGCTTCGCATCATGCAGCCGAACCTGCAGCAGGACAGCAAGTTCAATTACTCGGCCAAGGCGGCTGTGATGAGCCAGTACATCGCGCTTTCCAGTCGCGAGACCGCCGCGCGGCCACGCGGCCTGCGCGATGTGACCCATCTGATCTGGCCGGAGTCGGCGTTTCCGTTCTATCTCACCACCGAGCCCGATGCGCTGGCGCAAATCGCGTCCTTGCTGCCGGAAGGAACGGTGTTGGTCACGGGTGCGGATCGCGTCGGCGCGCCGCCGCTGGGGGCGGCCAGCAGCGATACCCATACTTCCATTTATGTCCTCGATCACCGCGGCTCGGTGCTCGCGCTTTATGACAAGGTGCATCTCGTTCCCTTCGGGGAGTATCTCCCGTTTCAGAATTTCCTCGAGCGCCTGGGGCTGCAGCAGCTCACCAAGGTGACTGGCGGCATCATTGCAGGGGACCGCCGCGAGCCCATGGCTTTGCCCGGCGCACCTCCTGCTCTGCCTCTGCTTTGCTACGAGGTGATCTTTCCTGAGGAAGTGGCACCTCGCGGCGAGCGGCCGGGCTGGCTGCTCAATCTGACCAATGACGGCTGGTTCGGAATCAGCAGCGGTCCATACCAGCATCTGCTGCAGGCACGCGTGCGTGCCATCGAGCAGGGCCTGCCGCTGGTGCGCGCGGCCAACACTGGGATTTCCGCCGTCATCGATCCGCTCGGCCGTATGATCGCTTCGCTGCCGCTTGGCGTCGAAGGGGTGCTGGACGCGCCGTTGCCGCGCCCGATCGCGCCGACGCCCTACGCCCGTTTCGGCAATGGTCCTGCCGCGCTGCTCGCGGCTTTGGCGCTGCTCGTTGTACTGCGCCGGCGAGTGCTGGACTGGCGCGCGGGAAAGGATTTTCCAGCGCAACGCGCAGCTTAACCTGAAAGAGCGGAGCCGCGACCCGCTGTCCGTTCCCAACCCAACAAGCTTTGGCCCTTGCAGCGCCCATTTGCTGCCGCAAAGCAAATCGCGGGCGCAGTGGCGAAACTTCGCAAGTGTATCGTGCACGCCACAGACTCCGGCGCTGCATGGGCGTAGGAATATCGCAACGGCTGCCGGGATCAGACGCGGCCGATACGGGGAACCGCGATGAAAGGGTTTGTGCGTGCTTGCGTCGCCGCTGCCGCCCTCGCGGGCGGTTGCGCGGGGGCGGCTGACCTTCCGAGGCCCGGACCGGTCTATATTCCGCCCGTGGTCAGGTATTTTACCTGGACCGGCTGCTATGTCGGTGGCAATGTCGGCGGCCTTTGGTTCACCAAGGAGTGGTTTAACGACGCACCGGCGCTTGCGGGCCTCAGCATGGGCTCGCAGGACGGCAACGGTTTCCTGGGCGGCGCGCAGGGCGGCTGCAACTATCAGATCGGCAGCTTGGTGGTCGGCATCCAGGGCGATTACGATTGGGCTCTCGCCACCGCCAACAACGGCAACGAGCTTTTCTCGGTCCTGACCGATCGCTCCAACGTCCGCTCGCTAGGCTCGGTCACC
>Ga0306924_10000624_pt1 | contig 30071 bp, 31 predicted proteins | sample sta12Can44000111_FD_203756 | JGI IMG/M metagenome (GOLD analysis project Ga0306924, IMG submission 203756) | Lab enrichment of tropical soil microbial communities from Luquillo Experimental Forest, Puerto Rico - statanox.12C.anox.44.000.111 (v2)... | ecosystem: Environmental > Terrestrial >... | reverse complement strand
TCTTCGAAGAAGTTGCCGGCGCTCGTCTTGGATACGACTGTGCTCATCACGGCTCAATCATCATGCCGTTTGGGTATAGGCAAGTCCTGGCACGCATCGGAGCCATGATGGAAGGCGGCGGATGCAAGTATTGTAGACCCGCGGATGGGAACACCCGAAGCGGGCGAACAATGCATCCAATCGTCCCATCATCACGTAGCTGTGTTGCCGCTCGCTACCCAGTGAAATCAACGCGGCCGCAAATTTGTTATATGCTTTGTGAGTCTTCCTGAGGGACGCCGGCGAACGCAGGCCATGACAATCGAAGCCGCCCATGACGACATGATGGTCCCGGCTGCGCCGGCCGGAGAGATTATTCATCCGGCCTGGGTGCGGATCACCCATTGGGTCAATGCCGTCGCCATGCTGGTCATGATCGGGTCCGGGTGGGAGATCTATAATGCCTCGCCGCTGTTTGCGTTCCGCTTTCCGCCTGCGATCACGCTCGGCGGCTGGCTCGCGGGCGCGCTGCTCTGGCATTTCGCGGCGATGTGGCTCCTCGCGGTCAACGGTTTCGTCTACGTCGTGCTGGGAGTCGTCAGCGGCCGGTTCCGGCGCAAGCTCGTTCCGATCCGCCCCGGCGAGGTACTTGCCGACACCAAAGCGGCGCTCATGGGCAGGCTCGCCCACGACGATCTGTCGGCCTACAACGCGGTGCAGAAGCTGCTTTATCTCGGCGTGATCCTCGCCGGCGCGGTCATGATCTTGACCGGCCTTGCCATCTGGAAGCCGGTGCAACTGCAGGAGCTGACCGCGCTGTTCGGCGGCTACGACACTGCGCGCTACGTGCACTTTTTCGCGATGGCGGCCATCGTCGGCTTTCTCGCGGTGCACGTGATAATGGCTTTTCTGGTGCCGAAGAGTCTGCGCGCCATGATCGCCGGGCGCTGAGGAGAAGCGCGATGCCTCGCATGCGAAGAAATCCGCCCGGCGTCGATCCCGCGCTGCTCGTCGCCGACACCGCGAAGCTCCTGCCCAATCCCGCGCGCCGCGCGTTCCTGCGCGGCGGCGCAAGCCTCGGCGCACTCGCGTTTCTCACCGGCTGCGACATCGTCGACGGCGAGACGGCGGAGCGCGCGCTGATGAAGGTTTCCTACTTCAACGATCGCGTACAGGGCTGGCTGTTTCGCCCCAATGCGCTCGCGCCGACCTATCCCGACAGCGCGGTGACCCGCCCGTTCCCGTTCAACGCCTATTATCCCGAGGACGACGCGCCGGAAGTCGACAAGGAGGACTACAAACTCCAGGTCGGCGGCATGGTCGACGACAAGAAGTCGTGGACGCTCGATGAGCTCTACGCGCTGCCGCAGGAAACGCAGATCACGCGGCTCGTCTGCGTCGAGGGCTGGAGCGCGATCGGCAAATGGTCGGGCGTGCGGCTCTCCGAATTCTTGCGCCGCATCGGCGCCGACACGCGCGCAAAATATGTCTGGTTCCGCTGCGCCGAGGGCTACTCGACCTCGATCGACATGCCTACCGCGCTGCATCCGCAAACGCAGATGACGTTTCGGTTCGACGGCGAGATCCTGCCGCGCCGCTACGGCTTTCCCATGAAAATTCGCATGCCGACCAAGCTCGGGTTCAAGAATCCCAAGCACGTGATGGAGCTCGCCGTCACCGACAAATATCTCGGTGGCTATTGGGAGGACCAGGGCTACAACTGGTTCAGCGGGATCTGATTATTCGTTACCGCGATGCACCCTTTCACCGTCATGGCCGGGCATAGCGCGTCGAAGACGCGCGTAAACGCGCTGGTCTCCCGGCCATCCACGTCTTTGCTAGCTCACAAAAGCAAGACGTGGATGCCCGGCAGTCATGGCTGGTCCGGCGGCGGGACTTGCGTTATCAGCCGCGCGCCGCGCTGGAACGTGACGTAGTCCCAGAACCAGGTGAAGGCGACGATGAAGCGGTCGCGCACGCCGATGAGAAAATAGATGTGCACCACGCTCCAGAACACCCAGCCGATGAACCCGGTCAGCTCGAGCCATCCGAGCTTCACCACGGCCGCCTGCCGGCCAACGGTCGCGAGGTCGCCGAGATGGCGATAGTGGAACGGCGGAGGTGCCGGGCGACCCGCAACACGCGCGGCAATGAGGCGGCCGACGTAGCGGCCCATCTGCTTGGCCGCGGGTGCAATGCCCGGAATGTGCGGCTGGTCGACGACGTCAGCGGTGTCGCCGATCACGAACACCTGCGGATGACCGGGCACTGACAGATCAGGCCCGACCTTCACGCGACCCGCGCGGTCGCGCCCGGCATTGAGCCAGCTGGCGGCTGGCGAGGCCATTACGCCGGCGGCCCAGATGATGGTGGCGGCATCGATCCGCCCGTGTTCGAGATCGACGCCGTGCGCATCGCAGCGCACAACGCGCGTCGCGGTCATCACCTCGACGCCCTTCTTCGTGAGCGTGCGCACCACGTAGTCCGACAGCTTCTGCGGAAACGCCGGCATCACGCGCGGCCCGGCTTCGACGAGGACGATGCGCGCTGTCTTCGGATCGATATGGCGGAAATCCATCGCCAGGCTCTGGCGCGCGACCTCGGCAATGGCGCCGGCCATCTCCACGCCGGTCGCGCCGCCTCCCACGATGACGAAGGTGAGCAGGCGCCTGCGCTCGCTCTCGCCGGCGGCGAGCTCGGCGCGTTCGAACGCGATGAGGATGCGCCGGCGGATGCGTGTGGCGTCCTCGATGCGCTTTAGCCCCGGCGCCACCTCCGCCCACTCGCCATGGCCGAAATAGGAGTGCATCGCGCCCGTGGCGACGACGAGATAATCGTACGGGAGCGTCACCGAATCCGCCTGAACCACGCGTTTCTCAGTATCGATGCCGCGCACCTCCGCCATCAGCACCGTGGCATTTTCCTGCTTGCGCAGGATGTGACGGATCGGCCAGGCCACGTCAGCGGGCGACAGCGCCGCGGTGGCGACCTGATAGAGCAGCGGCTGGAAGCAATGATGGTTCTGCTTGTCGACCAGAATTACATCGACGGGCGCGCGGGCGAGCGTTTTTGCGGCATCGATCCCGCCGAAACCGCCGCCGATGATCACGACCTTGGGACGCTGCTGTGGCATGTGAGGCTCCCTCACTGACCAACTCTCATCCGACCGACCAACCCACGCGACACTTGCGCGGCTGCGTTGACTTGCAAATTCCCGTGCCGGCCTTTAGCAATCCGCGACTTCCGCAGCCAATGACATAAGCGCGATGGCAACTTACCAGCTGCTGCTCCTGCCCGGCGACGGTATCGGCCCCGAGGTCATGGCCGAAGTGAAGAAACTCATCGCCTGGATGAACGCGCGCGGGCCTGATCGGTTCGAGACCGAGGAGGCGCTGGTCGGCGGCTGCTGCTACGACGCGCATGGGGTCGCGGTCACCGATGCGACCATGGCCAAGGCGCACGCGGCGGACGCCGTCATCTTCGGTGCGGTCGGCGGGCCGAAATGGGACAAAGTGCCCTATGACGTGCGGCCAGAGGCGGGGCTGCTGCGGCTGCGCAAGGATCTCGGTCTGTTCGCCAACATCCGCCCGGCGATCTGCTATCCCGCGCTCGCCGACGGCTCGAGTCTCAAGCGCGAGGTGGTGGACGGCCTCGACATCATCATCCTGCGCGAGCTCACCGGCGGCGTCTATTTCGGCGAGCCGAAAACCATCACCGATCTCGGCAACGGGCAGAAACGCGCCGTCGATACCCAGGTTTACGACACCTACGAGATTGAGCGCATCGGCCGCGTCGCCTTCGAGCTCGCGCGCAAGCGGCGCAACAAAGTCACGTCGATGGAAAAGCGCAACGTGATGAAGACCGGCGTGCTCTGGCACGAGGTAGTAATCGACCTGCACGCGCGCGAGTTCAAGGACGTGGAGCTCGAGCACCAACTCGCCGATGCCGGCGCCATGCAACTCGTGCGCTGGCCCAAGCAGTTCGACGTGATCGTCAGCGACAATCTGTTCGGCGACGTGCTCTCCGACGTGGCGGCGATGCTCACCGGTTCACTCGGCATGCTGCCCTCGGCTTCCCTCGGCGAGCTCGATCCGAAAACGCGCAAACGCAAGGCGCTCTACGAGCCCGTGCACGGATCCGCTCCCGATATCGCCGGCAAAGGCATCGCCAATCCGATCGCGATGATTGCTTCGTTCGCGATGGCGCTGCGTTACTCCTTCAACATGGGCAAAGAGGCCGACCGCATCGAGCAGGCGATCGCCAAGGCGCTTGCGGCCGGGCTGCGCACGGCCGATATAAAATCGAGCGGTGGCAAGGCGGTGAGCACCGCGCAGATGGGCGATGCCATTCTCGGCGAGATGGATCGAATTGCCGCCTGAACTGCGTGCACTCAGAGATGCCATGAAACAGTCGCGTTGCCACAAGTGCGGCCGTTTGCTTGTTATCGTTTTCCTGCTGGCGCTCGTCGGTCCCGGCGCGTTTGCGGAGAGCTATCCCAACCGCCCGATCCGCCTGATCGTGCCGTTCGCCGCCGGCGGCCTCAACGACGTGGTGGCGCGGCTGGTCGGGCCATATCTGGAAAAATCGCTGGGCCAGCCGGTCATTATCGACAACCGCCCGGCGGCAAGCGGCATCGTCGGCACCGAAGCCACCGCAAAGGCGCCGCCCGACGGGTACACGCTGCTGATGGTGGCGTCGAGTTTCACCGTCGTTCCCGCCACCAACCCGAAGGTACCCTACGACGCCGAGCGCGATCTTGCCCCCATCGGCCTGGTCGCGAAAAATCCGTTGCTGTTTCTCGTCACTCCGAAGGTGCCGGCGCATTCGCTTGTCGAGTTCGTCGCGCTGGCGAAAGCCAATCCCGGCAAATTCAATTATGCCTCGCCCGGCGCGGCCACGCAGACTCATCTCATCGTCGAGCTATTCAGCCAGAAAGCCGGCATCAAGCTTCAGCACATTCCCTATCGCGGCGGATCACCGACAATGACGGCGATGGTGGCCGGCGATACGCAATTCACGGCGATCTCGACCTTGCTCTCGCTGCCGCAGATCCAGGCCGGTGCGTTGCGCGCGATCGCGACCGGCGGGCTCGAGCGCGAACCGCAGCTGCCCGATGTGCCGACCGTGGTGGAGCAAGGCTATCCCGGTTTTGAGGCGATCCAGTGGATCGGCTTGCTCACCACCGCAGGCACGCCCGGCGAAATCATCGCGCGGCTCAATACCGAGCTCAACCGCGCGCTGCGCGATCCCGATCTAATTGCCCGATTTGCCCAGCAGGGCATTGCGCCGGCGGGCGGCAGCCCCGCCGAATTTCAAGCCACCATCGCCAACGACCTGAAGAATTTCACCGCGATCGCGCGGGCCGCCAACATCAAGGCGGAGTGACGAAGCTCCCATCGTGCCACACAGCACGCATGTCATTCCGGCCGAGCGAAGCTGGACCTAGACCGGCGGAGCGAGATCCGGAATCCAGTAACCACGAACCGAATTATTTTGCGTCGGCGGGCTAAAACCGCGCAGCAGTGTTTACTGGATGCCCGCTTTCGCGGGCATGACAGCTGCGGAGAACGCTACCAGCCGAATGGGTTGTTGCGGCTCGGCAGGTCGAACGGGCCGGGCAGCGGGGAGTTATGCCAACCCACGCGGCCGCCGATGTTGTTGACGACGCTCTGCGGCGTCGAATAGGGGCCCACGGGAAACGCGTAATCCGTGAACTTGCGGTCGCCGGGCAGCACCTCGGTGCCGGGATCGAGGAATGAGCGCGGCGCAACCCGAACGCGCGCGCGCGGCCCGGTCGCGACTCGCGTCGTCGTGGTAGTCGTCACCGTGCGCTTCTTCTTGGGGGTTGGGATTTGCGCTTCCGCGGACACAACGGCCAGTGCCATTGCCGCGACGACAGCCGCACAAACACCGATCATGCCGAATTTCATAGCCATGGCCCCCACACCTTGCAATTACGGCGCGCGCCGCGCGCTTGACCCGCTGCGGCATCGTGTCATGAACATCTGCATAGCATATTCCCAAGCCCGTTATAGGAATAGTTTCGGACTTGGTGCTGTATAGCGACTAAAAGGCAACAGTAAGAAATTAACTGATCGCGGAGGATGCCCATGGTTACCCGTCGTCGCCTCATCGAGGCGGCGGGCGCCGCCTCGGCGCTTGCCGGTTTCGGACTAGCCCCGCGATTTACATGGGCGGCGCCGATCAACGCACCGGCGGCTCTGCCGGAGGGCGTGCGCGAGCACCTCACGCTGGAGACGCTGCCGGGCAAGAAGCCGCTGATCAAGCTGAGCTATCGGCCGCCCAATTACGAGACGCCGCTCGAGTATTTCCGCACCGCCATTACGCCGAACGATGCATTCTTCGTTCGCTACCACCTGTCCAATATTCCGGACGTGGATGTCAAAACCTGGAAAATCGCGGTCGGCGGCGACGGCGCCAACGGCCAGGCCGAGTTCACCCTCGACGATCTCAAGCGCATGCCGGCCGCCGAGGTGGTGGCGGTGAATCTATGCTCCGGCAATCGGCGCGGGTTGTTTCAACCGCACGTGCCCGGCGTGCAGTGGAGCTATGGCGCGATGGGCTGCGCGCGCTGGAAAGGCACGCGGCTCAAGGACATCCTCGATCGCGTCGGCCTCAAGAAAGAGGCGATCGAAATCGTCTTCAACGGCGCCGATTCCGGGGTGAGCGACAAGACGCCCGACTTCATCAAGAGCATCCCGGCCTGGAAGGCGATCGAGGACACCACTCTCATCGCCTATGAGATGAACGGGCAACCGCTGCCGCATCTCAACGGCTTTCCTGCGCGCCTGATTGTGCCGGGCTGGACCGGCACCTATTGGATGAAGCACGTGACCTCGATCATGGCGGCGGTCAAACCGGAATCGGGATTCTGGATGAACCCGGCCTATCGCATCCCGTTGGGAAAATTTCCGCTGGTGGCGCGCTTCACGTCGCAGGAAAGCGCGACCAACACGCCGATCACGGAGATCGTGGTGAACTCGCTGATCACCAGTCCCGTGGACGGCACGCGGGTGACCATGGGTCGACCGATCACGATCGGCGGCATTGCCTGGGACGGTGGCTACGGCATCCGTGCGGTGGAGGTGTCGAGCGACGGCGGAAGGACCTGGGCGGCGGCGACGCTCGGCGAGGATCTGGGCCGGTTCGCGTTTCGCACCTTCAGTTACCAATTCTCGCCGAACCGGCGCGGCAAACAGACCGTCATGGCGCGCGCCAGCAACGCGATCGGGCAAACTCAGACCGCCGAGCTGATCCACAATCCCGCCGGCTATCACCACAACGTCTTTCACAGCATTACCCTCGACGTGGCCTGAGCGGAGGAGATCATGCGCGCACTCGTCATTGCACTCGCCGCCGCCATCGCGCTTCCGGCAGCCGCGCAGGAGAAACCGGTGGAGCTGAAAAAGGCGCCCGGCCTCGACAAAGTGGAAGCGAACTGCTCGGGCTGCCACAGCCTCGATTACATCCCGATGAACTCGCCGTTCCCCAACGCGGCGTTGTGGGACGCCGAGGTCACGAAAATGATCAAGGCGTTCGGCGCGCCGATCGGCGAGGCCGACGCCAAGATCATCGCGGACTACCTGAAGAAGAATTACGGGAGCTGAAGCACGCCGCTCGTGAGGCCGCTCATTCCCGCGAAAGCGGGGGCCTCGACCAGTAAACACCTGGATGCCCGCTTTCGCGGGCATGAGCGGAGCAAATCTTCCCCGCTTGCGCGGGGGCGAGCGGATAATGATTTATGCGACCTAACTTCGCCTAACATCCGCTTTTTACTGTTGGGCGTTGTCATATCCGCCGTTCTCGCTTAGAAGCCTGTGCCGCGCGTGGCATCGTCGCTAGAGATTTTTTGGAGCATTGACAATGGGTTACAAGGTCGCGGTGGTCGGGGCGACCGGCAATGTGGGGCGCGAGATGCTCGGCATTCTCGCCGAGCGGTCGTTCCCGGCCGACGAGGTGGTGGCGCTGGCCTCGCGGCGGAGCCAGGGCAGCGAGGTCTCCTATGGCGAGGAGACGCTCAAGGTCAAAGCGCTCGAGCATTACGATTTTTCGGACATCGACATCTGCCTGATGTCGGCGGGCTCCGCCGTGTCGAAGGAATGGTCGCCGAAAATTGCCCGCGCCGGCGCGGTCGTGATCGATAATTCCTCCTGCTGGCGCTACGATTCCGACGTTCCGCTGGTCGTGCCCGAGGTCAACGCCGACGCAGTCGAGGGCTTCCGCAAGAAAGGCATCATCGCCAACCCGAACTGCTCGACCGCGCAGCTCGTCGTCGTGCTCAAGCCGCTGCACGACAAGGCTACGATCACGCGCGTCGTGGTCGCGACCTATCAATCGGTTTCCGGCGCCGGCAAGGAGGCGATGGACGAGCTGTTCGCGCAGACCAAGTCCATCTATGTGCTCGACGAGATCACGCCGAAGAAATTTCCCAAGCGCATAGCCTTCAACGTGATCCCGCATTGCGACGTGTTCATGGAGGACGGCTTCACCAAGGAAGAGTGGAAGATGGTGGCCGAGACGAAAAAAATCGTCGACCCCAAGATCAAGCTGGTCGCCACCTGTGTGCGCGTGCCGGTGTTCATCGGCCATTCGGAAGCGGTCACCATCGAGTTCGCCAACCCGATCACGGCAGACGAGGCGCGCGAGCTGCTGCGCAACGCGCCGGGCTGCGTCGTCGTCGACAAGCGCGAGGACGGCGGCTACGTCACGCCGTTCGAGACCGCGGGCGAGGATGCGACCTATGTGAGCCGCATCCGCGAGGATCCCACGATCGACAACGGCCTGGTGTTGTGGTGCGTGTCCGACAACTTGCGCAAGGGCGCCGCCCTCAACGCCATTCAGATCGCGGAGTGCCTGATCAACCGCAAGCTGATCCAGGCCAAGCGCAAGGCGGCTTAAGCGGCACCCGTGTAGGGCGGGCAAAATCGCCTGCTCCGTTATCGCCGCGTGGGCAAGGTGCGGCCGATTTTGCCCACGCGGAAAGAGCGCTGAGCGCACCTTTGCCCACCCTACGCCTTACGCCCAGATCGCCATTGGAAGGCCGAACGCATCGCGCTCGGGCGGATCGGGAAATGGAGTTGCGACGCCGCGGTAAATGCGCCGTGCGATGGCGGCGCAAGCAAGCGCGTCGAGCAAATCGTCGAGGCCGGCGCCTTTCGGTGCCGCACCGTTGACGACCGCGGCGGGCAGACCCTCCTCGATCAGCAGTCGCCGGCGCAGCGCCAGGCCCGGCTCGTAGCAGCCACCCCTCACCTTTTTCGGCTCGTCGAGCGCGGCACCACCGTTGAGCCGCCAGAACGCAAGCTCCGGGTGCGCCTCGAACACGCGTCCGGCCCAACAAGCATCGGCGCGCAGACAATCGTCGACCTCGCGAATCTTCGGCGCCAGCATGAACAGCTGCTTCGAGACCTGGCGTGGCGGATCGGACGTGGCGAGCGCGGCGCGGCATGCCGCGCGATAATCAGCGGCCGCCAGCGCCGCGCGCGAGGGCACCGAGAACACCGACGACTGCCGCATGCCGAGCAGCGGCCGCACCGCGTTTTCGGCTGCCCGCCCGCCGTGGCCGACGCGCTCGGGCAAACCGATCGGAATATCGACCGCAATGGTGGCCGGCGCCTCCGGCGCTGCCACTACGTCGGCAAAGCGCGGGACCGCGCGCACGCGCACCACACCATCCGCGGGCGCCATGAACGCCGCAACCCAACCATCCCGGCAGCCGTCCACTCCGGCAAGCCATTCCTCGGCCGCATCGATCATCGCGGGGAGAGTGGCACGAGCACGGTTCGGCCGCTACGCTGAGAAAAAAGGGAGGATCGGCATGGTCATCCGTCCGCGCCGCAGCGTGCTCTACATGCCGGGATCGAACGCGCGCGCAATCGAGAAGGCGCGCACATTGCCGGTCGACGCCGTCATTCTCGACCTCGAAGATTCGGTGGCGCCGGAAGCCAAACCGACCGCGCGCCGGCAGGTGATGGATGCCATCAGCGCGGGCGGCTTCGGGCTGCGCGAAGTCATCGTGCGCATCAACGGGCTCGATTCGGAATGGTGGCTCGACGATCTCAATGCGGCCGCAAAGGCCAAGCCGGACGGGGTGCTGGTGCCGAAGATCTTAAGCCCGGAGAACCTCGAGCACGTAGCCGACCGTCTGGTCGACGTCAGCGCCGATCACAAAATCCGCGTTTGGGCGATGATGGAAGCACCGCTTGCCATGCTCAACGCGCGCGAGATCGCCGCCGTGGCCAAAGATGTAGAGACACGACTCGAAGGCTTCGTGATGGGGACCAATGATCTCGCGAAAGAAACGCGCGCAAGGGTCACCCCGGGCCGCGCGCCGATGGTGCCTTGGCTGATGAATTGTCTGGCGGCGGCGCGCGCGTTCGGCCTGAGCATCCTCGACGGCGTTTATAGCGATTTGGCCAACGCGGCGGGTTTTGTGTGCGAATGTGAAGAGGCGCGCGACATGGGGTTCGACGGCAAGACGCTGATCCATCCCAGCCAGATCTCGCCGTGCAATGCCGCGTTCTCGCCGAGACCGGACGAAATCGCCGAGGCGAAGAAGATCATCGCGGCGTTCGAGCTGCCGGAAAACGCCAAGAAAGGCGTCATCGCGCTCGACGGCCGCATGGTCGAGCGGATGCATGCGGATATTGCGCGCCGCACCGTCGCCATCGCGCAGGCGATCGAAGCGCGCAGCCGCGAGCCGCAAGCCGCGCCTTAGGCCGACTCCCGGAAAACCGCGAGCCGCGGAAACCGCGGCCCGCGTGTGTGCGTTGTCTCGGCGCAGAACGAGGAGCAGCGCCATGCCCGAAATCCACGAAAACAGCGATGTCGTCACGCAGATCACGACGGTCAAAGTGCCGCCGGACAATCAATCCGAGGTGCTCCAGTTGATGGCGGAGCGCGCCCGCTTCATGGCGAGGCAGCCCGGGTTCGTCTCGGTGAGCCTGCACCGCAGCAAGGACGGCAGCCACGTCGTGAACTATGTGCAATGGAACAACCGCAAGCAGCTCGAGGCCGCGCATCATTCACCCGAATTTCGCAAGAAATGGCCGCGCTTCGGCGAGCTGATCGAGGAAGCGGAGCCTTGCCTCTACGAGGTGACCCACGTCGAGGCGGCGTAAGGGAAATTCTCCGTCATGCGTCGTCTTTTCTTCGTCTTCAAAGACATGGATGGCCGGGACAAGCCCGGCCATGACGGTTGACGATACCGAGGCGTCGCCGCATTCACACCCACGGCCGCGCGGCCTTCGCCTTGTCCTCGAAGTGCGCGATCTTGTCTTCCTTGACCATGGTCAGGCCGATGTCGTCGAGGCCCTCGAGCAGGCAGTGCTTGCGGTGCGGCTCGATGTCGAACCGCACCACGCCGCCATCAGGACCTCTGATCTCCTGCTTTGCGAGATCGATCGAGAGCGTGGCATTGGCGCCGCGCTCGGCGTCGTCGAACAGCTTTTCCAGATCCTCGGGCGAGACCTTGATCGGCAGGATGCCGTTCTTGAAGCAGTTGTTGTAGAAAATGTCACCGAACGAGGTCGAGATCACGCAGCGGATGCCGAAATCCATCAGCGCCCAGGGCGCGTGCTCGCGCGAGGAGCCGCAGCCGAAATTGTCGCCGGCTACGAGAATCTTGGCCTTGCGATAGGCCGGCTTGTTGAGGACGAAATCCGGATTCTCGCTGCCGTCGTCGCGATAGCGTTTCTCCGCGAACAGCCCCGCGCCGAGCCCGGTACGCTTGATGGTCTTGAGATACTGCTTGGGGATGACCATGTCGGTATCGACGTTGATCATGCGCAGCGGCGCCGCGACGCCATCGAGGGTGGTGAATTTTTCCATCGTCGGTTCTAGTTCCTTGCTTCCTTGCCGGTCAGCACGAGCTCTTCCGATATAAGCAGACCACTGACAGATCAAGGCACGCTCGCCTCGAGCTCCGCCATGTCCTTGTCGGAAAGGCCGAAGTGATGGCCGATCTCGTGCACCAGGACGTGGGTGATGATCGCGCCCAAGGTCTCGTCGTGCTCGGCCCAGTAATCGAGAATTGGACGGCGGTACAGCCATATCATGTTGGGCATCTGTCCCGATACGCTTTCCGAACGAAACGGCAGGCCGACGCCCTGGAACAGGCCGAGCAGATCGAACTCGCTTTGCGCGCGCAAGTCGTCGAGCACCTCGTCGGTTGGGAAATCCTCGACCCGGATGACGAGGTCCTGGCACAGCGCGCGAAACCGCTGCGGCAGTCGGCGAAAGGCGTCATGGGCGAGCGTCTCCAAGTCTGCCAGCGAAGGTGCTTCGAGCGCGCGCCAGGCGCGTGGATCGGGAAACGCGGGGCCGGCCATGGCGCTGTTTTAGGCGAGCGCGGCGAGACGGCCAAGCCGCCGCCGCGAACGAAATCGACGCAGCAACGATAACACAAGCGTTGACGGACGCGCCGCGATCAGCGAGCGTGGCAACGCAACTACGGTGCTTGAACCATGCCTCGACCAGTAACGGCTATCGGCTTGGCAATTGCGTTGCTCGCTTCTGCCGGCGCCGATTCTTCCCATGCACGGAGCGCCCGTGCTTCTGCCGGCCTGGCCGCGACCGATCTGTCGGCGCAGTCGCGCCCCCCGCGCGCGCGCACGCGCATTCGCGTCACTCCCGCCTATCCGTATCGGCTGCTCTCCACGCCGTACCCGGTGCCATACACATACGAGTATCCCGGGCCCGGCGCGGTGCGCCAATGCACCTCCTGGCTCGCATCGGAAAACCGGCTCAGCGGTCCGGTGATCACGCCGCAAATGCGCTGCTGGTGGGAGCGCTGATTGCGCAGCCAAACGGCCCGTGCTTTCATTATTTGTCCCCAACCGATCCATGGAGGATCAGCTGATGAAGAAATTGCTTGGTGGAGTTGCGGCGGCGGTGATGCTAGCGGCGCTTGCCATGCCGGGTACGGCAGCGGCGCAGAAGCAGGAGCCCGGAGTCTACAAACAGACCGTCGGTGAACAGTTCAGCGCGCAACGCCGTTATTATCGACGCTATTACGTGCGCCGCTATTGGCCGCGCTACTACGGCTATTATGGGAGTTATTGGCCCGGCTATTACGGGGCCTACGGCTACCCGTACTACCCCTATTACTATGCGAGGCCGTATATCGGTTTCGGCATCGGCCCATTCTGGGGCTGGTGGTAATCGCCAGCAGTTAAAGCAGCAGGCCCGCCGATCGGCGGGCCTGATTGCATTTGTGACAATGCTTGAACTTTAGTGCCATTCGCGCACGTCCACGAAATGGCCAGCGATCGCCGCCGCCGCAGCCATCGCTGGAGAGACCAGGTGGGTGCGGCCCTTGTAGCCCTGGCGTCCCTCGAAATTGCGGTTTGAGGTCGAGGCGCAGCGCTCGCCCGGCGCGAGCTTGTCGGGATTCATGGCGAGGCACATAGAGCAGCCGGGCTCACGCCATTCAAAGCCGGCCTTGACGAAAATCTTGTCGAGCCCTTCCGCCTCGGCCTGCTCTTTCACGAGGCCGGAGCCCGGTACGATCATCGCTTTGACATTGGCGTTGACCGATTTGCCGTCCACTACGCGGGCGACCGCGCGCAAATCCTCGATCCGCGCATTGGTGCAGGAGCCGATGAACACGCGGTCGAGTACGATATCCGTGATCTTCTCGCCGCCCTTGAGCCCCATATATGCAAGCGAGGTGGCAGCGGCGCGCCGCTTGTTCTCGTCGGCGATGTCTTCGGGGCGCGGCACCCGCCCAGTGACGGAGATGACCTGCTCCGGATTGGTGCCCCAGGTAACGAGCGGCGGAAGCTTGGCCGCGTCGAGCCTGATCTCGCGATCGAAATGGGCGCCGTCGTCGGAGCGCAGCGTCTCCCAGCAGCGCGTCGCCTCGTCCCAGCGCTTGCCTTTGGGCGCCTTCGGCCGGTCCTTGAGATAGGCGAAGGCCTTCTCGTCCGGCGCGATGAAGCCGGCTTTGGCGCCAGCCTCGACCGACATGTTGCACACGGTCATGCGGCCTTCCATGGACAGCGCGCGGATCGCCTCTCCTGCATATTCCAGCGCATAGCCGGTGCCGCCGGCAGTGCCGATCTCGCCAATGATGGCAAGGATGATGTCCTTGGCGGTGACGCCGTGCGGCAGCTTGCCCTCGACCACCGCGCGCATGTTCTTCGATTTGGTCTGGATCAGCGTCTGGGTGGCGAGCACGTGCTCGACCTCGGAGGTGCCGATGCCGTAGGCGAGCGCGCCGAACGCGCCGTGCGTGGCGGTGTGGCTGTCGCCGCAGACGAGCGTCGTGCCGGGAAGCGTGAAGCCCTGCTCCGGCCCGATGATGTGAACGATGCCCTGGCGCTTGTCGAACTCGTCGAAATATTCGAGCCCGAACAGCTTGGCGTTCTCCGCGAGATAGGCAATCTGCGCCGCGCTTTCGGGATCCGGGTTAGGCGCCTTGCGGTCGGTGGTCGGCACGTTGTGATCGACCACGCATAACGTCTTTTCCGGCGCGCGCACCTTGCGCCCGCTCAGGCGCAGGCCTTCGAATGCCTGCGGGCTTGTCACCTCGTGCACGAGGTGGCGGTCGATATAGATCAGGCAGGTTCCGTCCGACTGCTCCTCGACCAGATGATCGTCCCAGATCTTGTCGTAGAGGGTACGCGGCTTGCTCATGGCTGCACGGCGAAGAAGGAAGTTCGTTCTGCTTTATTTATTGGCTCGACCCCGCGACCAAAAGGGCACGGCGGTTGTCGGCCGGGTCGGACCAAGCCGATCAGCTCACTCCGCGGCTTTCGCCTCCGCCGGCTCGGCCACCCCGTCGCCGCCGCGGTGATCCTGCTTCTCGGAGATGCGCGCCGCTTTGCCGCGGCGCCCGCGCAGGTAATAGAGCTTGGCGCGGCGCACCTTGCCGCGGCGCACGATCCTGATCGAGTCGATCATCGGCGAATAGAGCGGGAACACGCGTTCAACGCCCTCGCCGTAGGAAATCTTGCGCACGGTGAAATTCTCATTGAGCCCGGAGCCGGAGCACCCGATGCAGACGCCCTCATAGGCTTGAATGCGGGTGCGCTCGCCCTCGACCACCTTGACGTTGACCAGGAGCGTGTCGCCCGGGTGGAAGTCGGGAATGGTTTTTCCGGCGGAAAGCTTTTCCACCTGCTCCTTTTCGAGCTGTTGAATGAGATTCATGAAAATACTCCATCGGCAGCGCCGATGCCTGCAGCGGGCGGGCGGTTTCAGTTGTTCGGGTCGGGCGAGCTTCTACGACACCCTGACCGGTTTGTCACCCGTCCTGCCGAGGCCCGGATTTTCGACTGATGTGGGACGCCCAAAGGTCGGGCCGACGCTCCCGCGTGATCCGCTCCGCTTCAGCCCGCCGCCAGGCCGCGACCTTGGCGTGATCACCGGACGTGAGGACGTCCGGGATGGCACGGCCTTCCCACAGCGCCGGCCTGGTATATTGCGGGTATTCCAGCAGCCCCTCGGCAAAGCTCTCCTCATGGCCGGATGCCTCTTGGCCCATGACGCCGGGCAGCAGGCGCACGCAGGCGTCGAGCAGTGCGAAGGCGGCGATCTCGCCGCCCGAAAGCACGTAATCGCCCACTGAAACCTCTTCGAGGTTGCGCGCTGCGATCACCCGCTCGTCGACGCCCTCGAAACGGCCGCAGACGAGGATCACGCCGGGACCCGCAGCCAGCGCTTCGATCCGCCTCTGCGTGAGCAGCGTGCCGCGCGGGCTCATCAGTAAGCGCGGCCGCGCATCACCGACCGCCGCAACCGCGTCAAGCGCGCGGGCGAGCACATCGGCCCGCATGACCATGCCCGGGCCGCCGCCCGCCGGCGTGTCGTCGACGGACCGGTGCTTGTCGCTTGCGTGCGCGCGGATGTCGTGGGCGTCGAGCACCCAGCGGCCGGCGGCGAGCGCCCGGCCCGCCAGACTCATCCCGAGCGGTCCCGGAAACATCTCCAGGAAAATCGTGAGAACGCTGGCGCGCCACATGGACATCAGTTTACCCGCCGCGCCGGCTAATCCTCACTGCGCTTGGCTGCAGCTTCGATCGCTTCCGCGGCAGCGACCACGATGCGACGGCCGGCAAGATCGATGCTGGGCACGAACGCCTCGGTAAACGGCAGCATCACGGTCGTCCGTCCCGTCCGCGGCTTGATCTCCAGAATACCGCCGGCACCGAAGTCGTGGACTGCGATGACCGTGCCGATCTCGCTGCCATCCGGGGTCACCGCCGCAAGCCCGATCAGATCTGCGTGGTAGAACTCGTCCGCTTGCGTCGGCGGCAAGCGCTCGCGCGGCACGAACAAGCGGACGTTCCTCAGCCGCTCCGCCGCGTTGCGATCCGGTACGCCGCGCAGCCGCGCGATGAGATGGCTCTTGGCACTGGCCGGACGCAACGTCTCGATCTCGAAACTTGTCGAGCCGTCTTCGCTCTGCAGCGGTCCGTAATCCTTCACCGCCAGCGGATCGGTCGTGAAGGATTTGACCTTTACTTCGCCGCGAATTCCATGCGGGCCATCGATCTGAGCGACACAGATGCGGTCCGCCATGATGCGCTACCCGCGCGCGGCCATCAGCTGGCCGGCGCACCCCCGGCCGGCGCCGCGGGAGCAGCGGCGGCGGCTTTGGCCGCCTCTTCGGCGCGAGCCTTGCGCTCCTTGCGGGGCACGGCGCGGGTCGGATTGTTGCGCTGCTCGCGCTTCATCACGCCGGCCGCATCGAGAAACCGCAGCACGCGATCCGTGGGCAATGCGCCCTTGGCGAGCCATGCCTTGACCTTTTCCATGTCGAGCTTCACGCGCTCGCTTTTGTCCTTCGGCAACAGCGGATTGAAATAGCCGAGCCGCTCGATGAAGCGGCCGTCGCGCGGCGACCGGCTGTCGGCAATGACGATGTGATAGAACGGCCGCTTCTTGGTGCCGGCACGCGCCAGCCGAATTCTCAGAGACATCGCGTCGCTTCCTTTCTGATCAATCCTGCGATCGTTTCACTTCTTTTTCCCAAAACCGGGGAATCCCCCGAGTCCCGGCGGCTTGCCGCCCAGCCCGGGAAGCAGCGGTCCGCCCGACCCGCCCGGCAAGTTGGGCGGCAGGCCCGGCATTGTTGGTGGAAGCCCGGGCGCGCCCGGCATTCCCGGCAGGCCCGGCATACCGCCCGGCAGCTTCTGCGCGAGCTGTTGCAGCTGCTCCGGGCTCGGCATGCCGCCGCCAAGCCCGAGCATATTGGCGAGGCCCGCCATCGGTCCGCGCTTGGCGCCGCCCAACGCCTTCATCACATCAGACATCGAGCGGTGCATCTTGAGCATGCGGTTGACGTCCTCGACCCTGGTGCCGGAGCCCGCGGCGATGCGTTTCTTGCGGCTCGCCTTGAGCACATCCGGGTTCCTGCGCTCCTGCGACGTCATCGAGTCGATGATCGCGACCTGACGCTTGAGCACGCGCTCGTCGAGATTGGCCGAGGCCAGCTGATTCTTCATCTTGGCGATACCGGGCAGCATGCCCATCAGCCCGGCCATGCCGCCCATGTGCTGCATCTGAATGAGCTGCTCGCGCAGGTCCGAGAGATCGAACGCGCCTTTGCGCATTTTCTCCGCGACCCGCGCGGCCTTCTCCGCATCGATGGTCGCCGCCGCTTTTTCGACCAGGGTGATGATGTCGCCCATGCCGAGGATGCGGTCGGCGATGCGCGCGGGGTAAAAATCCTCGAGCGCGTCGACCCGCTCGCCGGTGCCGATCAGCTTGATCGGCTTGCCCGTCACCGCGCGCATGGAGAGCGCGGCGCCGCCGCGACCGTCACCGTCGACCCGGGTGAGCACGATGCCGGTGAGGCCAACACGCTCGTCGAACGAGCGGGCGAGATTGACCGCGTCCTGGCCCGTGAGCGCATCGGCAACCAGCAGCACCTCGTGGGGATTGGCGGCGCGCTTGACGTCGGCGGCCTCCGCCATCATCGCCCCGTCGAGGGTGGTGCGGCCCGCGGTATCGAGAATCACCACGTCGTAGCCGCCGAGCCGCCCGGCTTGCAGCGCGCGTTGCGCGATCTGCGCAGGCTGCTGGCCGGCGACGACCGGCAGGGTGTCGACGTTGATCTGCTGCCCGAGCACTGCCAGCTGTTCCATCGCGGCGGGCCGGCGCACGTCGAGCGAAGCCATGAGCACCTTGCGGCGCGCCTGTTCGCTGACGCGCTTGGCGAGCTTGGCTGCGGTGGTGGTTTTGCCGGAGCCTTGCAGGCCGACCATCATGATCGGGATCGGCACCGCGGCGTTGAGATCGACCGGCTCGCCGCGCGCCCCGAGCATTTCGATCAGCTGATCGTGCACGATCTTTACGACCATCTGGCCGGGCGTGACCGACTTGATCACCTCGACGCCTACCGCTTCGCTCTTGACCTTGTCGATGAAGGCATGCGCCACATCGAGCGCGACATCGGCTTCGAGCAGGGCCCGGCGCACCTCGCGCAGCGCCGCATCCACATCCTCTTCGGTCAGCGCGCCACGGCGGGTGAGGCGATCGAGGATGCCGCCAAGCCGTTCCGAGAGCGTCTCGAACATCGTTCTTTCCTGCGTCCCGATTTCAGGGACGGCCAAACACGTGTAACGCCCGAGGGCGCAGCGCGCTGTCGGGCGGTGGCCTCCGGCCCCATGGACCGGTCGGCGTGGGCAACGTACGCCTCTTCTGCAAGAGCGCGCGGAACCTAGGAATGCGGTCGGCGTAAGTCAAGGACGCCTTGCCGCAGCCGCTTACGGTCCGATCGCTGTTCCGCTACGCTCGCAAGCAGAAACAAAGCCGCCGCGGGAGGAATCATTCATGCCAACGACGCGCGTGCTGCTGCTTGGCTTCGCGCTGATCGGCGCATCGGTCTGCCCGTCTGCGGCCGAGGACAGCGCCGCGGAGTATCCCGACCGCCAAGTCACGTTCGTCGTGCCGTTCGCGCCCGGCGGCGGCACCGATATTCTGGCGCGGCTGCTCGGACAGAAACTCTCCGAGCGTTTCGGCAAACCGTTCGTGATCGAGAACCGTCCCGGCGCGGGCACGGTCACGGCGGCAGTGCAAGTCGCCAAGAGCACAGCCGATGGCTACACGATCATGATGGCCACCAGCGGGACCATGGCGATGAACCAGACGCTCTATAAGAAATTGTCGTACCGTCCCAACCGGGACCTCGTTTTGGTGGCGCTGATCTGTCATGTGCCGTTCGTGCTGGTGGTCAACCCGGCGCTCCCGGTCCATTCGGTCGCCGATCTCGTGAAGCTCGCGCAGGAGCGACCATTGAGCTACGGCTCGGGCGGCGCCGGCGCGTTCCACCATCTCATGGGCGAGTTGTTCAAGACCTCGCTCGGCATTCCCATGACGCACGTCCCGTACAAGGGAACGTTGCCTGCCCTCAACGACGTCATCGCCGGGCATATTCAGCTCATGTTCAGCGATCTCGCGCCGGCTTATCCGCTGATCCAGGCGGGCAAGGTCCGCGCGCTGGGGGTGACGACGGCGCAACGCGCCCCCGCGGCGCCGGAAATTCCCCCGCTCGCCGAGGTCGGCGTTCCCGGCTTCGACTGGGCGGCCTGGCAGTCGGTCGCGGCGCCGGGCGGCACGCCGAAGGAGATTCTCGCAAAGCTCAACGGCGCGGTGAATGCGGCGGTCGCCGAACCCGACGTGCACAAGCAACTCGTCGGACTTCAGTTCATCCCGATCGGCAAAGGATCGCCGGAGCAGCTGGCGCGCTTCGTGGACGCCGAGGCGACGCGCTGGGCCAAGGTGCTGGAGCAGGCGGGCGTGGCGGGGTCGGAGTAGCAGTTTCGCGCGCAGCGCGGCGTTATTTCGCCGACATGACGCGGCGCGCGATCGGCGCCCATTTCTCGATTTCGTCGGCAACGAATTGCGCGAACTGCTCAGGCGTCATCGCGTGCGTCTCGATGGCGTCGCGGTCGAGGCGCTGGCGCACCTCGGGCCGCTCGAGCATTTCGGCGACCGCGCTGTTCAATCGCTGCGTGATGTCGTGAGGTAGGCCCGCCGGAGCGGACAGCGCAAACCAGGTGACCGCGGTGAGATCGCCGTAACCCAGTTCCTTGAACGTCGGTACCTGCGGAAACTCCGAGAGTCGCGCGCGCGAACTGACCGCGAGCGGGATGAGGTGGCCGGCCCGAATTTGCGCCAGTGCCGTTGTCCATGTCATGGTGCCGAAATTCACGTTGCCGCTGACCAGGTCCATCATTCCCTGCGACGCGCCCTTGGTCATGATCTGCTGCAACTTGATGCCGGTCTTCTGCGCGAACTCCTCCGCGATCAGATGTCCGAGCGTGCCGACGCCGGGCGAAACGTAGTCGATCGATCGGCCGCGCCGCCCCAACTCGACAAGGTCCTTCAGCGAGCGCACGCCGAGCGCCGGGTTGACCACAAAGACATTGGGCGGGCCGCCGACATAAGCGACGTGCGTGAAATCCTTGAGCGGATCGAAGCCCGCGTTGGGGTTGATCGCCGGCGCGATCACATGGAAGGCGATGCCGGACGTCGTGAGCGTATAACCGTCCGGCGCCGCCTGCGCCGCAGCCGCGGTGCCAATGAGCCCGCCGGCGCCGGCGCGATTCTCGACGAAGCAGCGCTCATGCAGGATCTCGCTCAGGTTGTCGCACAGCAGGCGCGCGAACAGGTCGGAGGCGCCGCCCGGTGTCGACGGCGCGATCACGCGCAGCGGCCGCGTCGGCCAGTCGGTCGCTCCCGCCGGCACGGAAACGGCGCAAGCGAAGGCAAGTGCAAGGAGCGCGCCGGCAGCTCGGTTCATTTCGCTCTCGGTCGATCGTCGCGCTTTCGGTCATGTCGATGATGTGCGCTGCGCGTAGCGACCGCAAGTCTTGCAGCGGCCAATTCGCGTGACCGATTGCCACCCGTTGCGACGCGCTTTGAATTCCGGTTAGCTAAGCTTTGCTGATGCAGGGTTGGAGAGTCCCCGATGGCGACGGACGCGCTGCTGGAGCCTGATGAGAAAATCAGGTTGAAAGGCTCCGCCATCGTCGCCGCAATCAAGGCGAGCAAAATCGAGTTCGTTCTCTCGGTGCCGGACATCGTCACCAGCGAAGGCCTGCTGCGGCCGATCGCGCGCGACCCGCAGCTGCGCCTGATCCGGGTGTGCAAGGAGGACGAATGCATCGGCATCGCCTCGGGACTTTATTACTGCGACAAGCGCGCGCTGTCGCTGATCCAGTACACGGGCTTTCTCGACTCGATCAATGCGATCCGCGGCGTCGCGGTCGAGTACCGGCAGCCGATCTGCATGATGATCGGGCTGCTCGGTCATGACCCCGAGACGACGCCGCGCAACTCGCCGCGCTACGGCGTGCGCATCATCGAGCCGATCCTGGATGCCATGGGCATTCCGCATCACCTGATCAACGATGACGGCGACGTGGGAAAAATCCGCCCCGCCATCGACGACGCCTATGCTGCCTCGCATCCGGTTGCGCTCTTGATCGGACGGAGGCCGTCATCATGAAGCGCGACGAGTGTTTCCGCATTCTCGCGCGGCACGTGACCGATGAGATCGTGATCGCGACCTACAGCTCGGCGGTCGACTGGCTCGAGCTCGGCGAACGCCCGCTCAATTACTTCTCCGTGGGCGCAATGGGGCTCGATTCCTCGCACGCGCTCGGGCTCGCGCTCGGCCGGCCGGATCGGCGCATCATCTGCCTGCAGGGGGACGGCAGTCTGCTTATGAACCTTGGATGTCTGGTGACGATCGCGGCGGTACAGCCGAAGAACCTGATACATTTTGTCGTGCAGAACGGCGCGTACGAGGCCAATGGCGGACACCCGATCCCGAACACCGCCGTCGATTTCGCCGCCATGGCGCGCGGCGCCGGATATGTGCAGGTGCACGCGTTCTCCGACCTCGCCAATTTCGCGCAGCAGGCCGGTCACGTGATCAAGCAGGACGGCCCGGTGTTCGCGACCTTGCACGTCGAGCCGTCGAAGCCGCTCACCTACGACTATCCGAATTTGTACGACGCAGGCCGACGCGCGGCGCTCAAGGCAGCATTGCAGCAGTAATCCGCCCTCATCCTGAGGGGCGTCGCCTTAAGCGCGTTTACGCGCGTCTTCGACGCGCTATGGCGACGCGTCTCGAAGGATGAGGGCGGCCTCATGCTTCGAGACGGCGCTTCGCGCCTCCTTAGCATGAGGCCGGGCGAGCTCCGCAGCGCGGGGACAGGTACGCGCCTTTACGCTAATGGCGCGGCGGCCGGCTCCGGCACGACCATGCGATAGCCGACGCCGAGCTCGGTCAGCAGAATCCGCGGCTGGGTGGGATCGGCCTCGATCTTCTGGCGCAGCTTGCGCACGAAGATGCGCAGATAGTGGGTGTCGTGCAGATGCGGCGATCCCCACACCTCCTTGAGCAGGAACTGGTGGGTCACCACGTTGCCGGCGTGCTGGGCCAAGAGCTGCAGCAGCCGATACTCCTTGGGCGTGAGCATCACCCGCGCGCCGTCGATGGTGACGATGCGGGCGGCGAGATCGATCGACAGCGGCCCGACCTTGACCACCGGCTCGCCGCTCGAGACCCGCACGTGCCGGCGCATGGCGGCATGCGCGCGCGCGAGCAGCTCCGCCATGCCGAACGGCTTGACCACGTAATCGTCGGCGCCGCTCTCGAGGAGCCGCACCTTCTCGGCTTCGTTCGAGCGCACCGACAGCACGATGATCGGCACGCTCGACCAGGCGCGCAGCCGCTCCAGCACCTCGGCCCCGTCCATGTCGGGCAAGCCGAGATCGAGGATCACGAGATCGGGCGGCTTGAGCGTGGCCCAGCGCAGCGCGTCGCCGCCGGTCTCCGCCTCTTGCACGGCGAATCCGTCGAGCTCGAGACCGGCGCGCAGGAAGCGCCGGATTTGCAATTCGTCGTCGACGACGAGGACAACGGGGTTGGCATCAGTCATCGGGACCGACCTCGGGCTGGCTTGCGGGAGTGGCGACGGGTAGGTGAATCGACATGGTGGTTCCTTGCCCGGCTCCCGGGCTCACCGCCTGCACCTTGCCTCCGTTGGCGGTGACGAACGCCTTTGCGATCCAGAGTCCCAGCCCCGAGCCCGAGATCGTCGCGGCGTGGCGTGGGCTGCGAAAGAATCGCTCGCCCAAATGCGCGTTCTCTTCGGCCGTGAGTCCAATGCCGTCGTCATGGACCGAGAGCACCACGTCGTGGCCGTTGCGCTTGGCAGCAACGGTGATCGGTGAGCCCGCACACGAGTACTTCGCGGCGTTGTCGACGATCTGCACGAAGGCCTGCTCGACCATGATCGGATCGACATAAATCAACGGCAGATTCGAGTCCATATCGAGCGAAACGTTGTGTCCCGACAGCCGCCGCCCGCGCCGCTCAAGCGCAGAGTTGACGATATCCTGCGGCTCGATCCATTCCTGGCGCGGCCTGATCTGTGCGCGCGAGATCCGCGTCGCATCGAGAAGGTTTTGAATGTCGTTGTTGAGCCGCTCCGCCTCGTCGCGCACCACGCCGGCAAGCGAGTTCAATCGCTCGTCCTTGGCGACCCCCGGGGATTTGCTCAGCACCGTCGCCGCGCCGAGAATGGAAGCGAGCGGCGTGCGCAACTCGTGCGAAACCGAGCCGATCAGCGCTTCGCGCAGCAGCTCGGTCTCGGAGCGCATTTTGGCATCGGTGAGCGCACGCGCGACATCGAGGCGCTCGAGCGTGGCCGCGGCATCGGACAAGACCTCATCGACGCGCTGGCGCATCTCCCTGATCGCGCCCGTCGGAACGCTGCCGAGATCGATGGCGATGACGCCGAAGTCGGCGGTTTTTTGCGAGACGCGGCGCACCAGCCAGACGTCGCCGCCGCCGTCATCGACCGTGGTCGCCGGCGTGCGCCCCGCCTGAACCTCGGCGATCGTCGCATGCACCCGCTGCGGCAGCGCGTTCTGCTCCATGTTGCCGCCGCGCTCGCCCGCCGAGCCCGCGCCGAACAGCACCACCTTGCGCTGAACGAGATTGGCAAGGTGCTCCTCGATCGCGCGATAGATGTCTGCGGCGGATGACGCCCCGGCCAGCTTGCGCGAGAAGGCATAGAGATCGCCCATCTCCTGCTCCCGCTTGCGGGCAAGCTCGGTCTGCTGCTTCATCGAGTTCGCGAGATGGCTGGTCACGACGGCGACCACCATGAACAGCAGGAGATTGAGGATCTCGTTCGGTCGGGCGAGGTAGAAGGTGTAATAGGGGGAAAAGAAGAAATAGCCGGACCACAACACGCCGGCGACCGCCGCGACCAGCGCCGGGATAAGGCCGAGATGCCAGCCGGCCAGCAGCACCGGCAACAGATAAATGACCGAGCCGCGGCGCACGTCGAGATATTGGGTCAACGCGTAGACCACGATCGTGGTGGCGGCGACCATCACCAGGGCGATCGCGCTGCCCCGCAACTCGCGGCTAACCGCATCGACAGACATCATCGCTCATCTCTCCCGTCCCGGCGGCAGTCGGGAAGCATCCGCCGGGACTGGCCGGTCATTCTATTCCAATATGCCGGCTTCCAGCACCATGCAGCCCGGCAGGGCAGTATCGCGCTTGGCCCATTGACGCAGGGCAGGACACGCTCGAACCTCAAAATGCGAACATCCCGGGCCGTCAGTTTCCATTTAACGGAGGTGGGGAGGATACCATGGCCGGCTTCAGGCAGAATTCATCCAGTGCGGCCACGGCGCTGATGCTGGCAGCGCTGCTGGCAAGCGGAGGCACGGGCATGGCGGGATCACTGGGCGGGCCGTTGGAGCTGCAGGATGAAGGCAGCTTCTTCGTCAACGGGGAACTCACACATTCGAGCCATCCCGGCACGTCAGTAGGTGGCGTTGCGCAGCCCGGCACCATCACCGTCAAGCAGATGTACGTGCAATACCGAATTCCGAAGAGCGTCAGCAGGCCGGCAATCGTCATGGTGCACGGCTCCGGCCACACCGGCGCCACCTACGAGACCACGCCGGACGGGCGCGAAGGCTGGGCGACCTATTTCGTACGCAAGGGCTTTCCCGTGTACGTGATCGACCACTCCGGGCGTGGGCGCTCGGGCTTCGACCCCACACCGATCAACCGGGCGCGCGCCGAATCCAATCCGGCCTCGCTCCCCGACATCCAGATCGCGCCGCGCGAGCGCGCCTGGTATTTCTTCCGCATCGGCGCGAGCTATCCGACGCCGTTTCCCGGCTCGCAGTTCCCGGTCGAGGCGTTCGACCAGTACACCGCGCAACTCGTGCCGAACGCCGAGGCGACGCTGCCCGGCGCCGGCGCCAACACCGTGCGCGCGCTCGCCGCGTTGCTCGACAAGATCGGGCCGGCGGTCGTGATGGTGCATTCGCAATCCGGCGCCTACGGCATGGATCTCGTGCGCGCGCGTGCGCAAAAACTGCGCGCGCTGATCAACATCGAGGGCAATTGCGCGCCGGTCACTACTGATGAAGTTGCCAATACCTTTGCCAAGGTCCCGCTGCTTTCGGTCTGGGGTGATAACAGCAACGGCGCGCCGGGTCCGAACGGCGACGAGCGCCGCAACGGCTGCGCGGCGACGGTCGACGCAATCAAGCGGGCAGGCGGCGCCGGCAAGTTCCTGCTGCTGCCGGAGGTAGGTCAAAAGGGCAACAGCCACATGCTGATGATGGACCGGAACAACCTACAGGTCGCCGATCTGATTATCGGCTGGCTGGGAGAGAGTGTCGCGACGCGATGAAGGACAGCCTCTCCCGCAAAAGCGAAACGCACGTTATGATCGCGCCTTCTCCCGTCCGCATCTAACGGCGCGTTGTTGCGCGGGCGTGCAGTCGCGCAGGTAGGTACTTCGCGAACTCGTCCTCGCTTTTTTTCGGGAGCAAAACAGTAATCGCCTATGTGCGGCGGTGTCCCTTATGAACAAAGACATTGTCCTCTGCGGAAGTCAGAAAATTGAGACGGAAGTAACCGGATTTCACCGTCAAAATGATTGCCGCGCACCTCGCCAGCTAATTTTCAGCAAATTTGAATCTCGCCAATAGCCGCTGCTTTCCCCGGCTCATTCAAACAATCGTTTGCCGTTACCGAAATCTGCGGACGATAGCCGTTGGCTATAATCGGTTGCGGCTTGACCTGAGTTGCTACCAAGACGAGAATATGGCGAGAGCGCGGCGAAAGGGAGCCAAAATGGAGGCGCGGTTGGGGGGGTGGTGGTGTCCAAGTCCCGAGCGGCAACACCCAACGTGAGCACGCGTTCGCCAGTCCGGAAACGTGAAACCGACTCCACCGTCGCTCGCAAACGACGACGACGCAACCAGGACCAATTCAGACTTCGCCGCGAAGAGATCGTGTGTCTGGCAGCAGACGTGCCCGGCTAAAGACGCACTCAGCTGTGGAGAGGATGCGAACCAGCTAGCAACGTTTTCGAATTAGATCCGCGAACCTTCCAAGGGAGCTGCCATGGAACAACTGGTTCACGTTATTTCAGGAGTCTTCGTCGAGCTATTCCGTGATCAAAGCTTGACTGAGCATGCCTATCAGTTTTGTCGGGACCACCCATTCATTGCCTGGTTCATCGGATTCTGCGCGGTCATTTCTCTCGGCTATTTTCTCTATGCCGCTGGCGCAAATCTTGTGAGATTTGTTTCGGCCAATCTCGGGCTGGCTTTGAGCCTAAGGGGGGCAGCTGTCCTAACGGTGGCAGCGACTCTAGCCGGGGTTGCCGCATCTCTGGCTGTGTTATTTGTCACGGAAGCCTACGCGCCAACCCCGATTTTCGAGACTCCGCAAAATCCTTTCCTTCGTAGACCTGTAATCTTGAGCTGGAGCTACGTGCCAGATCGGAAAGACGCCGTCGTTTTTTATGAGGTTGCCCGGGGCCTGTCGCGAGACTTCAAGCCCGAAACAATTGGACCGAAGCAAGACAGTCGCTCATATGTCGACCGCGACATTCAAAATGGCTCGGCTTGGTGGAAAGTGCGTGCTTTCGTGGATGACAAACCAAGCGGCTGGAGCGATGCCGTCGAAACAAAAGCTTTTACCAACGCTTATAGCCGCATAAAGACGACCAAAGAGCTGCAGTTCCTTGTGTCGGACTCGAAGGAACAGGGAATCTTCAAGTTTTTGTATGACGGTAAGTTTTCTGGCTTGGAAATCGATTTAGCCACCATCGTTGCCGAAGAACTTGGTTCTCATTTTGGAGGAAAGATCAAACCGTCTCCCCGTCCAATCCCTTGGACAGACTTATTGGCGAGCATCGCTGATCATCGAAGCAACGCGGACATGGGCATTTCAACGATTTCCAAGCGGCACTATCGTGAAGAAGACGGTGTCAGTTTTTCCGAACCATATTACTGCGCCTCGCAATCACTGGTTTTTCGCCTTGATCAACCAGAGGGATCGATCATCGACATGATTCGAGGCAAGCGGGTCGGATACCAAGCAAAAACGACTAGCGAAAATATTGTGATCCACTTGGAGAAAGCGACCAACTCCGGCTTCCGCAAGGTGCCATACAGTGAGGACGCCCAAATGGTTGACGCTTTGGCTCGTGGAAATTCACCTGTCGATCTGATCGTTACCGATACGCCATTTGCCATCAGCGCGGTGTATCAGAAAGGCCGACGTGAAAAAATCGGCTACAAAAAATTTAGCCGCGGCGAGTTGAAGCGTCTAACTATTTCAAAGGACGCGTGTCTTATGATTCCACGCTGGGCCGACGACCCCCACCGTGCGGTTGGATCAAAGGGCGAGTGTCTTATTATTCCAAATAACGAATGGGCAGAAGCCTATGCGATTGCCGTCCACGAAAACGAGCAAGAGCTCCTGAATGTTATCAACGCCGTAATAGCCAAGATTAAGAAAGACGAAAACATGCTTGGACTTGTGTCGAAGGCTGTGGATCGCTATGCGAAGGTTAAAGGCCTGACCGATCAAGAAAAGGGACAGCTCCATCCATTATTTCAATCCGAAGCATGCGAGCACCCAAATTCCGAAGTACTGGATTGATCAGGTGGGCGCTCCCCGAACTCGCTGCTAGCCTTTGTTTTCCGACCGAGAACAGCAGTAGCCAGACTGGTCGCGTTTCAGAGAGACGAATTCTTCAATAAGGAGCGTCCGTACGATATACAACCGTGCGCATGCAGCGGCCTTGTTTTTTTCGGAAGTCAGGGACTAAGACGGAAGCAATCGGACTTCATCGTCAAAAAAGCGAGGTCGCCGTGTCGGCTCCACTGTCGCGACGCCAGCTCATTGAGCTAATCGGTAGAGCCGCTGGCAGTTCTGCTGCGTATCAGATCATGTGTACTCTGGGCCTGTTGCCGATCACGAGCGCATCGGCAGGCCCTCCGCAACTGCCGCCAAATTCGGGCGCCGGCGTCGATGTCCTGATTCTTGGGGCCGGTATCGCCGGAATGGTCGCCGCCCTCGAGCTGCGCGAGGCGGGCTACCATTGCACCATTCTCGAGGCCCGCTCTCGCCCCGGCGGTCGCAACTGGTCGCTACGCTCCGGCGACGCCGTAGAAGAAATAGGTTTCAAGCCGCAACGAGTGCGGTGGAATCGCGACCCACATATGTACTTTAACCCGGGGCCGGCTCGTATTCCGCATCATCATCGAGGCATACTCGATTACTGCCGAAAACTGGACGTGCCGCTCGAGGTGATGGTCAACGATAATCGTAACACCTATCTGCAGGACGATGCCGCGTTTGCCGGCGAGCCACAGCTTGCTCGGCGGGTGATCAACGATGCGCGGGGGTTCGTAGCCGAACTAGCCGCGAAGGCGGTCAATCAAAGTCTTCTGGATGAGCCTTTGTCGCCGGATGACAAGCAACAGGTGTTGCACTTTGTGCGACAGTACGGTGCGAACAAGGACAGGCTGTTGCGCTTCCTGCAAGCATTCGGCGCGCTCGATCAGGATTTCAAGTACCGCGGGTCCGAGCGCTCCGGCTATTCCACGCCTCCGGGCGCCGGGGATCAGGAAGGAACATTGAACGATAAAGTAGATTTCCAGCAGCTGCTGGCTGCCGATTTCTGGAGCAACCCCATCCTCAAGATGAATTACAGCGAGCATTATCCGCAGCAGGCAACGATGCTGCAGCCCGTCGGTGGGATGGACAAGATAGGCCACGCTTTTGCACGCCGGCTTGGCTCTATCGTCAGATACAATGCGGAGGTCACCGAAATTCGCAAAACCGGCAGCGGGGTTCAGGTGGTGTGGAAGGACCGCAGACGCAATCGGACTGCCGTCATGAGTGAAGCGTCCTACGTCATCTGTACGATTCCGCTATCGGTGCTTCGCAACATAAAGACCAATTTTAGCAATGAAATTCAGAGCGCGATTCGCGCGCCGCAATACATGCCCGCAGGCAAGCTCGCCTTTCAAGCCGAACGGCGGTTTTGGGAACTCGACCACCAGATCTACGGCGGCATTTCCTGGACCAACCGCGATATCGGTCAGATCTGGTACCCGAGCTCCGGATTCCATCAAAGAAGGGGGATACTGGTCGGCGGGTACATTTTGGGGCAGGAGCGCGGGCAGAGATTTGCCGCCAAGAGCCCGGAGCGGAGATTGAAAGACGCGCTCGATGATGGCGAGCGGCTCCATAAAAACTACGCTGCATCTTTGCGCGAGGGTGTCGCGGTCGCTTGGTCCAACATACCGTTCAGTGCCGGCGGCTGGGCCGACTGGAATTTCGGCGATGCGGCCCATCGGCAACATTACCAGGCGCTGCTGAAAGGAGATGGACCGGTGTTTTTCTGCGGTGAGCACATGAGCCATCTCCGAGCCTGGCAAGAAGGTGCGGTGCAATCGGCTTTTCTGGTGATTGCACAGCTCGCCGAGCACGCGCGTCAGTCAAAGGCTTAGTAAAGTTTCAGTCTTGGTCGCGGTCCATCCAGCAACGGCGCGAGCGATCCTCTCATCACCAGAACAAGCGATATGCCGCGGGAATAGCAGCAGCGGCGCCCGTGCTTGCATCGGGCCGCAAAATTTCTAGATTCAGCAGGCCTGGAGAGGTGGCTGAGTGGTTGAAAGCACCGCACTCGAAATGCGGCATACGGGTAACCGTATCGGGGGTTCGAATCCCTCCCTCTCCGCCAACCCCTTCCTTCGCCGTCCTT
>Ga0306924_10000623_pt1 | contig 30106 bp, 23 predicted proteins | sample sta12Can44000111_FD_203756 | JGI IMG/M metagenome (GOLD analysis project Ga0306924, IMG submission 203756) | Lab enrichment of tropical soil microbial communities from Luquillo Experimental Forest, Puerto Rico - statanox.12C.anox.44.000.111 (v2)... | ecosystem: Environmental > Terrestrial >... | reverse complement strand
GGATTGATCACGTGCACCGATGCCGACACCAGCAGGGTGTAACCGTCGGGAGCCGCCTTGGCCACGACGTTGGCTCCGACCGTTCCGGAGGCCCCGCCGGCGCGGTTCTCAACAATGAAATGCTGGCCGACCGTCTCGTTGAGCTTCTGCACCAGAATGCGCGCGACGCCGTCGACCGATCCGCCGGGCGGAAACGGGACCACGACGGTGACGGTTCGCGAAGGATAGCTCCCGGCGATGGCACTCGAGGGCAGGGCGCCGAGGAAGGACGCCAGGAATGGCAGGAGCAATACCGCTAGACGCGCAATCGCGAACGCCAAGGCTTTTGTGGGACGCATGAGCCAGTCCGTTCGCAGCCTTCGGCATCCACCGGACGGCTTCTTCCTTGCACCGGAGACGTTAGCTGGAGGAGAACCCGCCTGCTCGAAGCACGGGAATGCAATGCGGATGCCGCACGCATCCTGCCGATGCGGGATGATCGTAAGCCCGTTCAGGCCGCAACAGCTGAGACGGACGCGACCTTGTAGCCGTATTTCCTGTCGAGCCCGAGCTCCTGGACAATACGCAGTCCCTTGGCGAGAGCCTCGCCTTCAAGCCCGTTCAACGGCTTGCGCAGGTCGCCGGCGGGAAGACCAAGCGCTTTCATCAGCGATTTCACCGCTACGGGATTGATGACGCAATAGGTGAAGTGCAGGAGCGGAAGCATTCTCAGATACGCAGTCTTGAACCTCTCCGCGTCGCCATCGCTCCTCCACGGGGTTGAGATGGTTGCAAGCTCGGCGGGCGCGATATTGCCGGTCATGTTGGCCGTGCCATGGCCGCCCAGGCTCATGGTTGGGACCACGAGCCCGAGGTTCGGGCTGTCGCAGCACATCACGGAAACATCGGGCTTGCCGGCAAGCACCTGTGCGACCTGGCCGACGCGTGACGTTGATTCCTTGTGAATCACATAGTTTGGATGCTTGAAGATCCGCAGCAGATAATCCCAGTGCAGATCGCTCTTCACGCGCGGAGGGTTGTTGTAGATGCCGAGCGGGAGATCGGTCGCCTCCGCCACATCGAGAAAGAAGCCCTCAATGTCGTTCTCGGGCGCGCAGATATAGGCGGGCGCGGCCAGGATCGCGCCGTCGGCGCCGTTATCCTTGGCAAAGCGGACATTCGCTATCGTGGCCTGCGTATTGTTACCGGTTGCGCCGAAGAAGATCGGCATGCGCGCCGTCTTCATCTTTGCCGTCTCGACAATGATCCGCTTTCTCTCCTCCGGCGAGAGCATGGACGTCTCCCCGGTCGAGCCCATGATCAGCACGGCGGAAGTGCCCTGATCTTCCTGGAACCTCAGCAGCGAGCGAAACGCCGCAAAGTCCACGGAGCCGTCCCTGTTGAACGGCGTGATGAGCGCGACGAAAGACCCCGTCAGCAACTTTTTCGGCATTCCCGTCTCCATTCCAGGCGTCGTCATCATAGCACGCGTGTATCGTCTGGCCAGAGCCGGCCCCGCTTAGCGCCTGTCTGATACCGAGGTTACTTCGATATCGAGCGCGTCAAGCAGCAGCTCGATCCAGCGGCGCGGAATACGTCGGGTAATGCAGACGATCCGGCTGCGGCGGTCTTCCGACGGCCAGCGTGCCAGCCATGCGGGTGGATGAAAGACATGCTGGACACCGTGGACCACCGCCGGACGGTCGGGGCATTCCGCAATATTCACAATGCCTTTGAGGCGCAGGAGACCGCCGCCGCAATGCTCGGCGAGCGTCTCTAGAAACAGCGTGAGCGCCACCGCGCGGATCGGCTCTTCACGCACGATCGCGCAGGTCTGAATTTCCGTGTCATGCCGTTCGTGCAAATGCGCATGGCTCCCGGCTGCTCCTACGAGCCATGAATCGATGTCGACAGGCCTCGCCCGAGCATCAAGGGCGTCGCCCTCGAAGACGCGGGGATCCACCTTGCCATGGTGCGCAAAAGCAACCGGTGCCGCGGCATTGAGCTCGGCAAGACGATTGAGCAGGGGCGGCGCTGCGGCGCCTGCAAGATCCGATTTTGTCAGAACGAGACGGTCGGCAAGCGCCACCTGCTTGACCGAAATGTATTCACGATCGAGCGTGCTCGCGCCATTTACGCCATCGACCGTGGTCACGACGCCGGCCAACGCGATGCGACCAGCAATGCCAGGTTCGGCGATGAGCGTCTGGAGGATGGGCGCCGGGTCGGCAAGGCCGCTGGTTTCGATCACGATGCGAGTGAATGGAGGAACCTCGTTGCGATCGCGCCGCTTCAGCAACTCCTCTATGGTCGCGACAAGGTCGCTGCGGACCTTGCAGCAGAGGCACCCGGTCGTAAGCTCGATGAAGCTGTCCGCGCTCGCTTCCACCAGCTCGTGGTCAAGGCCGACTTCGCCGAATTCGTTGATGATGACGGCCGTTCGCGAGAATTCCCGCTGGCCAAGCAGGTGACGCAGCAGTGTCGTCTTGCCGCTGCCGAGAAAACCGGTGATGACAAGGGCGCCGATCACGCGGGCGGCGCAGGAAGAGGTGCGATACGCACCCGACTGGCGGTGTAGCCGGGGTCAAGCGCCGTTCGGATCTGGCGCAGAACGGCCACCAGCGAGATTGCGCCCCGCTTGCGGCCGTTGATGGTGACTATCCAGCGGAACGGCAAACCGGCCGGTGCCGGTTCAATGCGAATCCGGGTCGCATGGCACGCGACCGTGATCGCGTCGTCATTTTCGCTCTGCACGCGTCCAGTCAAATCCCAAGCGAGCAGGCTCTGCGCCAGCAGCTCGCACGTGATGGCTTTGAGCTTGTCCTTCACAGCGCCGGCCCGTTGACAATTGTCGCTGCGATCTTGCGCTTGAGATATTTCCCGTCTTGCGGGGTTCCGCGATAACGGCCGTTCTCGACCATCACCTTGCCGCGCAGGATAGTTGTCACCGGCCAGGCGAAAATCTCGTGGCCCTCCCATGGCGTATAATCGGTTTCGTGCAGATCGGCCGCGCGCACCTTCCCGCGCCGGGTCGGATCGAGGATGGTGATGTCGGCATCGCTGCCGGCGGCAATGACGCCCTTCCTCGGATAGAGTCCCATGATCCTGGCCGCATTGGTGGAGACCAGGTCCACGTATTGCGGCAGCGAATAGCTGCGGCGCACCACCATCTCGGTGTACATGACGGCGAGGCGCGGCTCGACGCCGGAGTTGCCGCCGGTGGTATCGTCAATGCGCCTGCCGAGCGTCTTGTCCCTGAGCGTGCAGCAAAGCTCATCCGTCGCCACGCAGTGAATCGAGCCGTTCGTCGTTCCCGTCCAGAGCGCCTTCTGGTCCTCCTGGGACTTGAGTGACGGGTAGGTGTGGTAGATCTGGCCGTTCGGCCGCTTGTAGTCGTCGCTCGAATAGATCAGGTACTGATGCAGCGTCTCTCCGTAGACCGGCAGCCCCTTGCTGCGCGCCTCGGCAATGGCGGCGACGCCGGTGCCCGCTGACACATGCATCATGTAGAGCGCAGCTCCCGGCACGCTTTCTGCAAGCCGCAGCACGCGGCGAAAGCTCAGGTCTTCCGAGAGCTGATTGTGAACTTCGGCCATGTGCGCGAAATCGACGCGGCCCTCCCGGATGAGCTTGGCATACATGTGCATGACGATGTCGTTGTCCTCGGCGTGGATGACGCCGAGCCCGCCCTCCTTCGCCAGGACCTGGAAGGCCTCCCAGATATCGCCGAAATCGATCATGCGGCCGCTGCGCGACGGAAGGATATTGGTCGTGAATATCTTGAGCGTCGGATAGCCTGCCTGGATCGCCTCTGCGAGCTGCGCCGGGAACTCGGGCGGCGGCTCGGAATGCAGCATGATGTGATAGGCCCAGTCGCACGGGCTCTTGCCGACAAAGTCGCGGTCGCGCGTCTCGATGGCCTCGCGGGCGCAAGCGCCATCGCGCCAGTACGCAAAGTCGATGAAGGTCGTAGTCCCGCCGTGCAGCGCCGCGCGTCCGACCTGCTCGGGGCCTGCCGTGATGAGCGGCGTCCCGTCCGGCTTGATCCACACGTGGTGGAGATGCACGTGCGGATCGATGCCGCCCGGCATGACGATGCGCCCGGCCGCATCGATCAGGTGGTGCGCCTGTGCCGGCAGCGCATCAGGCGCGGCGATCGCGGCGATGGTCTCGCCGGCAATCGCGACGTCGCATCTGATGACGCCTTGCGGCGTCACGACCTCGCCGCCGCGAATGAGGAGATCGAGCATCAACCCTCCCGGACATTGCGGTGGCTAGCACAGGGTCTGGTCCACACAGTCCTCGTATTTGGGCAGGCGGGAAATGAAGCCGCCCGATAGAAGGCTTTCGGCAAGCCGCGCGAACCCCTTACGCGACACTTCGGGAGATTGCGCCCACAATCCGGCATCGCGGTAGCGCGCAAGCGAGCTTGCAAGAATGTCGGGAGCAACATTTGGGTAGAAGCTGGCGGTGATTTGCGCCAACTCCGCAGCGCCATTTTCGACAAGCCATTTCTGCATGCGGCGGATGGCGCGCGTCATGGCGATGAAGGCATCGCGATGGCGCTCGATGCCGCCGCGCGTGGCGAGAAACGTGGTGTACACCGTCGGTCCTCGCGCGCTCGCCGCGTAAAGGATATCGGCGACGCCCGCCTGCAGCGCCAGCGACGCATAGGGCTCGAACAGCTGCGCCACATCCAGGCGACCGCTGCGCAGCGCCTCCAGATTGCTCTCCATTGTCTGGTCCGACACGCGAGCAAGCCGGCCGGGATCGAGACCCTGCTCCCGCAGATCTTGCTGCAGGCACAGCCAGGGCGTCGGGACCTCCGAAACGGTAGCGAATCTCAGCGCCGGCAGATCGGTCAGGCGAAACCCTGCACCCCTGCCCACGAGAAAAAACGGATCACGTGCCGCAACCTCACAGAAGCAGGCGAGGGCTGAGTCCGGGTTCTGGTCGCGCGCCTTCATGACCCGCATCGGGCCGCCCCAAGTGAGGTCGATGGTGCCGTCGAGCAGCGCCGAAGCGGCAGCGGCCGGGGCAGGGGAATTGACGAGCTCAACGGCGACACCCTCGTGCGCATAAAATCCGAGTGCATGGGCGGCGTAGAACGGCGCGTAAAATACCGCACGAAAATTTTCAGCGAGCCTGATACGCATGCAGCAGACGATCGGGCCGGGAGTCAGCCGGCAACGAGCTCGGGCGGCGTAAACGCACGAACGGCCGGTACCGGCTCGTTCCAGCGCTCGATCTCCACGAGAGCGGTGAGCGCGCTCGATGCCTGCGCGAGCGGTGAGGAGCCGATGTCGAGGGTGAGAACATTGGGGTTGCCGTGCCGTTCGGGCTCCTCGCTCGTGCTGCCCGGATCGAACCACGCTCCGGTTGCCATCACCACCACCCCCGGCATCACGTGGGGATCAATGATGGCTCCGGCGAGACACGCGCCGCGCGCATTGAACACACGCACCACGTCGCCGTCGCGAATGCCTCGTCTCTCGCCGTCCGGCGGGCTGATGCGGATCGGCTCGCGTCCTGCGACCTTTTGCTCGCGCGCGACCGGCCCCGGATCCATCTGGCTGTGCAGGCGGCTCGCCGGCTGGTGGGTCACAAGATGCATCGGCCAGCGTCCTGCCGCTGCGCTGCCCAGCCATTCCGCGGGCGGGATCCAGGCCGGATGCGGCGGACAGTCGGCATAGTGAAAGGCGGCGACCGCATCGGAAACAATCTCGATGCGTCCGGACGGGGTCTTGAGCGGGTGGCGCTCGGGATCGCGTCGGAAATCCTCGAACAGCACGTAATCGCGCTCAGGCGCAGGCAACTCGACGAATCCCTCGGCCCAGAATTGCTGAAAACCGGGGAGCGTCACCCCTTTTGCCGTTGCGCTCGCTCGCACGCGATCATAGACCCACTGGCACCAGCCCATTTCGTCGCGGCCCTCGCTGAATGCGTCCTCGTAGCCGAGACGTCCTGCCAATGCGCGGAAAATGTCGAAGTCGTTGCGGGCCTCGCCGACCGGATCAATGGCGCGGTGCATCGCAAGGATGAAGGAGTCGCGCGACGAGCCGCCGACGTCATTGCGCTCGAGCGCCGTGGTTGCCGGCAGCACGATATCGGCGTGGCGCGCAGTCGGCGTCCACCAGCTGTCGTGGACGATGACGGTCTGCGGCTTCTGCCAGGCGCGCCGCAGCCGGTTGAGGTCCTGATGATGATGGAAGGGGTTGCCGCCCGCCCAATAGACGAGCGCAATGTCGGGGTAGACGTATCGCCGACCATTGAACTCGTAGCTTTCGCCCGGGGCGAGCAACATGTCGGCGATCCGGGCAACCGGAACCATGGAACGCGCCGGATTGAGCGGCAACGGCACCTCGGGTCCTGCCACATCGACGCGGGGTACGCCGATGCCGTTGGTGGAGCCATGCCCGAATGCAAAGCCCGTTCCGGGCAGGCCAATGCCTCCGAGCATCGCAGCAAGCACGATGGCCGCCCAGAGCGGCTGCTCGCCATGATGCGCGCGCTGGAGCGACCACGCACAGGTGATCATGGTCCTCGTCGCGGCCGCGCGGCGCGCAAGGTCGCGAATGGTCCCGGCCGGCACGCCGGTGATTGCCGCCGCCCAATCGGCATCCTTGGCGATGCCGTCATCAAGGCCGAGCAGGTAGCGGCGGAACGTCTCAAACCCGGTGCAATAGCGCGACACGAATTGCGCATCGTGCCGCTCTTCGGTGAGCAGCGTGTGCGCCATGGCAATGATGAGCGCGGCGTCGGTATTCGGCCGGATGGCAATCCACTGCGCGCCCAGAAACTCTGGCGCATCGGACTTGAGCGGGCTCACGCAAACGAACTCGATCCCGGCATCCTTCGCGCGCCGCAGCCACGTCTCCAGGCTGTGGATACCGGCGCCGCCCGATGTGACCTGGGCGTTCTTGAGGGCGAGGCCGCCGAACGCGATCATCAGGCGTGCGTGCTTGACGATAGATGACCAATCGGTGATGTCGCCGACCACCGGGGCAAAGGTGCCGATGACGCGCGGCAAGACGTACTGCGCAGCACCGAAGCTGTAGTTGGCGACCTGGTCGACGCAGCCGCCGCCGAGAAACAGGAACCGACGCGTCAGCGTGCGCGCATGGTGGACGCGGCCGGCCGACGACCAGCCGTAGGATCCGCCGAGAATCGCCGTATTGCCGAAAGTCTCCCGCACGCGGGCAATCTCATGGGCGACGAGGGAGAGCGCTTCATCCCACGACACTTCGTGATAGCGGTCGCTGCCGGTGCGTTCCTTGCCGCTGCGCCAGCCCTCGCGAATGGCGGGCCGCGCAATACGCAGCGGCGAATGCACCATCTCTGGAATGGCCTCGAGCATGTGCGAAGGCGCGGGATCGCGTGCAAACGGCTCGCACCCAATCACGCGGCCGTCCTCCACCAGCGCCGTATAGGCGCCCCAATGGGCGAGCGTGGGGAAGCGTGCGGCGCTCATGCGGCGCATGTTAAAGAGAGGAAGCGCAATCGGCAACGGCCGCTCGGTAGCCGTCAGGCTCCGGCAACGATCCGCTTGAGCTCGGGCAGGCAGGATCCGCAATTGGTGCCCGCACGCAATGCCTTGCCGATCAGCTCGACCGTTGTTGCCTTTCCCGATCCAATCGCCTCGCAGATGGTGGCAAGCCCGACGCTGAAGCAGGCGCAGACGATGGGACCGGCCTTGTGGAGGCCGTCGGCGGCGTATCCGGACAGCAGCACCCGGCGCGCCTCGTGCGTGAGCGCGTCAGTCTCGAACAGCGTCTTGACCGCGTCCCACTGCGGTGCCGCATCGGCGGGACCAATGAACAGGCAAGCCTCGATGCGCCCGCCCACGAGGGCGGCGGCGCGATAAATGCCGTGCGGGTCGTCGGCATATTCGGCAAGCTCAGCCCCCAACATTTGCGGCGCGCGACCGCGCCAGATATCGGGAGGATCGTTGGTTGCCAACAAGAAGCCCCATGCCTTTGCAACCGCGACGCGGGCCCACCAGGTTTCCGGCGGCAGGCCGGCGGGCCCACGCGTGAGCATGAATCCTCGCCACCCGTAGTGCACGGGAGCAATCAATGCCGGCGTGGCTTTGGAGTCCGGCTGTCCTGAATGAGGGTCGGTCTCGGGCCTCACCACATCGCTGATACGCGCGGCCGAAGCCGTGGCGCCGCTCCAATGGATGGGTGCAAACAGCGAGCCGCGAAGCTGGCGGTCGCTGATCGCCACCTTGAGCACGCACGACCCGTACGCGCTGGCAACTCTGGCATGCCCGTTCTCGGTGAGGTTTGCCGCTATCGCATCCGCGGGATGGACTTCAACGAAAGGCTCCGGCAAATGCGCGCTGAGCCGCGGGCTCACTCCCGAGCGCGTCATGGTGTGCCATTGGTCGCGCACGCGCCCGGTGTTGAGGCGGAAGGGGAATTTCGTGCTGATGGCGTGGCCGTCCGCGCCCTTGTTCGGGACATGCGCGTTTGGAAGCTCCGGTGCGATGAAGCATGCCTTGCGGTTTGGCGTATAAAATCGACCATCTGCGAAAAACCGCCGCTCCTTGCGGCCATGCCGCTCCTCGCCGCGGCGCAACGGCCATTGCACTGGATCGAGGGCCTCGAACTCGGCATCGCTGATATCGGCGAGGCCGCCAAGATCGAAGGCGCGCCGGCCGTCGTTCTCGAAGGCGGAGAGCGCCGCATGCTCGCGAAAGATTTGCGCCGCGGAATGAAAGGAAAATGCCGCTGCAAATCCCAGTCGCCGCGCGACTTGCGAGACGATCCACCAGTCGGGCCTGGTCTCGCCCGGGGCCGGCAGAAGCGCCCTCTGACGGGAAATTCGGCGCTCCGAGTTGGTGACGGTCCCGTCCTTCTCGCCCCATGCGCAAGCGGGAAGCAGAATTTGCGCGCCTGCGTTCACGGTGTCATTTGCGAGAACGTTCTCGGAGACCACGAACAGCTCGAGTCCGGCGAGCGCTTCGCGCACACGGCTTGCGTGCGGCAGCGAGACCGCAGGATTCGTGGCCATCACCCACAGCGCCTTGATCTCGCCGCGCGCGATGGCATCGAACATCGCCACCGCCTGGCGGCCCTCGCGCGCTACCATTGCCGGCGCGTTCCAGAAGCGGCCGACCCGCCCGATGTCCTCGGGCGTGAACTGCATGTGGGCAGCCAGCGCGTTGGCGAGACCGCCCACTTCGCGGCCGCCCATCGCGTTGGGCTGGCCGGTCAGCGAGAACGGTCCTCTTCCGCGCCGGCCGATCCGGCCGGTCGCCAGATGACAGTTGATGATGGCATTGACCTTGTCGGTGCCCCGCGCGGACTGGTTCACCCCCTGTGAAAAGCAGGTGACGGTCCTCGACGTCGAGCGGAACAAGCCGAAGAAGCGCTCCACATCGGCTGCGCTCAGGCCCGTGATCCTGGCCGTTTCGGCGAGATCCGGCGCAATCTCCCGTGCGCGCGCCAGCGCGTTCTCGAAATTGACCGTGTGGGTGTCGATATAGCGATCGTCGAGGGCATGCCGGTCGGCCAGATCAACCAGAAGGCCGCAGAACAGAGCCGCGTCCGTTCCCGGGGCGATGCCCAGGAACAGGTCGGCCTCCTCGGCCGTTGCGGTGCGGCGCGGGTCGATCACAATGATTTTCGCGCCGCGCTCCTGTCTGTTCCTGACCATGCGCTGGAACAGTACGGGATGGCACCAGGCGGCATTGGAGCCGACCAGGATGAGAAGCTCGGCCGCATCGAGATCCTCATAGGTGCCGGGAACCGTGTCGGAGCCGAACGCGCGACGGTGACCGGCGACCGAAGACGCCATGCAAAGTCGCGAATTGGTATCGACATTGCTCGAGCCGATGAAACCCTTCATCAGCTTGTTGGCAACGTAATAGTCCTCGGTGAGAAGCTGGCCGGAGAGATAGAAGGCGACGGCATTGGGGCCGTCCCGTGCGATGATCCGCTTCAGTCCATCGGCGACGCGATCAAGAGCGTCTGCCCAATCAATGCGCGCGAAGCTCCCGTCAGACTGTCGCAACATGGGGTGCAGCAGTCGTCCCGCAAGCCCCAGCGTCTCATCCAGAGCCGAGCCCTTGGAGCAGAGGCGGCCGAAATTTGCGGGATGGTCGGGATCGCCGGCAATGCCGGCTCCGCCTTGTCCGTCGGGTCGCGCCAGCACGCCACAGCCGACGCCGCAATAAGGACAGGTTGTGCGCACCGCCGCGCCAGCACCGGGAGGCGCGTTCATGGTGGCCGCCGGATGGCCTGCTTGCCGACGGGCCGGGAAGCCGGTTCGCACGGCATCGGCGCGCTCAGGCAGCGATGCGATCGGCGAGCTCTCGACCGAACATGAGATGATCGCGCAGACGCTCGATGGATGATCGTGAACGCATCAGCTCGAGGTACCAGGGCCCGTCGGTGGTATCACCAAACAGCACGGCCCCGAGCAGCCGATCATCGGCGATGACGAGCTTCTTGTAGACACCCATGCCCGGATCGCTGAGCACGATCGTCTGTGCGCCGGGAGTGACCCCAAGAAAGTCGCCTGCCGAGAATACCCGGATCCCGGATACTTTCAGGTTGGTAGTAAGCAGGCTGCCGTCGTAGCTGGCGTTCTCGCCGGCGAGCCGGCGCGCCAGCGCCCGGGCCTGCTCGTGGGCAGGCTCCACCAGACCGTAGCAGAGCCCGCGATGCTCCGCGCATTCACCGATTGCGTGAATGTCGGGGTTGCTGGTCGTCAGCCGGTCGTCGACGACGATGCCGCGATTGACCGTCAGCCCGGCCGCCCGCGCCAGCTCCATGTTGGGATTGATTCCGACGGCGACAACGACGGCATCGGCTTCGATCGTTGCGCCATCTCCCAGTTCGACCCCCTCGACCCGCTCCCTGCCGTGGATCCGCACGGTCTCGGCTTGCAGGCGAACGGCGATGCCTCTGGCTTCGACGGCGCCCTTGAGCAGCAGCGCGGCGCGCGCATCGAGCTGGCGTTCCATCAGTCGATCCATCAGATGGAGGACGGTGACCTTTGCCCCTCTCGCTCCTGCGCGCGCCTTGCTGAGCCCATAAGCCGCTTCGAGGCCGAGCAGGCCGCCGCCGATCACAACGACGCGCGTGCCGCTCCTTGCTGCAATGTTGTTGACATCATCGATATCCCGGAAGGTGAGCACGCCGCGCAGCGCTATTCCGGGAATCGCGAGCTTGATCGGCTGCGAGCCGGTCGCAAAGACGAGCCTGGCGAAGGAAAGCCGGGCGCCATCGTCCAGCCGCACCGTGCGCGCGAGCGGGTCGATCTGCGTTGCGCGGGCCCCGTAGCGCAATGTCACGCCGCGGTCGCGCCACCAGCGCGCAGGCCGAAGCTCGATATCCGAAAAACCGACCTCGTCGGCGAGCAGCGCCGACAGCAGCACGCGATTATAGGCAAGCCGCGGCTCGTCGCCGATGACGCAAATCGCGTAGCGACCGAGCGCGCGGGTCGAGAGCTCTTCAACGAGTCGGGCCGCGGCCATGCCGTTGCCGATGACGATAAGAGGCTCGCTCATCGCATTCCTCGATCTGCCGCGTGTGCAGCCAAACCCCTGGAGCTCCCCGGTACCTCGACGGCATCGCGGATCATCTCGCGGAGTTTCAGAGCGGCGTTTCAATTTATGTGCCACGTCGCGCCCGGCACGACCGGCACTGCCTTTAGCCAGAAATTTCAGGCAATTGAGAAACTTTCACATCTGCAGCGTGCGCTGCGATGAATCGATTTGCACATTCCATGCGCGCTTTTGGACCACGCTTTGGGCAATGCACGGAATATGCCCGGCTGCATGGATTTTGTGCTTTGTTTGATTAGCTGCCGGGCACGCAAAAATATTCCGGGTTCTTTAGAACGGTCGGTGGATTCGGTCGAACTCCATCTCGGTCTCCACCATGCGGCGGTGCGCGGCCTCGAGCCAGGGTTGCAGGCGCTTGACGCGCTCGGAAATGGCCGCGAAGTCACGGCGGAAGCCGGGCATCACAGCCTCGACTGCATCATAGATTTCATCTTCCTTCATGGTGGTGAGCCGCCGGTCACGCACCACGAGGGTGCCGTCGACCAAGACGTGGCGCACGCCGCGCCCCGCCTCGACATGGACGAGCTGGCGCACCGCGCTGTTGAGCGGAGACCAGCTCGGATCGTTCATTTCGATCAGGGTGAGGTCGGCCTTGCAGCCCGGCGCAATTCGCCCGATCGCGTGGCCAAGCCGCGCGCCCGCTGCACCGGCCTGGGTTGCCGCCCGCAAGGCCGCCGCCGCCTGTGGCGGTCCGGGGATCGGATCGCTCACCGCCGCCAGCAGCGTGAACAGCTTCATTGCCATGAACATGTTCTGGGCGTCGGAACAGCTGCAATTGTCGCAGCCGAGGCCGATGCGGACGCCGGCATCCTGCAGGGCGCGGATCGGCGGGATGCCGCATTTCATCTTCAGATTGCCTTGCGGATTGAGCACCACGCCGGTGCCGCTCTGCGCCAATAGCTCGATCTCGTCGCGCGCGAGCCAAACGCTGTGCGCAAGGTTGAGATGCGGACCAAGCGCGTCTTCCGCGGCCAGTCGCTTGATGAGCGATCCGCCATGCTCAGGCAGGGTGAGTCGCGCCTGTAATGCCATGCCGCGGGATTCATAGATGTGGGAGTAGACCGGCACGTCGTAGCGCCGCGCGAGCTCCATGGTGCGCGCCATGAGGGCGGGGGAGCAGCGCTCCGGCGCCGAGGGGCCCAGCGCCCAGTGGACGCGCGGACGCGGCGGCGATTTCAGGCATGCATTCTCGAAATGTCCGAGCAGATCGAGCCGCCGCTCCGGCTCGGCCGCGCCCGAAAGGAGCGGGTGCAGCTCCCTGGGAAACACGTCTTTCCAGTAGGGGATGGTCTCAAGGCCGACGCGGTCGGCATATTGCAGGCTGAAGATCACGCGGATGCCGATCTGCTCATAAGCCTGCATGACCGCATCGAGATGGCGCTCCTCGAACGGATAGAGGGTGAGCATGTCCTGAATGGTCGTGATGCCGGAGCGCAGGCATTCCAGCCCGCCGAGCAGTGTGCGGGCGCGCACTTCCTCGACCGAGCGCGGCGGGTATTGCGGCGGCAGGGCGTAAAGCCGCCAGCTCTCAAGCGGCACCTCCTCAAGCGTGCCTTTGGCCAGCACGTCGTGGGAATGGTAGTGAGCGTTGATGAAGCCGGGCAGGACGAGGTGCCCGCGCGCGTCGAGCTCCTCGATTGGCGCCCCCGCAGCCGCGGCCAGGCTCGGTGCGATGGCGGCGATCTCCGGGCCGGCAATTGCGATATCGACTGCTTCCGGCGCATGCCAGTCGTTATCAGGAAGCACCGCCCGGCCGCCGCGAACGATCAGCGTGGTCCCGGGGGGGATCGGTTGCGGGCTCATTTGATCGGCATGCGCTCCTCGCGCGGCGGAAGAAAACGTTCATCGTAGATTTCTGTTACGTCGGGCAGGCGTGCGAGGCCGAAAGCTCTTCCGACCTCCGCAATGTTGCGGGCGAGACGACCGCGATCATACGCCCCGATGCCTTCCCGGCGCGTTGTCGGCGTCACGATCTGATGACTGCCGAGCCAGGCCAGTCGCTCGCCCTCGATATCGAGCTTGGCGAGATTATTGTGCTTGCCGAGCGACTCCATTGCAGCTGCGGGATCCGCAATGGCTTCGCGCCAGCCGCGCGCGGCCGCGCGCACGAACTGCTCGACTGCGCCCGGGTTGGCCCGCACAAAGTCGGCGTTCGCCAGGAATGCATTGCCGTACACGTCGAGACCGTTGTCGGCATAATAGATGACCGTAACGTCCTCGAGGGCGACGCCGTTTGCCTTCAGGTTGAACAGCACCGTCGAGTCGAACCCGGTCACCGCATCGACCTGCTTCGTCAGCAGCATGGTGTCGCGCAACTGCGGGCTGAACTGGCGGATCTCGATCCGGCCGAGGTCGAGCCCGGCGATGTTGGCGAGGGCCGGGAACATGCGGGAAGGCGCGTCGGCCGGGCCTTGACCCAACACGCGGCCGTGAAGGTCAACAAGCTTCGCAATGCCGCTGCTCTTGAGCGAGATCACCGCCTGTGCCGAGCGGTTGTGCAAGATGAAAACCGCCTTCGGCGCGATCTCGGGATGGCGCGAGGCGAATTCAACGAGCGTCGAGATATCGCCCACTCCCATTTCGGACGCGTGGCTGGCAGTGCGCGTGATCGCATCGGCGGAGCCTTTCGAAGGCTCGAGATCCACGTCGAGGCCGAGGTCGCGGAAATATCCGCGCTCCAGGGCATGATAAAACCCCGCGGCACCGCCGTCGGCAGCGAAATTGAGGACCACGCGGACTTTGGTGAGCGCCTGCGCCGGCGCGGGAGCGGCTGCCGTCATTGCCGCGAGCAGCAGCGATCCTATGATAAGTGTCGATCGAGCCAACGTCTCCATGCAACGCTCTATGCGGAAAGCTTCAATTCCCGCGCAGGCTTTCCGGCGAGATTGCGAAACCCCGACAAGAATCATGTCCGAAGATACTAAACCAGTGGGAAGATCGATCGGCATGCTACGTCGCCCGGCCGATCCTATGCAATTATGCTTTGTGTCGTGCATCAACCGGGAGGGAGCCAAGAATGGGTTACGATCTCATCCTGCGCGGGGGCCGCGTGATCGATCCGTCGCAAAAGCTTGATGCCACAAACGACGTCGCATTCTCGCAGGGTAAAGTCGCCCGCATCGGACCGGGCCTCAAAGCGGATGCCGGTACCGACGTTCGCGACGTGTCCGGCGCGATCGTCACCCCGGGATTGATCGACCTGCATACGCACGTCTACTGGGGCGGCACGTCGCTCGGCATTGACGCTGAGGAGTTCTGCCGCACCTCGGGCGTCACGACCGCGGTCGATACAGGCAGCGCAGGTCCGGGCAACTTCGCCGGCTTCCGCAAGCACGTGATCGAGCGCAGCAGCGTGCGCATCCTCGCCTACCTGCACATCTCGTTCGCCGGCATTTTCGCATTTTCGTCTCGTATCATGGTCGGCGAGAGCGAGGAGATGCGCCTCATGGCGCCCCAGGATGCGGTGGAGGTTGCAAAAGCCAATCGCGACATCGTGGTCGGCATCAAGGTGCGCGTCGGGGCCCACGCGTCGGGTCGCTCCGGGACGGCGCCGCTCGACGTCGCATTGCAGGTGGCGGAGGAGGTCGGCATCCCGCTGATGGCGCATATCGACGAGCCGCCGCCGAGCTATGAAGAGGTGATCGCCCGCCTGCGTCCCGGCGACGTCCTCACGCACGCGTTTCGGCCCTTCCCGAACTCGCCGGCAACCGCGCAAGGCACGGTGAAGCGGGCCGTCATCGAAGCGCGGCGTCGCGGCGTGCTGTTCGACATCGGTCACGGCAAGGGCTCGTTCGCATTCAAGACGGCGCGCGCGATGCTGGCCAATGGCTTCATGCCGGACACGATTTCGTCGGACGTCCATGCCCTGTGCATCAATGGGCCGGCCTTCGATCAGGTCACCACCATGTCCAAATTCCTGTGCCTGGGCATGCCGCTCGTCGACGTGATTGGCGCCGCGACGGTCAATGCCGCGTTCGCGTTGCAACGCCCCGAGCTCGGCAGTTTCAAGCCCGGCAGTGCCGGAGATGCAACCATCCTGTCCATCAAGGATGGACGCTTCGATTATGTGGACGTTGTCGGGGAGCACTTGGCAGGCGACCGCAGGATCAGCTCTGAGGGCGTCGTAATCGCGGGACGATGGTGGCACCCCAGGCATGCGCCCGAGCTCAAAACGGCTTGATGCGCTTGTCTGATCGTGCGCGATTTTCGTCAAACCGGTTCGGCGAACGGTCGGCAAAAAATGAAACGCGTTATACGCAAACGCCGGCGGGGGCGAGAAACCCTCGCCCCCGCCGTGAGGTTTATTTCGCGAAACTAACCGCTCCTATCGAGCGTCGCCGAAATACTCGGCAGTCTGCCGGTCAGCCGACGTAGGCGACCCGCTCCTGCTCCTTCTCTTCGGCCGCGGTCGCGGGCTGTGCCGGAAGCTGGAGCACGGTTGCTTCCTGGCCTTCCACCATGTCGGTCAAGAGCACGACCTGTCCATCCGGAAACTCCAGCGCATCATGATGCGCCCGCGGCTCGTCCTTGTTCACTTGTCGAAAGATGGCCGTCGAATGATTGAGCGTACTCACTTTCAAGCCAAACAACCCGCTCGGCCCGCACCTGACCTGGCTGGCAAAGGCAACCTCCGTTCCTGGAAGAACACAAACCGCGGTGCTGACGTCTTCCGGTGCGGCGAACCCGCGCGTGCCGGTGTTGAAGTTGCGGGTGGTCAGTTTGTCGCCAACCTTGGCTGGACGTGACTTAACGTTGTGCAAGCTGTAATCGCACATGCTGAAGACCTCCTCTGTTGTCCCCAGCCCCGGCAATAAAAGGCAAGAATTGCGCCACTCGTATGGCAGGGCATGCTCTGATTGCGGAGAGCATCCACAGGAATTCGAAACGAAGGTTCCCGCTGATCGGTCGCAAGCGGCGCCCAGTGATTGCAATTGCTGCAACCAACAACCGCGAAATCGGGTTAAAGCGCAGGCAGTCAGAGCAGCGTGATGCAAGAATCGCCACGTTGCTCACGCTTGTTCCTGTCGTTGTCTGAATAACCGGCAATTTGTTTCTGCGAGCACGAGTTCACGATCTTGTCACTGGAATGCGCTCCTCGTGCTGGTATGTGCTTTGCATGAGGTATGAAGATACAAATCTGGTCCATTATCAGCGATCAAATCATAAGAACTCTTGCAGTGTGAAGATGTTCACGCGGAAGGAGTCGCTCAAGGGGTAGAAATCGGCGTGCTGCCTGACCGATGGAGCCCCAAGGCTGATGTCCTGGATTGATGGTGTGGGATACGCAGCCGCGCTTGCGGTGCTCGGAAGCTTTTGCATGAGCACCATTGTTTCTCTTCGTATCCTGGCGATCATAAGCAATGTGCTGTTTGCTTTTTACGGCGTGCTGGCGCACCTTTATCCCGTATTCATGCTTCATTCGATCCTGCTTCCAGTCAATGTCTTCAAATTGGTCCGGATAAAGCGGCTTGCGCTGGGCGACAGATCGGCAAAACCCCGCGGGTCGCAGATTTGAGGGACAGGATCGACTGGTCTAGAACTCGACGTCGAGCTCTTCCAGCTCATCAGGTTCGGACTTGGCGCCCGCAATCCATTCCTGCATGTGCGGCAGGGTCATGATGGCGTTGCAGTAGGCGCTGCATTGGCCATCAAGCTTGACGTCATAGGTGATGAAGCGGGTCGCGACGGGCGCATACATGGCATCGGCGATGCACGGCTGCTTTCCGAACAGGTAGGGCCCGCCGCTCGTTGACAGGCATTCGCGCCATATGGCGCAAACGCGATCGATATCGGCCTGCGCGCCGGCCCACACCTTGAAGCCCGGATAGTGCGCCTTGATGTTCATCGGCAGCGCGGAGCGCAGATTGATGAAGCCCGAATGCATCTCGCCGGAAATAGCGCGGCAGTGAGAGCGGGCGGCGCGGTCGGCCGGCATGAGGTTGGCGCCCGGATTGAGCTCGTTGAGATATTCGCCGATGGCCAGAGTGTCCCAGACCTTGACCCCGTCATGGCGCAGGCACGGCACCAGGAACGATGGCGACAGCAGGAGCAGCTCGGCGCGCGTCGCTGGGTCGTCGCTCTTTGCCTGCTCTTCCTCGAACTCGAGCCCGGCCATTTTGCAAAGCAACCAGCCTCGCAACGACCAGGAGCCGTAATTCTTGCTGGCAATCGTCAGCGTAGCCATGACTTTTCCCCGGCTGCGACGGCGCTCTGCCGCCGCTCAAAGAAATTATCTCGCACCGCAGCATAAAATGCACTAGCATTTTGCGGTGCAAGGGAGGCAACCGCCCGCTGATGGTCTTCGGGCAGGGTTGCGTTGGGGAATGCTCTATCAAGCGTATCAAGCCCATTCCGACATCATGGTCCCGGTTCGAGCCTGGGCGGGCAGGGCCCTCCAGGTCATGAACGGAAAACGCCTCGGCATCGCCGACAACTCCGTGCTTCGGAACCTGACCGCCGCGTACGAGCTCATCGCGCGCGCGGGGCTCACGCATGCCCGGCCGGATTTTGCAATCAGCGGCGTACAGATCGGCAACCGCGAGGTGGCGGTGCGCGAGCATGCCGCTCTGTCGACGCCGTTCGGCACGCTGCTGCATTTCAGAAAGGATGTGGATACGGTGCAGCCGCGCGTGCTTCTCGTTGCACCATTATCCGGACATTTCTCGACGCTTTTGCGCGGCACCGTTCGCACCATGCTGCCGGAGCACGACGTTTACATCACCGACTGGCACAATGTGCGCGACGTTGCGCTAAGGCACGGCCGCTTCGGCTTGGACGAATATATCGCCCATCTGATCCGGTTTCTGGAGACGATCGGGCCGGGCGCGCATGTCGTGGCGGTGTGCCAGCCGTGCGTTCAGGTGCTCGCTGCGGTAGCCGTGATGGCACAGACCAATAACGCCGCGGTGCCGCGCAGCATGACCCTGATGGCCGGTCCGATCGATCCGCGCATCAATCCGACCAAGGTCAATGTGCTCGCCAATTCGAGACCGATCGAATGGTTTGAGCACAATCTCATCGCCGCGGTGCCGATCCGCTATCCCGGCGCATTTCGCCGGGTATATCCGGGCTTCGTGCAGCTGGCTGCGTTCATGAGCATGAACATCGAGCGACACGTGAAGGCGCACCGCGAGCTCTACGACAATCTGGCGAACGGCGAGCACGACAAGGCGCAGGCGACGAAGGACTTCTACGACGAGTATTTCGCGGTGCTCGACCTGACTGCCGAGTTCTACCTGGAGACGGTGCGCCTCATATTTCAGGAATGCGCGCTGCCGACCGGCAAGCTCCAATGGCAGGGAGTGCGTATCGAGCCCCGCGCCATCCGGCGCACCATGCTGCTCACGGTCGAGGGCGAGCGAGACGACATCTGCGCGGTCGGCCAGACCGCCGCCGCGCACGAGCTGTGCTCGGGGTTGCGGCCTTACCTCAAGCGGCACCACATGCAGGCGGGGGTCGGGCATTATGGAGTGTTCAGCGGCAATCGCTGGACCCACCAGATTTATCCGCTGGTCAAGAACGTCATCCTTGCAAGCGAATAGATGTCAGCCGGCACACCGTGAACGCAAAGCGGGCACTCTGGATCAAGGATCCGTTGGCCATCCTTGCCGACCGGGCCGAGCGCGGCGTGGTGGTTCAGGAGGGCCGGATTGTGGAGCTGGTGCCTTCGGGACGCACTCCGGTTACACCGGACACTGCGGCCTTCGAGGCGAGTGCCCATGTCGTAGTGCCCGGGCTGATCAACACCCATCACCATTTCTTTCAGACGCTCACGCGCGCCGCTCCGGCGGCGCTCGATCGTGAGCTGTTTCCCTGGCTGCAGGCGCTCTATCCGATCTGGGCGGGCCTGACGCCTGAAGCGCTGGAGCTCGCGGCGAGCGTGGCGATGTCCGAGCTTCTGCTCTCGGGCTGCACGACGAGCACCGATCACCATTATCTGTTTCCGAAAGGGCTGGAGGAGGCAATCGACATCGAGATCGCGGTGGCGGGGAGACTTGGCCTGCGTGTCGTGGTGACGCGCGGCTCCATGAACCTGTCGCAACGCGATGGCGGGCTTCCGCCCGACAGCGTGGTCCAGGATGAGGACACCATCCTTGCGGACAGCCAGCGCCTGATCGAGCGCTATCACCAGCGCGGCGAGCATGCGATGGTGCAGATCGCGCTGGCGCCCTGCTCGCCGTTTTCCGTCACAACCTCACTGATGCGCTCGACCGCGGAGCTGGCGGCGCAGCAGGATGTGCGGCTGCATACTCACCTCGCGGAAACCCAGGATGAGAACCGCTACTGCCAGGAGATCTATGGCCTGCGGCCATTGGACTATCTCGATGACTGCGGCTGGCTTGGCCGGCGCACGTGGCTGGCGCACGGCGTTCACTTCATCGCCGACGAGATGGCGCGGCTGGCGCGAGCGGGAACGGCAATCAGCCATTGTGCCTCCAGCAACCAGGTGCTGGCATCGGGCGGCTGCCCGGTGTGCGAACTCGAGCGGGCCGGCGTTCGGGTCGGCATCGGCGTCGATGGCTCGGCATCGAACGACGGGTCCAACCTGGTCCAGGAAGTGCGCGCCGCGTTTTTGGTTCAGCGCGGCCGCTACGGCGTGTCGGCTGTCGGCCATTGCGATGCATTGCGATGGGCGACGCAAGGCTCGGCGGCTTGCATCGGTCGTCCGGAGCTTGGTGAGATCCAAGCCGGCAAGATCGCCGATCTGGCATTCTTCAAGCTGGACGAGCTTCGCTTCTCCGGCGCCGGCGATCCGCTGGCTGCCCTTGTATTATGCGGCGCTCACAGGGCGGATCGGGTGATGATCGGCGGAGAGTGGGTGGTCGAGCAGGGCCGGATTTCCGGGCTCGATATCGACGACCTGATGCGCCGGCATGGGGCGGCGGCGCGCCGGCTGCAAGGTTCGGCGGCCTGAATCCGGCTCTAGAATGGCCCCGATTTTGCAGCTGCGGAAAGGATAATCGACATCGGAGGCTGCCGTGGCATTGAAGACCATAGAGGCTGAGCCGGCGCCGATCGCCATCGACATCAGTCGAACGGCGCTCATTATCATCGACATGCAGCGGGACTTTTTGGAGCCCGGCGGGTTTGGCGCCGCGCTCGGCAACGATGTTTCGCGCCTGCATGCCGCGGTGGGACCGTGCGCGAAGGTGCTCGCCGCCGCGCGCGAGGCAGGCCTCCTTGTCATCCACACCCGCGAAGGACACCGGCCGGACCTGACCGACGCTCCTCCCTTGAAGGTCCATCGCGGGGATCCCGCCATGCGCATCGGCGCTCCTGGCCCGATGGGCCGCATTCTCGTGCGCGGCGAGCCCGGACACGACATCATCCCGGAACTGTACCCGGCGGTCGACGAGCCGGTCATTGACAAGCCCGGCAAGGGCGCCTTCTACCAGACCGACCTGGAGCTGATGCTCAAGAATCGCAATATCGAGACGCTGCTGGTCTGCGGCGTGACCACCGAGGTTTGCGTCAACACGACGGTGCGGGAGGCGAATGACCGCGGCTTCCGGTGCATCGTGCTCTCCGACTGCTGTGCGTCATACTTCCCGGAGTTTCACGACATGGGCCTAAAGATGATCAAGGCCCAAGGAGGAATTTTCGGATCGGTTTCGGCAGGCTCTGCGGCAATCGCGGCGCTATCAGATTAAAGACCATTTTTCGAAAATAATTGCGACGTCGTCATGCCCGGACTTGTTCTGGACAAGCCCGGCCATGACGTTGAGTGCGCGGGCCATCCGAGTGGCCCGATAGTTGCCTCGGCATGTCCCCGGCGGTCTCGTGTCGAACCCCCCGGGGAGAGATGGGATCGCTGGCCTCGGGGCGTCAACCTCCCCCGAGGCCTTACTTTTTGATGGCCCTTCCCGGGCAATACAATCCGCAACTACTCCGCCGGGACCGCTGCCACGGCATTTTCCTCCAGGGGCAGCGGCGCGGAGAAGGATGCGGGCGCGCGGCTCAGCCCGAACAGAAATGCCGCAACAATGCAGTAGGCAACCGCCACCGTCGGCGTCACAGCCAACCCGACCGATTCTCCGTGCATGAACCCGAAGAATGTCAGCAAGGCGCCGGACAGCGCAAAGGCTGACGCTTCCACGAACTTCTTCTCGATCACGAACACCCCGATTGCGCCCAGAACGAGCCCGGTGAGGATCGAGCCGCCGCCCAGCACCTGCAGGCCGTGGTAGAGCACGCCCACCTGCCCGAGCTTGTCCACGCCGATCGCCGCGGCGCTGGTGCCGGCGGCGCTGAGCGCTCCGTCCATCAGTGTCTTGCACCACGCTGCAAGATGTGGGGTAAGCGCCAGCACGATCGCCGGCGCATGCGTTGCGGGCGTTGTCTGGAATGCCTGGGCCCCGATCAGCATGCCGATATACAGCAGGATCGGCGATATCGCGACCACCGGCACGAGCGCCAGCAGCACCGAGATGATTCCGAACCACGACAGCAGGATCACCATGATGCCGGTCGCGGCCGAGTAGCCGATGCGGCCGCCCATGGCCTTCCACCCGGGGTGGCCGATATAGACGGCGTTGATGAAGGGATTGCCCATCAGGCAGCCGATCAGGCTGACCACGCCGTCGGCGGTAAGAACGCGGGTGGTCGGATAAGGATCGCCCGCGGCCTCCGCGCTCTCGACATTGTCCATCGCCTCGACCAGGTCATAGATGCCGAACGGGATCGCCGTAATCAGGATGATGCCGAGATATTCGAAGCCCGAGAACACGTGGTCGATCGCGGGGATCGGCACCGAGAAGCCGAAATTCGAGAACGCCCCCCGCAGCCCGTCGAGGCTCAAGCCGCCATAGCCGAGGCCGAACAGATTGGAGCCCCACGCGATGATCATGCCGACGGCAATGGCTATGAGGCCGGCCGGTATGCCTTTCGGATATTTGAAGCCGCCGAACCAGGCCACCATGATGACGGCAAAGCAGGTCAGCCCGATCACCGGCGTCATGTATATTTCGAGCGCCGGGCGCATGGAGATGAAAGTGATGGAGACGCCGGCAAGCGTGCCGAGCAGCGCGGCGCGCGGCGTGATCCGGCGCACGACCGGAGCGACGAAGCCCCCGATCATCAGGATGAAGCTCTGGAAGAACACCCAGACCAGGCCCGCTTCCCAGCCTTTGACCGGATCGTTGGTCTTGAGCATGATCGGCAGCATGATCACGAAGGTGACGATGAACATGTGCGGCACGCTCACGCCGGACGGCAGCGCACAGACGTCGTCGCGGCCGGTCTTGGCGGCAAGTCGGTAGCTGAGCCACGCGTAGTACATGGTCGAGAGGCACATCATCAGCCCGAGCGCGGGCAGGATGCGGCCAAAGACGAGCGAATCCGGCATCTTGAGCACGAAGCGCAAAAGCCCGGTCAGCACCAGCATGTTGACCAGGATATTGGTGCCGAAGCCGAAGAATGCGTTCCAGTCGCCGGGAGCCCACAAGGTTATGCGTTTCGTCGCGGGTGCCGTCATCACACGCTCCTGTCAATGATCTGGCTCGATCTTGGATTGCTCGTCGTGCTGCCCCGGACCGAAGGCGCCTGACGAGGAGAAATCGGATACCCCGATCCGAGGTCGTTGCGGTTCATGGCGAGCCGGAAACGAGACACCCGATTTCGACCTGAGCCGCGCCGGAAAACGACGCTCCTGACGCGGCTCCTCACGCGGCAGCCGAAGGGAGTACGGCTGCGGGCACGTCGCCACGCAAGCACTGTGCCAATCAGATCCCTGGAGTTGTCATTCCGGGGCGCCGCGTAGCGGCGCGCCCGGAATCCAGTAACCTACGTCAGTGATTACTGGATTCCGGGCTCTCGGCCCTTCGGGCCTCGACCCGGAATGACAACACGATCCGAATCCTGCAACGCTTCGCACAGCGGGGGCTCACCATCGCGGCGAGCACGCGCCCTCTCCCGCCGGGAAAATAGGCGTACTGCCCAATTATCGATCGCTTCACGCGCGAAATTGGCCTGCCGAACGAAGCATTCGATCGGCAGGCCGGAGTTGGACGAGTCGGAGGGAAGAGGTGGAGAGAAAGACCTCAGAAGCGTGACGTGGCGCCAACCAGCATGGTGCTCTCGGTCGAACCGCCGGTCGGGTCGATGTTGTGATCGATGCCGAACTTGTTCTGCCAGTACACGTAGGCCACAAAGATCGAGAACAGGTTGGGCTTGCCGTATGCGAGCTGTCCGACATCCAGCGTAATGCTCTGCTGGGTGAAGATTTCCGTCTTGGTCGGCTTTGCGATCACGGCGCACTCGCCCGGCGGGCACAGGCCTTTCGGCCCGTTGATCCCGAACAGGCTGCCGAACGAGAGCGGCGTGCCCTTGGGACCAAGCGGCACGTTGAGCGCGCCTTCTACGCGCCATGCGCTGAAATAATCCACTTGGCTGGCGACGGAGGTGATGAAGGCGCCGTGGTTCTTCTCCGAGTAGTAGAGCGGTGAGAAGTTGAAGGTCGCGCCCCAGGGAAGGGCGAAGTTGAACTGCAAGCCGCCGACGACGTCCTTTTTGGCAGCCGCGTTGGCGTTGTTCACGGCGTTGCCGTCACCGCCCACCTTGAAGGAGATGTTGGTCAGAAAGTTTCCGAACCGCCACCCGAAGAGCTCCTTAAAGCCCAAGGTGCTGCGGAAAAATCCGTAGATTTCCGTGGTGCCTTCGCAGCCCCGTGCCGGGAAGCCGTTGAGGCCGCAGGGATTGGCAGGATCATTGATATCCGACTTGAGCAGGTCGATGTTGAAGAAGTTCGTGCCGTAGGCCCAGGCGTCGAAGTGAGTGAAGGTGACGACCGACTTCCCGGTATGGTCGGTCACGAACGGGTCGGTGGCATTGAACCGATAGGCATAACTGACCGAGTTGTCGTTCACTGTGAACAACGGCGGCGGCGCTTTTGGCGCCACGACCGACATGTCCGCAGCGGTTAACTGCGATGCCCCTGCCGCCGCGATCGCGATGCCGAGCGCAAGTGCATTAAGCTTGAATTTCATGGAAGCCCCCTGCGTTGAATCCCCAACCTCGTCACGAAACCTACACAGGGGTCGCATTGCGTAAAGCGTAATTATTGCGCAGGGCTGCTGTTGCCTGTCTGCATCAGCCGGTCCGCGCCGCTCGCGCAATTCCGTCAAATCGGGTGCGACGCAATGCTGTAATGAGTGCGACTATTTGTTCAATGATTCAAATACTCTGTATGAAATATTGCATGACACATTCACGGGCGATGATGGATCGCGCAAGTCCGTTGTCGATGCATCCCGAGCTGGAATTTGCGATGCCTATTTTTAGAGCGGGCAATATCACAGCAAATGAATCCCCCGGAGTGTTGCAGGAACGTAACGAATGCGTGGGCACCAATGCACGCCGCTGTCGCGGGAAGGTGACGATTGCATCGCCCGGCGGCCCGCCGTAACGTTCGCCGACTGCTCCAACAATGTGCGCTACCTGCCTATTTTCCGTGCTTCTGTTGCGGGCGCCTTTGTTGGCACATGACTTGAAGGCGCAGTGCTGCGTAGGGCCACCACTGCAGCCGCCGATCGGCCCAAACCGCGCAACAGGCTCATGCTCGATCCCTCGCCCCGCAAGGATATGGCTGAGCGCGAGCCGCTGCTGCGGGCCATTGGCATCACCAGGCTTTTTGGCGTTTTCCGCGCCAATGACGGGATCGATCTCGATCTTTACCCGAGCGAAATCCACGCATTGCTGGGCGAGAACGGCGCCGGCAAGTCCACATTCGTGAAGATCGTCTACGGCCTCATTGCGCCGAGCGCCGGAGAGCTCGTCTGGATGGGCCGGAAGCTCGAGCTCGCCGGCCCGGCCGGTGCGCGCGCCCTCGGCATCGGCATGGTGTTTCAAACCTTCTCGCTGTTTGATAATCTCACCGTCGCCGAGAATGTGGCGCTCGGACTTCCATCGACGGAAAGCTTTGCGGCCATCTCGGCGCGGCTTGCCGAGGTATCGCAACTCTATGGCTTGCTGCTCGATCCCAGGCGCGAGATCTGGCGGCTGTCCGTCGGCGAGCGCCAGCGCGTCGAGATCGTACGCGCGCTGATGCAGAATCCCAAGCTTCTGATTCTCGACGAGCCGACCGCCGTGCTCACGCCGTCCGAAGCCAATCAGCTCTTTGTCGTGCTGGAGCGGCTCAAGAGCGAGGGGCGCGCGATCCTCTACATCAGCCATAAGCTCGAAGAGGTGAAGCGTCTTTGCGACCGGGCAACGATCCTGCGCGGCGGCAAAAAAGTTGCAACCTGCGATCCGCGACGCGAGACCGCAGCGTCGCTTGCCCGCATGATGGTGGGCGGAGAGATCGGTGAAGTGAAGGCCGGCTCGGGCCGCGCGATCTCGGCACCGCGGCTCATGGTGCAGGGTCTCACCCTTGAAACCGACGATCCGCATGGGGTGCGGCTCAAGGAAGTTTGCCTCGAGGTCAAAGGCGGCGAAATCCTCGGAATAGCGGGGGTCGCCGGCAACGGGCAGGACGAGCTGTTCGCCGCGCTCTCGGGTGAACGTCTCGCGCCAAGCGCCGAGGCAGTGCTCATCGACGGCCAGGCGGTCGGTGATCTCTGCGTCAGCGAACGGCGCAAGCGCGGCGCCGCTTTCGTCCCCGAGGAGCGGCTCGGCCATGCGACGGCGCCGCTGATGAAGCTTTCGGACAATGCGCTGCTGACAGGGCATGCCGCCGGCGGGATGGTCGACCACGGTTTCATCGACAGGGCGGCCACGCTGGCCGTGGTCGACCGCACCACCAGCGTCTTCGACGTGCGCAAGGCCAAACGAGACCCGGAAGCCGCGAGCCTTTCCGGCGGCAACCTGCAGAAATTCATTGTCGGTCGCGAAATCCTGCGCGAGCCAAGCGTGCTGGTCGTGAGCCAGCCAACCTGGGGGGTCGATGCGGGAGCCGCGGCCACAATCCGTCAGGCATTGATCGACCTTGCGTCGCGCGGCACCGCCGTGCTGGTCATCAGCCAGGACCTTGACGAGCTGGCCGAGATTGCTGACCGCATCGCGGTGATGTTTCACGGCGGACTGTCGGCGGCGCTGCCGACGGCGCAGACAAGCCGCGAGAAGTTCGGGCTGCTGATGGGGGGCAGCTCCACCATGCAGCAGGAGATTAGTCATGCGGCTCGTGCTTGAGCGGCGTGCCGAGCGATCGACTGTGGCTGCAATCGCCTCGCCGCTGATCGCGATCGCCCTGACATTGGTGACGATGACGCTGCTGTTCACGCTCCTCGGCAAGAATCCGTTTGCGGCGCTCTGGGTCTACTTCATCGACCCGCTCACCGACGCCTATTCGCTGCAGGAGATCGCAGTGAAGGCGACCCCCCTGGTGATGATCGCGCTCGGCCTCTCGCTCTGTTATCTCGCCAATGTCTGGAACATCGGCGCCGAGGGACAGTTCCTCATCGGCGCGGTGGCGGGAAGCTGGCTCGCGGTCAAGACCAACGGCACCGACGCCGGGCACTGGGTGCTGCCCGCCATGCTCGTGCTCGGCGCGCTGGGAGGCGCGCTCTATGCGCTCGTCCCCGCGATCTGCAAGGTGAAGTTCGGCGCGAGCGAAATTCTTACCAGCCTGATGCTGGTCTATGTCGCCGATTTTTTTCTCGACTATCTGGTTCGCGGTCCCTGGCGCGATCCAAAGGGATACAATTTTCCGACTACGCCGGATTTCGACCCGGTTGCGACCGTTCCCGTCCTCATCGAAGGCAGCCGGCTGCATGCCGGCGCGCTCATCGCTCTGATATTGGTGATTGCGGCGATGATCCTGCTCGGACGGACCATCAAGGGTTTCGAGATCAAGGTGGTCGGCTCTGCCCCGAGGGCGGCGCGCTTTGCCGGCTTCAACGCGGACCAGCTCACGATCCTCACCTTCCTCATATCCGGGGCGCTCGCCGGGCTTGCCGGCATCATCGAGGTTGCCGGCCCGGTCGGAAACCTGCGGCCCAACATTTCGCCGGGCTACGGCTTCACGGCGATCATCGTTGCGTTCCTGGGGCGCCTCAATCCGGTCGGGATACTGATTGCCGGACTGTTCCTGGCGCTCACCTTCATCGGCGGCGAGCAGGCGCAGATTTCGATGCGCATCCCGCTCGACCTGACCAAGGTGTTCCAGGGCATTCTGCTGTTCTATGTGCTCGCCTGCGACTCGCTCGTGCTCTACCGCATTCGCCTCATGCCCTCGCATCGCAAGGCTGCCTATGGGACTGGCTGAAGCGATCATTCTCGCGGTGCTGGCCGCCTCGACGCCGCTCCTGCTGGCAGCATCGGGTGAGCTCGTGGTCGAGCGCGCCGGCGTGCTCAATCTCGGCGTAGAAGGAATGATGATCATGGGTGCCGCCTGCGCCTTTGCGGGCGCGTACCTGACCGGATCGACCCTGGTCGGCGCGCTCTGCGGGATCGCAGCGGGTGCCGCACTGTCGGCGATTTTCGCCCTGCTCACTCTCGGTCTCGCGGTCAACCAGGTGGCGACGGGACTTGCACTGACCATTCTCGGGATCGGACTCTCGGGCCTGATCGGGGCGGGCTTTGTCGGCGAGAAGATCGTGCCTGCGCCGCAACTTCAACTGCCGGTCCTAAGCGACCTTCCTTTCATTGGCCGCATCCTGTTCGGGCAGGATGCCTTCGTCTACCTTTCGCTCGCGCTGATCGCCGGGATCTGGTGGTTCATCTATCGCACGCGCTGGGGCCTGGTGCTGCGCGCCGTGGGCGACAACCCTGCTTCGGCCCACGCGCTCGGCTACCCGGTGCTGACCATCCGCACGTTCGCGGTGCTGTTCGGCGGCGCGTGCGCCGGCCTTGGCGGCGCCTACCTGCCGCTGGCGTACACGCCGTTCTTCATTCCCGGCATGACCGCAGGTCGCGGGTGGATTGCGCTCGCGCTCGTCGTGTTTGCGTCGTGGCTGCCGGGACGGCTGGTGGCCGGCGCGTATTTGTTCGGCGCCGTGACAATCCTGCAGCTGCACGCGCAAGGGGCCGGTTTCGGGATTCCCTCGCAGCTGATGTCCTCGCTGCCGTATCTCGCCACCATCGTCGTGCTGGTCGTGATCTCGCGCGCGCGCGGCACTGCGCGATCGGCTGCGCCGGCATCGCTTGGTCTGGTCTTCGTGCCCGATCGTTGACGGGCCGCGGAGCGCGCGCGGACGGGCGCCGCGCGTTCCGCTGAAACTCAAATTCCCGTCAGGCGGAGATAGACATGCGAAAGAACATCATTGTGGCGGTAGCGGCCGCGGCGCTCGCGACCGGCGCAATCGGTCCGGGCGCATATGCCCAGAGCAAGCTCAAGGTCGGATTCGTCTACCTCGGACCCGTCGGAGATTTCGGCTGGACCTACCAGCACGAGGTCGGCCGGCAACACGTCGTGAAGGAGCTCGGTTCCAAGGTCGAGACCACCTACCTCGAGAACGTCAACGAGGGCCCCGACTCGGAGCGTGCGATCGAGCAGCTGGCCCGTTCCGGTCACAAGCTTATCTTCACCACCTCGTTCGGCTACATGGATCCGACAATCAAGGTCGCGAAGAAATACCCGAACGTCTTCTTCGAGCACAACACCGGCTACAAGCGCGACAAGAACGTGGCGACCTATTCAGCCCGGTTCTATGAAGGCCGCCATGTGCAGGGGCGGATCGCCGCCAAGATGTCGAAGTCGGGCGTACTGGGCTACATCGGCTCGTTCCCGATCCCGGAGGTGGTCTCGGGAATCAATTCCACCATCCTCGGGGCGCAGTCCGTCAATCCCGACATCAAGGTCAAGATCATCTGGGTCAATTCATGGTTCGACCCCGGCAAGGAAGCCGACGCCGCCAAGGCCCTGCTCGATCAGGGCGCCGACGTGATCATGCAGCACACCGACAGCCCGGCGGCCATGCAGATCGCCGAAGCGCGGCATGCGCACGCCTTCGGGCAGGATTCCGACATGATCAAGTTCGGTCCGCAGGCGCAGCTCACCGCCATCGTCAACAACTGGGGTCCCTATTATGTCGAGCGCGTGCAGGCGGTGCTCGACAACAAATGGACTTCGGGTGACGTCTGGGGCGGACTCAAGTCGAAAATGCTGCTCATGGCGCCCTACACAAACATGCCCGATGACGTGAAGAAGCTCGCGATGGAGACCGAGGCGGCGATTGCGGACGGGACGCTGCACCCGTTCAAGTGTCCGGTGGTCGATCAGGAGGGCAAGACGGTCGAATGCAAGGGCGGAACCCATCTCGATGACGGGCAGATCCTCGGCATGAATTTCTATGTCAAGGGCATCGACGACAAGTTCCCGGGCAAGTGAAGGGCGGAAAATGCTCACGAGCTAAGTCTTTTTGTTCGAGGATGAAGCCCATGCGCCGAGGCTGCTTGTGGTGCCCTTGTAACTTGGATTTCCGCGACTCGGATAGATTGAGGATCGCGGTGACGGATGGGTGTCCGCCGTGCCCTGGGTCCATGAAGACCGTGGGAGAGCCCGGGGCCCTGTCCGTCAATTCATCGAACCCGAACAGTCGCCGGGGCCGCAAAGCGCGAAGCCCGATTAGGCAAGGATGGGTCGATATGGAGAGCATCATCATTGGTATCGACGTTTCG
>Ga0306924_10000621_pt1 | contig 30132 bp, 25 predicted proteins | sample sta12Can44000111_FD_203756 | JGI IMG/M metagenome (GOLD analysis project Ga0306924, IMG submission 203756) | Lab enrichment of tropical soil microbial communities from Luquillo Experimental Forest, Puerto Rico - statanox.12C.anox.44.000.111 (v2)... | ecosystem: Environmental > Terrestrial >... | reverse complement strand
TACCTCGGTTGGCATGACATCGTTGCCGACCGGATTTCGTCCGATGACGCCCGCGCGACCGGCATGAGCCTGCTCGCCCAGGCAAGCGCGCACCGGACCGGGCTCATTGTCATGGGTGCCTATACGCACGGCCATTACCGGCAATTTCTGTTTGGCGGCATGACACGCCACGTCATGGAGCATGCCGCCGTCCCCATCCTGTTCGCGCATTAGCAGGCAGTCTGCGCAAAATCCTGCCCCGGACCTGCGCAGCCGATCCCGCCCATGTCGACCTATCGTCTCGAGAAGCTGTTTTCGCCGCGCTCTGTCGCAGTGGTGGGAGGAAGCCCGCGCACGACTTCGCCAGGCCGCGCTGTGCTCAAAAATCTGCGCAGCGCAGGCTTCAAAGGATCGATCAGCCTGGTCAATCCGCACTATCCGGAGATCGAGGGGGTGCGATCGGTCGGAACCGTCCAGGAACTGGCCGAGGCGCCGGATCTGCTCGTCATTGCGGCGCCGGCGCCTTCGGTGCCCGGCATTGTCTCGGCGTCGGGCGAAAAAGGCGCGCCGAGCGCCATCGTGATCAGCGCCGGGCTTGGGCACGGGCCGGGATCGTTGGCCGAGGGCTGCGAACGCGCCGCCCGTGCCACCGGTCTCCGGCTGGTCGGTCCGAATTGCCTTGGAGTCATGGCGCCGCGCGCGGGCCTCAACGCCAGCTTTGCCGCGCGCATGCCGCCGGTCGGGGACCTCGCGCTCATCTCGCAATCGGGTGCGATTACGGCAGGCGTGGTCGAATGGTCGGCCGTGCACGCAATCGGCTTTTCGGCCGTGATCTCGCTGGGCGACAAGATCGACGTCGATTTCGGCGACCTCCTGGACTTTTTCGCTCTCGACAGTCGCACGCGCGCGATCCTTCTCTACGTGGAATCCATCAGCAACGCGCGCAAGTTCATGTCGGCGGCGCGCGCGGCCGCACGCGTCAAGCCGGTGGTGGTGATCAAATCCGGCCGGCACACGCAAGGCGCGAAAGCCGCGCAAACCCACACGGGGGCGCTGGCGGGCGCGGATGCGGTCTATGACGCCGCGTTCCGGCGCGCCGGGTTGCTGCGGGTGTTCGATCTCGATGAGCTGTTTGCGGCGGCGGAGACGCTCGGACGGGTGAAGTCGTTCGACGGCAAGCGGCTGGCCATTCTCACCAATGGCGGCGGGTTGGGCGTGCTCGCCGTCGACCGGCTCGCAGATCTCGGCGGAACTCTGGCCGGCATCTCTCCGGCGACAATGCAGGAGCTCGACGCAGCAATGCCGCCGATCTGGTCACGCGCCGACCCGGTCGACATCGCCGGCGACGCCGATGCCGGCCGCTATGCCGCCGCGTTGGGGAGCCTGCTCGAGGACCCGGAGAACGACGCCGTTCTCGTCATGAATGTTCCGACTGCCCTTGCTTCGCCTGAAGCTGCGGCAAAATCCGTCGCGGCTGTCGCGCAATCGCATCGCGGCCGCCGGGTGCGCCCGAAGCCGATATTCGGTGTCTGGGTCGGAAGCAGTGATGCCGCAACCCCGATCTTCGAAGCCGCCGGCATTCCCAATTATGCAACCGAAGCGGATGCGGTGCGCGGCTTCATGCATCTCGTGCACTACCGGCAGGCGCTTGAAATCTCGATGGCGACGCCGCCGAGCCTGCCGCGGGACTTCAAGCCCGACGCCGCTGCCGGCCGTGCCGCCGTTGCGGACGCGATCCGTGGCGGGCGCGCGCGTGCGGACGGAAGCATCTGGCTCGATCCAATCGAATCCGGACGGCTGCTTGCCGCCTATTCCATCCCGATTGCGCCGGCGCTGTTCGCCCGCGATCCCGACGCCGCCGCCGAGGCAGCGGCGCCTTTGCTGGCGGAAGGCTCCACCGTCGTTGCAAAGATCCTTTCTCCGGACATCGTTCACAAATCCGAGGTCGGCGGTGTGCGCCTCAATCTCACCAGCGAGCGCGCGGTGCGCCAAGCCGTTGCCGACATCCTGTCGCGTGCACGCGCCGTCAGACCCGACGCCTGCGTTGCCGGCGTCACCATCCATCCCATGATCCTGCGTCCGAAGGCACGCGAGCTGATCGCCGGGATTGCCGACGATCCGACCTTCGGTCCGGTGATCGTGTTTGGCCGGGGCGGGACCGCAGTCGAGGTCATCGGCGACAAGGCCCTGGCGCTGCCGCCGCTCGATTTCGCCCTCGCGCGCTCCCTGATCGCGCGCACGCGCGTATCGCGTGTGCTCGCGGCCTACCGTGATGTGCCTGCCGCCGATGTAGGCGCGATTGCGCTGCTTCTGGTCAAGCTTGCGCAGCTCGCCGCCGACCTGCCCGAGCTGCGTGCACTCGATCTCAATCCCGTGCTGGCCGACGAGCACGGCATTGTTGCCGTCGATGCCCGGGTGGCGGTGGCTCCTGTGGAATCAACGCGGCGCGGCCCGTCCGGCCATCCAGGTTTCGCCATCAGGCCATATCCTACGGAATGGGAGCGGCGCATGGCGCTGCGCGACGGAACCGGCATTATTGTGCGTCCCGTGCGTCCGGAAGACGAGCCGCTCTATGGGCCGTTCTTTGCCGCGGTCACGCAGCAGGACCTGCGGCTGCGGTTCTTCGCTCCGGTGAAGGAATTCGGCCATACCTTCATCGCGCGTTTCACCCAGATCGACTACGCCCGCGCCATGGCCTTCCTCGCGCTCGAGGCGAGCTCCGGAAACATGCTCGGCGTGGTGCGTCTGCATGCCGATGCCAACTACGAGCGTGGCGAATACGCCATTCTGGTCCGTTCCGACCTGAAGGGACGCGGTCTCGGTTACCTGCTCATGCAGCTGATCATCGAGTACGCCCGCGCCGAAGGTCTCAAGATCATCGAGGGGCAAGTGTTGAGCGAAAACACCGCAATGCTCGAAATGTGCAGGGAGCTCGGTTTCCACGTCGCGTCGGACCCGGACGAGCCCGACATCTGTATCGTGCGGCTTGCCCTCTCTAGTGCATCGATTCCATGAAACTAATCAAAACAAATCGAGGTGTGTGTGTGGAGCCCCTCACCCCACCCTCTCCCCGCAAGGACACCCCGCGACGCAAGCGTCGCGGGGACCCCGTCCAGCGGGGAGAGGGAGTGCAGGACCGCGCCGGCACTCACGATAGATGCTCGCGCAGTGTTTCACTCCCTCTCCCCGTTTTCTTAACGGGGAGAGGGTGGGGTGAGGGGCTCGCGCATTTGATCTCCGATTGCTCGGGTACGCACGTCGGCCCAGCACAACGTGATGGCAAAGATGCAGAAGGCTGCCGTCATCGCGGCGACGAGGATGGTGTCCAGAGGCATGACCCGCTCCTTTGTTGTCCGGCAGCGATACTGCTGGAAGAAGCGGGCAGGCGTCTTGATTTCGATCAATTGCGGCCGCGGCCAAGCGCGGACCCGAAGGCTCATCTCGCAGCGGCCCCGATTGCGGTCAGCTCTCTCGGGCGGCCGAGGAATGCCGGCATCACGTCACGCGCGAAGCGACGCAGATGCTCGCGCGAGCCGGAGGGGCCGTTGAGCAGGATGCGCTCGATGCCAAGCCCGCGCAGAGCATCAAGCTTGCGCGCGATCCGCTCCGGCGTGTCATAGAGCGCACTTTCCTCCGATGCTTCGCGGGTATCGGCAAAGGACATCATGCTGGATTTGTTCTTGCCGTCGGGGGTCTGCGCCAGATTGGTCATGCGGCGCTGCGCCGCCAGCCGAGTGTCGATGGCCTGCGCCTTTTCCTCCGCATTGCGGGCGACGAAGAACGCACGGCAAACGCCGACGTCCATCGGATCGAAGCTGCGGCCGCGCTTTTCGACCTCGGATTTGAAAAGGTTGAAGCGCTCGGCAATGGTCGCGGTCGAGGCAAACTGATCCAGCAGCAGGTTGTACCCGTATTCGGCAACCTTCCTGATCGAGCCCGGGCTGCCCGCCGCTATCCAGATCGGCGGATGCGGCTTCTGCTTCGGCGGCGGCTCGACAACGATGTTCTCGAAATGCCAGTGCCTGCCGTGGTGTGAAAACCGCGTCTCGGAGGTCCACGATTTGATGATGAGCGCGAGCCCCTCCTCGAATCGCTCGTCCGCCTCCTCGGGCGGAATGCAGAAGCTCGCAAACTCGTTGTGGCGGTAGCCCTTGCCAACGCCGAGCTCGAGCCGCCCGTCCGACATCAGATCGATGGTGGCGGCCTGCTCGGCGAGCAGCACCGGGTTGTGCCAGGGCAGCACAATGACCGCGGTGCCGAGCCGCAGCGTGGTCGTTCTCGCCGCCACCCAGGTCAGCAGGTTGAGGCTGGCGGAGACCTGGCCAAAGCCGGTGAAATGGTGCTCCACGACGAAGGTGCTGGCAAAGCCGAGGCTCTCGGCCTCGACGTTGTACTCGACGAAATCCTTGAAACCCTGCCCGCTGTCGACATCGCTGTCGCCGCGTTTTGCCTGCGCGCTGCCAAAGAGCCCGAATTGCATGGACCGTACCTCCTGCTATTTGGGCTGCGACTTCGGGGTCCGTTCCTTGACGTGGCGCACCTCGGCGTTCATGCGCACATCCCTGCGCCGGCGCTTTTCCAGCTGCCTGCCGGTCTCGAAATAGTCGCCGCGGGTTGCGCTCCGCGCGGCGGCGTCCAGGCCCGGCGACCATTCGCCGAGCGAGTAGCCGAACCACGGCGACTGCGGCTTGAGCCTGGGCAGCCTCAGCTCCTCCCAGATCGCTTTTGCCCGTTCCATATACTCGCGTTTTGGCAGCGAGATCGGCGGAAAATCCTCTTTCAGCGTGGCATCGATCAGCACCGAAGCATCCTCCCCGCCGTTGCGCCGGCTGCGCGGGCCATGACCCTGGTCGCGGTGCGGCAGGATGTGCAGGTCGAGACTTGGATTGGCACGGTAGGACATGGCCCACAGCAGCGCGTCGGCATTGTCGGGATCGATGTCGTCGTTGATCGCGATGACATATTTGCCGGCGGCGCGGTGCAGCACGGCGGCGCCATAGAGCGCGCGCCAGATTTCGGTCGTCGGCATGTCGCGATCGCAGACCAGCGCGATTACCTTGCGGATGTTGGTGAGCGGCTCGTGCATCGACACCCGCTTGAGGCCTTTCACGCCGAGCGTGTCGCGCAGGAAGCTCAGGAACAGCGGCTCCATGCCGATGCGCTTGATCAGGCTCGATTCGCTCGGCGTCACCTGCGAGATGATCGAGGTGAGAATGGCGTCACGCCGCCGCGTGATGGCGGTCACGTCCATGAAGGCGTTGAACTCCTGCAGGTTGACGTGCCCATGCGATTCGCCGAATGGCGCCTCCGGCTCGAGGTATTCGGTGTCGATGAAGCCTTCGATCACGATCTCGGCCTCGGCCGGGACCAGGAGATCGACGGTTTTGGCCTTGACCACGTTGATCGGCGCGCCGACCAGCGCGCCCGCGACGTGCAGCTCGTCGAGCGCTTCCGGCAGCTTCTGTACCGAGGCAAAGGTGATGCAGGGCGGCGCGCCCAGCACGACCGCGCAGGGGAGCTTCCTGTAGCCGCGCGCCCTGAGCTTTTCCCAATGATTGTAGATACCCGGCCGCAATTCGAGCGACGGATTCATGCCGAGCCGGCGCCTTGTCTTCACCTGCCCGCGGTAATTGCCCATGTTCTGGACGCCGGTGTCGGGGTCGCAGGTGATGTACTGCGACAAGGTCGCGTAGGGCGCGATGTCCCACCCGGGAGTCGAGATCGGCAGCGGCAGGCCGTCGAGGCCCTGACTCGGCTGGTCGAGACGACGCCCGGTGGTCACGATCTCATGACAGGGCGCGTTCTCGACCACACGCGGCGCGATCGGGCGCTGCGCCGCCTTGACCCAGCGCGCGTCGATCTCCTCGATCGGACAGCCGATGCCGATGCGATAAATCTCGCGGTTGGCGGCAAGTCCCCCGACCAGGACCGGAATGTCGTATTTGCGTCCCTTGCTGTCGGTCACGTTGGTGAACAGGAACGCCTTGCGATCCTTTTCCTCGATGCCGCCGCGGAACTGCCAGCGCACCAGCGGGTGCATCTCGGTATCTTTGTTGATGGGACGATCAACCGTGATCAGGAGCCCGGCCTCATCGAGCGCGCGCACGTGGTCGTGCAGGTCGGGGTAGCCGCGCGCAGGCGGTGCGGCAGCCTTAATATTGTGAGCAGCCTTGTTTTGAGCAGCCTTGTCTTGAGCAGTCTTATTTTGAGCAGCCTTGGCCCTGTCACCAGCCTTTGGCTTGTCGGCGGCCTTGGCCTTGCGTGCAGGTCTGGTGAGGGCGTCCATGCGGTTATCTCTGTTACCGGCTTGAGCGAGCCCTGTCACGCGGTGAGCTTTGTGCGCTCGATCCAGTCTTCCCGCAACTTATCGCGCAGCACCTTGCCGCGCTCGTTCCTGGGCAGGTCGGGAACGAACAGAATCTGCTTCGGGGTCTTTGCAGGGGGCAGATACTGCCGGCAATGCTGCAGAATGGCGGCCTCGGTGAGCGCAGGGTCCTTGCTCACGATGTAGCACACCACCTCTTCGCCGTAGATGCTGTCGGGCACGCTGACCGCAGCGGCGCCGGTAACGCCGGGATGCTGCAGCACGATCTCGTCGATCTCCAGCGGCGCGATATTGACGCCGCCGCGGATGATCAGATCCTTGGCTCGTCCCGTGACCCGAATGAAGCCCTCGGCGTCCCTGATGCCGAGATCGCCGGTCCTGATACGCCTGCCGCGCACCGGCTCGATCGTGCCGTCGTCGAGCAGGTAGCCGATCGCCATTTGCGGGCCGCCGACGGTGATCTCGCCCTCGACTTCCACCGGGCATTCCTTGCCGGCGGCGTCGAGGATCAGCAGCTCCTGGTGCAGCGCCGGCGGACCGACCGTGCCCAGCTTGCGCCGGTCATGGCGGTTGCCGCACACCCAGCCGGTCTCCGACATGCCGTAGAGCTGCAGCAGCGTGACGCCGTACATCTCCTCGAACGCTTTCCATTGCTGTGCGGTGAGCGGCGCGGTGGAGCAGCTCATCAGCCGCAGCGTCGGAATGTCCTTTGCCGTTACGCCGAGCGGCTCGTTGAGAAGCATGTTGAGCACGGTCGGCACGCCGGCCGCGAAGGTGATGCCGCGGCTGCGCACCCATTCGAAGAAACGGCTGTGCGAGAACCGCCTGGCGATGTGCAGGGTGAGACCAGTCTGCAGGAACGGCAGCAGGCTCAGCACATGCGCCGAGTTCCAGCCGAACGACCGGTATTCCAGCGTGCGGTCGTGCTCGGTCAGTCCCAGAAAGTCGATGGTATCGAGCCCGTTGAGCCAATAGGCGGCATGATCGTAGGCGATGACCTTGGGCTTTGCGGTGGTGCCCGAGGTGCAGAAGATGCAGGCCATGTCGTGCGCGTCATTGCGCTCGGGAACATCGGCCGCCCGGCATCCCCGCGCCAGCGAGGAAAAAAACTCGTCCAGCGGGTCATTGCCCGTGCCCGCCGAGGCGGCGCCGAAGCGCAGCCGGGGAGCGTCTGCGTCTCCAACCATGGCCGCAACGTCGATATCCTTGTGATAGATGATCAGGGCCGGGTCGAGGGTCGCAGTCAGTGCGGCGATCTGCTTTTCGTTGATCTCGGCATTGAACGGGCAGGTCACCGCACCAAGACGCCAGGCGCCGAGCCATATCAGGAGCTTTTCCAGGTTCTCGTCCGATAGCAGCAGCACCTTGCTGCCCTTGCGGATGCCTTGCCGCTTGAGGCCGGAGGCGATGTCGGTCGCGACCTGATCAAGCTCGCCGAAGCTGATCTGCGTGGCCTGGTCAAGGTCGACGATCGCGGTTCTGCCCGGATCGCGCGCCCGGTATTTCGCCAGGAGCTCGGCGACCGGCTGATACGGAATGCCGAGCTGGTGGTCGCCGAAAATCCCCGCCATCCCTTCGCTCCTTGCCCCGCACAGATCCCTTGTGCGCGGTCCGCGCACCATGGTCAGGACACCGGCCAGCGCAGCTTCACCATCTTGTCAAGCTTGAGCTGCTGGCCGAAACGCGCCACGGCGAGCGGGATTGCCTTGTAGAGGGCGCTCTCGTCGATCCTGGTCAGGCGGCCGTGCGCAACCACCTGCTCGCCGGCGACGAAAACGTCCCGCACCGAGTCGCCGGTCGCGCTGTAGACCAGGTTGGCCACGGGGTTGAGCAGCGGTTGCCATTCCGGCCGGTCGGTGTCGAACAGCACGATGTCGGCCTCCTTGCCAACCTCGATCGAGCCGATGCAGTCGGCCCACAACGCGGCCTTGGCGCCGTTGATGGTTGCCATCTCGAGGGCGGTCTCGGGCGGCATCACGCGCGGGTTGAGCCGGATCTCCTTGTAGCAGCAACAGGCGAGCCGCATCTCCTGCGGCATGTCCACGATCCCGGAGCTGGCATGATCGGAGCCGACCGCGACGTTGACTCCGAGGGCCAGCAGCTCCGGCAGCTTGCCGAAGACAAAATTGCCGTAGCCGTTGTGCAGGCTCGAGCTCGGCGCGCAGACGAGCGAGGGCCGGCGCCTCGCGAGAATCGCGACCTCCTCGGGCTCCAGCCAGCCCGAGTGCACCAGCAGCAAATGCTCGTCGATGACGCCGAGCTTTTCGAGCCGCTCGATCTCGGCAAGGCCGCCGCGGGCGATGCTGGAGTCATGGGTCGAATAGCTGAAGCAGGCGTGCGTCTGCAGCAACGTGCCGTACTGCTTTGCCAGCCTGTAAAGCCCGAGAATCAGCTCATCGGATGCATTGTTGAGGCCGCGGAACGAGGCACTGGCGCGCAGCCGCGCATTGCCGGACCTGGCGAAGCGGGCAAGCACGGCCTGCGCGCGCTCAATCGCCACCGCAGTGGTCTCGATCATGCGTTCGGGCAGGATGCCGAGCACCGACCTGGTCAGGTCGAACGAGGAGCGTGACGCGATCATGCGGATGCCGGTTGCCATTGCGCCCTCGACCGATGCCTCCGGATGATAGTTGCCGGGGTCGATGAAGCAGGTCACGCCGTGCCTGAGCAGCTCGGTGGCGGCGAGCGTGGCCGCCAGGCACACGTCATCGTGCTCGAGCGCCGCCTCATAGGGATACATGCGGTCGAACAGGAACGACTGTGCATTGGCTTCGTCGGCAAGCCCGCGCGAAAGCTGGAACGAGGAATGCAGGTGACAGTCGATGAACCCGGGCGTTGCCACCGTGCGCGCGCCGTCGAGGGTCCGTTCTCCGGTGAAGTTTCCGGCGATCTCGGCGGACTTGCCGACGGCAACGATGCGGCCGTCGTGAGCGGCAATCGCAGCATCGCGAATGATGCGGCGGTCGGAATCGACGCTGATCAGCCAGTCGATGTCCTTGATGAGAAGGTCGACGGTTCTCACCTGGTGCTCCAGTTGACGCCTACCTCCCGGATTCACCGACATAGGTGAGGTCGTCGGCGATCTTGAGCTCGATGAGGACGTTGTCGTCGCTCGAATCCTCGCACAGCATGGAGCGATGGCCGATACCCTTGGGGATGAACAGCATGTCGCCGGGATGCATGATCTTCACCCCCATCTCGGTCTCCCATTTCAGCGCCCCCTTCACGCAGAAGATGATCTCGTGGGCGTCGATGTTGCGGTGCCAGAAGCCCATGTCATGCTTGCGGCGCTTGGAGACGTCGACCTTGACGCGATCGGAGGTATAGAGCCGCAGCGGCGTGCCGTCGGCCTTGTCGATGTTGCTCGGGCTGAACTTCTCGGCAAACACGTTGATCATGCGGAAGATGTCGCCGTTCTCCAGCACGCCGGCGTTGATCACCGGCGGCTCGTTGTGGGCGAGGACGACGTTCTTTCCATTGATGGTGACGAGCTCGCGATAGACCTGTTGCGCCGGCTGCTGCTGATTGGTCTGGGGCTTGTTCATGGTCTTCTCCTGTTCCAGTCGTTACTATCATCGCCCCATGGGTGGGGCCAGGGCACGATTTGCTGCGCCGTTCTGGGCGCAAGCCTCTCTACAGTCCCCCGGTCGGCATCCTTGCCCGCCGACAAAGCCACAATGGAGAAAAAGGCGAATGGGTTTCGAAATCCCGTCCCCGAGCATGACCTTTGAGGTTCCCTTGGAAGACGGCGCAATCATTCGCATGCGGCGGCATGGAAATCCGCAAGGCGTTCGCCTGCTGGTCACCCATGGCAATGGCTTTGCCGCGAACGCTTATTTTCCCTATTGGCAGCACCTGCTCCACAGGTTCGATGTGCTGGTATTCGATTTTCGCAACCACGGGCAGAATATTCCGGTCAAGCCCGCGAACCATCATTACGCTCAGCTCTGCCGCGATCTCGAGCGCGTGGTGCAGAAGGTGAGGGCGCAGCTTGGGCAGAAACCGACCGCCGGCATCTTCCACTCGATGTCGGCGCGTACTGCAATGAAGCACGCCATCGAGATCGGCTGGTGCTGGGACGCGCTCGTTCTGTTCGATCCACCCGATGTCCTCCCGCCCGGTCATTTAGTCTACGAGGAAATGCGCGTGTTTGAAATCAAGCTCACGGACTGGGCGCGCGGCCGCCGCAGCCGCTTTGCGTCGATCGACGACCTGGCCGACGAATACCTCCAGTCTCGCGCAACAAGATCGTGGGTGGCGGGGGCGCACGAGCTGATGGCACGCTCCGTTCTGCGGCTCTCTCCGGATGGAGAGGGTTACGTGCTGGTATGCGATCCCGAAAACGAAGCCGGCATCTATGCGCAGGCGCTGACCTTGAACCTGTGGCCCCGCGCCGACGAGTTCGGCGGGCCGGTCAGGCTCATCGGGGCAGATCCCTGTCTCAAGGGGGGGCCGGCAAGCGGCCGGGCGAACCGGGCACTGGGGATCGAGGGCGGCTATGACTACAGCTTCGTCGCGGGTGCCGGTCATCTCCTGCAGATAGAGCAGCCACGGGAGTGCATCCGTCTCACCCTGGAGTTTCTCGCTCAGCACGAGTTGGCTTGACGGAGGCCCACCTCTTGACGGGAAAAGCGTGATTCTCGTGGTGCCGCATATGCGATCTTTCGCAGCGTCCGGCTGTCGGTTATGACCTTAGGAGGCGAAATCAGTCACGGAACCTGCAATGAAGCAAATTCCCGTCGTCGATCTTTCAGCTGCGCGCACCGGCGGTCTGCACGGCAGGCAATCGCTTGCACGGGAGATCGACAAGGTCTGTAGAGAAATTGGGTTTTTCACCATTGCCGGACACGGCGTGCCGGCCGCGGTCATGGACACGCTGCGCGAGAAGGCGCACGCCTTCTTCGCCCTGCCGCTGCATGAAAAGTGCAAGGCCGCTCATCCGGTGCCGGGGACCCCGCGCGGATATCGCGCGATGGGTGGCGAGGCACTGGCGTACGCCAACGATGGTATCACACCGCCCGATTTGAAGGAGTTCTATCACATCGGCCGGGCAGGCTGGCCCGATGAGCCTTACTATATGAGCGGGCAGGGGCCGCGTTATTTCATTCCGAACCTCTGGCCGCGCGAGCCCGTCGGGCTGGCCGAGGCGGCGGCCGCGTACTACGCCGAAATGGAGAAGGTCATCGGTCTGCTGATGCGTCTTGCGGCGCTTGCGCTGAACAGGGATGAGCATTTCTTCGACGACAAGATCGACAGGCATGTCTCGGCGGTCCGGCTCAATTTCTACCCCGCGCAGACGGCGCATCCCGAGCCCGGCCAATTGCGTGCAGGCGCGCACACGGATTACGGCACGTTCACGATCCTCAATGGAGAGAATGTCCCGGGCGGGCTGCAGGTGCGGGCCAAGTCAGGCGACAAGTCAGGCGACCAGTCCGGGGAATGGATTGACGTCGAGACCGATCCCGGCAGTTTCGTGGTGAATATCGGCGATCTTCTGATGCGCTGGACGAACGACCGCTGGATCTCGAATATCCATCGGGTCGTCAATCCGCCCGCGACCGTCGCGGCGCGGGCAAAACGCCTGTCGATCGCATTCTTTCATCAGCCGAACTACGATGCGCTGATCGAGTGCATTGCACCGCCCGGCCAGGCCAAGTATCCGCCTGTCGTTTCCGGCGAATACCGCGACCACAAGTATCGCCAGACCGCAGTTGCCTAGAGCGGGATGACTTTTCTTCGAATCGTCATCCCGCTCTACCTCTTTGTTCGAGCATGTCCTTTTTCGCAAAACCGGTTCCCACTTTTGCTGGACATGCTCTAGTACGGTTCCCGCCGTCTGCTCAGTGCAGGCGCAAAATCTCTTGAAGCGTTTCCTCCACCGCGCGCGGCGTAATTCCAAGGTCGCGCAGGCCCGGCATCTCGGGCGATGTCACGGTGTCGATCTGCATCAGTTCCACCTGATTGCGGGTGATGGGCGGGCTTGGCATCATTTCCGCGCTCCAGGCCAATGCCTGCCAGACGACGAATGGAACCGGAATAAGGATCGGCTTGAGCCCGGCCTTACGGGCAATCAATCTCAGGAGCTGCTCGTAAGTATAGATACCAGGACCGCCGCACTCCAATGTGGCGGTGCTCGTCGACACTGTCTGTTGCAGTGCCCTGACAATCGCCTCGGCCACATCTTCCACATGGGCCGGTTGCAAACGTGTCAGCCCGCTGCCGAACATCGGGTAGATCGGCAGCCGCCGCAGGAGGCCAAGCATGGTGGTGAGAAACGCGTCGTCCGGGCCGAACATGACTGCCGGGCGAATGATAATCGAATTTGGGAATGCGGCCCGCACCGCGAGCTCGCCTTCGCCGCGCTTGCGAATGTAAAGCGATCGCGAGCCAGCGTTGGAGCCGATCCCCGAAACATGGATGAGGTGCTTGATCCCCGCTCGTTGCGCCTGAGCCGCAACGCGCCGGGCAGACTCGACGTGCACGCAATGGAATGTCGCGCCTCCGCGCTCAACGTAGAGACTAACGGAATTTATCACGGCGTGGGCACCGGCAATGGCGGCAGCGACTGATCGCTCGTTGCGAACGTCCCCCTCGATCGATTGCAGCCGGGGATCATCGGTGCCTAACAGCCTTCGACTGCGCTCCGGGTGCCTCGATGCGATCCGAACGGAAAATTCCCGTCCGCGAAGACGTTCAACGACGTGGCGCCCGAGAAAGCCGCTCCCTCCAAAAACGGTCACGACGTTGATGGTCACGGCGGTCCTTTCGGGGGCCAGGCCGCCCAGCGCCTGCATGCCACGTAAGACCGGGATCGGCTTGCGCAAGATCGCCGAACCCTGACTCTCGGAAACGCATGCCGATCAGGCGGTTGCGGACATCCGTTTCGCGCAGGAAGATGAAGGAGATCGACGCGGCGGAGCCCTGATTCGCATGGCCGAACCCGGCCCCGGTCGTGGCGAGGAGGGGTCATGTCCACAGGTGGGCGCAACGGTGAGGGGTCTGGACAGGCACGTCTTCGAAAGATCATTCACGTCGACATGGATGCCTTCTATGCGTCCGTGGAACAGCGCGACGATCCGGCACTGCGGGGCAGGCCGGTCGCTGTCGGCGGGTCTCGGGAGCGTGGCGTCGTCGCAGCTGCCAGCTACGAGGCGCGCAGGTACGGTGTCCGCTCTGCGATGCCGTCGGTGACGGCGCGCAGGAAATGTCCGGATCTGATCTTCGTGAAGCCGCGGTTCGACTTCTACAGAGAGGTATCGCGGCAAATTCGCGCGATATTCGCGGAGCACACTGCGATCATCGAACCGCTCTCGCTCGACGAAGCTTATCTCGATGTGACTGAAAACCTGCAAGGCATTGTCTCCGCGACGGAGATCGCGGAGCGGATCAGGGCAAAAATCCGCTCCGACACTCAACTGACGGCCTCCGCAGGCGTCTCGTACAACAAGTTCCTCGCCAAGCTTGCCTCCGACCATCGCAAGCCCGACGGTCTCTTCGTCATCACGCCGGCGATGGGGCCGAGTTTTGTGGAGACGCTGCCGGTCGAGCGGTTTCACGGCGTCGGCCCGGCCACCGCGGCAAAGATGAAGCAAATCGGGATCTTCTGCGGGCTCGATCTCAGAGCGAAGGACGAAGCCTTCCTGCTCAAGCATTTCGGAAAGGCAGGCGCGCATTTCTACTGCATATGCCGGGGCATTGATCACCGGCCGGTCCTCGCAAATCGCATGCGCAAATCGGTCGGAGCGGAGAACACGTTTGCGCGCGATCTCACAAGCCTCGATGAGATGAAGGCCGAGCTTGCTCCCCTCATCGACAAGGTCTGGCGCTATTGCGACAGCACGGGCGTGCGGGGACGAACCGTGACGCTCAAGGTGAAGTTCGCGGATTTCCAGATCATTACCCGGAGCCGGTCACCTGCCACCCCGGTTTGCGATCACTCGACCCTGGCATCGATCAGCGCAGAGCTGCTTGCCGCTCAGTTTCCGATGCGCAAACGAGTTCGTCTCATCGGCGTATCGATCTCCTCGCTGTGTGCCGGTTCGGCCAACGTCGATCCGCAAATGACGCTGGCGTTGTAGGTCGGCGCATCGCGGTTCGCACATCCCGCCGATTGGTCCTTCGCCTCCTGGGCGTGAGCGCGCCGACGGCGCGCGCGAACGGCGGGACCTTCATGCCGCCGTCCTCAGCCCGGGAATAATCATTCCACGCTCACGCCGCTCGCCTTGATGGGTGCGGCCCATTTCTCGATCTCGCTTTTGACGAATTGGGCAAGATATTGGGAGCTTGCGCGATCCTCCGGGACGATCACCGCACCTAGTCCTTCCAGGCGCTCTCTCACCATGGGCGTCTTCATTGCTTCGAGGGTCGCGTCGTGCAGCCTTTTGACGACGTCGGAGGCGGCATCCTTGGGCAGGAAAATGGCGTTCCAGGTGTAGGCTTCGAGCTTCGGGATCCCCTGCTCAAGCGCGGTCGGCACGTTCGGAAGCGCTTTCGACCGCTCCTTGGTCATGATGGCGATTGCCTTGACGGTACCGCCGTCGATCTGCGGCTTGGCGGTGCTGATGATCTCGCACAGATAGTCGATGCGCCCGCCTTGCAGGTCTTGCATTGCGGGACCGGTGCCGCGATAGGGCACGTGCGTGATATCAATCCCAATGAGATAGTTGAGCAGGACGCAGCCGAGATGCGTGGCGGAACCCGCGCCCGCCGAGCCGTATTGCATTTTGCCCTGATTGGCCTTCGCATAGGCAACGAACTCCGCAAGATTGCTGACCGGCAGATCCTTGCGGACGATGAGCACGATCGGGATTTCGGCAATGAGCGCAACCGGGCTGAAATCGCTCACGGCATCGTAGAGCGGTCTCTTGTAGAGACTTTGGCCCTGCGCGTGGGTTCCGACGGTGCCGAGCACGAAGGTGTAGCCGTCGGGCGCAGCGTCGGCGACCCGCTTCGATCCGGTCATGCCGCCGGCGCCGCCCACGTTCTCGACCACCACCTGCTGCCCGAGAACCTCGCTCATGCGCTGCGCCACGATCCTGCCAAGAACATCGGTCGGGCCGCCGGCCGCGAAGGGAATGACCATGGTCATGGGCTTGGTCGGATAATTCTGCGCCAGTGCGGTTGCGACGATTGCGAGGCACAGTCCGAAAACGGCAAGGAAAATTCGCGTCAGCATGTTCGCCCCTTTGTGATCTTAGTATCGGCGAGAAACGCGTTCAGCGTGAGCCCGGCAGTGTAGCGCTCAATGCGTGCGATCGCCTCGTTAATGTCCTCCACAAGGTCTGTGTCTCTTCGCTTAGACATAGGCCAGAGTCTTGCGGATGCTCTCCGCGATGCCTTTCACGCGGATGCTCTCCAAACCCTGCGGCGTGAGGATATCCACTTTCCTCCCGAACAGCCGCTCCAGATCTTTTGAGAGACCGAGGAGATTGTCATAGGTTGGCCGCTCGAAATCGACCAGAAAATCAAGGTCGCTCTTTCTATTCTGCCTGCCAGTGGCATAGGACCCGAAGAGCGCAATTCTGCGAACCGCGTGCTTTTGCAGCAGCTCGTCATTCCGGCGCAGCGCGCGCAGGATGACCTGACGGGTGAGATTGATTTTCGTGCCCTGTTTCATTGTCGTGTGCACCCTTGGGTGCACCCACGTCAGCTTTCGCCAACTTCGGACGCACGGCGGTGCAGAAAACCTATTCGTTTACTCGATCCCTCGTAGGCTAGGACGGACGCTTTTCATTCAATTGTATCAGTTGCACGCAGCAGCAGCGAGGTTGGAATGTTAATACCAAATTCTTTGGCAGTTCTCAAATTTAGCACGAATTCAAACTTCGTAGGTGTCTGGACCGGCAGATCACCTGGATGCGCGCCTTTAAGGATTTTTCCGGCCATTAGACCGGTTTGATGAAACAAGTCGAGTAGATTTGGTCCGTACGCCATTAATCCTCCGTTGCGGGCAACACTGGCCGCGTTGCAGCTCTATACCGAACTGTCAGGGGAAGGTGCCGAAGTCCGATCCTGGGTCTCGCTATTGTTCGCAACCCAGCGCCGCCACATGGCCCGGTAGGCGCTTTCGACGTTGCGAGCAAATGCCGGAGCATCGCATAAGGGAGACGCCGCCACGCGCGATCGCAACGATGAGCGCAAGTCGCTGAGCCGGGCGGGATTGTGTGCCAACGCGGCCGCGATCTCCACATATTCGGCGAGGGTCCCTGCAATCAAATCCGGCAGCTGAACTTGGGTGAGAAGACTGGCGCCGACCCGGCCGGCATGGCGGTCACCCCGCAGCGTCACCACGGGCACGCCCATCCACAGCGCCTCGCAGGTGGTGGTAGCGCCGTTGTAGGGAAACGGGTCGAGCGCAATATCGATCCGATCGTAGAGCGCGAGATGCGCGGCCCGATTCGGCAGCCAGGGCAAGAGCTCGACGCGGTCCGCGGACACCCCCCGTTGCGTCAAAGCTTGCAGAAATGCAGCGCGGAACGCGCTATCCGCAAACGATCGGCCTTTCAGCAGCAAGCGCGCGTCGGGTAGCTGAGCCAGCAAGGTCGCCCAGACGTCAAGGGTAGCAGCTGACAGCTTGGTCGCATTGTTGAAGGAACCGAAGGTGACGGTGCCGGCCGTGCGGCACGGCGGTGGCGCCGGTACGGTCGCATCATTCGGCCTGCCGTAGCAAAGAAAGCAGTTCGCGAGCCGTACCAGGGTTTCGCTCGCGAAGGCGTCAGCCTCGCCTTCGGGATCGGTCACCGCATCGACCAGCCGGTAGTCGATCGCCGCAAGGCCCGTCGTGTTGGGATAGCCCAGCCACGTCACCTGCACGGGCGATGGTTTGCGGGTGAACACGGGAAGCCGGTTCTTTGCCGTATGGCCTGCCGAATCCACCAGAATGTCGATGCTATCGTGTCGGATTCGCTCGGCCAGCGCGGCGTCGGACATCCCGACCGTGACCAGCCAATGATCGGCAAATCCCTTGAAGCGCTCCGTCACGGCATCCGGCCGATCCACCTCTGCATAGCAGAACAGCTCGAATTCCTTTCGGTGATGGTGCTTCAGCAGCGGCTCCAGAAAAAACGCCACCGAATGCTCGCGAAAATCGGGGGACAGATAGCCGACCTTCAGCCGCCTCTGCGTCGCGCGGTCATTGGCATAGGTCGCCGGCCATGGTGCCGTGCGGCCGTGTCGTTGGTCCCATGCTCGATGCGCCTCGAAGAGCTCGGCGTTCGAGCACCGTTCATCGTAGTTGAGGCAGAATAACAGGGCGCTGCCGGCCTCGGCATAATCCTGCTTCAGCCTCAGGGCCTCACCAAAGGCGGCGACAGCTTCCCTGAGCTTGCCCTGGCCAGCGAGTGCCGCGCCAAGATTGCAATGCGCGGTGGCGTCATCGGGATTGATGCGCAGAGCCACCCGACAGGCTGCGACCGCGGCTTCGTGCTTGCCTTGGTCATAGAGTGCAGTGCCGAGGAAGCGATGCGCCTTGGCGTAGTCGGGCTTGATCCGCAGCGCCTCGTGATACGCCGCGACGGCCTCGTCGAGCTTGCCCAACTGGGAGAGTGCAGTGCCAAGATTGCAATGCGTGGTGGCGTCTTCGGGATTGATGCGCAGAGCCACCCGATAGGCTGCGACCGCGGCTTCATGCTTGCTTTGCTCATAGAGTGCGGTGCCGAGGCAGCCATGAGCCTTGGCGTAGTCGGGCTTGATCCGCAGTGCCTCGTGATACGCCGCGACGGCCCCGTCGAGCTTGCCCAAGCGGGAGAGTGCAGTGCCCAGATTGCAATGCGTGGCGGCGTCATCGGGTGCCAACCGGATCACCTCGCGACATGCGGCGACCGCCGCCTCGAGATTGCCCTGGGCGAAGCAGGCATTGCCCTGGGCGAAGCAGGCATTGCCGAGGTCGGAGAAGTAGTTCGGATTGCTTGCGTTGAGACGGATGGCGCGGCGGATCAGATCGACCGCCACATCATGGCGCCCCACTTGCAAGGCGATTACCCCCAGCAGATGCATGGCATCCGCGTGGCTGGGCTCAGCTACCAGCACGCGCCGACAACACGCCTCCGCTTCGGCCAATCTGCCCGCCTGGTGGTGCGCGACGGCTGCGCCGAACAGCGCCGCAACGGCGGGCGGAACTCCCGCGGTAGCCGGATTGCCCTTTACCCCACCAAGTTTGGCGACAGCGCGGCGTCGATGGCGGTTCATGGGGGGATTTTGGCGCGAGCCGGCGCGAACCTGATGCTCCCAAAGACTCAGCGTCCCTCGGCCTTGTCGAGGAAGCTGTAGTCCAGATACTTGCCCATCCATCCGTCCACATCCGTGACGAGATCCGCAGGTATCTTGCCCTGCTTCGCGATGGTCTTGAGCAAAATCCGGGTGGACGGCATATCGAGCCGTGGGTCCGTCAACTCCACCGAACCAAGAGCATTGACGACAACCGGAATCGCTTTTGTGTCGTTCATCTTCTTCGCTATCAGCTCTGCAGTCTTCTCTTTCGAGCTCTTTTTGATGAAATCGATCCCGCGCAGCGTGGCTCGCACGAAGCGGACGATCAAGTCCGGGTTTTCCGCAGCGATTTTGGGTTGAAAGACCAGGCCGAGGCTTTCCATGTGCGGGATAGGCGGCAACTGGGCGATGTAGTGCAGCGCCGGGTTCTGAGCGATTGCCGCCGCCGAGGCTGGCTCCCAACCAATAAATCCGTTGATCTCTCCCTTTTCGGTCATCACGGCAAAATCGGTGATCTTGCCGTAGATATGCCGCAGCTTGATGCCCTGCGTCTCTTCGACATAACCGAGAACGGCGTCGTGGACCGTGCCGATACCCGGCGAGCCGATATTTTGACCATCCAGATCCTTATACGATTTGAATTTTTGCAAGCCGACCAGAGGCGCGTTTCCTTTCGTGAGCGACATGATCAGCTTGAACTGACCACCGCCCGCGGCAAACTGCATGAAAGGAACGATCGCAGCCATGACGGCATCGATCGAGCCACTCGGAAAATCCAACATTGCTGCCGGTCCATTGGCATAGCTGCGCCGATCGATCTTGATGCCTTCCTCTTCGAGATAGCCGAGCCCCTCGGCAATCCAGACCGCGGCATAATCGACCTCCGCGCCCGGCTGGTCGGCGAGGCGCACGGTCGTAACCGAACCAGCAGCCATCAAACGTCTAGTAGATGGCATCGGTACAATCGCGGCGGTGACTACGCCGGCGGCAACTGCCTTTGAGAACGATCTGCGCGTTTGCATCGATTCCTCCCTGGCTCCTTGGATTATCTGCGGTCTATTCGCCCGCTGCCATTCGGCGATCTGGCTGCGAGGCGGACATCGCTCGGTCGAGTGAGTGCAAGATCGCGGCGCACTGCGCACGGATTCTGGTGAACTCGGGAGAGAGCGGATCGCGCGGTCGCGATAGTTGCACCGGCACGTCCGCCGCTATGCGAGCCGGCTTGGCGGAGAGCACAATCACGCGATCCCCAAGAAACACCGCCTCCTCGAGATTGTGGGTGACGAACACCACCGTGTGCCGGCGGCGTTCCCATGTCTGCAGGACTTCACGCTGCATGCGCTCCCGCGTCGGCTGATCGAGACTTACGAACGGCTCGTCCATGAGGATCAGATCGGCATCCGTGGCGAAGGCCCGGGCAATAGCCACGCGCTGCTTCATCCCCCCGGAAATCTGGTGCGGATAATAGTGCACGAAATCGCGAAGATGGACGATATCGATAATCTCATCAACCCGGCGTCGCAGCTCCCCCCCGGTCATGCCCTTGATTCGCAACCCGGTAGCAACGTTGTCCCAGACATTGAGCCAGGGAAACGTCGAAGGCTCCTGGAAGACAAAGGAAATGTTGTCTCGCTTTGGATCGACTGGACGCCCGTCGATGAGGACATTCCCTTCGCTGGGAGCAAGAATTCCGGCCAGGATGTCCAACAAGGTGGTCTTGCCGCACCCCGACGGCCCGCACATGCACAGGAATTCGTTCTTAAGCACCGAGAAGCGCAGCCCATCGTGCACCAGCAAATGGCCGTACCGATGCGTCACATCCACGATGACCTTATCGAGCGCCCGCATTGCATCCTAATCTTATCAGTGGGTTGGGTCGAGCACTTGCGAGACCCAACCTGGCGCGCCGTACGCTGTCGGGTCTCGTTAGAGCTCGACCCAACCTGCTGCGGCCGATCACAGTGTCACCTGCCAGCGCCATCGGAACAGCCGCTTTTCGGCCAGCAGCAGCACCTCGTTCATGAGCAATCCGAGAACGCCGATCAAAACCATGCCCACGATGACCTGCGGTACTTGAACAAGCTCGGCATAGTTGCTCATCATTCGGCCGAGCCCAAGCGAAATGCCTCCCGCAAGCTCTGCGGCGACGATGGTCAGCCAGGCGGCGCCGAGGCCGACGCGCATGCCACCCAGGATATCGGGCAGCACGGTGGGGATGACGACGTGCATCAGGATCCACCGCTTGCTCGCGCCGTGGACGAGGCCGACTTTGCGATGAATCAGCTCGACTCGCGACACCCCCACGAGCGCGGCCGTAAATACCGGAAAGAACGCCCCGAGGAAGATCAGAAATGCGAACCGCGTCATACCGGAGAAAAAGATGATGGCCAGGGGAATCCAGGCGATGGGAGGAATGAATCGAAACGGCTCCAGGACGATCCGGCTGTTGGTGTATGCGCGCGGATAAAGTCCCATCAGCAGCCCGAGCGGAACCCCTGCCATGACGGCCAAGCCGAACCCGACGAGCACTCGCTGAACGCTGGCCCACGCGTGTTCCCACAAGGTGCGGCCGCCGGTATCCCCGTTCACGGCGAGATCGAGAAAGGCCCGCAGGATCCCGAGCGGACCTGGAAAGAAACGTGAATTGATCAGGATCGTCAGGATTTGCCATCCGGCAAGGACGACGAGGAGGACGAGCGCATTCCATCCGAGACCAACCAGAACGCCGCTCAATCGCCTCTGCCATGCGCCAGCGCCCGGCGAGAGCGCTAAAGCAGTCGCCTGTGCTCTCTGTTCGGCGCGCAGATCTTGTACTGAACCCAGATCGGCTTCGTTTGTCACCACGACACGGCTCCTGAGAATTTTACAGCTCGCGCCGCGCGAGGCTGAAGCTTTGACCGGTCGGCCCGTCGCGCGGCTGAGATGCGAGGAATACCGCTAGCGGTGCCACATCCTCCGGATGCTTGAGCCACTCGCCTCCGCCGGTGGCGGCGCGCAGGGTTTCCTCGCGCCCGCTGATGAACCCGGTTTTCACCGGCCCCGGCACAAGCTCGTTGACGCAGATGCCGAGCGGAGCGAGTTCCTGCGCCAGCACGCGCACGAGCATCCACAGACCGGCCTTGGAGACGCAATAGGCGGAGCGCGAGGGGGCGCCGCGGTGTCCCATGCCGGACCCTATGAAGATGATCTTGCCCTCCCCACGTTGACTCAGTGCCGGGATTGCGGCCCGTGCCGTGTGATAACCGCCGATGAGATTGACTTCGATGGTATTGCGCCAGCTGTCGGGGTCGGTCGATTCCAGCGGAGAGTTCTCGCCGGGAATGCCTGCATTTGCGGTGACGATATCAACTCCGCCGAAGACCTTTACGGCATGGGCGAACAGGCCGGCGGTGCTCGCGGCGTCGGTGACGTCCGCAACGCAATGGGTGCCGCGGCCGCCTTGACGCGTGATCGTCTCGGCGGTCGCATTGATCTGCGTTTCCGATCGCGCCGAGCAGACCACGCTTGCTCCAGCCTGAGCGTAGGCGATGGCGATGGCCCTGCCGATTCCGCGTCCCGCTCCGGTAATCACCGCAACCTTTCCGTCGAGCACGCGGTCAAATGCCCCAATGCTCATTGCTCCCTCAGCACGGTCTGATATGCCGCTTTGGCGGCGTCATTGAGCCGGCCGTCCAGTTCGACTGTGACCCGCAGAGATCGGCCGGTGAAGCGGAACGGGCGTTCATATGCATCGCTCACCGGCGCACCGGCATCCTGCCCGCAGTTGAGGCCTGCGGTCGTTCCGTGCGTCGGCCAGGTTCGTGGGATCTCCACCGCGCCTGCGGCTTGCCCATCGATCCACAGCGAGGCGCGAGCACTGCGATCGGCTGCATGGTCGAACCTGAGCTCGACGCGTGCCTTTCCGGCCTGTCTGCGGAACGGAGCGCGCAGCTTGTGCGCAAGTGATTCGGAATAAACGTATTCGTAGCAAAGCTCGCAGTCCTTGATGTAGAGGACGAAACCCGCGAACCTGCTGCCCCACGCCAGCAGCACGCCGCTCGCGCCCGGCGTTGTCTGCTCGAACTCGGCCGCGACCACATAGCTGCGGTCACTGATATCCGGCGCGGACAGCCGATCTATGCGCGCCATGTCGGCCACAAATTCATACCGGGTCTGCTGATTCATCCGCAGCCGTTCGGCGGCCCGCTCCCAATCGCGATCGTCAAGCGGCAGCACATTGTATTTGCCGGCTTCCGACCACCACAGCTCGACCATCTCCCGCAATTTGTCGGGCTGCTGCGCAGCCAGATCGTCGATTTCCGCAAAGTCGTCATCGAGATGATAGAGTTCCCACTGGTCGGCTTCGAAATCCGTACCTTTCGGATGACGCGCGACGGCCTTCCAGCCGCGATACCAGATTGCGCGATCGCCGAGCAGCTCGAAATGCTGCATGTCCTTTCGGGTCGGGGCATCGGAGTTGAAGGTATACGCCATGCTTATGCCATGGATCGGCAGCTGCGGAACGCCCTGATATTGGGTGGGCACCTCGATCCCCAGCACCTCGTAGAGCGTAGGAGCAACATCGATCACATGATGGAATTGGGGTCGGATCGCGCCCGCGGACTTGATGCGCTGCGGCCAATGCACGATCAGCGGCGCCCGGATGCCGCCGCCATGGGTGTCCTTCTTGTACCATTTCAAAGGCGTATTGGACGCCTGGGCCCAACCGGTCGGATAATGATTGAACGACCGCTCGCCGCCGATATCATCGAGGCGGGACAATCCGATTTCGGGAAGCTCTTCCTCGTAGACCATATGCTTGCGCAGGTTGATTGCGCCGGTCGGTCCCCCCTCGGCGCTCGCGCCGTTATCAGAGAGAAGGACAATGAGCGTGTTGTCGAGACATCCAAGCCAGTCGAGCTGATCGATCAGACGGCCGATCTCGCAATCGGTATGCTCGAGAAACCCCGCGTAGGTCTCCTGCAGGCGCTCGCACAACCGGCGAACATTGCCATCAAGCGCCTCCCACGAGCTGACCCCAGGATTGAGAGGAGCAAGACGTGTACCGCGCGGAACAACCCCGAGAGCCTTTTGCCGGTCGAGGCGTTCGGTGCGGATCGCGTCCCAGCCGACCCGATAGCGGCCGCGATATTTCTCGATGTAGGGCCGCGGGACATGATGCGGCCAATGGCATGCGCCGAAGGCGAGGTAGAGCAGGAACGGACGTTGCGGCGCCGAAGTTGCGTGGTCGCGGATATCGGCGATGGCGTGGTCCACGAGATCGTTGCTGAGATGATAATCGCCGCGCGGCTCAAGGCGGATCGGGCGATTGTCGCGGTAGAGCTCCGGATTCCATTGATCCGTGAGAGCGCCGTGGAATCCGTACCAGCGGGCAAAGCCGCGACTGAGCGGCCAATCCCGATGCGGGCCCGCGGCGCCATAATCCGCAATGTTGGTCAAATGCCATTTGCCGACTGCGTAGGCGGAATAGCCGTGATCCCGAAGCACTTCGGGGATCATCGCCGCTCTGTTTGTTACTCTTCCCCGATAGCCCGGAAATCCGCTTGACCATTCGGCAATGATTCCCATTCCCACCGCATGCGCATTGCGCCCGGTCAGCAGGCACGCCCGTGTCGGCGAGCACATCGAAGTGACGTGAAAGCTCGTATAACGGACGCCGTTCGAGGCGAGCGCATCTATGCGCGGCGTCGAGATCTCGGATCCGTAGCAGCCAAGGTCGGAGAATCCGACATCGTCGAGAACGATGAACACGATATTCGGTGCTTCCGACGGCGGTTGCACCGGCTGTGGCCATGAGGGGAGCGAGTCGCGGAATGTTCTTCCGATTGTTCCTCGAAAGTCGTCCTCTTGCGCCATGACGATCTCCGAAAGCTCGCGCTGCTTTAGGTTTTGGCTGCTGCACTGAAATGCACGCGGGCGATCTTGCGGGATGCAAGCTCGCGCACGAGCCTCACCAGCGGCTTTTCGAAGAAATACTCCGTCCGCATCGGGCCTGCGGCCAGCATTTCGTCGACCTGCGTTCCGGCGAACATGATCCGCAGCGCACGCTCGTCGTCGCTGGCGTTCGGATATTGCTTGCGTAATCTTGCAAGCGCAGGCGGCAGCGGCGCGGGCTTGAGCGCGATGTGCGGCGAGCCGTTGGCCACGATACGATCGAGCACGTCAGGGTCGATCGGCGCCAGCAGCTTGCCGTAATATCCCAGAGCGTATTTCTTGACCTCGTTAGGAACATGTCGATAGCGCTCACCGTGCACGACATTAAGCACCGCCTGAATGCCGACGAACTGCGCAAATGGCGTGATCATAATCGGATAGCCGAGCTCCTTGCGCACACGGGCGCATTCCTCGAGCAGCTCCTGAAATTTATGCGAGAGCCCAAGCTCGGCGAGCTGGACCCGAAAATTGCTCAACATCCCGCCGGGGATCTGGTGCTCATAGTGAAAGGCGTCGTATTCCAGGATCTGCCCTGTCGGCTTGCTCTCCTGCTCGGCGATGCGACGAAAGTGCTCGCCGACCTTGTCTACCAGCTCGTCGTCCACGTTGACCCGGAATCCAAGCTCGCGCAAATTTCTTGCCATGGACTGCATCGAGGGCTGCGCTGCGCCGTTTGCGAGCGGCGCAATCGAGGTATGAATGCTGTCGGCCCCGGCCTGCACCCCTTCGATGTAGACGAGCGGCGCTATCCCGGTCAGGCAGTGGCTGTGCAGCTCGATGGGAGTTCGGCCGACGACCTTGCGAATGGCCGGAACCAGCGTGCGCACGCGGTCGACCGTAAGCAGCCCGCCGGCGTCCTTGATCCAGATGGCGTCGACCTTGCCGCGCTCCACCAATGCCCTGGCGGTCTGCACATAAAGCGCATCGGTGTGCACCGGAGACAGGCAGTATGACAGCGCACCAATGGTGCGCGCACCGAGCTTGCGGGCGACGTCGAGGGCAACGAGCATGTTGTCGACGTCGTTAAGACCGTCGAACGAGCCGATCTCCCGGACCCCGTTGGCGACAAGCCTTTCGACCCACAGAGCGACGATGTCATCCGGTACGAAATCGAAGCTGACGATGTTCTTCGACCGCAGGAATGAGCTCAGTGGCGTGCGGGTGATCCGCTGGCGCATCAAGCGTACCCGTTCCCAGGGATTCTCCTTGAGGAAGCGAACGCAGACGTCGAATTGGATCGCGGCGATCACTTCGATGCGCTGAAATCCGATGCGATCCATCATCTCTGCTACCGGCAGCATGTGCGCGGTCGTCATACGGGTTGCCCAGAGGCACTGATGGGCATCGCGTAACGTCTGATCCACAACGGCAATATCTGTCGGCAGCGGCATTTCCGGTTGCCGCCGCAACTCATGGGCCGCTTCCAGTCCAGTGGCAGCCTCACGGTCCTGCATCCGGTCATCCCTCATTGCGCGGTCCAGCCGCCGTCGACGGTCAGGACGCTGCCTGTGACAAAGGCCGATGAATCCGAGGCGAGGAACAGCACGGGTCCGATGACTCATGCGGCTCGCCGTAACGCCTCAGCGGCGTGGTGCTGCAAATCCTTTCCCGTATCTCCGGCGTATGCTGACGCGTGAGTGGCGTGTCGATGTAGCCGGGCGCAATTGCGTTCACGCGAACGCCGTCCACCGCCATTTCCAGCGCGAGCACCCGGCTGAGCTGCGCGACTGCTGCCTTCGCAGCCGCATAGGCACCGACATTCGGCGCGCCGACCTGCCCCAGCATCGATGCAATATTGATGATTGACCCGCGGCGCCGATCCCGCATGTGCGGCGCGAGCGCCCGGCAAAAAAGGAACGCGCCGCGCACGTGAACCGCGTGCAGCGAATCGAACTCGGCGGTCGAATATTCGACCAGCGGCTTTCGGATGTTATGGCCGGCGTTGTTGACGAGGATATCCACGCAGCCGATCGCCTCGAGCGCTTCGCGGCAGACCTTGTTCACCTCCATTTCCTGGCTTACGTCCGCGCTCAAGCTGACCGCGCGCCGGCCGCTCCCGCCCGCAATCCAGTTGGCCGCGGCAGCACCGCTCGATTGGTCGCGATCAACGATAATGATTTCCGCGCCGTGGCACGCGAGCCCCCAGGCCATGGCGCGTCCGAGCCCCGAGCCGCCGCCTGTGATCAGCGCCACGCGGCCGGTCAGATCATGCAATGCGCGCACCGCCTCGGCGTGCGGGAGATTTGTGCTCGACTCAGTAGCTGGCACGGCCGCCACTCACGTCATAACAGGCCGCGGTCACGAAGCTTGCGTCGTCGGAGAGGAGGAACCGGACGACGTTTGCGACTTCATCGGCTCGTGCGGCGCGTCCCATCGGGATGCGGGAAACCGAATCGCTCCTGAACCAATCGGGCATCTCGTTCTGCATGCCGGTGTCCTCGATCAGGGCCGGCGAGATGCAGTTGACCCGTATGCCGAACGGCGCCAGCTCCTTGGCCCAGGATTTGGTAAACGCAATGACGGCGGCCTTGGACGATGCATAGATCGACATGTCCTTTGGTCCATCCTTCCCGGCAACCGAGGCGATTGTGACGATCGCGCCATCTCGTCGCGCCATCATGTGCTGGACCGCAATTCGCGTGCAGGCAAACACAGCCCGGACATTCACGCTGTAGACGCGATCGATCTCGGCGTCGGGAATCTCCCAGATCGGCTTGATGGGCCCCAGCAATCCGGCGTTATTGACGAGGTAATCAATCCGTCCGAAGGCCGTGAGCGCCGCGTCGACCATCTGCTGCAGCGATTGCGAAGAAGTGACATCAGTGCTGACCGCCAAGGCGTGACCGCCCTGCTGCTTGATTTTCGACTCGACTTCGCGAGCCGCAACGGCGTCGCAATCGGCAATGACGAGCTTGCAACCACCGGCGGCGAGACGGCACGAAATGGCGCGCCCAAGGCTGCCGGCGCCCCCGGTCACGATTGCCACTCTTCCAGCGGGTTGCGGGTTCGACACGGCCTCACCCCGGCGCCGCTTGAGCTGGAAGCGGCGCGGCAACCGAAGCAGATGGCGGTATTGCCGGCATGAATTCCTGATCCACCCATCGCGTATGGATCGCGCCATCGCGGAAATCCTTGTGTGCCAGGATCGCGCGGTGAAAGGGAATTGTTGTTGCCACGCCCGAAATGCCGAAGCGAGCAAGCGCTTCGCCCATCGACCGAATGGCGCGGCTGCGATCCGGCGCGTGCACGATCAGCTTCGCCAGGAGCGAATCGTAATAGGGCGGCACGACGTATCCGGGATAGGAGTGCGTATCGATTCTGAGGCAATCGTTTTCCTGGGGAGGATTCCAGACCTCGATGCATCCCGGGCAAGGCATAAAACTGCGCGCCGGATCCTCGGCGTTGATGCGGCACTCGATCGCGTGTCCGCGCAGCTCAATATCCTCCTGCGTGAATGAGATCGGTTCGCCGCCGGCGATACGGATCTGCTCGACTACCAAATCCCGGCCGGTCACCATCTCCGTGACCGGATGCTCCACCTGGATGCGGGTATTCATTTCCAGGAAATAAAAATTCCGGCTCTCCGGGTCGTATACGAACTCCACCGTCCCGGCACTGCGATACGCCACCTGAGTCGCGAGACGCACCGCCGCCTCGGTCATCCGATGACGAAGCTGATCGTCGATTGCAGGAGATGGCGCCTCCTCGATGAGCTTCTGGTAACGACGCTGGGTAGAGCAGTCGCGCTCCCCCAGATGCACGATATGGCCCTTTCCATCGCCGAGGACCTGCACTTCGACGTGACGAGCTCGCGAAATGAATTTTTCGATATACAGCGCCGGATCGCCGAATGCCGCTCTCGCCTCGGAAGCGGCCGATTCGATTGCGCCAGCGAGGTCGCGTGCTGCATGCACCAATCGCATGCCCCGCCCTCCGCCGCCGGCATTTGCCTTGATCAGCAGCGGGAAACCGATGCGATCTGCCGCGTGACGCGCGTCCTCGATGGTTTCGATTCGGTCCGATCCCGGCACTCGTGGAACGCCTGCCCGCTCCGCGATCCCGACTGCGGCGAGCTTTTCACCCATGGCCTCTATCGATTCCGGAAGCGGGCCGACGAACGACAAGCCCGCCTGCTCGCACATCCGCGCAAACGCGGGTCGTTCCGAGAGAAAGCCGTATCCGGGATGAATCGCCTGACAACCGGTGCCCAGTGCTGCCGCGACCAACGTCTCCGCCTTCAAATAACTCTGGCCCGCGGCTGCCGGTCCTATGCAGACTGCCCGCCACGCCATCTGCGCTGCAAGACTATTTTGGTCGGCCTCGGAAACCGCCACAACGGTCTCGATTCCCAGTCGCTTGCACGCTCGGACGATGCGCACGGCTATTTCACCGCGGTTTGCCACGAGCAGACGCGCAATTCCGGACATCGATGTTGCAACTCTACTGGGAGGTCGTAATCACGATCAGCATTTGATTGAACTCAACCATCGCTCCATTCTCCACCAGGATGCGCGTCACGACCCCGTCCACGCCGGCCTTGATGGAGCTGAACAACTTCATCACTTCGATCAGGCAGACGGTATCGTCCGCCTGCACGCGCTTGCCGATCTCGACGAACGGCGGTTCACCCGGGGCAGGCGAGCGATAAAACGTGCCGAGCATGGGCGCCCTGATCGCAATCTCTCGTTCTCCAAGCGCAGGCTCGACGGCGAGCTTTGCGGGGGAGGGCGGCGCGCTGGTTGGGGCCATCGGCTCTGGCGCCGCAGGCGAGATCGCCCGCTCCTCGGTCGGTGCCGCCCCTGCGGCACCGCGGCGGACGTGCAGCCGAAATCCTCCATGGACCAGCTCGAGCTCCTGGAGATGCTCCGACGCATCGATGATCTCCAGAATCTTTTTTACGTCTTCATGGCTCAATTCCACGGCACGTCCCGCCTAAACTGTACCCAAGTCTCAATTCGCAGCCGCGTTGACCACGTCGAGAAAGAGGCTCGGATCGAAATATTGCTCGGCCATGATCGGGTTCTGAATCGCCCCGACCTCGACGTTGAAATTGGTTACCTGATTGAGCCACTTGGCAGCGCTGCCATCGCGGTAGAATTGCGCCCATTCCCTGGTCGGGTACCATCGCGTCACGTTGTACATTTCTTCCACTTCCGAACCCGAGAGCTTGGAATAAAACTTGGTCCCGAGAATCTGCAGCGCCTGTTTTGGATCGTTGTTGATCAGGTCATTGGCTGGAACCCAGGCACGGATAAACCGCTTCAGGATGTCCTTCTTTTTCTCATGGAAGTCATTGCGAGCCGCCCAGCCGTCCACGATGGTTGCGCTGGGAAATGCCGAGCCATCGACCAGCATCTTTGCGGTTGGCGACTTTGCCCGGATCGGACCGTTGAACGGCACCCAAAGGGCAACTGCCGGCACCGCACCAGCGATGAATGCGGTAACCGCATCTGACATTCTTTGATTGACGATCTCGATGTCCTTGGTTGAATCGAGACCTGCGCTCTTGAGCGCTTGATGCAGCAAGTCGTGCGCGGTGGTTCCCCGCGTCGTGGCGACCTGGCGGCCTTTAAGGTCCTTGAGCGAGTTGATCCCCTGCTCGGGATGTGCCCAGATCTGGCCGGTTGCCCATTCGAGATCGTTGATCAAAAACACTTTCCCCGCTGCAGCTGCTGAGCCGCGTATTC
>Ga0306924_10000620_pt1 | contig 30159 bp, 29 predicted proteins | sample sta12Can44000111_FD_203756 | JGI IMG/M metagenome (GOLD analysis project Ga0306924, IMG submission 203756) | Lab enrichment of tropical soil microbial communities from Luquillo Experimental Forest, Puerto Rico - statanox.12C.anox.44.000.111 (v2)... | ecosystem: Environmental > Terrestrial >... | reverse complement strand
CGACCCGCCGGCCGGGAAAACGTGCCGCGGGCCACGGGAAGGGCAACGTAGGGCATTCTGCGTTACCCGGTAGGTTACCCTTATCCAAGATATCAGCGTTTCGGCCGGAAAGCGCGGGTATTGTGGTGCCCAAGTAACACCGGCCACGCGCTTGGCAGTGGCTGGGCAACAAGACCGCGGCTGCGCCCCGGCACGAGGAACGTTGCTCGGCATGCTGCGTTATCCCGCGTTTCCGGTAACCAAGCGTAAGGAGGTTCGCCATGACGCCGTATGTCCGACCGGCTTGCTTCGCGCTGATGCTCGTTGCAATGGCGGCGCCTGCGAGCGCGCAAACGTGGGGCTATGAGCCGGATGCCGGCGTGCGGGTCTACGAGCCGGGCATCTATGCACCGCGCGTTTATGAGCCGCGCGCCTACTATGGTGGCTACGGCGCCTATGGATACGAGCCGGGCGTCGCGGTCGCGACACAGCCCCTCGCATTGACCCCACGCCAGCGCACCACGATCTACCGCACCATCATCCCGCAGGGGCGCGGGCGCGCGCCGATCGTGCGCGAGCGGATCGTGACCGAGACGGTTGCCCCGACTCCGCCAGTACGCGAACGCGTGGTCACGCAGCCGGTGGTCGCCGACTACGCCGTGGGCTCGCGCGTTGCGGACGCCTACGCGCTGGCGCCGTTGCCATCCACGGCCGTCGCCAGCGTTCCCGCGGCGCGGCCGTATCGCTACATGGTGATCAACAATCGCCTGCTGCTGGTCGATCCGGCGACGGGGATCGTGGTGGCGGATATCACCGAATAAGGGCGTTTAGCGCGCGTTCCGCGGTTCCGGCCGGCTCGAACGCACTGCCTTGCAACCCAAATGCGGTTCCGGCGGTTATGTCTTTTAGCCGCCGGAGCCGCACGTGTTTTGTCCAAGGAGGCACGCCATGCGCATGATCGTCGCGATACTGGCGCTTGCTGCGAGTCTTGACTCAGCTTTCGCCCAACAACCGCCCGCCGCCAACGCCCAGCCGCCACAGCCCGCGTTCGTGAATGGCGCGCTCGCCGTAGCGGGCGCGCCGGCGGACAGCCAGACCGTGCCGGCGAAGTTCTCCGCGAAAAATGACGCTGACGACAAGCTCATCACGCTTGCCTACACGTTCAAGACGCTCAACGACGAAGAGCGCCGCGCGATTTATCAGGCGCTCAGGGGCAAGCCGACGGGGACTGCGTCCAATGCCGATATCGCCGTCGAGCTGCCGGTGGAAACCGAGCTGCAGCCGGTGCCCGACGGACTAGCCAACAACGTCCCGCAGACCAAAGGCTACTACTACACGGTCGCGCAGGACCGCGTGCTCCTGGTCTCGCCCGCAAACCGCACCGTCGTCGGTGTGTTTGCCAATGACAAGTCGCCGGAGGCGGTGGGACATCGGTGATAGATCGAACGGGCCGAGAATGGTTAACGGCGCGGGTGCGGCTTGCGTGCCACACTCGGCGATGAAACGTCACCCGCGCATTGCGCGTTAACAAGTCGGGAGAAGGCGAACGATAGCCTCGGAAGCACGAGCTTCAGGAGCGAGTGCGATGCGCTCATTGCGTCCCGGCGCGGTTGTCATTGCGGTTCTTGCTTGCATCGGAGTTGCCGGTGTCGCGGGGCTTGGCGCGATGAGCGGAAGCGCCGACGTTCTCCTCGCCGACGAGACCACCGGCAGCGTCACGCCGCGCACCGCGCTGCCGCTGAGCGACGAGCAGCGTGCGCGCATCTTCGACAGCGTGATGCGCCTGCCGGATGCGCCGGTCGCCACGGCGCGGGCGCCCAACCTCGCCGATCGGCTGCCGCGCGAGGTGCCGCTGCAGGACTTGCCGGCGCCCGTGAGCCGCGAGATCCCGCTCGTGCAGGGGCACAAATTCGCAAAGTTCGACGACCGCATCGTGCTGGTCGATCCGGCGACGCGCGTCGTCGTCGCGATGATCCCGCGCTACAAGCTACTGCAGTAGCAGCTTGCGCTATCGCCACGCGGAGACCGTCGTGATCCGCTCATTCCCGCGTGAGCGGGAATCCAGGGCCGCATGCCCCGCAGCTCGTGAATTTGGGTCCCCGCTTTCGCGGGGACGAGCGGAGTAGGCGGGTTGTGTGTGTGTGTGTGTGTGTGTGTGTGTGAACCAGCTCACATTGGCGCGAGGCAGCGCGCCCTATGCTCCCAATGTCACCGTCCGAGTGCGGTGATGGTGGCGGCGCCTGCCGCCACCGCCCATCTGGGCATTCCTCCCGCGACACCTTGGCCCCGCCGTTAGGCGGGGCCTTTTTCCCGCGCGCAAATCTCTTCCGCAAATCGCCAGCGCAAAAGCAAACGCGCCGGCCAATTGGCCGGCGCGCGCAGTTTCCCTTGATGCGGAAGCTATTCGCGAATGCTGGGAGCGTCCGGCACCTTTTTCCAATTGGTCAGGCTCTCCGCGATGATCTTGGTCGACTGCATCGCCGCCTGGCTGAGGTTGGCGTATTGGATGATTTCCCGCTGCACCCGCGCGCCCTCGCTGTGCAGCATGTCGCGCAGGGTCTGCAGCTCGCCGATCAGCCGGTCGATCTCCTGCACCGAGCTGCCTGACACCCGCTGCAGCAGCGAGCTGATGTTGTTGGCAACGGCTTCGCCGTCGTTCTCGGGCGGGCGGCGCACCGATGCAAAATCGCGCCGGACGAATTCGCGGATTTCCCCTTCCACTGCCGTTTCCAGCGACGTGTCGACGTCGGCGGCTTCACGCGATTTGAGCAGGTTCATGTTTACCCCCGTAGCGCCTGTTGCGGGCGCAGCACACCAAGTGCTTATTCCCGCACGAGAATGTGACGGCTTCGCGGCTTTCGGGCGACTTCTCCGCGGCCATTTCCACGCCCAGGAATGCGCCTGATTCGTTATTTTTCTGTTGTGGTGGAGACTTTAGCTCGGGGGCAATGGGTGCGGGGCGGGAAGGCAGAATACGGGAGACAGAGAACGGAAGCGCGCTCCGTCCTCTGTCTTTCGCGTGCCGTCAGGCGACGATGCTCGCCTCGGCTGCGGTGCTCGACGGCGGTCAAACCGCCGTTAGTTCGCGGCTTTCAGCTTGTCGTAGGTGAACACGAAGTCCTGCTTGTCGAACGGCTTGTGGCAGTTGAAACAGGCGCTGAGATTGGCGGCGGTGTTGGGCGTCTTGTCCGCCTTGAAGGCCTGGTACTCCCATTCGCCGTTGCGCACATTGTCCGGGTATTCGGCGCCCCAGCCGCTGCGCTTCTCCATCACCGTGTAGCCGATGATGTTGGTCTTGATGAAGCGGCCGTTGGCATCCTTCTCGGGATTGCCCTGCGGGTCGAGCTTGGCGGCGTATTGAACCACCGTGATCACCGTGCCGCTCGGCAGCGGCTGGCCCTTCTTGGCGGCGTCGATGGCGGCTCGGCTGGTGTACTGCTCGCGGTACTGCTTGTTGTCCGCGCGATCGACGCTCGTGTAGAGCACGCCCTTGGCGTAGTCCTCGGGAAAGGCGACCTTGTCGCCGCCGGCGCGGGCGGTAAGTACGACGGCCAAGGCCGCGCTCGCGGCGATGGACGCAACGGTGACGTGGGTGCGTATGGTCATGGTATTTCCCCCTCGCGATTGGGTCGCGCGCGGCGGCGCCGCCGGCGCGCCCGGTTGGCGCGCAGATCATAGCGCAAGGACCCCGCCGCGCCCGTCAAATGGCGGTGATGCACCGCTCATTGCGATTATTCTCGTGGCATGTCTGAGCAAACCGCCTCAGCCCTGACCTTCGCGGTCGGCGACATTCACGGCTGTCTCGACAAGCTGCGCCGCGTCATGGCGGCGTGCGAGGCGCGCGCCGGCGCCCGCTCCGCGCGCTACGTGTTTCTCGGCGACTACGTCGATCGCGGTCCGGACAGCCGCGGCGTCATCGAATTCCTGATCGAGCGGCAGCGGGCGCGGCCCGGCACCATGGTCTGTCTCATGGGCAACCACGAGCAGATGGCGATCGCCGCGCACGACAGCGTTCGCGCGATCCCGCTGTGGCTGGCGAACAGCGGAGCAGCGACCCTGAGCAATTATCTGGACCGCGGCGGGCGCATCCTGCCGGAGCATCTTGAATGGCTGCGCGCATTGCCGCTCTGCCATGACGACGGGCTGCGCTTCTTCGTGCATGCCGGCGTGGACCTCGCGCTTCCGCTCGACCGGCAGGCGCCGGAAGCGATGCTGTGGATTCGCGAGCCGTTTCTGACCGATTGCGATTTCGTCGATTGCGGGCGGTTCATCGTGCACGGCCACACGCCGCAAGTGGGCGGCAAGCCCGACCTGCGGAGGCATCGGGTCAATCTCGACACCGCCGCGGTGATCGGCGGCCCGCTCACCGCCGCCGTGTTCGACGACACGCGCGCCGCGCCGCTCGGGTTTTTGACGGATGAGGGCCCGGTCTAGCCGGCCTGACCGCAACAGCTTGTGATCCATCCACGTCATGCCCGGCCTTGGGCCTCGCGACCACCGGCGGCACCTCGCCCACCTACACCGAACTGCTCACCTGCCTCGAACTGCAGCGCGACGCGCAATTTGCGGGAGCGGGAGTAGGAGACGACGGGGCGGAGGTGAAAACGAGGGGGCGGCGGGACATCTGCTGAACAGCGGGGTGCTCGACCATTAGATCACGGGATCATTTCCCAAAGCTCACCTTGTGAGTTGAGAAAAGTCTCAGCCTCTTCAACGGTCGAAAATCTTCCAATTTCTTTATATTCCGGTACGTGTTCGGCCGTTCCGGGTGACCGCAACACGACGAATTTGCCGCGACACTCTTCGATAATTTCGGTCAGATCATCGCTGTCAAACGGCGACATGTGCCGAGCGCCGCATTGCGGACAATCGTCGTCGCACATGCATGACCATTCGTCGGCCCATTTGCAGCCGGACTCGGCACATTTGTAGTGATTGCGAAACCAGGCCATTTTCTTCCCCGTTGCCTGCAGCTAGCTAATGGATCGTGGAACGCGGGCTTAGATTTGAGATCGCAAGCGATAATAACCACGCGAAACAAAGTCTAGGTATCCATGATCTCGCAGCACCTGAAGCTGTTGGCGGATTTTTTGCTTCACATGTCTGTTGTTCGGATAGAGTTGGCTCAAGCGACCTTCGAAGGCGTAGACATCGTTGAGCTCGAACTCGGGTTTGCCGATCAGTTCGACGCATTTCATAACTTCTATCAACCAGCCTTGCGCCTCCAATCCTTCTTCTCGTAAGAAAAGTGTTTTCTGCCATTGCGCGAGCACCAGTTCCTTCGGTTGTGGCTGTCCATCTCGAACGATGAAGATTTTTCCGGCTGCTGGAATCTGATGCAGCAAAATATTGCAGCCAATCCACCCGGCCCGACGTGCTGTCGCCGCGAGCCGTTTTCTCTCCTGAATGATCTCGCGCACAAAGAATTGCTTTGGAACGACGAAGAGACTGGTAAGTTCGAACCGCTTCAGATCGTACTTTAAGAGAGACAGGTTTGGATTATTGCTCTCCGCCAACCGTTCGCACATGGTGCGAAATGCACCATCGAGTACTTTGTTACCAAAATTACTTTTCTGGCTTTTCAATTCATATTCTTCGCTACAAGACGTGCAAAGGAAATCCGCGACGGGCCGATTAGCTTTAAACTGAGTGATCTTCGGGTTGCCGCAGTTTGGGCAAAAGACCTGCTCGCCTACCCACCGTTCTGTCCACGAACGGGCACCCTGGGACTCACTCGTGTAAGAGGTTTGAGCCTCTTCAAAGCCCAGCTTCATGCAACCTTGCAGTGCCTGCGCTTAGAGGTCACTGCAACAGTGCCTCCAACCCATGTCACACCGGGACCGAGCCCAGCCCAGCGACCTGGATGCCGGTCGGCTAGCCCTTCTTCCCGAACGGATTCTGCCCGCTCTGGCTCTGCATCCCGGTGAGCGGCGCGGGTCCGCCGAACCGCGAGACCGGCGCGGGGCCGCCCTTCTTCTTCTGGTTCCACTCCGCCTTCGGTTTCTTCTTCTCTTTGTTGCTGCGCATCTGACCTTTGGCCATGGCATTCCTCCGTATGTTCGATCGGTCCCGGCTAGCCTATACCAGCCGCCAGCAAATTGAAGTGGTTACGCGCGGCGGCGGCGGTGTGGGTCGCGCGACCATCCGGGCCAGCCGGTTGTCGGCTTGCGGGATTCCCGATACCACCGAGAGCCGCGAGCCAAGAGAACCGCCATGCTGAAAACCGTTTGCGCCGTGCTGGTCGCCATCGCCACCATCGCCGCCGGCGCGGCTTTCGCCCAGACCGAACAACGAGGCAGCACCGTGAGCACCGTTTCGCCCGACGTGGTCAAGGACCTCGCCCCCACCGGCACGCTGCGCGCCGCGATCAATCTCGGCAACAGCGTGCTGGCACAGGGCACGCCGCAGGACCCGCGCGGGATCACCGTCGACCTCGCCCGCGAGCTGGCCCGGCGGCTCGGCGTGCCGCTGGCGATGACCACCTACGACGCCGCCGGCAAGGTGTTCGAGGCGCTCAAGGGCGGCACCTGGGACATCGCCTTTCTCGCCATCGAGCCGGTGCGCGCCGCCGAGATCGCGTTCACCGCGCCCTACGTGATCATCGAGGGCAACTACATGGTGCCCGCCGATTCGCCGCTGCGCACGCCGGCCGATGTCGATCGCACCGGCGTGCGCATCGCCGTCGCCAAGGGCTCCGCCTACGATCTCTATCTCAGCCGCACGTTGAAGAATGCCACGCTGGTGCGCGCGCCGGCCGGGCCGGCGGCGATGGACATGTTCGTCGCCGACAAGCTCGAAGCCGCCGCCGGCGTGAAGCAGCCGATCGTCGCCTATGCCAAGAGCCATCCCGGCCTGCGCGTGATCGAGCCGCGCTTCATGGCGATCGAGCAGGCCATGGGCACGCCGAAGGCGCGCTACCAGGGCCGCGAAGCGGCGCCGCGCTACCTGCGCGCCTTCGTCGAGGAGATGAAGGCGTCGGGCTTTGTCGCCGACGCGCTCAAGCGCAGCAACCAGCCCGATGCCGCGGTCGCCCCGTCCGCGACGAATTAGAAGCAAGCCTCCGTCATGGCCGGGCTTGTCCCGGCCATCCACGTCTTTATTGCCTTACGAAGAAAGACGTGGATGCCCGCGCCAAGCGCGGGCATGACGACGAAGCGCGCTGCTACCGCCCGCGCGGGCGCCAGCCGCCGCGCATGCCGGCGCGGCCCGAGGTGGAGCGCGGCCCGGGGCGGTACGGCTTGGATTCCTTGTGCGGGCCGGGGCCCATCTCGTCGAGGGTCGGCTTGCGCGGGCCTTCGTGCCTGTCCCCCTCACCCCGACCCTCTCCCCGCAAGCGGGGAGAGGGAGAAGATCGCGAAATCGCGATCGCCTTGGCGGTGGGATCGTCGAGCACCGCGAGCTCGGTGGCGCGCAGGCGCTTGATCTCGTCGCGCAGCCGCGCGGCTTCCTCGAAGTCGAGATCGGCTGCCGCTTCGCGCATGCGCGTCTCGAGGTCGGCGATCACCGCCTCGAAATTGTGGCCGATGGTGGCGGCGGCTTCGTCGTCGCCGATGCCGGATAGCCCGCCGCCGGTCGAGATCAGCACGTGGTCGCGCTCGTAGACGCTTTCCAGAATATCGGCGATGCCCTTGCGCACGCTCTCCGGCGTGATGCCGTGCGCGGCGTTGTACGCCTCCTGCTTTTCACGGCGCCGATTCGTTTCGGCGATCGCGCGCTCCATCGAGCCGGTCACGGTGTCGGCATAGAGCAGAACGCGGCCGTCGATGTTGCGCGCGGCGCGGCCGATGGTCTGGACCAGGCTGGTCTCGCTGCGCAGAAATCCCTCTTTGTCCGCGTCGAGGATCGCGACCAGCGCGCATTCCGGAATGTCGAGACCCTCGCGCAACAGGTTGATGCCGACCAGCGCGTCGAACGCGCCGAGGCGCAGATCGCGGATGATCTCGATCCTTTCGATCGTGTCGATGTCGCTGTGCATGTAGCGCACGCGGATGCCCTGCTCGTGCAGATATTCGGTGAGGTCTTCCGCCATGCGCTTGGTCAGCACGGTGACGAGCGCGCGATAGCCCTGCGCCGCCACCTGGCGCACCTCGCCGACGAGGTCGTCGACCTGGGTGCGCGCCGGGCGCACTTCGACGGGAGGATCAATGAGCCCGGTCGGGCGGATCACCTGCTCGGCGAACACGCCGTGCGCCTGCTCGATCTCCCACGGTCCCGGCGTCGCTGACACGCCGACGGTCTGCGGGCGCATGGCGTCCCATTCCTCGAAGCGCAGCGGCCGGTTGTCCATGCAGGACGGCAGGCGAAAGCCGTATTCCGCGAGCGTCGCCTTGCGCCGGAAATCGCCGCGGAACATGCCGCCGAGCTGCGGGATGGTGACGTGGCTCTCGTCGACGAACACCAGCGCGTTGTCGGGTACGTATTCAAATAAAGTGGGCGGCGGCTCGCCCGCCTTGCGGCCGGTGAGATAGCGGGAATAGTTCTCGATGCCGGCACAGCTGCCGGTCGCCTCCATCATCTCCAGATCGTAGAGCGTGCGCTGCTCCAGGCGCTGCGCCTCGAGCAGCCGGCCGGCGGCGTTGAGATCGGCGAGCCGCTGGCGCAGCTCCTGTTTGATGCCGGCAATCGCCTGCAGCAGGGTCGGCCGCGGCGTGACGTAGTGCGAGTTGGCGTAGATCTTGACGAATTCGAGCTCGTCGGTCTTTTGCCCGGTGAGCGGATCGAATTCGTGAATCGACTCGATCTCGTCGCCGAACAGCGACACGCGCCAGGCGCGGTCCTCGTAGTGCGCGGGGAAAATCTCGATCACGTCGCCGCGCACCCGGAACGAGCCGCGGTAGAAATCGCCGGCGCTGCGCTTGTACTGCAGCGCGACGAGATCGGCGATCAGCTGGCGCTGGTCGATGCGCTCGCGCTGCTTGAGCGTGAACGTCATCGCCGAATAGGTCTCGACCGAGCCGATGCCGTAGATGCAGGAGACCGACGCGACGATGATCACGTCGTCGCGCTCGAGCAGCGCGCGCGTGGCGCTGTGGCGCATGCGGTCAATCTGCTCGTTGATCGAGGATTCCTTCTCGATATAGGTGTCGGTGCGCGGGACGTAGGCCTCGGGCTGGTAATAGTCGTAGTAGCTGACGAAATATTCGACCGCGTTGTCCGGGAAGAACGACTTGAACTCGCCGTAGAGCTGGGCGGCGAGCGTCTTGTTGGGCGCGAGGACGAGCGCGGGCCGCTGGGTCTGTTCGATCACCTTGGCCATGGTGAAGGTCTTGCCGGAGCCGGTGACGCCGAGCAGCACTTGCGTGCGGTCCTGACGCTTCACCCCCTCGACGATGTCGGCGATCGCCAGCGGCTGGTCGCCCTGCGGCGCGAAATCCGACTTGATCACCAGGGAGTGCCCGCCCTCGGTTTTGTCCGGGCGCGGCGGCCGGTGCGGCGTCCAGGGCTGCGCGCCGAATTCCGGACGGCCCTCGCGCAGAAGCGTCTCCAACGCTTTGACGGTGGCCGTGGCGCCTGTCATCCCGCGCAGCGTGGCCACGCCTTTCCTGGCCTCAGCGATTTCATCGCCGTCGAAGCCGAGCGCCTGCGCCAGCTCGGCATCGACGCCGAGCGGCACGCCGCCTTTCGCGGCGTAACCGGACTGCGGCGTCTCCTTGAATCCGGCGGTCGACTTGCGCGCCTGGTGCGCGGCGGCGAAGTCGGCGCGCCGCTCGAAGGAATTGTCCGCGGGCGGCCGCAGGCCGGTCTGCGAGCCGGGTCCCGCGGTTCCCTGGCCGATGCCGGGGTTGAGCAGATCTGCCAGCGCGGGGTCGGTCGGCGGCTCTTCCGGGCGCGCCGCCTTGGCGCGCGTCGGCTTCGCTGGGTCTTTTTTCGAATGTTTCGCCGGATCGCGCGTCGGCCGCGTCGGGTTCGGCTTCGGCGCGCTCGGATTGTCGGGAGTTTCCGCCATCGCCGGAATATGGGCCGCGCAAGCCGTAGAAGAAAGGGCGGCCGCGACCCGTGTTAGCGCGCGTGCTTGCCCGCGGACCAGCCGTGCGCGGCAAGATATTTTTCACCGACTGCGATCGGCTCGCGCTCGAGCGGCGTCGCGAGCGTGTCGTTCCAGCGGTTGAGGAAACCGAATAGCGCGATCACGCCGACGATTTCGACGATCTGCTCCTCGCTCCAGTATTTGCGCAGCGTCACGAACATCTCGTCGGTCGCGGCATTGGGAACCGAGGCTGCCGCCACCGCGAGATCGAGCGCAGCGCGCTCGGCATCGCTGTAGAGCGGGCTGGTCTGATAGTCCCACACCGCCGCGAGCTTGGCGTCTTCCACACCGAAGTGGAGCGCGCCACCCGCGGTGTGCGCCATGCAGTACTGGCATCCCGCCGCGCGACTGGCCACGTGGGCGATCAGGCGCTTAAACCCGCGGTCGACCTTGCCCTCGGGATCCCAGATCGCGGCGGTAAGCTGCGCGAATGCCTTCGCGAGCTTTGGCTTGCGCTGCATGATCAGAATGCTGTTCGGCACAAAGCCAAGATTGCGGCGCATCGCCTCGAACTGCTCGCGCAGCTCCGGCGAATGCTCGCTCGGTAGGGGAGCTATGCGAGCAGATGTTTTGACTTGCTGGTCCATAGGCGCCTCCTCCATCTGCAACTATGCTAGAACCACGCCGGTTTGACGGCAGCGTAAGGAAAGATATCCATGATCGATCTTCATTACTGGACCACGCCCAACGGCCACAAGATCACGATCTTCCTCGAAGAGACCGGCCTTCCCTACAACATCATTCCGGTGAACATCGGCAAGGGCGAGCAATTCAAGTCGAATTTCCTCGCGGTCTCTCCCAACAACCGCATTCCCGCGATCGTCGATCACGCGCCGGCGGACGGCGGCAAACCGATCTCCATTTTCGAGTCGGGCGCGATCCTGCTCTATCTGGCCGACAAGACCGGCAAATTCATTGCCCGCGACGTGCGCGGCCGCACCGAGTCGATCCAATGGCTGTTCTGGCAGATGGGCAATCTCGGTCCCATGGCCGGCCAGAACAATCATTTCAGCAATTACGCGGTGGAGAAACTGCCGTACGCGATCGATCGCTACCGCAACGAGGTCAACCGGCTCTACGGTGTGCTCAACAATCGGCTCGCCGATCGCGCGTTCCTGGCCGGCGAGTACTCGATCGCCGACATGGCGAGCTATCCCTGGATCGTGCCTTACGAGCGCCAGGGCCAGAAGCTCGAAGACTTTCCCAATCTCAAGCGCTGGTTCGAGGCGATCCGCGCGCGGCCGGCGGTGGTGCGCGCCTACGAGAAGGCGAAGGCGGTCAACCCCAATCTCGGCGGCATCCGCACCGCCGAGGAGCGCGCGATCCTGTTCGGCCAGACTGCGGCCTCCGTCGAGCGCGCCGCCGCGCAGGCGCGGTGAGGCGCCATCGCTCATTCGCGCGTAAGGGCCGGTGAGATTGGACCCGCCCCGCGCGGCTTGGCCTCATGCTGAGGAGCCTCTCCGCCCTCTTCCTGAGGAGCCGTGCGCAGCACGGCGTCTCGAAGGATGGGGGCGGCCTCAGGCTTCGAGACGCTCGCTTCGCTCGCTCCTCAGCATGAGGCCGGGATAGAGTGCTCCTCAGGATGAGGGCGCACTGACGAGCTCCCGGCAGCCATTTTTTCACGCCAGGTGCGGAATTTTCGGCCGCTCGCCGCGCGCTTTGCCGGTGATCGGCGGGCGCGGCAGTTTGGCGTCGCCCGCCTCCATGACGAAGGTGTGCGCGAGCGAATACCACGGCCCCTTCACGTCGGCGGCCGGCGCTTTGTCGTTCTCGTGGCGCACGTAGTCGCCGATGAGATGGCGGGTGACGCCGAACTGCGCGTCGGTTTCGAGATATTTGTCGTCCTGTACGTAGACCTGCGAGATCAGCGTCTTGAACCCGTCCTTCTTCGCCAGGACGTGCAGATGCGCGGGGCGCATGTTGTGGCGGCCTTGCGCGCGCAGCAAATCGCCGGTCGGCCCGTCGATCGGGATCGGATAGCCCGCGGGTTTCACGCTGCGAAAGCTGATATGGCCGTCGGCGTCGGTGAAGAACTTGCCGCGCAGATTCATGTCGGCCTGGATCGGATCCTGATTCTCATAAAAGCCTTCTGGCGATGAGTGCCACACGTCCACCTCGGCGCCGGCGATCTCCCGGCCGTCGCGGTCGCGGAACCAGGCATCGACGAACAGCGCCGGCCCCGGCGTGGGCGAGCGCACGATCGAGCCCCCGTTCGGCGTGATCGGCGAATGCATGCGCCAGAACGGTCCCAACAGGTTGTGATCGGTTTCCAGCGTGCCGTGCTCGCCGTTGTTGATCAGGCAAATCAGCGCAGAGAGGCCGAGCGAGCCGGCGATCAGCACGGCCTCGTTGTGGGTTTCGTTGCTGTGCTTGCCGATCGCGTTGATGTAATCGGTGGCGGCACGAAATTCCTCTTCGGTCAGCCCGGTCTCGCGCACGAAATCGTGCAGGTGGCGCACGAGTGCCGACATGATCTCGCGGAAGCGGGCGTTGGGCGCGCGTTGCAACTCGGAGAGGACGGCCTTCGTGACGTCTTTATGATTTTCGATGATCATGGATTGCGCCGCCTAACGATTGGGCTCTCCGCCGAGAAAGCCCGCGATCTTCCAGCCGCTCGCGTCCTTGACGTAGCACAGTTGCTCGCCGCCGATCGGCAGCACCGTCTCGACCGGCACGAAGCCGATCTTGCCCGACGGCAGCATCACCTTGACGAAGCTCGCGTACACCGCGTTGGCGGGTGACTCGTCGACGAGCGCGCGCACCAGATAAAGCCCGAGCTTGTCGACCACGGGCGCGTCCTGCTTTGCCTCGGCGCGCACTTCAACGCCATCGCGCAACGGGAACACCCAATCGGCGGCATCGGTGTGGGTCGCGTTGGCCAGTTCGTCGGCCGCCTTCTCGTCGAACACCGGTTCGGATGGCGCGCAGAACACGCCTTTGCGTTGCGGGTCGGCCATGGCGCTCGCTTCCGCGGCGTAGGCGGCGAGCGCGTCCCAGCCGATCGCGTCGGGGCCTTCGAGCCCGAGCGCCTTGGCAAGATTGTCGATCCCGGATTTCCGTTTGTCGGCCAGATCGGTGTCTTCCGGAATCCAGAAGAAATTTGCGGTAACCAGGCGGGCGAGCGCGGCGCGATCCTTCTTCTGGGCGATCTCGGCGAGGCCCTGGCGGAAAGCGTCAAAGCTCGGATCGTTCACCGCCGGGGGCAAGGTGATGGGAACCGGTGTGTACGGCCCGGGCGCGGGTGCCTGGATGGGCGGCGGCGTTGGCGTCTGCGCCGGCGCCTGCGCCACCACCGCCGCGCCCGCCAGCGAGGCGAACAGAGCCGCACCCGCAAGGCCAACGCCGCACGAATTCCATGGATCCCGCATCCTGCTCTCTCCCATGCTCGGCTCGATCGCACCGGCGCTGCACGCGCATCGCCGCACGGCGCAGGAGCCGCGGAGCTTGGCGGATTCTACACGGCGGCGGCGCAGCGACAACGGTTCGCGCGCGCGAGCCTCGATGGCGAGATATTGGGCAAGTGCCGCGCACCGCCCTGGCAATGCTTGAATGAAAGCGAAAAAAAACGGTTCCAGCCGCGGGGCAGGTGCGGCTGGAACCGCCGTAACCAACTCGAACGCTACGATTTACGCGAAAGATACGCGGGGCACTTCCTGCAAGGGCGCATTTAGCGGATGCATGTTACAGCGGCATGACATTACCGGCTTGGGTGTGGAAAAGCGGGAAGCAGGCCGATCATCCGGGAAGGTGGTTACGCTCCTCGTCTTCGCGGGGTTCTCGCGCTTTGTCTCTGAAGGAGCCAATGACTTGGTGCGTTCTTCATTTTTCGCGGCCCGCTGTAACGCGGCGGAAGGCCTTAATCTTTATCCCTTCCAATTTTCCATCTTGCGGCCATGATGGCGTAATGTGGCGGCCGCGACCCTGACATGCGCCGCCACCGATCCTGTGCTTCAAGCGTGGCGCCGCGTCGCAGTCGCCAAGGACATTGACGCATGGCCAACGATCCGAAAGCGGAAGCTGCGTTAGCCCTGCATCGATTCGGCCTCGGGCCGCGCGCCGGATCGATCGCCGCGATCGCCTCCGACCCGCGCGGCGCACTGGTCGCCGAGCTCGACCGCCCCGGCGCCGGCCGCCTCGACAGTCCGGATTTGCTAGACAGCGCGATCGCCGCTCGCGCGGCTTTCCAGTTTCAACAGGCGCAGCGCGCGGCGCGCCGCGCGGAACGCGCCATGCGCGAGGTCAACGCGCAGGCGCCCGCCGGTGATGCTTCGAGCGGGGAAATGAAGCCCGCGGATCAACCGCCGCCGGCGCGCCCGTCCGGACCGCCCGTGCCGCAGCAGATCTACCTCGATGAAGCGAAGGCGCGCATTCATGCCGCGCTCGGCGCCGAGCTCGGCTTCGCCGAGCGCCTCGTCTGGTTCTGGTCGAACCATTTCTGCGTGTCGGCTGACAAGGGCGGCGTACGGCCGATTTGCGGCGCCTACGAGCGCGAAGCCATTCGCGGTCACGTACTCGGCCGATTCGGCGACATGCTGCTCGCCGTCGAGTCGCATCCGGCGATGCTGATCTATCTCGACAACGCGCGCTCGATCGGGCCGGACTCGTTTGCCGGGCTGCGGCAGAAACGCGGACTCAACGAGAATCTCGCGCGCGAAATCCTTGAGCTGCATACGCTCGGCGTGCGCACCGTGTACACGCAGGCGGACGTGACCAATTTCGCCAACGTCATCACCGGCTGGACGGTGATCGGATTTCGCCAGGATCCGGCGCGCGCCGGCGAATTCGTGTTCAATCCGAACATGCATCAGCCGGCGGCGCAGACAGTGGTCGGCAAGAGCTATTCGGATAGGGGCGTGGAGCAGGGGCGCGCGGTGCTCGCGACGCTCGCGCATCATCCTGCGACGGCGAAGCATATCGCCACCAAGCTCGCACGCCATTTCGTTGCCGACGAGCCGCCGCCTGCTCTGGTCGATCGGCTTGCCAAGCGCTTTCTCGACACCCACGGCGATCTCAAGGAAGTGGCGAAGGCGCTGATAACCGCCCCGGAAGCCTGGGCAACGCCGCCCAGCAAGATCAAGCGTCCGGGCGAATGGATCATCGCCGCGCTGCGCGCCGTCGGCGTCACGCCGCCCGATATCGGACCGGTGATGCAGGCGCACAATCTGCTCGGCGAGCCGCTCTGGCGGCCTTCGGCGCCCAAAGGTTTTCCCGACGAAAGCGCGCCATGGCTCAACGGGCTCGCTCAGCGGCTCGACATTGCCAACCTGCTGGCGCGGCGCGTAGGCGAGCAGGTGGACCCGAGAGAGGTGTTCGAAGAAACGCTCGCGCCGCTCGCCTCGACCGAGACGCGGCAGGCGATCGCGCGTGCGGAAAGCCGGCCACAGGCGCTCGCGCTCCTCTTCATGGCGCCTGAGTTTCAGAGGAGATGACCATGAGTCTCCACGCTCCGTCCCGGCGCGAGCTGCTGCTGGCCTCCGGCACGCTGTTCGCCTGGGCCTATCTGCCGAAGCTCGCGCGCGCCGAGGGCCGCGATCCGCGTTTCTTGGTGATCGTGCTGCGGGGCGCGCTCGACGGGCTCGCCGCGGTGGCGCCGGTCGGCGATCCCGATTGGATCGCGTTGCGCGGCGACAAAGCGATCACGCTCGACGGCAAGCCGCCGGCGCTGCCGCTCGACTCGTTCTTCGCGCTCAACGCGGCCATGCCCAACCTGCACCGGATGTACAAGGCCGGCGCCGCCACCATCGTGCATGCCGCCGCCACGCCCTACCGGGAGCGCTCCCATTTCGACGGTCAGGACGTGCTGGAAAGCGGGCTGGGCAAACCGGGCGCGGTCGATACCGGCTGGCTCAACCGGGCACTCACCGCGCTGCAGCCGGACGGGCGTGCCCGCGGCGGGCGCGATGCCTTTGCGGTCGGGCCGATTGCGCCGCTGGTCGTGCGCGGTCCAGCACCGGTGCTGTCGTGGACGCCGCGGCGGCTGCCGCCCACCAGCGAGGACACATTGACCCGGCTGTTGGATCTTTATCGCCACACCGATCCGGCGCTCTCCCGCGCCCTCGAGGAGCGCATCGGCCTGGCCACCATCGCGCGCGCCGGCGGCATGGACGAGCAGCAGCCCCGCGCCCCCGGCGCCGGCCAAATGCGCGCCTATTTCGCCGAGTCGGCCGGCACGGCGGCAAAATTTTTGGCGCGTCCCGAAGGGCCGCGCGTCGGCGCGCTCGCGTTCGATGGCTGGGACACCCATGCCGACGAAGGCGTCATCACCGGCCGGCTCGCGAATCTGCTCGGTGCCCTCGATGGCGCGCTCGCCGCCATCGAGACGGCGATGCAGGACACCTGGCGCGAGACGGTGGTCGCCGTGGTCACCGAATTCGGCCGCACCGCGCGCATCAACGGCACCGAGGGCACCGACCATGGCACCGCGACCGTGGCGCTGCTCGCCGGCGGCGCGCTCAAGGGCGGCCGCGTCGTGGCGGATTGGCCGGGCCTCAAGCCAGGTCACCTGCATGAGGGGCGCGATCTCAAGCCGACCACCGACCTGCGCGCCGTGCTCAAGGGCGTGCTGCGCGATCACCTGCGCGTGGACGAGGCCACGCTCGCGAGCAAGGTCTTTCCCGACAGCGCGCCGGTGAAACCGATGGCGGGGCTGCTGCAGCAGGCGTATAGGTTCGCGAGGCCTCAGCCACTGCTCGCGGTGCGGAACGCCTTGGCAAACGCGTCGAGCTCGGGCTCCGACACGTCGGACACGGCCCAGTAGTTCACGCCGGCCTCGTTCCAGCTCACCACGTTGTAACCGGCAATGGTGCGCGGCGCCGCGCTGGTGTCGTGGCCGTCGGGAATCTCGCTCAGACTGATCAGATGCTGACGCCGGCGATAGACCAGCGTCGCCACCGGCGTGCGGCCGATCACGTCGATGCGGCCGCCGACCAAGGGGAAGCCTTCATCGGCGAGTTCGACCACACGCGGCGCGTCGGTGATGCGTCCATTGAACCACGGCTTCACGGTGTGACTGTCGGATGAGGCGACATCGATCGGCTGCGACGCCATGAGCGAGCGCACATGGCTCGCAACCAGCAGGTCCGCCGTCGTGTCCGCTGAGCCCGAATGCAGCGCCAGCCAGGTGCCGCCGCTGCCGATGAAGCAGGCGAGCACGACCGAGGCCGCGAGCGCACGCCAGGACGGACGCGATGCGGCGCGCGCGGGCTGAGCCAAACCGACCGCGGCTTCGATCCGGCGCACGAGCGCGGGCGGCGCGGATTCGCGCGGCAGCCGTTCGCCGATCACGCGGCGCAGCGCCTCGATGCGCTCCCGCTCGGCGGCGAGGCTCGGGGCGGCGGCAAGCTGCCGCTCGAACTCGAGCCCGTGCGCCGGGTCGAGCTCGCCGTCGACATAGGCATGAACCAGCAAGCGCGGGTCTTGTTCGGGTGCGCTCATGGCTTGTCCGTTCCGATGCTGGCCATCAGCCGGCCGCGCGCGCGCGCCAACCGCGACATCACGGTACCGATCGGGACCTTGGTCACGTCGGCGATCTCCCGGTAATCGAGCCCCTGCACGTCACGCAACACCAGCGTCTCCCGGAATGGGACTGGCAGTTCGGCGATCGCACTTTCCAGCCGGGCCGCATCGGTCTTTGCGATCAGCGCCGTCTCCGGTGTTGGCGGACCATCGCAAGCGCCATCCGCCCGGTTGCGCTCGGCCGCCTCCAGGTCGTCGGTCATCACCAGCGCAGCCGGGCGGTTCTTGCCGAGCCAGGTGTAGGCGGCGTGGCGTACGATGGTCAGCACCCAGGCACGCCCATTGGCGCCGGAAAAGCCGGCGATGCCGCGGAACGCGCGAAGGCAGGCCTCCTGCACCACGTCCTCGGCGTCGCTGCGGTTGCCGGTAATCCACCGTGCCAGCGCGTGGGCGTCGGCGAGATGCGGCAACACCACGCTCGCGAAGCGCGCCCGATCGTCGTCGCTGCTCCCGCTTGCCATCGCCGATGCGTATTGCTCCGTTCATGCCGGTAGAGATCGGCCGGGCGGCTATTTTATTCCCGAATGCGCCGGTTTCACTCCGCGGCCTGCAGGTCGGCCGCGTCGATGAAGCCGCCGGACTGGCGCCGCCAGAGCGCGGCATAGTGGCCGCCCAGCCGCAACAGTTCGTCGTGCGTGCCCTGCTCGACGATGCGGCCGCGGTCGAGCACGATCAGCCGGTCCATGCGTGCGATGGTCGACAGCCGGTGCGCGATCGCGATCACCGTCTTGCCGGCCATCAGCGTGCCGAGGCTCGACTGAATTGCCGCTTCGACCTCGCTGTCGAGCGCGGAGGTCGCCTCGTCCAGCACCAGGACCGGCGCGTCCTTGAGGATCACGCGCGCGATCGCGACGCGCTGGCGCTGGCCGCCGGACAGCTTCACGCCGCGCTCGCCGACCTGCGCCGCGTAGCCGCGCCGCCCTTTCCAGTCCTCGAGCTCATGGATGAACTCGTCGGCATGGGCGAGTTTAGCCGCGGCGACGATCTCGGCATCGGTCGCCTGCGGGCGGCCGTAGCGGATGTTGTCGCGGATCGACCGGTGCAGCAGCGAAGTGTCCTGGGTGACCATGGAAATCTGCGCGCGCAGGCTCTCCTGGGTCACCGCGGCGATGTCCTGGCCGTCGATCAGGATGCGGCCACCTTCGAGATCGAAGAAGCGCAGCAGCAAATTCACCAAGGTCGACTTGCCGGCGCCGGAGCGGCCGATCAGCCCGATCTTCTCGCCCGGCCGCACGGTCAAGGTGAGGCCGTCGATGACGCCGCTCTCGCGGCCGTAGCCGAAGCGCACATCCTCGAACCGGATCTCGCCGCGCGTCACTTTGAGGCTCGCCGCGTCGGGCCGATCGATCAGCGTGATCGGGCGGGCAATCGTCATCATGCCCTCCTGGATCACGCCGACGTTCTCGAAGATCGAGGTGATCTGCCAGGCAACCCAGCCGGCGATGTTGACGATCTGCCAGGCGAGCGGCAGCGCCATCGCCACCGTCCCGACCTCGACCTTTCCCTGCGTCCACAACAGCAGCGCGAGCCCGCCAGTGCCGGTCACCAGCATCGCGTTCAGCGATGAGAGGCAGAACCCGAACAACGTATTGAGCCGCAGCGAGCGATAGAACAGCGCGGTGTGATGATCCACCGCGTCGCGCACATACGCGTCCTCCTCGCGCGCGCGGGCGAACAGCTTCACCGTGAGAATGTTGGTGTAGCTGTCGACGATGCGTCCGGTGAGCAGCGAGCGGCCCTCGGAGACCGCCTTGGAGCGGTCGCGCATGCGCGGCACCAGCACGCGCAGCACCACGAAATAGCCGGCGAACCACAGCACCACCGGCAAAGCCAGCCAGCGATCGGCTGACGCCAGCAGGATCAGCGCGGCGCTGCCGTAAACGAGGATGTACCAGACGCTGGTGATCAGCGCGACCAAGGTCTCGCGGATCGCCGGTCCGGTCTGCATCACGCGGTTGGCGATACGGCCCGCGAAGTCGTTCTGGAAGAAGGCCCAGGACTGGCGCACCACGTACCAGTGGTTCTGCCAGCGAATGCGGTTCGACACATTCGCCGAGATCGCCTGGTTGGCGATCAGATTCTGCGTCGTCAACGCAAGAGGTCGCGCAATCAACAGAACCAGCGCCATGCCGAGCAGATGCGGCCAGAATTTCGCGAACAGCTCGTCGGGCGGGCTCGCCGTGATCAGCGTGACGATGCGCCCCATGAACACCGGGATGGTCGAATCGAGCAGCGCGACGACGAAGCCCGCCGCGAACAAAGCCGCGAACAGGCCTTTCGCCTGGCGGGCGAAATGCCAGAAGAACGCGATGAAGCCGGGTGGCGGCTCCGCGCGTTCCGGCGTGTCGGTCGGCTTGAGCAGCCGCTCGAAGCGCGAAAACATGGCACAAACTCGCAATGGGCCGTGCCGGCTGGAGGCGCGCCCTTTCGCGCCGTCAGCGGTACGACCCCGGTTTTATCGGATCGGAGCGAGGAGGTAGCGGGGCTTCGTGTCCAGACTATGACAGAGCGACAGCATTCCTGACTTTTCCCATCGCGCGCACGCGTGTCATCGTCGCGCGCAAGAAAACCAGGAGGGAATGGATGAAGGCGATCGCGGCCGCCGTCATCATGACGGCCGGCTTGGCATGGAGCGGGGCGGCGCAGGCGGAGGTCTATCCTTCCCACCCGCTAGCGATGATCGTGCCGTTCCCGGCCGGTGGTCCCACCGACACGCTGGCGCGCATCATCACCGAACGAATGCGGGTTACGCTCGGCCAACCCGTGGTGATCGAGAACGTGACCGGTGCCGGCGCGACCATCGGCGTCGGCCGCGCAGTGAATGCCGCGCCCGATGGCTATACCGTCGTCCTCGGCAATTGGACCAGCCACGTCGGCCCCGGCGCGATCTACAAATTGCCGTACGACGTGCTGACCGATCTCGCTCCGATCTCGATGATCTCGGCAGCCCCGCTCATGATCGTGGGCAAGACCGCCATTCCCGCGGATGACGGCAAGGAGCTCATCGCCTGGCTCAAGGCCAATCCCAACAAGGCGTCGGCGGCGACGGTGGGTGTCGGCAGCGCGGCGCACGTCTGCATGATCTATTTCCGCGACAAGACCGGGACCGCGTTTCAGATGGTGCCCTATCGCGGCGGTGCCCCGGCGATCCAGGACATGGTGGCCGGGCAGATCGATCTGATGTGCGCGGAGGCCTCGCAGACGCTGCCGCATCTGCGCGGCGGCAAGATCAAGGGGTTCGCCGTGATGTCGAAGTCGCGCTGGCCGGCGGCGCCCGACGTCGCGACCATGGACGAGGTCGGCGTGCCCGGCATGTATATTTCGTTCTGGAACGCGCTATGGGCCCCGAAGGGTACGCCCAAAGAGATCATCGCCAAGCTCAACGGCGCGGTCATTGAAGCCTTGGCGGATCCCGCGGTGCGCCAGCGGTTGACCGATGTCGGTCACGTCATTGCGACGCGCGAGGAGCAAACGCCGGAGGCGCTCGCTGCCTTCCACCGCGCCGAGATCGAGAAATGGTTTCCGATCATCAAGGCGGCGAACATCAAGCCGGAATGAGATCAATCGCTAAATGCATCGCGATGGTTGCCGCGTTGCTGGCCACCGCGCAGGGCGCGGCCGCGCAGGCCTATCCGTCGCGCCCGATCACCATGATCAACCCGTTCCCGCCGGGCGGAGCGACCGACATCCTGGCGCGCACCTTAACCGAGCACGTGAAGATCACGCTGCGCCAGCCAATCATCGTCGAAGACGTGCCGGGCGCCGGCGGCAGTATCGGCGCCGGCCGCGTGGCACGCGCCGCACCCGACGGCTACACGTTGGGGTTCGGAAATTGGGCGAGCCACGTCGGCTCCGGCGCGATGTACCCGCTCAATTACGATCTCCTGAAGGACCTCGCGCCGGTGGCGCTGATAGCAACGGCTCCGCTTTGGATCGTCGGCAAGAACACTCTGCCGCTGAAAGACATGAAGGAGCTGGTTGCCTGGTTGAAGTCCAATCCGGATAAGGCGCTGGCAGCAACCGTCGGGATCGGCAGCGGATCGCATCTCTGCGGGCTTTATCTGCAGAAGCATACCGGCACGCGGTTTCAATTCGTGCCCTATCGCGGCGGCCTGCCGGCGATGCAGGACATGGTGGCGGGGAACGTCGACATCATGTGCGACCTGGCGGCGAACTCGCTGCCGTTCGTGCGCAACGGGCGGATCAAAGCCTACGCGGTAATGGCGAAGACGCGTTGGTTCGCCGCTCCCGACGTTCCGACGATCGAAGAGATGGGGCTGCCGGGACTCTACGTGACGTTCTGGCATGGCGTGTGGGTGCCTAGTGGCACGCCCAGCGATATCGTTGCCGCGCTCAATGAAGCCATCGTCAAAGCATTGGCGGACGACGGAGTGCGCCGGCGCTTTGCCGAACAGGGCCATGAGATCCCGCCGCGCGAATTGCAGACGCCGCAGGCGCTCGCAGACTATCAGAAGGCCGACATCGAGAAGTGGTGGCCGGTCATCAAGGCGGCGAACATCAGGCCGGAGTGATTCACCTCCAAAACATCACTGCCGCGCATCGGGTTGATGCGCGGCAGTGACTCCCCGATCGGCCGCCCCAAACTCAGGAAGGATCGCTCTCGCTGGTGCACGGGCCGGTTGCCAGCACCGCGGTCAGCCCGCCCATCGCCGAGAGCAGCAAGCCGATGAACAGCACGACGGCAAACGGCGTGCTGTCGCCGCTGGCCACGGCGCCGGCCACGTTGGCGCGGGCGATGCCGATCGACACGGCCGTTACGGCGATCGCCGTGGACAATGCGAGCGCAGCAGTGGTGATCAATTCGAGGAAGGCAATGGGCCGCGGCGTCGACGCGCAAGGCCGGCGCGCCTCACGCTCGCTGCCGCAGCTCGATTCCACAAACATCTCCGTCTCCGCGAATCAGTGTCCGAATTCGGCACACTGATCGCGGGAGATGCCGGCGCGGGTTTGGCCGGACTTGGGCGAAGGCTTTGAGGAAGCACGGTGATTTTGTGTTTTATGGTTAATGAAAGCTTAACGCGAATGACCTATCTCCCCCGTCATGCCCGGCAACGCAGTCAAGCTGGCGCAGACTGCGTAAACTTGTCTGCGCTGCCGGGCATCCACGGCTTTCTCGTCGTGCAACAAGACGTGGATGGCACCGCAACTCGGGCTTGCCCGAGTTGCGCATATTTGAGCGCTGCAAGTCGGGTAAACCCGACTTGCAGTGACAAGCCCGGCCATGACGACACGATGAGTCGTTATGGATGAAGAGTCTAAGCTGCGCTGGCGCGCTCACTCCGCCGCAACTACGTCCGCGGGCTGCCAGTCCATCGCTATATGTCCGGGTTCGGCCGCGACGCGATGGAGCCAGGCGCGGATCGCGGGAAATGCCCGCAGATCGAAGTCGCACTGGTCGGCGAGGTGCGTATAGGCATAGAGCGCCATGTCCGCGACGCTGTAGCGATCGGTCGCGAAGTAGCGGTGATGCTTGAGGTGGTTTTCCATTACGCCGAGCGCGCGGTGGCCTTCCTCCATCCAATCCTCGAGCGCATGCTGCTGCAGGTCGCGCCCGCCCTTGACCAAGGTGAGCCAGAAATAGGCGGCGCCGATATTGGGCTCGATGCTGTGCTGCTCAAAGAACATCCATTGTAGCGCCCGGGCGCGATCGATGCGGTCGGTGGGCCGCAGCCGCGACCCGCTCACCAGATGCCACAGGATAGCGTTCGACTCGGCGAGGTAGTGGCCGCGAGCGACTTCCAGCAGCGGCACCTGCCCGTTCGGGTTCTTGGCGAGAAATTCGGGCGTCCGGCTCTCGCCCTTGAGGATGTCGATTTCGACCAAACGGTAGGGAATGCCGAGTTGGCTCAGCGCCAGCCGTACCTTGTAGCTGTTGCCGGAGCGTTGCATTGAATAGAGCGTATACATCACGAATCCTTGGCGGCGGCTGCGCTGCCGTTGTCCCCAGCACAAACGTTCCTTAGGCCATTAGGACGGCAATGTCATGACGGCGCAACCGTTTCATGATGCCGCCCGCATCACATGCGCGTGCGCCGCAGGCCCTTCGTCCTATTTCGTTCGTCGCGGAAAGAAAATTATTCCGCTGCGACCCGATGCGCGCGCGCATAGGCGATCAGCGCATCGTCCGGCACCGGCACGATCGGCGCGAAATCGCGATGCGCGATCCATTCCGCGCGGGTGAACTTGGTGATGTGGTTGGAGACGGCGCACAGCGTGAGATAAACGATCTTGCGCGGGTAGGGCGTGATGTTGGGCGGCGAGGCATGCACGAGATTGCCGTGGAACATCAGCACGGAACCGGGATTCCCGGTCGGTGCCACGATGCCGATGCCGCCTGATGGCGCGGCCTCGGCGCAAAGCCGGATGACGGTCTCCGCGTCGAGCGTCCACAGCGGGTAGGAGGTCGTGCTCTCGTCGTGACCCGCCGCCAAGGTCCCGTATTTGTGGCTGCGCGGGATCAGCATCAGCGGGCCGTTGATCGGCAAGACTTCGTCGAGAAAGATCGAAATGTTCATGGCGCGCGGCTCGGGCATGCCATCGTCGCGGGCCCAGGTTCCGTAGTCCTGATGCCATTGCCACACGTCGCCCTCGAACGCGGCCTTGGCGTTGATCTTGAACTGGTGGACGTAGACGCCTTCTCCGAACAGCTGCTGCAGAGGCTCGACCAGGCGCGGGTGATGCGCCATCAAACGAAACGCTTCATTGTAGATATGGGCGGCAAACGCAGTGCGCGGCGCGCCGGTCTTCTCGCGCCACACCTCCTGACGATTGCTGCGCAGAATGCTGTCCGCCTCGCTGCGCAGGACCGCCACCTCATCCTCGGAAAAGCAGCCCGGAAAGAATAAGAAGCCCTGCTCGTCGAAATCTCGGATCTGGTCGGCTGTGAGCTGCATGGCGTCCTCCCGGCAATGACGTGGTGGCCGGCTTTGGCCTGCATTCTAGTGCACGGTTGGCTTTCATGAAATCGGCGCGCTGGGCAATTTAGCCGCTCGTTCCTGCGCAAGCGGGAACCTGCCGGGCTGGGTTCTTGCTTTCGAGGCCTACGACCAGACACATCATTGTGCGCAGACGCGATTGAGGGTTGCAGGCGCCGGATGGCCCCGTTAGGAAATTCGCCAGTCGCCAAACGGAGATTCTCATGGAGCTTCTCGCCCGGCAGCTTAAGCGCATCAAGCCATCCGCCACCATTGCGGTGACGGATAAGGCGCGCGCGCTCAAGGCTTCCGGCCGGGACGTGATCGGACTCGGTGCCGGCGAGCCCGATTTCGACACGCCTGAGAACATAAAGCGTGCCGCGATCAAGGCGATCGAGGCCGGCAAGGCGGCAAAATACACCGCCGTGGATGGCATCGCCGAGCTCAAGGCGGCGGTCGCGCGCAAGTTCAAGCGCGAGAACGGCCTCGACTACAAGCCGAGCCAGATCATCATCGGCACCGGCGGTAAGCAGGTGCTCTACAACGCCTTCGTGGCGACGCTCGACCCGGGCGACGAGGTGATCATGGCGGCGCCGTATTGGGTCAGCTATCCGGAGATGGTGATGCTCGCGGGCGGCGAGCCAGTGGCGGTGCCGACTACGCTCGAATCCGGCTTCAAGATGACGCCCGAGGCGCTCGCGCGCGCCATCACCGCGCGGACCAAGTGGGTGCTGCTCAATTCACCGTCCAATCCGACCGGAGCGGCCTATACCCGCGCCGAACTGAAAAAGCTCACCGACGTGTTGGTCCGGCATCCCAACGTGTTCGTCATGAGCGACGACATGTACGAGCATCTCGTCTACGATGATTTTCAATTCACCACGCCGGCGCAGATCGAGCCGAGCCTCTATGAGCGCACGCTCACGGTGAACGGCGTGTCGAAAGCCTATTGCATGACCGGCTGGCGCATCGGCTATGGCGGCGGCCCCGAGCGCCTGATCAAGGCGATGGCGATGATTCAATCGCAATCGACCTCGAATCCCACCGCGGTGGCGCAATGGGCAGCGGTCGAGGCGCTCGATGGGCCGCAGGATTTCATCCCCAAGCACAACGCGATCTTCAAGGAGCGTCGCGATCTCTGCGTGTCGATGTTGAATCAGGCGCGCGGCATCCAGTGTCCCAAGCCCGAGGGTGCGTTCTACGTCTACCCGTCCTGCGCCGGCACGATCGGGCGCACCGCGCCGACCGGCACCAAGCTTGCGACCGACGAGGACTTCGTCACCGAGTTGCTGGAAGCTGAAGGCGTGGCGGTCGTGCAAGGCACGCCGTTCGGTTTCGGCCCCGCGTTCCGCGTCTCTTATGCGACCAAGACCGAGGACGTGGAGGAGGCGTGCCGCCGTATCCAACGCTTCTGTGGAAATCTCCGCTGATTCCGCAGTGCACCGCTCTTGCTTTCCCACGATCGTGGGTAAGCGATAGGGTGGCGGCCGCAAGCGTGTTATCGTCGCGAGGTGCGCAATTCCGGCACGGAGTGGCGCGAGTGAGGGAAGGGAGGGCTACATGTTGCATCAGGTGATTCGGGCTGCCGTCATTGCGCTGGCGGCAGCATCGGTCGATCCAGCCGCCGCGCAGCAAATCAGGGCCGGTGTTCTCAACTGCGACGTTTCCGCCGGCATCGGCTTGATCATCGGCTCGCAGAAGCAGGTCCCTGCATGTACCAGCCGGAATTGCCCGGTCCACAGGAGGCCTATGTGGGATCGTTCACCAAATTCGGTCTCGATATCGGCGCGACTGGTGGCGGCGTGCTCATCTGGGGCGTGTATACAAGTTCCATGCCCGGTCCGGGTTTCCTGGCCGGCAATTACATCGGCGCGACCGCCGACGTGACAGTGGCGGCCGGGCTTGGCGCCAACGTGCTCGTCGGCGGTTCCAACCGCACCGTCGCGCTGCAGCCGCTGTCGGTGACCAGCCAAACCGGGCTCAATCTTGCGGTCGGCATCGGCGATTTGAGCTTGGTTCCGGCGGGTCGCTGACCTCGGATCGTCATTTCTGCGCGCAGTAACGGCCGTCCCTCGGGGCGGCCGTTTTCATTGGTGGCCCTGTCGCGTGCGCGCGCGTTCAACCTCGTCGCCGGAGCCAACGACTCCTCTTGCCAATCCCCCCTTCGGCCTGAAACGATGCATCAAACAGGCTCGAACCGAGCCGCGTTACAGTCGTTATGGGAGGCGATATGGCATCGAACGGCACAAGGGCGGCGGGTCCACGGTGCATTGCACTGGTGGGCCCGTTCCAAAGCGGCAAGACCACGCTGCTCGAAGCGATTCTCGCCCGCACCGGCGCGATCCCGCGTCAAGGCACGATCGAGGCGGGAAATACAATCGGCGATTCGAGCAAGGAAGCGCGCAATCATCGTATGAGCGTGGAAATCTCCGTCGCCTCGACGACGTTCATGGGCGACGCCTATACCTTCGTCGATTGCCCGGGCTCGGTCGAATTCGTCCATGAAATGCGCGCCGCGCTGCCCGTCGTGGACGCGGCCGTCGTCGTCTGCGAGCTCGACGAAAAGAAGGTTCCCCAGCTGCAGCTGATCCTGCGCGAACTGGAGGAGCAGCAGATTCCCCGCTTTCTTTTTCTCAACAAGATCGACAAGGCGGACTCCACCATCCAGGAAGTACTTCGCATTCTGCAGCCGGCATCGCGCAGCAAGCTGCTGCTGCGGCAGATCCCGACCTTTTCCGGCGACCTCATCAGCGGCTTCGTCGATCTCGCGCTGGAGCGGGCGTTCGTCTACACGGAGCACGCGCCGTCCAAGGTCATCCCGCTCGAGGGCGACAGCCTCGACCGGGAAAAAACTGCGCGCTTCTCCATGCTGGAAACCCTTGCCGACCATGACGACGAGCTCATGGAGCAACTGCTCGAGGACATTCAGCCCCCGCGCGACAAGGTTTTTGATGATCTCTCCAAGGAATTGCGCGAAGCCGTCGTCTGTCCCGTCCTGCTAGGATCGGCAACGCGCACCAACGGCGTGCTGCGCCTGATGAAAGCACTGCGCCACGAGTCTCCGGGGATCGTCGATACCGCCAAGCGGCTCGGCCTGAAGGCCGGCAGCGACGTGGTCGCCTATGTCATGAAGACATTGCACACCGCGCACGGCGGCAAAATGTCGATCGCGCGCGTTCTTGCCGGCCAGATCGGCGACAGCACGACGTTGGTGTCGCCGGAGGCCGATGCCGGCCGCGTCGCCGGCGTGTTCAATCTGCTCGGCCAGAACAGCGAGAAACGCGGCGCGGCGCAGGCGGGCGAAACGGTCGCGCTCGGCAAGCTCGACCATGCCCGTACCGGCGACACGGTCACCGCCGGCAAGCAGGCGCATGCCCCGGTCGCGAAGGTGACGCCCTATGCGCCGGTGCTGGCTATTGCGGTCGTCGCCAAGGAGCGCAAGGACGACGTCAAGCTCGGCCAGGCGCTCGGCAGGCTGCTCGAGGAAGACCCCTCGATCACGGTCGTGCACAATGCCGAGGCGCACGAAGTCGTGCTGTGGGGACAAGGCGAGATGCAGCTGCGCGTCGCCACCGAGCGGCTGTCCGATCGGTTTGGTGTCGCCACGACCAGCCACAAGCCGACGGTCGGCTATCGCGAGACCATCAAGAAAGGCATCGTGCAACGCGGGCGCCACAAGAAGCAGTCGGGCGGGCACGGCCAGTACGGCGACGTCGTGCTCGACATCAAGCCGCTGCCGCGCGGCTCGGGTTTCACCTTCAGCGAGGAGATCAAGGGCGGCGTGGTGCCGCGCAATTACATCCCGTCGGTCGAGACCGGCGTGATCGAGGCGCTCAAGCACGGGCCGCTCGGCTTCGCCGTTGTGGACATTTCCGCCAAGCTGATCGACGGCTCCTACCACACGGTCGACTCCTCGGACATGGCGTTCCAGCTCGCCGGCCAACTGGCCATCCGCGAGGCGCTACCGCAGTGCCATCCGGTTCTGCTCGAGCCGATCTACGAGGTGGAGATCGTTTGTCCGAACGAGGCGACCGCGAAGATGAACGCCCTGATGTCGGGGCGGCGCGGCCAGATCCTCGGCTTCGATACCCGCGCGGGCTGGGACGGCTGGGACGCGGTGCGCGTGCAAATGCCGGAATCCGAGATCGGCGACCTGATCGTGGAAGTGCGCTCGGCGACGGCCGGCGTCGGCAGCTTCACGTTCAAGTTCGACCACATGGCCGAGCTGACCGGCCGCACCGCCGACCAGATCGTCGCGGCGCGCAAGCAGCAGGCGGCATAGCGCCCGCCCAGCGCGGCAGTCAGGACGGGCGCTGCGGTCCGCTGTGGCGCGCGCCTCCATCCCGCGGCTGTGACTTGCCCGTGATGGGCGACGAGCGTATCGAATCGGGCGCGCCCTGATCCGGAGGACGAGCCCATGTACGTCATACGCCGCCGCGGGTGGGAAATCCCGGAACGCCTGGCCACGCCCGAGCATCTTTTCCTCGACCGTCGCGTCGTCCTGGCGGGCGGCGCCGCCGCGCTGGCATTGGCTCCGGCAGCGGCGCTCGCGCAACGCGTCGCCGATCTGCCGGATCCCACCAAGGATCTCTATCCGGCCAAGCGCAATGAGGCCTTCACCCTCGATCGGCCGATCACCGAGGAGAAGATCAACACCAACTACAACAATTTCTACGAGTTCGGTTCCAGCAAATACGTGGGCAAGGCGGCGCAGGCGCTCAAGCTGCGACCGTGGACCGTCAAGATCGACGGCATGGTCGAGAAGGTGCAGGAGATCGGCATCGACGATCTCATTCGCCAGATGCCGCTGGAAGAACGCCTCTACCGCCACCGCTGCGTCGAGGCGTGGTCGATGGCAATCCCGTGGAGCGGGTTTCCGTTGGCCAGGCTGTTGGAATTGGCCAAGCCGTTGTCATCGGCGAAATACGTGCGGATGGAGACGTTTCAGAATCCGTCAATGGCGCCGGGTCAAAAGCAGAGCTGGCTGCCTTGGCCTTACGTGGAAGGCCTCACGATGGCGGAAGCGGCGAACGACCTCGCCTTTCTGGTCACCGGGACCTACGGCAAACCAGTTTCGAAGGTGCAGGGGGCGCCGCTGCGCCTCGCCGTGCCTTGGAAATATGGGTTCAAATCGATCAAGTCGATCGTGCGCTTCAACTTCACGGATCAGCGGCCGAAGAGCTATTGGGAGGCGCTGCAGGCTTCGGAATATGGATTCTGGGCGAACGTGAATCCGCAGGTGCCCCATCCGCGCTGGAGTCAGGCAACCGAGGAGCTGATCGGGCTCAACGAGCGCCGCCCGACCCTCCTGTTCAACGGCTATGGCGAATACGTCGCCGACCTCTACAAAGGTCTCGAGAAAGAACGGCTCTGGGCGTAGCCCGTCGGTCTTTTTGATAGCATCGGCGCCAATTGTCGGTTCGTCATGGCCGGGCTAGTCCCGGCCATCCGCGTCTTGCTTGCATACGAAGAAAAGACGTGGATGCCCGGCACAAGGCCGGGCATGACCGAGGATAGGTCATCGTCAAAAGCTGTTGAGTTCGTGCCGTCAGCCGCCGCTCGCGGTGCGAATCAACGGATTGATCCAGTAGCAGGTCGCCTTCTTCAAATTGATCACCGGTCCCCACTCGACGTCTTTGGCCATGTCGGGAATTTCAAAGCCGAGCTTGAGATTGCCGACCTCGGTTCCGCGCCGCTTGAGTG
>Ga0306924_10000614_pt1 | contig 30232 bp, 26 predicted proteins | sample sta12Can44000111_FD_203756 | JGI IMG/M metagenome (GOLD analysis project Ga0306924, IMG submission 203756) | Lab enrichment of tropical soil microbial communities from Luquillo Experimental Forest, Puerto Rico - statanox.12C.anox.44.000.111 (v2)... | ecosystem: Environmental > Terrestrial >... | reverse complement strand
CCCACGTCGCCCAGCCCTCCCGTCTTCGAGAAGGGGGCCACCTCGGAGGCGACGAACAGGATCTTCAGGGTGTGCCCCCTGTCACGTCACGACGAGGCGCAGGAACTCGGCGGCCTCTTCGGGCGGAACCGGGTTGATGTGGAACCCGGATCCCCACTCGAACCCCGCCACGCGGGTGAGGGCCGGCATGACCTCGATGTGCCAGTGGTACGAGGCGCTGGGCGGATCGCGGAGCGGGTTCGAGTGGACGATGAAGTTGTACGGAGGGTCGCCCAGCGCCGCCCCGAGCCGCCGCAACGTCGAGCGGAGCGCCTGCGCGCAGTAGGCGAGCCGCTCCTTGGGCTCCGCCTCGAAGTTCGACTCGTGGCGCTTGGGGACGATCCAGGTCTCGAAGGGGCTGCGCGGCGCCCAGGGGGCGAAGACCACGAACTCGTCGTTCTCGAGGACGAGGCGGCTCCGCTCCTTCCGCTCCTGCATCACGATGTCGCAGAAGATGCACCGCTCGCGGTGATCGAAGTGCCGGCGGGCACCCTCGATCTCCTCCTGCACCTGCCGCGGCGTCACCGGCAGGGCGATGAGCTGGGAGTGCGCGTGCTCGAGCGTCGCGCCGGCCGCGGGGCCGTGGTTCTTGAAGAGCAGGATGTAGCGGAACCGCAGGTCGTTGCGCAGGTCGATGATGCGCGCCTTGAACGCGAACAGGACCTCGGTCACCTCGGCGTCGGAGAGCGCCCCCAGGTCCTTCGTGTGATCGGCGGTCTCGATGATGACCTCGTGCGCGCCGACCCCGTTCATCCGGTCGTAGATACCGCTCGCCTCGCGCTCGAGGCCGCCCTCGATCATGAGCGCCGGGTAGCGGTTCGGTACGACGCGCACCTTCCACCCCGGACCGTTGGCGGGGGCGACGGGGGGCCGGCCCGAGGCGTAGACCTCGTGGGGCGTCTTGTCCTCGTTCCCGGGACAGAATGGGCACAGGCCGGTCCGGCCGTACTCGGGCGGCCGCTGGACCTCGCTCGGGCGCCTGGCGCGCTCGGTGGCGATGATGACCCAGCGGCCGACGATCGGGTCCCTGCGCAGCTCGGGCATGCGCCCTCCTATTCGCCGCGCGCGGCGGCCGGGGCGGCGGCCGCGCCGCCGTTCGGGGTCGGGCGCCGCAGCGTCGACCCGACGGCGGCGGTGGCGAGCATGATGACGGCGCCGCCCAGGTAGGGCGCCGCGAACCAGAGGCGATCGAAGGCGTTGGTGGCGGAGATGGGACCGACCACCCGCCCCAGCGCTGCCGCCGACTGCCCGACGCCGAGCGTGCTGCCCTGGTCGTCTGCGGCCGCCGAGCGCGAGATGAGCGAGGTGAGGGCGGGCGTGGTGAGCCCGGAGCCGAAGGCGAGCGGCAGGCACGCCGCGAGGAGCCCGCCCAGCCCGCCCGCGTACGGGAGCGCCGCGAGCCCCACCGCCTGCGCCAGCAGGCCCGTCACGAGCAGCGCGCGCTCGCCGAAGCGACGGGTGAGCGGACCGATGAGCCCGCCCTGCACCACCGTGACGACCACGCCGATGAACGCGAAGACGTAGGAGACGCCGCTCCGGTCGAGGTGGTAGCGGTGCGCCGCGAGCAGGGCGAACGTGGCCTCCATCCCGCTGAAGGCGAGGATCGCGAAGAGGTAGATGACGATGAGGCGGCGGATGCCCGGCTTCTTGAACTCCTCGACGAGGCGCGTGAGGCGCGGGCGGTGATGCGCCTCGACGCGCGCCGACGGCTCCGGCAGGACGAAGAAGGCGGCCACCCCGTTCGCCGCCGCCAGCACCGCGGCGGCGTACCCGGGGGCCGCCAGCGAGATGCCCGAGAGCAGCCCGCCCATGGCGGGGCCGAGGATGAAGCCGAGCCCGAAGGCGGCGCCGATGAGGCCCATGCCCCGGGCGCGCCCCTCGGGCGGCGTCACGTCGGCGATGTACGCCTGCGCGATGCCGATGTTGGCTGTGGCGGCGCCTGCGAAGAGGCGCGACACGAGCAGCCAGGCAAAGCTCGGAGCGACCGCGTAGCCGAGGAACGCGACCGCCGTCATGGCGATGGAGAGGAGCAACAGCGGCCGCCGCCCGAGCCGGTCGGAGAGGCGGCCCCAGATCGGCGCGAAGACGAACTGCATCGCCGAGTAGCCGGTCATGAGCCAGCCGATCTGGCTGTCGGGCGCGCCGAGGCGCTCCGCGTACAGGGCCATGACCGGGATGACCATCCCGAAGCCGAGCAGGTCGACGAAGACGATGACGAACAGGATGGCGAGCGAGCGGCGGGTCTTCACGCGCGAGCCATGTTAACGGACGACGGCGGTCACTGCCGGGTGGAAACGAGAGGAATCTCGCTCTCCGGGGAGGGAGAGAGGCGGAGACGCGAGGATCACGAACACACCCGGTTCCGGCCTTCTTCCTTGGCCTGGTACAACTTCTCGTCGGCGCGCCGGACGAGCGCGTCCGGGACCTCGTCGGCGGCGGAGAGCTCGGCGAGGCCGATCGACGAGGTGACGGGGATGCGCGTCCCCTCGAAGACGAAGGGGTGCTCCTCCACCAGCCGCCGCACCTTCTCCGCGAAGAGGCGCGCCTTCTCGAGCGGAACGCCCGGGAGGAGCAGCGCCAGCTCCTCCCCGCCGATCCGGGCGAAGAGCTGCTCGGCGCGCACCAGCGGCCGGACGGCGGAGGCGACCTCCCTCAGGACGTGATCGCCGGCGAGGTGCCCGAACCGGTCGTTCACGCGCTTGAAGTGGTCGAGGTCGAGCAGCGCCAGCGAGAGCGGGTGCTGCTGGCGGCGCGCGCTCGCCACCTCGCGCCGGAGCGCCTCGGCGAAGCCGCCCTTGTGGACGAGCCCGGTGAGCGGGTCCTCCTCCGCGAGCCGCTTCACCTCGGCGTGATAGAGGGCCTCGAGGTCGCCGCCCGCCAGGTACTTGAGGATCACCGAGCCGAGGCGGAGGTGGTCGCTCGGCCGCAGCGCCCGGGTGGCGACGCGGTCCTCTCCGACGAAGGTCCCGTTCGTCGAGCCGAGGTCCTCGACGAGGTGGCCCTCGCCCTCGCCGCGCAAGGCCGCGTGCCGGCGCGAGACGTCCTCCGCGTCGAGGACGAGATCGCACTCCGCGTCGCGCCCCAGCACGACCTCGCGGCGCGAGAGCGGCAGCCGCACCCCGAGGAGCCGGCGCACCGGCGCGTGGATCACCACCAGGCAGCCCTCGCCGGCGCTGGTTCCGGGAGGTTTGAACCCCGAGACGCGCGTCTCGTCGCTCGCCATCGCGCCGAGCGTCGCACAGGCGGCCGGCGGCGCCAAGCGCACGCACGCCTGCCCGACATCGGCGGCGCCATCACACCCGCCAGTGGATGCGCTCGAAATCGCGATCGGGGACGGTCAGCGTCACGTAGGCCTGGCGCGGCAGCCGCTCCAGCTCGACATCGCCGCGGAGGACGTGCACCGCCAGCGCCAGCCGGTCCCCGGGCCTGAGCCCGAGCTCCTTGAACGGCAGCGCCATCTCCATCACGCGCCCGAACGCCGCGCGCCCGAGCGGCGCGCCCGAGCGCTGGCCGGGCCGCTCGAGGCCGTCGCAGGCGGCCTGGAAGTCGACCTGCGCCTGCTCGTTCGCCGCCACGAGCTCGACCCGGATCGCGCTGCACGCCTCCGCGGCACGCTGCGGCGACTCGACCGGATCGAGCCGCAGGTAGAGGTGGCCGAGGTCGAAGCCGTAGCGCAGCGCCTCGAACGCCTGCGCGCCGCCGAACATGGAGCCGCGCGCCTGCCCCGGGCGGTAGAGCCCGCCGCCCTGCCACTCGAAGTAGGTCGTCTCGCGCCCATCGATGGTCGGGGTGATGAGCAGGGTCGGCTCGCGCACCGGCCGCTCCTCCGCGCCGCCCGCGAGCTCCGTGCGCTTGATCGGCTCGAGCGCCTCGATGGGCGGCGGCGCGCCAATGAGCCGGCACGCGGCCAGCACGTACGACCGGAACAGTCCGTCGAACTCCACCGCCAGCTCGGTGTGGAAGTCGTCGCCGTACCACCAGTACCAGTCGGATCCCTCCGCCACGTACAGGTGCCGGTGCGCCTGCGCGATCGCCTCGCGCGAGACGCTCGACGCCGGCGACGCCTCCACCCGGGCCAGCGCCTCGCGCGCGCGGCCCAGCGCGGTCCAGGCGCGGCGGTCCTCCTCGTGGCCCATCCAGATCCGGTAGGACGCCTCGATCCACGACCCGGAGTGGATGCGGGGGATGACCGGCCCCGGGGCGCCGGCGGTGGCCTCGCTCAGGGTGGCGGTGGAGAGGTCGGGCGAGGTCTCCAGCCGGAGATAGAGCGCCTCGAGGAACTCGCGCCCCGAGCCCTGGAAGTGCTCCCAGGGGTTCTCGCCGTCGAGGAAGACGCCCACCGTCGCCGGCCCCGGCTGTCCGTCGTCCTCCCACGCCTCGCCGATCGCGGCGAGGTGAGAGGTGAAGTCCGCCGCCGCCTCGCGCGCGCCGGTGCGCTGGTAGCTGAAGCCGATGAGGTCGGAGAGCCCGCGGTCGCGGAAGAGCATCGAGAGCTCCCGCGACCCCGCCTGCACGCGCCACGGCCGGTACAGCGCCCGCGGCCGCTCGGTGCCCCCCGGCAGCGAGTGCAGGAGGACGCCCTCGTCGCTGGCCGCCCAGCGAACGCCCTCCGAGGCGAGGACGTCGACCGCCTCCGGGGACACCGAGCCCTCCGCGGGCCACATCCCGGCCGGGCGCGCGCCGAAGTGGCGCTCGTGGCTCGCCAGCGCCTCGCGCACGTGCCAGCGCGCGTCCTCCGGCCAGGCGAAGCGCGGCGGCAGCGGGAAGTGCGGGAGCGCGCGACGCGCCGAGTCGGTGTCGCACACGAGCGGCAGGATCGGGTGGTAGTAGGGCGTGGTCGAGAGCTCCACCTGGCCGCGCTCCGCCAGGACCCGCCAGCGCCGCGGGATGTCGGTCACGATCCGGCGCTGTGCCTCGAGGACGTAGTCGAGGTCGTGCTCGGAGTAGTCGCGCCCCTTCGCGCGGAGGGCCGCCAGGCCCGGATCGTCCTCCACCGCACCGAACCCGAACCAGCCCAGGTTGAAGAGCACCTGCAGGTCCGCCAGCTCGGCGTCCCCGAACTCGCGCGCGACGCGCGCCAGGTCGAGGTAGCGCACGTCGCGGCCACGCTTCTGGAGCAGCTCCCAGTAGCGCGGGGTCCGCTTCACGACCGTCTCCCAGTCGATCATGAAGAACGACCGGAGCACGGCCTGCCGCTCCTCCGGCAGGAGGTCGCGTGCGCGCTTCCGGGAGAGGTCGAGGAACCGGTCGTGCGCCTCGCCGCGAGCGTAGGCGTCGAGCTGCTCCATCAGGACGGGCGTGAAGTTGACGGTGCAGCGGATGGCCGGGTGCCGGTCCAGCATCCACGCCATGTCGTAGTAGGCGCGCGTCGCGTGCAGCCGCACCCACGGCAGGAGGAACTCGCCCGTGTCCGGAGCCCGATACAGCGGCTGGTGCATGTGCCACAGGAAGGCGAGGCGGACCTTGGGCATCGCTGGCAGCGTGTAACCGGCCTGGGGGTCCGCCGCAGCCGCGTGAACGAGGGGCAGCGCACGAGTGGAGGGGGGCCCCGCGCAGCGGGGGGAGGCGTAGCCTCCGAGGCGGGGCACCTGCGCGAACGCGGCGAATGCCGCCGCGCAGGTGCACGGGATCCGCCGAGCAGGGGTGGAGCTTTGCTCGGCGGGGCGGGCGGGGCACCCGCGCCGGCGCAGCCGGCGTGGGTCGATGCCCCGCTCTAACGAAACAGCTTGCCCAGGCCGCCCTTCGACTTCATGTCGCCCATCTCCTTCGCGAGGCGACCCAGGCGGTCCGTCTTGTCCGCGATCTCACGCTGCAGGCGGGAGATGCGCGTGTCGCGCTCGCTCACCTGGGCCTGCAGCAGGTCGCGCTCGGACGCCATCCGCTGCAGCCGCTCGGCGATGGCGGCGCCGGGCGCGTCGGGCGCGGTCAGCGCCGCCTCCGCGACCGCCTCCGCGTCCGCGAGCCGCCGCAGCGCGTCCCCGAGCTTCGTCTCGGCCTCCCGCGCGCGCGTCTCCGGCGCACCCGACGCCAACGCCTGCGCGTCGCGCGTCGCGAGCTCGCCGCGCGCCGCGATCAGCTCGGCCGACCGGCGCTCCGCCTCGCCGCGCAGCTCCGCCGCCTCGGTGGAGCGCTCGGCCAGCTCCTCGCGCAGGCGCGCCACGTCGCCCGCGGAGCTCGCCCCGCCGGCGGCCTGGGCCGCCTGGAGCCGGCCCTCGATCTCCTCCTTCTCCCATCGCACCGCCTGCAGCTCGGCCTCCATGCTGGCCGCCTCGGCCTCGGAGGTCTCGGCCGCGGCGCGCGCCGCCTCCAGCTCGGCGCGGAGCGCCTCGGCCTCGGCCTGCGCCGGCGTCAGCGCCTCGGCGCGGTTCGCCTCCGCGGCGCGCTGCGCCGCCTCGGCCACGACTCGAGCCTGCTCCGCGCGCTCGGCGCCGGAGCGGGCGGCCGAGGCCTCGGCCCGGGCCGAGGCGAGCTCCTGCTCGAGCCGCTCGACGCGATCCCGTAGCGACTGCCGCTCCTCCTCCACCTCGGCGAAGCGAGCCGCGAGCGCCTCGCGCGCGGCGGCGAGCTCGCCGCGAAGGCGGGCCGCGGCCGCGCTCTCCTCGCTCCGCTGCGACCCGAACGCCGACGCGCGCCGCTCCGCCTCCTCGGCGCGAGCCGTCGCCTCGCCCACCTGGCCCTCGACCTCCTTGAGCCGCTCGGCGAGGAGATCCGCCTCGGCGTGGCCGCGCGCCACCGCCGACTCGGCGGCCTCCGCGCGGCGGAGCGCCTGCGCGAGGCGCGGCCGCGACTCCTGCAGCTCGGCGCGCCCGGCATCCAGCTCCGCCCGCACCGAGCCGAGCGACCCATCGAGCTCCCCGGTCCGGGTCCGCTCCGCATCCAAAGCCGCGACGCGCTGCGCGAGCTCGGCCTCGAGCGACGCGATCCGCGCCTCGGCGGCCACGACGCGGGCGTCGAGCGCCGCCGCCTCGCCGGCGTGCTCCTCGCCGCGGCTCTGCAGCGCCGCGACCTGGGCCGCGAGCTGGCTCGCGTTCGCGGCCAGCTCTGCCTCGCGTCGTGCCGCCGCCTCCGCCGCCGCAGCCCTCGCCGCGACCTCGGCGCGCGCGCTCTCGAGCTCGCGCTCGTCCTCCTCCGCGCGCACCCTCGCCGCGGCGAGCGCTTCTCGCGCTTCGTCGAGCGCGCTCGTCGCCTCGACCAGGGCCTCGTCCAGCTCGGCCGCCTTCGCCTCGGCGGCGCTCGCTCCCGCCGCCAGCGCCGCCTGCGCGACTCGGAGCGCCTCAATCTCGCCGCGCGCAGCACCCACCTCGCGGCGCGCGGCCTCGGCCTCGCCATGCGCCGCCGCCTCCTCCCCGCGCGCCACCTCCGCCTCGCCGCGCGCCGCTTCCGCCTCGCCGCGCGCAACCTCGGCCTCGCCGCGCGCCGCCTCTGCCTCGCCGCGCGCTGCCGCCGCCTCGCCGCGCGCAATTTCGGCCTCGGCCCGGGCCGCGGCCGCCTCGCGCCCGGCCTCTTCGGCCGCCGCCGCCTGCTCCGCCGCCGCCGCGTCGGCCGCCGCGCGCGCCTGCGCGAGCGCCTCTTCGGCCGCGAGCTGGTGTCCACGCGCCAGCTCGAGCTCGTCCCGGGCCGCCGCTGCCTCCGCCCGCGCGATGTCAGCCTCCACCCGGGCCGCGTCCGCCTCGCCGCGTGCGGCGTCCGCGTCGCGCCGCGCCTCCTCGGAGAAGAGATCGGCCGCCTCGCGCGCGGTGCGCTCCGCCTCGCACGACGCGCGCGCCTCCGCCGCGGCGCGCTCCGCGTCGGCGCGAGCCAGCTCCGCCGCGGCCGCCTCGCTTCGGGCTCGCTCGCGCTCCTCCGTCCGCGCCCTCGCCTCGTCCTCCAGCGCGGCGATCCGCTCCTCGCGCAGCCGCGCTTCCACGCGCGCGCCGCGCAGGTCGGCCTCGCGCGCCGCCACCTCCTCGCGCGCGCCGGCGAGCTCGCCGCGCCGGGCGAGGAGCTCCCCCTCGGTCCGCGCCAGCGCCTCGACCACCTCGGCCCGGCCGGACCGCTCCGCGTCGAGCTGCGCCGAGAGCTCCGCCTGCCGCGCCGCCGCGCCGCCCAGCTCGCCGCGGAGCGAGGCGATGACCTCCTCGAGCGCACCCGCGCGCGCCTCCGCCTCCGCGCCGGCGGCGGTGGACCGCGCCAGCTCCGCCTCGCGCGTCGCCAGCGCCTCGGCGCAGCCGGCGTGCGCGCGCGCCGCCGCGGCGCTCTGCAGCGCGGCCTCCGCGAGCGGCGCCGGCGGCAGCGTGACGAGCACCATCGTGTCGAGCCCGGTCGGGCGAGCGCCGCACAGCGCCACGTAGTACGCGGCCTCGGGCGCTCCCGAGAGCGCGCCGTCGACGCCGAGGTCGGGCGCGTCGTCGCCGTGCGCGGCCGGCGCGATCACCCAGCCCACGGCCGGCGACTGCGTGGCCATCTCGACCACGTCGAACTGCGCCGCAAGCGCCCCCGCGAAGCTCTCGTACGAGGGCACCTCCGTCGCCGGCGAATCGCCCGCCAGCGCCGCCAGCCCGCGCGTCCCGGCCGCCGCCAGCGAGGTGACGAGGTGTCCGCGCGGCGTGAGCAGCTCCGCGAGCGCCGCCAGGCGCTCCGGGCTCGCTGCGAGCGCTGCGCCGTCCGCGACGAGCACGAGGTCGAACGCGCGCCGCGGGAGCTCCTCCAGCGCCGCCGCGCGGAACTGCACGAACGGGTGCGAGGAGAGCTCGCCGGCGCGCCCCAGCCCCAGGCCGTCGTCCTCCACCGAGAGCACCGCCGCCGCGCCGCGCTCCGCGAGCGCCAGCGCCGACGCGCCGTCGGTCGCGCGCGCCGCGCCGATCTCCAGCACGCGGCGACCGCCCAGGATCGGCTCGATGAAGCTGTAGCGCGAGAGGAGATCGGCCGCGCCGTGCGGCGCGTAGAAGGAACTCATGTACCGGATGTTACACCGGGCGAGCTGCTCTCGACGCCCCCGGTTGGCTCATCGATCGCGCTATCGCGCGAGACCGAGCGCTAGGGACAGGCGAACCCTTCTCCCGTCGTGGAGCAATGTCCGGCCGCGATGTCCTTACATGTGTGGTCGATCACGCACTGGATGGTGTCCGACCGGTTCGATCCCGAGTCGTTGCAGGCGGTGATGCAGCTGGGCACGTCGATGCTCGGCGCGCCGCAGGTGATCCGGCAGTCGTTCACCTTGTTGCAGTACTTGTCGCAGTCGGGCCCACAGCCGACCAGGGCCAGGGCGAGCAGGACGGCCGTGAGGAGCCACAGCCGAGTCACGGGACGATCCCGGGGGCGACGGCCGGGATCTGGCAATGGCCCGGCCCCGCCGGCGGCGGGGTGATGCCCGCGCATCCCTGGTCCACGACGCAGTTGATGAAGGCCGCGTTGTCCCCGCCGACCTCGTTGCACCCCTGGATGCACTGCGTCCGGTCGGCGTTGGCGCCGGCGGCAGCGGGGCAGCTCGTCCAGATGCTGCAGAACTTGTCGCAGTCCGGACCGCAGGCCGCGAGCGGCGCGATCAGGGCGAGCGCGAGGAGGAGGCGGCGCATCATGGGCTCCCGATATCGGCGGCGCGGACCCTAGCCTTGGGACTGGCGTGCGTCAAGGTGAGCGAGCGCTCGCTGCAGCGCGGCCTCGCCCGGCGTCACCGCCCGGCGTCGGCGGCGGGCTGAGGCGACGCAGCGGGCGCGCCACCCTCCGGCTGCGGCGGTGCGGGCTGGCCCCCTCCGCTCGACGCGAGCGCGCGCTGGGCCCGGTAGACCTCGTCCACGGTGGGGTCGACGTCGTGGAGCGCCTCGCCCGCCACGCCGGCGTGGGGCGACGCCGAAGAGGAGGTGGCGCGGAGCCGCTCGCGCGCCTGCCGGAGCGCGTCGGCCGCCTTGCCGAGCAGCTCCCGGGCTTCGTAGTAGCCCGACTCCGCGCGCAGCGCGCGCAGGTCCTCGCGCTGCGTGCCGGAGATGCCGGCCAGCTTCTCGGCGCGGTCGAGCCACGTCAGCGCGCGCTGCACCAGCTCGGGCTTCTCGCTGGCGAGGTCCGCGCGCGCCCACTTCGCGAGGTACTCGTAGAGCGCCTGGTCGAGCGCGCCGCGGTCGTCGAACGCCCGCTCCTCGTCGAGCTTGAAGCCGGGGGGGGGCTTCATGGGCGCGTAGGCCTGCGCCAGCGCGGGGTCGGCGGTCTTGAAGGTCTGACGGCCCATGGGCGCCATGACGCCCTTCTTCACGGCCAGGTACCCGTCCTCGAGGACGAGCGTGTACGTGCGCGCGTTCCGCTCCGAGAGGAGGTAGACGACGACGGCGAACAGCGCCAGCACCGCCACCACGAGCAGGAAGGTGCGACCCGCCGAGCCGCGCTCGCTCTTCATCATCCCTGCACGACGCCGAGGTAGGGGAGGTTGCGGAAGCGGCCGTCCCAGTCCAGCCCGTAGCCCACCACGAATTCGTCCGGGATGGAGAACCCCTTGTAGTCGATGGGGATCTGCACCTTCGCCCGCGCCGGCTTCTCGAGCAGCGCGCACACCTTGACGCTGGCGGGGTGCCGCGTGGCGAGGTTCTCGAGCAGGTACTGCATCGTGAGCCCCGTGTCGACGATGTCCTCGACGAGCAGGACGTGCTCGCCGTCGATGGGCCGGGACAGGTCGTTCGTGATGCGCACCACGCCGCTCGAGTGCGTCCCCTGGTAGGAGGAGGTTCCGATGAAGTCCACCTTGAGCGGCAGGTCGATGGCGCGCGCGAGGTCGGCCATGAACATGAAGCTGCCCTTCAGGACGCCCACCAGCTTGAGCGGCTTGCCGGCGTAGTCGGCGGTGATGCGGGCACCAAGCTCGGCGACGCGCGTCCGGAGCTGCTCCTCCGAGAGCAGCACCTTCAGGTTCTCGCGCTCGAGCCTAGACATAGGCGTTGTTCATGATCTCGCCGAAGCCGCCGCCGCCCGGCACGATGTACTGGTGGTCGGTCAGGCCGCGCTCTTCGGCCCAGCGGGTGCCGGGGACGGTGGCCATGACGTCGGGCGCCGACAGGCCGCGGTCGAGCCGCACCGCGTACACGATGACGTCCGGGTGGTCGCTCGTCATCCGCCGCAGGTACTCGGGCGTCACGATGAGGTGGATGTTGATGATGCGGCGCGGGTTCCCCGGCACCTTCTTCTTGTAGGTGCCGATGGCCTCGGAGAGCGAGCTGCCGGTCGCGCCCATGGGATCGGGGAAGAGGAGGAACGCGTCCTCGATGTCGCCGCCGATCTTCATGCCGCCGATGCCGGCCCCCACCACCTCCTCGTTCTCGCCCAGCATGCGGCTCATGATGATGTGGTCCTGCCGCACGCCGCGCGGGTCGAGCGCCACGTTGAGGAGGTCGTAGACGGTCTGGGACGGGATGGCCCCGGCGCGGGCGATGTTCACCGTCACGGCGCGGACGGAGCGGTCGAGCACCTCGCCGTGGAACACGCCGGCGGGCGTCACGTCGACCATGCGCGTGGCGACGTCGCGTACGACGCGCGGGAACTCCGCGTTCATGACGTCTTCGAGCAGCCGGCCGTAGATGTCGACCACCAGCCGGTTGATGGCGGGCTGGATGGTGTCCTTGGCGCAGAGCTGCGCGAGCTGGGACAGGAGATAGGGGTTGGACAGGATGTGGACGTTGGGCCCGTACCGGTGCTCGATCTCCGAGTGCCGGAACGGGACCTTCTCGTAGAGGCGGTCGGACACGGCGCGCATCCTGCCAGCCGGATCGGACAGCGGCAAGGCGCAAGGGAGTCAGGGGCCAAGAACCGATCGAGCTAGCCCCTGGCCCCTGGCTGGCCCGTCGCCCGTCGCCCGGACCTTCCCTGACGAGAAGGCGCCAGCTCACGCCCCGGCGCGCGCCGGCGGGCGGATGCCGCCCGGCGGTCCGTTGACTCCGAGGAAGACGAGCGGCTGGATGCTCATGTCGCGCTCCTACACCACTTGTGGGCGGCCGCCTCGTGGAACCACGCGGCGCTCTGGGCGTGCGCTTCCTTTCAACGACGGGACACCTCCTTCGCCCTCTCGCTCACCGTGCGAGCGCGCCCTCGTCGTTCACGGTCTGTGTCAGATCCCCATGCCAAGATCCGATCGATGGACGCCGGATCGTCACGGGTCGCAGGCGCGCTCACGGGCGCCAGCGCGCGCCTCGGCGCGGCGCCTCCGGATCCGCCGGAGCCGTGCGCCCCAGCGGAGCTCCGAGCGCTGGTCCACGCCGGTCTGACCGACTCCGACGCCTGCGAGACGCTGCTCGCCCAGGTGGCGCGCATCCAGGGGGCGCTCGAGGTCGAGATCGGGGACGGCCTGGCCGCCCTCTCCGTCGGAGACCGGCTCATCAGTCTCGGCTTCTCGTGCCTGCGCGACTACGCGCGAGAGATCCTGGACGTCGAGGAGCGGACGGCGCAGGCGATGGCTCGGCTCTCGCGCGAGCTGCGCTTGCGCCCGCTCCTCCGGGCGGCGGTCCGGGCGGGCGAGGTCCGACCCCGCAACGCCCAGACGGTGTTGCCCGTCGCGATCGGCGACAGCGAGGCCGCGTGGGTGGAGCGGGCTCGCGCCGAGACGGTCCGTGCGCTCGAGAAGGCGGTTCGCGCGGCGCGGGCCGGCGGCGAGGACGACGAGGCGTGGACGCGCTTCCGCGTCCGACTCTCGCCGGAGGACCGCGCCACGGTCGACGAGGCGCTCGCCATCGCCGGCAAGCTCATGCCCGGCTCGACGCGGCCGCAGCGGCTCGAGGCCATGGCGCAGGAATACCTGGCGGAGCACGCCCTCGAGGCCGGGGATGACGGCGGCGGCGGGGCCGGCGGCGCCTTTCGCCTGGAGAGCGACCGCCTCGAGCGGCGGAAGGACCAGCTCGAGCTGGAGACCGATCGCTGGTCGTTCCTCCCGCGCGCGCCGACCGTCCCGGCGCCCGGCGCGGGCTCCGTCGGCTTCGACGAGACGACGTCGGCCCTCGAGATCGACCGCGCGCTGCAGGACCTCGCGGCGCAGCGCCGCGCCTGGGATCGCCTGCTGGGCTACGCCGCGCACGTGGTCCGGCGGAGCGGCCTCTGGCACATCGCCGGGTTCGCGTCGTTCGAGCACTACTGCTCCGAGCGCCTCGGACTCTCGCCTCGCGCGGTGGAGCAGCGCGCTGCAGTCGAGAAGCGGATCTGGCAGGTCCCGGCGCTGCGGGCCGCCCGCGACGGCGGGCTCTCGTACGAGAAGACCCGCCGCCTCTCGCGGCTCCCCGATCGCGAGATCGAGGCGTGGATCCCGCGGGCGAGGGAGCTGACCTGCGTCGCGCTCGAGGCGGAACTGGAGGAGCACGACGAGGCGCAGCTGCGTGCGGCGAGCGAGCTGCGCGCCAGGGTACCCGTCCGGATCGCGCTGGTCCTCCAGGCCGCCTTCCGCGCGGTGCGGGCCTCCGAAGGGCGGCTCCTCGACGACGGGAGGTGCCTCGTCCGGGTGGCCCGGCACTTCCTCGAGACGTGGAAACCGTTCGTGAAGAGGGCGCGGACCCTCTCGCAGAAAGTCCGCGAGCGCGACCTCGGCCGATGCCAGGTGCCCGGGTGCAGCCGGAGGGCCGCGCACGCGCATCACGTGGATTTCCGCTCGCGCGGGGGCGCCGACAGCGAGGAGAACATGGTGGCGCTCTGCGCCTGCCATCACCTGCGTGGAATTCACGGCGGGTACATCCGGGTACGGGGGCGCGCGCCGGACGAGCTCGTCTGGGAGGTGGGTGGCGGGGTGTGGGGAGGCGGGCTGCTGCGGCAGCACTCGGCGTCAGGACCGTTCCGGCCCGCGCCGCAGGATCCGACGCTTGTCTCCTGCTTCCCCTCCGCATAGAAGTTGCGGCCATGCCGGAGAACGCCTGGGACGTCGTCGCGGCACGGATGGCTGATCTGCGCGCCCTGCAGGGCGCGGTGACGCTGCTCACCTGGGATCAGGAGACCTACCTCCCCAAGGCGGGCGCCGAGGCGCGCGGCGAGCAGCTCGCGACGCTCCAGGGGCTCTATCACGAGAAGCTCACCGCGCCGGAGCTGGGCGACGCGATGGAGAAGGCGGAGGACCGCCCCTTCTCCCCGGCCCTCTCCCCCGCTGGGGGAGAGGGTGAAGAAGCCGCGTGGCGCGCCGCGCTGCGCGCGCTCCGCTTCGACCGGGACCGCGCCGTGAAGGTCCCGGCGCGCCTCGTGCGCGAGCTCGCGCGCCGCCAGTCGTCGGCGCTCGTCGCCTGGCGCGAGGCGCGCGAGGAGAGCCGGTTCGAGCGCTTCGCGCCCGAGCTGGAGCAGCTGCTGGCGCTCAGGCGGGAGCAGGCGCAGGCCATCGGCGTGCCGGAGGGCGGCGAGCTCTACGACGCCCTCCTCGACGGCTACGAGGAAGGGATGCGGGTGGCGCGGCTCGAGCCGCTCTTCCGTCGCCTCCAGGGCTGGCTCGCCCCGCTCGTCGAGCGGCTCGCGGCCCGGCCGCCGCCGCCGGACCCGTTCGCGGGGCGCCGCTTCGACAGCGAGCAGCAGTGGCAGCTCACGCTCGAGGTCCTCGGCGCCATGGGGTTCGACCTCGAGGCCGGGCGCCAGGACCGCTCGATCCACCCCTTCACCCTCGGCGTCGATCCGCGCGACGTGCGGCTCACCACGCGCCTGCTGGAGGACGCGCCGCTCTCCGCGCTCTTCTCGACGCTCCACGAGGGTGGGCACGGACTGTACGAGCAGGGGCTGCCCGCCGCGCAGCGGCGCACGTTCGTCTGCGCCGCCGCGTCGCTCGGACTGCACGAGTCGCAGTCGCGGCTCTGGGAGAACCTGGTCGGCCGCTCGCGGCCGTTCTGGTCCCACCTCCTGCCGCGGCTGCGGGCGCGCTTCCCCGCGCTGGCCGACGTCGATCTCGACACGTTCCTCCGCGCCGTGAACCGGGTCGAGCGCACGCTCATCCGCACCGAGTCGGACGAGGTCACCTACAACCTCCACATCGCGCTGCGGTTCGAGCTCGAGCTGGGGATGCTGCGGGGCGAGCTCTCGGTGAAGGACCTCCCCCAGGCCTGGGACGACGCGATGGAGCGGCTGCTCGGCGTCCGCCCCCAGCGCGTCGCCGAGGGGGTCCTGCAGGACATCCACTGGGCGTGGGGGGAGCTCGGGTACTTCCCGACCTACACCATCGGCAACCTCTACTCGGCGAGCCTCTTCGCCGCCGCGCGCGCCGCGCTGCCGCGGCTCGACGACGACCTCGCCGCGGGACGGCTCCTGCCGCTGCGCGACTGGCTCCGCGAGCACGTGCACCGCCACGGCCGGGCGCTGCCGGCCGAGGAGATCGTCCGGCGCGCGACCGGCCGCGGCCTCTCCGACGACGACTTCCGCGCCTACCTCGAGACCAAGTACGGAGCGCCCCAGCCGTGATCGAGACCTACCGCGTCCGCGCGCCGGCCAAGGTGAACCTCGTGCTGCGGGTCGGGCCGCTGCGGGCCGACGGCTACCACGAGCTGTCGACGCTCATGGTCCCGCTCGACCTCGCCGATCGCGTCGAGGTCAGGATCACGCGCGGTCGGCGGGGCGGCGTCGCGTGCCGGGTGCCGGGCCGACCCGAGCTCGACGGAGCGTCGAACCTGGCGGCGCGCGCGGCGGAGGCGTTCCGGCGGCGGTTCGGGTCGACCGACGGCGTCGCGCTCACCATCGACAAGCGCATCCCGGTGACGGCCGGGCTGGGCGGCGGCAGCTCGGATGCGGCGGCGGTCCTCCGCGCGCTCGCCCGCGCCTACCAGGTCCGTGACCGGGCGGCGCTGGCGGCGGTCGCGCTCGAGGTCGGCTCCGACGTCCCGTTCTTCCTCGGCCCGGGTCCGGCCTGGGCGGGGGGGCGCGGCGAGCAGCTCACGCCGGCGATCGTGCGGCCGCTCGACCTCGTGCTCGTCTTCCCAACGGACCCGTCCATGGCCATCCGTGCGGGGGAGGCGTACGCGTGGCTCGACGCAGCGCGTGAAGGCGGGCCCGGGGCGAAAACCGGGGCGCGGCGAGGCGCCTGGCGCCCCTCGCTGGCGGAGAACGACCTCCAGGAGCCGTGCTTCGAGCGGCGCCCGGCGCTGCGCGACCTGGCGGCGCGCCTTGTGGGAGAGGGGGCGAAGGCGGCTATAATGTCGGGGAGCGGTCCGACCGTCTTCGGGATCTTCGGACACCGTGCGGCAGCGCGCCGCGCGGCGCTGGCCGCGGGGGAAGGGGCGAGGCACAGCATCGAGGTTCACGTCGTCCGCACCTTGGCACGGCATCCGGGGGTCCTTCGATGGAAATCACCGAGGTCCGGGTCTTTCCCGTCAGCGAAGACAAGCTGAAGGCGTACGTGACGATCACCCTCGACCGCTGCTTCGTCGTACGCGACCTCAAGATCATCCACGGCTCGACCGGCCTCTTCATCGCGATGCCGGCCAAGCGGCGCAAGGACGGGACGTTCAAGGACATCGCGCACCCGCTCAACTCGGAGACGCGCGAGAAGATGGAGAAGGTGATCCTGGCCGAGTACGAACGCGAGCTCGCGAAGGGCGAGCCACGGCCGACCGGGACCGACGCGGGCTGACCTGGCGCTGAGCCACGGTCGCGGACCGGCCCTAGGGCCGCCCTCGACGCCGTCAGACCGCTTCTGTATAACGCGCCGGTCTGGACGCCCCCCGGACGCCCAGTCTCGACTCGTTTACATCATGAACGCTCGCAGCGGGACCGCGATGGTTCCGCCACTGGGAGGCATCGCGATGTCCGCCAACGGGAACGGCTACAAGATCTTCGCCGGCAACTCGAACCTGCCGCTCGCCCAGGCGGTGTGCACGCAGCTCGAGCGCCCGCTCTCCAAGGCGACGGTGAGCCGCTTCTCTGACGGCGAGATCCAGGTCGAGATCGGCGAGAACGTCCGCGGCGCCGACACGTTCGTCCTCCAATCGACCTCCTGCGACGCCAACCAGAACCTCATGGAGCTGCTCATCATGATCGACGCGCTGAAGCGCGCGTCGGCCGGCTCCATCGTGGCGGTCCTGCCGTACTACGGGTACGCGCGGCAGGACCGGAAGGTCGCGCCGCGTACGCCGATCACCGCCAAGCTGGTGGCCGATCTCATCGAGACCGCCGGCGCCACCCGCGTCGTCTCGATGGACATGCACGCCGGGCAGATCCAGGGGTTCTTCAACATCCCGTTCGACCACCTGTACGCCATGCCGGTGCTGCTCGACGACCTGCGGAAGCGGTTCGGCGGGAACACCGAGGACGTGGTGGTGGTCTCGCCCGACGCGGGCGGCGTGGAGCGCGCGCGCGCCTACTCGAAGCGGCTCGGCGCCGGCCTGGGCATCGTCGACAAGCGCCGCACGAAGCCGAACGTGGCCGAGGTGCTGAACGTGATCGGCGACGTGACGGGCAAGACGGCGGTCCTCCTCGACGACATGATCGACACCGCCGGCACGCTGACGCTGGCCGCCAACGCCCTCGTCGACAAGGGCGCCTCCCGCGTCTTCGCGTACGCCACCCACGCCGTGCTCTCCGGTCCGGCGGTGGAGCGCATCCAGAAGAGCCCGATCGAGGAGATCGTGGTGACGGACACCATCCCGCTCGGCGAGGCGGCCCGCGGACTCAGCAAGATCAAGCAGCTCCCCACGGCCCGCCTGTTCGCCGAGGCCGTGAAGCGCATCCACAGCGCCGACTCGCTCAGCTCGCTGTTCGTCTAGAGCGTGGCGCGCCGCGACGTGCCGCGAAGACACCACGTCGTCCTCGTCCCGGGGTTCTTCGGGTTCGCGAACCTCGGCGACTTCGCCTACTTCACGCACGTTCACGACCACCTCGTCGAGGTGGGGCCGCCGCTCGGGCTCGACGGCGAGGTGCGGGTCGTCCACACCGAGCCCACGGCGTCGCTCCCTCGCCGCGCCGCACTCCTCGCCGAGGCGGTCTCGTCGCTCCTCGACCAGCGAGACGGCGACGTCACCGTGATCGGCCACTCGAGCGGCGGGCTCGACGCGCGGCTCCTCGTCGAGCCGAACGTCTCGCTCCCCACCTCGGCCGACGTCGAGCGCTGCGCACGCCGCGTGCGGACGGTGGTGACCGTGTCCACGCCCCACTACGGCACGCCGCTCGCGCACCTCTTCGGCAGCATGCTCGGGCAGCAGCTCCTGGCGCTGCTCTCGCTCGCCACCATCCACGTCCTGCGCACGGGGCGGCTCCCGCTGGCCGCCGCGCTGCGGCTGGCGCGCCTCGTGCGCCGGCCGGGCGCGAAGCCGCAGGGCGTGCTGGATCAGCTCTTCCTGCAGCTCCTGGCCGACTTCTCGGGAGCGCGCCGCCGCGCCATCGAGAACTTCTTCGACGCAGTCCGCAGCGATCAGGCGCTCGTCCCGCAGATCACGCCGGCCGGGATGGACGTGTTCAACACCTCCACCCGGGGGCGGGAGGGTGTGCGCTACGGGTGCGTGGTGAGCCGCGCCCGCCCGCCCGGCCTGCGCTCCCTGGCGCGGGCGGGGCTCGACCCCTACGCGCAGGCGACGCACGCGCTGTACCTCGGCCTGTACCGCTTCGCCTCGCGCACGCCGCGCGAGCAGCAGCTCCGGCTCACCGCCGGGCAGGCCTCCGCGCTGCGTAGGGCCTACGGCCGGCTCCCGGACGCCGGGGCCAACGACGGCATCGTCCCCACGCTGTCCCAGGTCTGGGGCGACGTCGTCGCGGCGGTGTGGGCGGACCACCACGACGTGATCGGGCACTTCCACCAGCCCACCCACGTCCCGCCGCACTTCGACTGGGTCGCCTCCGGCACTGGCTTCGACCGCCCGCAGTTCGAGGCCACCTGGCGGGCGGTGGCGGCCTACGCCGCGGCCTCCCGCTCTTGACGGCGCTCCGGATCTCCGCTAATAGCCCCGCCCTCATTTCAGTGTTCCCCAGGGCTTGAGCCGTTCCTGCACGGGCCCCTCGCCGCGACTCGCGGACGAGTCCACTGGGAGGAAGACATGACGCAGTCCACGAACATCCTCAGCGCAACCGCGCGCGGCGACAAGGGCAAGGGCCCGGCGCGCCGCCTGCGCGCCAAGGGGCTCATCCCCGCGGTCGTCTACGGTCAGAAGAAGGAGCCGACGCACATCGCCGTCGACCCCAGCCTGATCGAGAAGGCGATCGCCACCCCGCACAAGTTCAACACGCTCCTCACGCTGCAGCTCGACGGCGCGGAGAAGCGCGTCCTCTTCCGCGAGTACGAGGTCGACCCCGTCAGCCGCCGCCTCCTCCACGCCGACTTCCTCGAGGTCGACCTGGCGAAGCCGGTGAAGGTCGAGGTCCCGCTCGTCACGACCGGCAAGGCCGAGGGCGTCACCGCCGGCGGCATCCTCACCGTCTCCGCGCACGACATCACGGTCGAGGCGCTGCCCGAGAGCATCCCGGTGCGCATCGAGGTGGACGTCACGCCGCTCAAGATCGGCGGCTCGCTCCACATCGCCGACGTGAAGGCGCCCGAGGGCGTCAAGATCAAGTACGCCACCAACTTCACCGTCGCCGTCGTCTCGGCCCCGGAGAAGGAGGAGGTCGTCGTCCCGGCCGCCGCCGCGGGTGCGGCTCCGGCCGAGGGCGCGGCTCCGGCGGCGGGCGCTGCTGCGGCTCCGGCCGCGGGCGCAGCCCCGGCGGCTGGCGCCAAGGGCGCGGCCCCGGCCGCGGCCGCGAAGGCCGACACCAAGGCGGGCGGGAAGAAGTAGTCCCCGTGAAGCTCGTCGTCGGCCTGGGCAACCCCGGCGAGACGTACGCGCGCACCCGCCACAACGTCGGATTCTTCGTAGCCGACGGCGTGGCGGAGGCGTGCCGGGCGTCCTTCTCGACCCGGAAGTTCGGGGCCGAGATCGCCGAGGCGAGCGTGGGCCAGGAGCGGGTCTGGATCGTGAAGCCGCGGACCTACATGAACCACTCGGGCGAGGCGGTCGGCGCCGCCCTGCGGTTCTGGAAGCTCGGCCTCGAAGACCTGGTCGTCGTCCACGACGACCTCGAGCTCGAGCCGTTCCGGCTGCAGGTCAAGGTCGGCGGCGGGCACGGCGGCCACAATGGCCTGAAGAGCGTGAACGCCCACGTCGGCAGCCCCGACTACGTCAGGGTCCGCTTCGGCATCGGGCGGCCTCCCCCGCGCATGGACCCGGCCGACTTCGTGCTGGGCCGGTTCGCCAAGGGCGAGGAGGGGGCGCTGTCGGACGGCGTGGCGCGGGCGGTGGCGGCGACGCGAGCGATCTGCGAGCTGGGCGCGGTGAAGGCGATGAACGAGTTCAACCGGCGCTGATTCTGGCCGGACGTGGTGCCACCCGGCGGCATGGGGCCGGCGGGCGGAGACGAAGGCTCCTCGCGGCGGGCGAACCGCCGCTACATGAACCCGAGGGGAGTGACATGGCGGAAGCGCAGAAGCGTCTCGTGCGTGAGTACGAGACCATCTACCTGATCAAGGCGGACACGCCGGACGAGCAGGTGGACGAGATCAAGGAGCGGCTCCGCGCGGTGGTCGCGCGCGAGGGCGGCAAGGTCATCCGGTTCACGAACCAGGGGAAGCGGAAGACCGCCTTCCCGGTCTCGAAGAACCCGCGGGCGGTCTTCATGCACTGCCTGTACCTCGGCGAGGCCGGGCTCGTGGCCGAGCTCGAGCGCAACCTGAAGATGATCGACACCGTGACGAAGTTCCAGTCCATCCGGCTCGCCGACGGCGTCGACTTCGACGCGCGCCAGGTCGAGCAGGACGTCAAGGTGGCGCCAACCGAGGAGGACACGGCCCGCCCGCGCGAGGAGCGCTCCGGCGAGTTCGGCGATCGCGGCGAAGGCGAGGGCTTCGAGGCCCCTGCCGAGACGGGAGAGGAGTGAGCCATGGCACGTCCTGGTGAAGCGGGCGCGAAGTTCGGCGGTGGGTTCGGCGGCGGCGGCTTCGGCCGCGGCGGCGGGCGCGACGACCGCGGCGGCGATCGCGGCGCGCGCGACGACCGCGGCGGCGAGGAGATGGGCGGCCGCGGGCGCGGCTTCGGCCGGCGGAAGGTGTGCCGGTTCTGCGCCGACAAGACGCTCAAGGTCGACTACAAGGACCAGGGGCAGCTCAAGTACTTCCTCACCGAGCGCGGCAAGATCATCCCGCGGCGGATCAGCGGCAACTGCGCGCTCCACCAGCGCCAGGTCGCGACCGCCATCAAGCGCGCGCGGATGCTGGCCATCCTGCCCTACACGGTGGCGAGCGCCTAAGGAGACGCCATGAAGCTCATCCTCCGTGAAGATGTCGAGAACCTGGGCAAGGGCGGCGAGCTCGTCGACGTGAAGCCGGGCTACGGCCGCAACTACCTGCTCCCCCGCGGGCTGGCGGTGGTGGCGAACCCGAAGAACGTCCGCGAGCTCGAGCACCAGAAGAAGATCGCCGAGGCCAAGGCCGCCAAGATGAAGGCGAGCGCCGAGGCCGTCGCGAAGCGGCTGGCCGAGACCCCCGTCGGGCTGAAGCGGAAGGTCGGCGAGCAGGAGAAGCTCTACGGATCGGTGACGGCCCTCGACATCGTCGAGGCGCTCGCCGCCCGCGGCCTCCAGCTCGACCGGCGCACCATCGACCTCGCCGAGCCCATCAAGACGCTGGGCGACTTCGAGGTCGCGGTGAAGCTCCACCGCGAGGTGATCGGGAAGGTGAAGGTGAAGGTCGAGGCCGAGCTGGCGTAGCCGGTCGCGAGCCGAAGCTCTTCGGGAAGGGGCGCGGGCACGAGCCAGGCGCCCCTTCTCGTTTTTTTCCCCGTCGGCGTGGGACAAGCCCCCCCCTACGAAGCGGGTTCCCGTCCGTTCGTCCTGAGCGTAGGCGCGCAGCGCCGAAGTCGAAGGACGAACGCGCACCCCCCTGAGGAGCTCCACCTCATGCTCACCCCGCTCCTCGCCTCGCTCGCGCTCCTCGCCGCGGCGCCGCCCGCGGAGAGGCACCCCTTCGGCGTCGACGATCTCCTCGCGGTGCCGCGCGTCGGCGCGCCGGCGATCTCGCCCGACGGAAAGCTGGTCGCCTTCACGGTGGGACGGGTGAGCGCCGACGAGTCCACCGTCGAGTCGTCGCTGTGGGTGGTCCCGGCGGCCGGTGGAGATCCCCGGCGGCTCACCTCGACGCCCGGCGAGAAGGTGAGCTCGGTGCGCTTCTCGCCCGACGGCAAGCGGCTCGCCTTCGCGGCGGCGCGCGGCGGCGAGGCGCAGGTGTTCGTCTTGTCGCTCGACGGCGGCGCGGAGGCGCAGCTGACTCGCCTGCCCAGGGGCGTCGGCGATCTCCTGTGGGCCCCGGACGGCCAGGCGCTCCTCGTCACGACGGACGTGGATCCCGCATGCGGACTGGACGCCGCCTGCGCCGACGCCCGGGCCAAGGCGGGCGACGGGGCGCCCCGGCTCGCGACGCGACTCCTCTTCCGCCACTGGAATGCCTGGCGCGAGCGGCTGCGCACCCACGTCGTACGCGTGCCGCTGGCGGGAGGCGCGGCGGAGGACCTGACGCCGGGCGACCGCGACGTGCCGCCGTACCAGCGCGGCGAGGCGGGCGACCTCGCCGTCTCCGCGGACGGACGGGCGCTGCTCTACACCATGGTCTCCGATCCGGTGGAGGCCATCTCGACCAACGCCGACCTGTATGCGGTGCCGCTCCAGGGCGGCCAGCCGGCGCGCCTCACCGAGGGTCCGGGGTGGGACGGCTCGCCGCGCCCTTCCCCCTCGGGAAAGATGCTCGCGTGGCGCTCGCAGGCGCGCGGAGGGTATGAGTCGGACCGTTTCCGCCTGCTCGTCGGCGGCCCCGCCGGGGAGGCACCGCGCGACGTGACGGCGCGGATCGACCTCTCGGTGAACGAGCTCTTCTGGGCCTCGGAGGGGCGGCTCGTCTTCACCGCCGACGAGGGCGGCCTCGCGAACGTGTACGAGGCGGACGTCCGATCGGGGGAGGTCCGGCGCGTCCTCGCCGGCGCCAACCTCCACGCGCTCTCGGCCTCCCGGGACGGGCGGACGGCGGCGGCGCTCGTGGACGGCTTCCTGCGGCCGCCGGAGGTCGCGGTGTTGCAGGGCGGCAAGGTCAAGGTCCTCACCCGGTTCGGCGACGAGGTCATGGCGAAGGTCGCCCTGCCGACGTTCCGCCCGCTCGAGGCGAAGGGGAAGGACGGCGCGGCCGTCCACGGCTGGATCATGACGCCGAGCGGCCACCGGGCAGGCGAACGTCACCCCAGCGTCGTGCTCGTCCACGGCGGGCCGCAGGGGGCGTGGAAGGACGGCTGGAGCTTCCGCTGGAATCCGCTCCTGTACGCGGCGCGCGGGTGGACGGTCGTGATGCCGAACCCGCGAGGCTCTTCGGGGTTCGGGCAGGCCTACCAGGACGCCGTCCGGATGAGCTGGGGCGGCACGCCGTTCGACGACATCATGGCCCTCACCGACGCGGCCCTCGCAGGGGGTGAGGCGGACGGAGCGCGACTCTGCGCGGCGGGCGCGAGCTACGGCGGGTACATGGTGAACTGGATGAACGGCCACACCGACCGGTTCCGCTGCCTCGTCACCCACGCCGGCGACTTCGATCTCGAGGCCGCTTACTACGACACGGAGGAGCTGTGGTTCCCGGAGTGGGAGCTCGGCCGGCCGTGGGAGGACCGGGCGGCCTATGATCGCTGGTCCCCTCACCGCTTCGTCCAGCGCTGGCACACGCCGACGCTCGTCACGCATGGTGAACTAGACTATCGGGTCACCGTCGCGCAGGCCCTCTCCACCTACACCGCCCTGCAACGGCTCGGGGTCGAGTCGAAGCTGCTCGTGTTCCCCGACGAGGGGCACTGGATCCTGCGGCCGAAGAATTCGCGCGTGTTCCACGATGTTGTGCTGGGGTGGCTCTCGGACCACCTCGGCGCGCCATCGGCCGCGGTCCGCCCCGAACGCCCTTGAAATTCTCGGCGGGAAGCGTTCATATCCCCGGACTCTCCCGCCCTCTCTTCTCCGGACGAAAAGACCGTGCTCGACTGGCTCCACAACGTGCTGTCCCGTGATCTCGCGATCGACCTCGGGACGGCGAACACCCTCATCTACATCCGCGGCATGGGCATCGTCTCGAACGAGCCCAGCGTGGTGGCCGTCCAGCAGGACGCGCGCGGCGGACGCCGCGTGCTCGCGGTGGGCAAGGAGGCGAAGGAGATGCTGGGCCGGACGCCCGGCAACATCGTCGCCATCCGGCCGATGAAGGATGGCGTCATCGCCGACTTTGAGATCACGGCGGCGATGCTCAAGTACTTCATCAACTCGGCCCACAACCGGAAGAAGTTCGTCCGGCCGCGCATCATCATCGGGATCCCGTCGGGGATCACCGAGGTGGAGAAGCGCGCGGTGCGCGAGGCGGCGGAGAGCGCGGGCGCGCGCGAGGTCTACCTCATCGAGCAGCCCATGGCGGCCGCCATCGGCGCCGGGCTCCCCATCACCGAGCCGTCGGGCAACATGATCGTCGACATCGGCGGCGGCACCTCCGACGTGGCGGTCATCTCGCTGGGCGGGATCGTCTACAGCCGCTCGGTCCGCATCGCCGGCGACAAGATGGACGAGGCGATCATCCAGCACATCAAGCGCAAGTACAACCTCCTCATCGGCGAGCGCACGGCCGAGCTCATCAAGATGGGCATCGGCACCGCCTATCCGACCGAGGAGGAGCTGACGATGGACATCAAGGGCCGCGACCTCGTGGCCGGCGTCCCGCGCACCCTCACCGTCACCTCGAGCGAGATCCGCGAGGCGCTCAGCGAGCCCATCAACGGCATCGTCGAGGCGGTGAAGGTCACGCTCGAGCGCACGCCGCCCGAGCTCGCCGGCGACATCGCCGACCGCGGCATCGTCCTCGCCGGCGGCGGCGCGCTGCTCAAGAACCTCGACACGCTGCTGCGCGAGGAGACCGGCCTGCCGGTGTTCCTGGCCGAGGATCCCCTCTCGGCGGTCGTGATCGGCGCCGGCAAGGCGCTGGAGGAGCTCGACATCCTCCGGCAGGTCGCGGCGCATTCGTAGACTGCGGCGGGGGACAAGCCCCCGCCCTACAACCGCGACGCCCCGAAGACGAGCGTACCGACGGTAGGCGGCGCGTGTCGGACGACCGCGATCCCTTCCGGTCGTCCTGAGCGTAGCGCCGCCTCAGGCGGCGCGAAGTCGAAGGGCGACCGCAGTCGGGTTCCCGACCTCGACCTCGACTTTCGAGTAGGACCGGGTCTTGCGCCCCGCCGCGGACTTCACTGCGCCGGACACGGCCGCAGCGTGGCGGCCGCGAGCACGGCGCCCTTCGCCTGCGCGGCGCGAGCGAGCTGCTGCTCCTTCGCGGCGCCGGCGCAGTCGCCGCGCGCGGTGAGCACCTCGGCGAGGACGGTGTGCGGCTCCGGCGCCTGCGGCGCGAGCGCCGCGGCCGCCTTCGCGAGCGCCAGCGCCTGCTCGACCTGACCCGCCTCGAGGAGCTTCCGCGCGAAGCGCGCCTGGAGCGCCGCCTTCACGGCGTCGGACTCGTCGACGGGCGCGCTCGGCGGGTCGAGCACCTGCGCCAGCTCGCTCCGGCCGATCTCGCCGAGGAGCAGGCGGATCTGCGCCAGCACGCGTGCCTCCAGGTTCACCTTCCGGAAGGGCTCGTAGGCGGCGAGCCGGTGGCCTTCGTCGACGATCCCCACCACCGGATGGAGACGCACGCCCAGCTTGCCGTAGAGCACGTCGCCGCGATCGAGCAACACCGGCATCTGGATGCCCGCTTGCTTGGCCAAGCGGCGCACCTCCGCCTCGGGCTCGTCGCCGGACGCCACCGCGACGAAGCGCACCGGCCGGCCGGCGAGCTCCTTCTCGAGCCGCGCCAGCCGCGTCAGCACGTCGAGCGAGTGCTCCTGGCCGGTACGGAAGAAGACGAACACGCTCACGCGCACCGGGGCGAGGAGGTGAGCCTTGCCACCGCCCAGCACCGGAAGCTCGTCATCGGGGACGTGCTCGCCAACCTCGACCGCGAAAGCGCCGGCCGCCGCCGGCGTGGCCAGCGTGAGCGCGAGCGTGAACATGGCGGTCACGGCCAGGATCCTCGAGCGCGACATTCCGCCGCAGTTCACTCTCCCCTGCGTCATCCGGCCGTCCTCCGATCCCGTGGCAATCCGCCGCACCTTCGTGACCCAGCGTCAAAGAGACGCGTATTTTGCCGCAGCTCCCCCGAGTTGTCGCGTCTCCCCGTCGAAAGCGCAAGAAATGCCGTCCTCCTCGGCGGCCGTCAGGCGTTCCTTCGGCGCGGATGTCGGGTCATCTCGCCGCACCATCGGAAAATGCCGACAATGTTTGCCGGAAATTGCCGACGCTTCCGCACCGATCCAAAGGGCCCGATCCATGCAATTGCGGCTACGTTGGAACGGATATCCGCTGGATTTTCCGCCTGGATGATCTGGCGCAAGTTCCGATCCAGTCGGCGACGGCCGACATCGACTTTTCCGCTCCACCTACCACGGGGCTCTTAAGCGCATGCGATCCACCCTCCTCCTGATTGCACTCACTCTCTCATCCACGGCGCGCGCCGCGGTGCCCGCCCCCGGCGCTCCCGCGGCGGCCGCCCAACCGGCGACCCCGACCAACCAGGACTGCCTCGCCTGCCACGAGTCGGCGAAACACGGCGAGCAGGACATGGTCGGCCGGCAGGGCGTCGTGACGGCTCTGTTCGGACAGTCCGTGCACGCCTCGCTCGACTGCGTCGCCTGCCACGCCGGCTACACGGCCCCCGGGCCGCACGAGCTCGCGGAGCCGACCGACCCCGCCGAGAAGGCGCTCCTCGCCCGCCTGCGCGCGGGCAAGACCCCCGGAGGTGAGCCCCGCGTGAAGTCGCCGCGCGCGTACCTCGCCTGCGGCGGGTGCCACGGCGACACGGTCGAGAGCTTCCAGGGCTCGAGCCACGCCAAGTGGCTCGCGGCCGACGCCCCGGTGGCCGGGCCCTCCTGTTCCAGCTGCCACGGGACGCCGCACGAGGTCGCGGCGGCTCCGAAGCGCGGCACGCCGGAGTTCCGGCCCTACTGGGCCAAGCTCTCGCGCGCGTGCGAGGGCTGCCACAACGACCCCAAGTTCGTCGCCGCCGCCAAGCTCGACGAGGAGGTCGCGGTCAACTACCACGACTCGATCCACGGCCGGCTCGTCGCGATCGGCAGCCAGCGCGCCCCGCTCTGCACCGACTGCCACGCCTGGTCGGTGCGCCCGCCGGAGGGCGCGCGCAAGGACGTCATCGGGGGCGGCCACGCCACCCTGTCCGGCAAGGGCGTCGCGGCCTCGACGGTGGCGTTCAGCGAGCCGCCGAAGGACTCCGATCACCGCGTCCAGACCTGCGCGCAGTGCCACAAGGGCGCGTCGGCCGGCTTCGCCGCCCTCATCGCGCACAAGCCGATGCAGGAGACGGGGCCCATCCCGCACTTCGTCCACGTGATGTTCTCGTACCTGACGACGCTGACGCTGCTCTTCTTCGCCTTCCACGTCCTCATCGACTTCCTCTACGAGCTGCGCCGCCGGTTCGGGAAGAAGCACCACCCGGTGGACGCGAGCCTCCTCACGCGCACCGTCCTGCGCTTCGACATCCACCAGCGGATCCAGCACTGGCTCATGCTGGCCGGCGTCATCCTGCTCGCCATCACCGGCTGGCCGCTGCGCGGCGCGGGCGCCGTCGAGTCCATCGGCATGAGCGACTTCGCCCAGCGCGTGGAGTCGTCGCGGAAGTTCCTCGCCCTCTTCGGCGGGCCGCACGGGGCGGGCATCGTCCACCGCCTCGCGGCGGTGATGATCATCCTCTCCGGCGTCTATCACCTCTTCTACCTGACGTTCCTCGCCAAGAAGAAGACGCTGCCGCTCTCGATGGTGCCGACGCTGAAGGACGCCTTCGACATCCGCGACAACATCGCCTTCATGCTCGGGCTCAGGAAGGAGCGGCCGAAGTTCGAGCGCTACAACTACCTGGAGAAGTTCGATTACTGGGCGGTGTTCTGGGGCATCATCATGATGGTGGGCTCGGGCTTCATCTTCTGGTTCCCGGTCCAGTTCGCGAAGATCCTGCCCACCTTCGTCCTCACCAGCGCCCAGATCGTCCACGGCGAGGAGGCCACGCTCGCGGCCATCTTCCTGTTCGTGGTGCACTTCTACAACGTGCACCTGAAGCCCAGCATCTTCCCGATGAACTGGGCCTGGCTGAACGGACAAACGACACTCGAGTACATGAAGGACGAGCACGCCGCCGAGTACGAGCGCGTCTTCGGCGACGAGGAGCGGCGGTAGATGCAGGCGCGTCCGGCCGTGTCGCGCTGCGCGCGGCCGGACGCGTTCGACTCACTCGGCGGGACGGCGCGGGGCGAGGGCCTGCCCCGCGCCGGTGAAGTGGTGGCAGGCGCCACACGCCTGGCCACCAGCGTGCTGCGGGGCACTTCCGTGACAGCGCAGGCAACCCTTCCGTTCGGTTCGCCAGAGGTGCGCGGCGTGGCAGTCGGTGCAGGTGGCGTGTCCCCGCGCCGCGTGCAGACCGGCGCGCGGCATCTGCTGGTGGCAGGTCTCGCACCCGACGAGCCCCTCGGCCGTGCTCCGGGCGTGCGGCTTGTGGCACGCGCCGCAGTCGAACTGCATGGGCGCGTCCTCCGCGAAGCGCGCCGGGAGGACGCCCTCGGCCCGGTGGCAGCGCAGGCAGTCCCGGCGCGTGGGCCGGAGGCCCGGATCGCTCGAGAGGAAGTTGTGGCAGGCGAAGCAGTGCAGCTTCTCCATCCCGCCCACCCGGACCAGGTGCTCGCCGTGGCACCCCTTGCAGCTCGCGACGACCGGCTCGAAACCGTGCACGCTGGCGGCATGGCACCGCACGCAGTCGATCTTCGCCTTCGCCACGTGGATGCGGTGCCCTCGCGAACCCTCGATCTGCGGCCAGCGCGGGTCGTGCGAGAGGTGGCAGGCGGCGCAGGCGCCGACCTCCACCTTGCCGTGCCCGGTCGCGCTGTCGGGGCTCTTCCCGGCGAGGAAGGCGCGCAGCATGGCGAGGCCCTCCTGCGGGGTCGAGTGGTGACAGCGCTGGCAGGCGACGGTCCGGTGGCTGCCCTTGAGCCAGAGCGCGAACTCTGGCGTGCTGCGGTGACACTGAGCGCACAGGCCGGGGTCGGTGTCGACGTAGCGCTTGAGGCGCGCGACCCCGTAGGCGACGCCGAGCGCGAGGACCGCTGCGGCCGCGAAGGCGAGCTGGGGCAGGCGTCGGCGCTGCATCTGGGGGCCATCCTACTCCGGGCCGCCGCGAAGGAGGGGCACCCAGAGCGTGTGAAGAAATCCCCTCCCGTCGCCGGTTCGAGCGATCCGCGTCGCCGGCTCCCATGGCGGGAGGGCCCGCGGTGAGCCTCCGACTCAAGCTCTTCCTGCTCATGGCGGGCATCACCGTCTTCTCCACGACAGGCGTCACGGCGGTCGCGCTGTGGCGAGAGGTGCAGCGGGGTCAGGAGCTCCTCTATCGCGAGGGCGCCGCGATGGCGCAGGCCACCGCCTCCTCGGCGGCGCGCTGGCTGCGGTCGGAGGGGGTTCAGCCCGGGGCGGGCGAGGCGCTGTCGGCCGTGCTCAGCCGCCTCGTGGAGGCGGCGCCGCTGGATCGCGCCTGGGTGGTCGATCGCGCCGGCAAGGTGGTAGCGTGTGTGTCACCCGTCCACGAGGAGTGCACACCGGGGCCGCCCACCGAGTTCGCCTCGGCGGACAGCCCGGTGCAGGCGTTGAAGCGCCTCCTCGGGCCGGAGGGGATCGTGACCGGTGCGCCGGTCCTGCGCGATGGCGAGCTGGTGGGGGCGGTGCGGGTCGACTTCTCCCATGAGGAGGTGGTGGGGTCGGCGCGGCGCCTCGCCTGGAGCGCGGCGGCGGTGGCCGGGTTCTGGATCCTGCTCGGGCAAGCCTTCGCGGCGCTCCTCTTCGCCGGCATCGCCCGCCCGGTCCGGCGGGTCATCGACGCGGCCCACGCGCTGGGGCGCGAGGAAGACGGACGGCAGCTCCCGTTGCCGGTCGACCTGGAGGTGAGGGACCTCATCGGCGCCTTCAATGCCATGAGCGCCCGCCTCAAGGAGCGGCGCGACGAGAACCAGCGCCTCATCGCCACGCTGGAAAAGCGGGTCGCGGAGAAGACGCGAGAGGTGCTCCGCGCCGACCGGCTCGCGACGCTGGGCGGCATCGCCGCCGGTTTCGCGCACGAGCTCGGAAATTCGCTCAACGTCATCCGAGGTTACACGGCGGTCGTGCTCCGCGAGCTCCCCGCCGACCA
>Ga0306924_10000613_pt1 | contig 30241 bp, 23 predicted proteins | sample sta12Can44000111_FD_203756 | JGI IMG/M metagenome (GOLD analysis project Ga0306924, IMG submission 203756) | Lab enrichment of tropical soil microbial communities from Luquillo Experimental Forest, Puerto Rico - statanox.12C.anox.44.000.111 (v2)... | ecosystem: Environmental > Terrestrial >... | reverse complement strand
TGCAGACCATGGCCACGATGAGGGCCAGCGGTAGAAGCCGGGCGACGTCGCGCGCTTCGGGCAACGACGGAAGCGCGAGACGCGGCAGCTCGACGTGGAGTGGGTCGAGCAGACTCACGCCGCGGGTGTTGAGGTGGAACAGCGCCACGGCGACGCCCGCGGCGACCACGCCGATCAGCGCGCCCGGAACCTTCGCGCTGATCCTGGCCGTGCCCAAGGTCACGATCAGCACGCCGGCGCCGAGCGCCAGCGTATAGGGATTGGCCTCGCCCAGGCGGCCGAGGATGTGAAAGAGGCGCAGCAGAAGGTGCCCCCGCTCCTCGGATATGCCGAGCAGCGTCGGAAGCTCGCCGACCATGATGTGGATGGCGATGCCCGCGAGAAAGCCCGTCGTCACGGGGGTCGAAAGCAAGGTCGCGAGCCAGCCGGCCCGCAGCAAGCCGACGACGAGGAGAATGGCGCCGACCATCAGCGCGAGCAGCGTGACCAACGCGGCATAATGCGGGGTGCCTGCGGCGGCCCAGGATGCAAGCGCGCCGGCGAAGATCGGCGCGATGGTGGAATCCGCCGCCACCGACATGAAGCGGTTGGCCCCGAAGGCGGCGAAGGCGAGCGAGCCGGCGGCAAAGGCGTAAAGGCCGGTCTCGGGCGGCATCCCCGCCAGCCGGGCAGTCGCCAGCTGCCCCGGAATCGCGATCGCAGCCAGCATCATGCCGGCGATGAAATCGCGCGGCAGCCATCCGATCCGATAGCCGCGCAGCGACGCGAACAGCCAGGGCAGCATCCGGTTTCGCCGCTATGCGACCTTGTCGGCTTTCTTCGTCCGACGCTGGTCGCCGATCTTCCGCTCGCGCGCCGCCGCGTGGTACTTGCGGCGAATATCCGCGATGTCGACGTGCGTCGGCGGCAACTTCAATCCCATGTCGTCCATCGTGTCGGCGATGATCTGCGATACCGCAAGGTTGCGGAACCACTTGTGGTTTGCCGGAATGATGTACCAGGGCGCGCGCTTTGTGCTCGTCAAAGCCATGGCGTCCTCGTACGCCTCCACGTATTGCGGCCACAGCTCGCGTTCGGAGTAGTCGCTCTCGCTGATCTTCCAATGCCGCGACGGATCGTCGAGCCGCTGCTTGAAGCGCGCCAGCTGCTCTTCCGGGCTGATGTGGAGAAAGAACTTCAGAATGGTGGTGCCGTTTTGCGACAGCATCGTTTCGAAGTCGTTAATCAGGTCGTAGCGTTTCGACCACACCGAACGTGGCACGAGCTTGTGCACGCGCACCACGAGTACATCCTCGTAATGCGATCGATTGAAGATCACCACTTCGCCCTTGGCCGGCGTGCGCAGGTGCGCGCGCCAGAGGAAGTCGTGGGCAAGTTCCTCTTTGCTCGGCTGCTTGAATCCGAAGACGAAGGTCCCTTGCGGATTCATCCCGCTGAACACGTGCCGGATGGTACCGTCCTTGCCGGCCGCGTCGAGCGCCTGCAGCACGACGAGCAGGGATTGGTTGCCGTCCGCGTAAAGCAGGTACTGCAGCTTGTCCATGCGCTCGGCATGCTTTTGGATCTTGGGCAGAGCCTTCTCGTGGGTCTCGTCCTTGCCGGTGTAGGACGCGTCGATTTTCGACAGCCGAACCTTCGCTCCGGGCTCGACCACAAACTTCTTTCGATAATCCATCCTGGGTGCTCCCGTTACGACGTCGCGTGCAGCCGAAGCGTTTGGTTCACGATGTGCATGCTCCTTGCCTGCCGCGCGGTCCGGTAGGCGGCGAAGCGCTCGCTCAGCAGTCGGACGCCGCCGAGCACGAACATCCAGGCGATGTTGTAGAGCCACACCCATCCGATCAGCGTCCACGGGATCGGCGGGACGAGCCAGCCGAAGCCGCACATCAGCACCGCCAGGATCTGGGTCAGCACGATCGCGCTGAACAGCGGGAGCGCCGGGAAGGGCGGCAGGAAGAACCAGCGTTCGCTCCTGGTGATGAACAGCAACAAGTGGCCGCCCGCCACCAGTTGCAGGAACATCACCGTCCGCAGCTGATCCTCGCTCGCCAGCCCGAAATACTCCTGCAAGTGCGAATGCGAAAGCACCCGGATGCCGATCAACAGCAGCCCGAATGTTTCGACGATCGAGAATACCCCGAGCACGGCCGCGACGCTAAGGAGCTGCGGCATGTGCCAGCGGATCGGTTTGGCGCTCACCGGGGTATTGTCGTAGGCAATGGTCATGATCGGGACGTCGTCGAGCAGCGACATGGCGACGATCATCATCGCGGTCAGCGGCGCAAAGTCGAGAAAGACGGTGGACAGCACGACCACGAACATGATGTCCATGGTCAGCGCGATGCGGTAGATCGTGTAGGTGGTGATCCGCCCGAAGATGCGCCGCGCTTCGTCGATCGCTTCGTTGATCACGGAGAGGCCGGGCGCGGTCAGAATGAGCGCCGCGGCGCCGCGCGCCGCGTCGGTGGCGCCCGACACGGCGGTGCCGCAATCCGCCTGTTTCAACGCCGGCGCATCGTTGACGCCGTCGCCGGTCATCGCAACCAGATGGCCGCGCGCCTGCAGCGCTTTGACGATGGCGTATTTGTGCTCCGGGAACACGCGCGCAAAACCGTCCGCCCGCTCGATGGCGTCGGCGATCCCGGGCGGGACGTTGTTGGGATCCATGTCCTTGGGAAAGGCTTCGGCGGCCGGAATGATGTGCGTGCCCATGCCGAGCTGACGCGCAGTCTCGATCGCGATCGCGGTGTCGTCGCCAGTCACCATCTTGACCCGCACGCCCTTTTCATTCGCCATCTCGATGGTGGCCTTGGAATCGTCGCGCGGCGGGTCGAACATCGGCAATACGCCGAGCAGCGACCAGCTTTGCCCCGCGTCCTCGGAACGAGCGACGCCGAGCGCGCGCGAGCCTTTGGCCGCGAGCTCGTCGACCGTGGTCTTGACGCGTTGGGCGACGTCGGCTGGCGGCTTGGCGAGATCGACGATGACCTGCGGCGCCCCCTTGCTGACCACCACGCTCTTGCCCTGGGCGTCGGTGACGGTCGCCGCGGTGCGCTTGCTCACGGGATCGAAGGGCACGAATTTCACCTGCTTGTAGGTCTTCAGCGTCGCCTGATCCTTCAGCGCCGCGATCACCGCGGTGTCGATGGCGTCGCGATCCTCGATCTTCGAGGCCAAGGCGGCGGCCAAGATGCAATCCTGCGCGTTCTTCGCCGAAAAGAGGATCGGATCGCCGAGCGTGAGCTGGTTCTTGGTCAAGGTCCCGGTCTTGTCCGAGCACAGGATGTCGACCCCCGCCATTTCCTCGATGGCGGACAGCTTTGAGACGATCGCCCGTTGTTTCGACAGCGCCAGCGCGCCCAATGCCATGGTGATGGAGAACACCGCCGGCATCGCGACCGGGATCGATGCGACGAGCAGAACGAGGACGAATTGCAGGATGCCGAGCGCGTCCTCGAGTCCCCAGTCGTCGGTGATGACGATGTCCTGATAGACCTGGACGGCGACCATGATCAGCGCCAGCGCGACGGCGAGGATGATCAGGAAGTTTCCGATCTCGAACATCGCCTTCTGGGCGTGGCTGATGGCGCCGGCGCCGGCCACGAGCTTGGCGGTGCGGCCGAAGAACGTGTTGGCGCCGGTCGCGATGACGACGCCTTGCATCTCGCCCTGCTTGACGACGCTGCCCGAATAGGCCTCGTCGCCGACCTTCTTCGCAACGGGTAGCGATTCCCCGGTGAGCGCCGCCTGATCGATGGAGGCGTAATCGCCGCCGACAAGCCGCAGATCGGCGGGCACGATCACGCCGAGCCTGATCTTGACGATATCGCCGGGAACGAGCGTCGCGGCCGCAACCTCCTGCCACTTGCCGTCGCGCATGGCGGTGGCTTCGGGGGCGAGCCCCTTCCTCAGCGCGGCCAGCGCGTTGGACGCCTTACGGTCCTGCCAGAATTCGAGCCCGGCATTGAAGAACAGCAGCGCCGCGATGATGACGAAATCGTCCCAATGCCCGATGATCGCCGAAACGATCGCGGCGGCCTCGATCATGTAGGCGTTCGGGCCGGTGAAGTGCCCCACGATCTGGCGGAGCAGGCTGACCTCTTTTTCGACGAGGGCGTTAGGTCCGTATTTGGCGAGCCGTTCGCGTGCCTCGGCGCTGCTCAGTCCCTGCTCGGGCTTGACGGCGAGCTGGGCAAGGACCTTCTCGACCGGCACCCTCTCGAGGTCGATCGCGGCCTGCGATCCAACCTCGGGCGCTCGCGCAGCGGATTGCAGGGCAACGGCGGACATGGACTGCTCCTTGGAACGCGTTCACGGGAATCTGGAAAAGGAGTTTCCGAAGATAACGCGACGCGGCCTATGGATCGAGATCAAAGACCGGCCTACGGCGCCGGATATTGGGCGCGGCGCGGAAACGACGATTACGAATTTGGCTTGTCGTTCGGCTCCTTGATGGCGCGCTTGAGAGCGTCCGACATCGGCAGCTGGATGTTGATGGCGCGCGGCGGGATCGGCTTCTCGAACCACTGCGTATAGAGCGTCTCGAACTCGCCCGAGCGCATCAGCTTGGCAAGCGTTTCATCCACCAACGCCTTGAATTGCCGATCGTCCTTTCGAATCATCAGCGCATAAGGGTCGGACGGATAGGACTTGTCGAGCAGCTTGAAGTCGGCGGGGTTTTTTGCGTTCGCCCGGAAGCCCGCGATCAAGATGTCGTCTTCCATCCACGCGCTGGCGCGGCCGGTCTCGACCAGCAGGAAGGATTCGGCGTGATCCTTGCCCTGCATGATGGTCATGCCGAGCTTGCCTTCATTGTTCATCTTGTTGACGAACAGCGCGGTGTTGGTACCGGCCGTCACGGCGACGGTTTTGCCGCGCAAATCATCCGCGGTCTTGATGTCGTTGTTGGTGCGCGTGATCCATTTGAATTGCGGCACGAAGAATGTGTAGGAAAAACCGACCTGCGCCTGTCGGCTGGTCATATTGGCGGTGGAGCCGCATTCGACGTCGACCGTGCCGTTGGCGACGAGCGGGAGGCGGGTGGACGACGTCACCGGGTTGTACTTGACGCTGAGATTCGGCATGGCGAGTTTCGCCTTCACCGCCTCCACGACGTGCTTGCACAGCTCGATCGAGAAGCCGATCGGCTGCAACTTGTCGTCAAGGTATGACAACGGGATCGAGCTGTCGCGGTGGCCGATGGTGAAGGTGCCGGTCTCCTTCACCTTTTTCAGCGTGCCTTCCAGGCTTTGCGTCCTCCCCGGTGCGGATACGCCGGCGAGCAAAGTAGCCGTTACGATGACCCCGATTGCAGCCTTCATGACGCTCCTCCTCTACCGTTGGACGCGCATGTCCCGCGACCAACGGCTCATTGGGTTTAAGCCGTTGCCGCGTCGATTGCCTCGCCGAGACGTTCCACGATCACGTCGATGGCGTCGGCATCGATGATGAACGGCGGCGCAAGCAAGATGTGGTCGCCGCGCACGCCGTCCGCCGTGCCGCCCATGGGATAGACCATCAGCCCGCGTGCCATCGCTTCGCGCTTCACGCGGGCGTGCATCTTCAGATTCGAATCGAATGGCTCCTTGGTGCCGCGGTCGGCGACGAGCTCGACGCCATGGAACAGGCCGCGTCCGCGCACGTCCCCGACGAAGGGATGATTGCCGAACCGTTCCTTGAGCCGGCGCGCGAGGTGTGCCCCCTGCGCGCGCACGTTGGCGAGCAGATTGTCGCGGCGTATCACCCGCTGGACCGCCAAGGCCGCGGCGCAAGCGAGCGGGTGCCCCATATAGGTGTGGCTGTGCTGGAACGCGCCCGAGCCCTCGGCAATGGTGTCGAAAATTTCGTCCTGCATCATGAGCGCCCCGATCGGCGCGTAGCCGCCACCGAGACCCTTCGCGAGCGCCATCAGATCGGGGCTCACCCCCTCCTGCTCGCAGGCATGCAGCGTGCCCGTGCGGCCCATGCCACACATCACCTCGTCGAGAATGAGCAGCACGCCGTGGCGGTGGCAGATATCGCGCACGCGCCGAAAATAACCTGGCACCGCGGGGACCGCGCCCAGGGTGGCGCCGACGACCGTCTCGGCGACAAAGGCGATGATGTTCTTGCCGCCGAGCTCCTCGATCTTGACTTCGAGCTCTCGCGCCAGCCGCTCGCCGTAGGCTTGCGCGGTCTCGTCCGCGCGGCGCTCGCGATATTCGTAAACCGGCGATACATGGTGCGTTTCGATCAGAAGCGGAGCGAATTGCTTGCGCTGCCACTCTCGGCCCCCGATCGCGAGCGCACCGAGCGTGATGCCATGATAGCTTTGGCGTCGCGCGATGATGTATCGCCGCTGCGGCTCACCGCGTTCGACGAAATATTGGCGCGCAAGTTTGAGCGCGGCCTCGATCGCCTCCGAGCCGCCGCTGACGAAAAAGACGTGGCCGATGCCCTGCGGGGCGTGAGCGGCGAGATCGTCGGCCAATGCCTCCGCAACCTCCGTCGTGAAGAAGCTCGTATGCGCATATGCAAGCCTGTCGAGCTGCTTGCGCATCGCTGCCAAGACGTCCGGATGCGATTGGCCGAGAGAGGACACCGCCGCGCCGCTCGAGGCGTCGATGTATTCCTTCCCCGCGGCGTCGCGGATGGTGACGCCCTCACCGCCCGCGGCGACGGGATAGGAATGCCCGGTCTGGCGGTGGAGGATATGAGTCATGGTCGCAGCTGGCTGTTCCTGACCTGCCTGAAGACGCCGTCCAAGCCGCTGAAAGTCCCTCAGCAATATCGAACAGCCAGTCTACAGTAATCACTAGATACGTTATCAAACGTTAGCCCGGCCAAGAATGCGCGGCTACGAAACAATTACGGCAGCGACGACATGGCCGCCAGAACAATGCCCAAAATAGCGACGGCGACGGCGGAGGCAATCAGCACAACGGCCTTCCCAAGCTCTTCGACGATCTCCAACGCGACAGTTTTCCATGGCGTGCTGCTCGTCGCGAGGGTGTTGGCTGGTTGGCTGTGGGATGCTTTCGGGCCAACCGCCACCTTTCTCTCTGGCGCCGTCTTTAGTTTTGCGAATAATTCTTAACTGGACAATGCGGTCAAAGATCGGAAACGGCGCGGTTACAAAACAGCGGCCGGTAAATAAGGCTCGCGCCGCCGAGCGCAGTCCGCGGCACGAGCGAAGGACGTTGGTCCGCGACGGATGCGCACGGTCATCCGCGACGAATGCGGAAAAGAGGTCCGCCCGCTATGCGCGCCGCTTCGCTCGCCCGCGCATGACAACGCGGATATGAGCGCTAGCGAAATCGCGAGTAGGGGAGGCGGAGCAACGGCCATTTGCTCCGCCAAGTGTGAACTACTTCACATGGTTCGACCGATTCCTGAGCGATCCTGCTCGAGGGGGCCGATCGGGGCGCTCATCTGGCGAATGCCAGTCGGCTGCGTGAGGTGGTTGCATGGATGGTTTACCGCTGCGCCGCAATGCAGGATTTCTGTTCTGGCGCGTGATGTGGTCTCTGCTGATCCTTGGCTTGGCCGCCGGGGTTCTCTATTGGCTTCTTTTGGAGCCGGATGCGGCAAGCTGGACCGGACGGATCCTCGGGATCGGCATCTGGGCGGGGGCCTTCGCTCTATGTGCGCTTCTGCTCAAGCTCGTATCATATGCGCCCGACCTTCTATGGACGCTCGCCGCCATGTGGCGGCCCCTCGTCCTCGTCCTTGCAGCCGCTTATCTTCTGTTCTCAAACGACCAGGGACGCGAGCTCGGCCTCAGTCTCATGGCCGAGAATAGTGGGTGGCGACTCTTCTTTCTCTTCCTGGCGCTAATTTATTGGGCAACCAATAATTGGCATACGGCGCGGCTCGGCTTGCGCGCCGCTGTGCAGCGTGGCGACATCCCGGTTCCTCAGGGCAATGAAAAATGGCTTTTCTGGGCGCCGCGCCTTCTTGGCGTCTGCGCGCATCTTTTCGCCGCGATCAATCTTTCTCTAGCGGCGGCAAACCAACCCAAGTTCGCCGCCAGCGGGTTATGGCTGCTAGCCTGGACCGCGCCGCTCGCTATTGTGCTCGCGACCGCTCTGGCCTGGACCCTCGATCGTCTTCTGCTGTCGGAGCGAACGTCCCTCGAAAGGACGACGCTGACCAAAATCGGCGCTGTGATCGTCGCGATCGCCCTACTCGGCGGCATCGCGATCATCGCCTTCGCCATTCCAGGCGCCCCGGCCGGGTTTTTGCTGGGGACAATCTGGATCAGCGCATCGGCAATCGTTTTCCTGTTCGTTATCAGCTCCCTACGGTACAGGAGGCCACTTGGCCCCAACGCAAGCGCTGCCGCGAAGGAGAAGGATGACCGACGCGAGAACCGGGAGATTTTTGTCTTCACAGCCGGACTATTTGTCATAGCGTTCGCCTTCGCCTTTGCGGCATGGATGAACCCCATCGCAGTCGGCCGCTCTTTGGGCTCTATGGTGGTAGCCTATTTCGCGTTGGGAGCGATTCTCGCTCTGGTCAACGCTTTCGAGTTCGCGGTGTCTTGGACGACCCAGCAGGGGTGGTTCGGCAACGGGGCAAGGCCCCGCGTCGTCGGCGCCTATGCGGTCATCTTCTTGATTGGCCTCGCCGTGATCAACGCATGGCTTCATCCATCCCATCGGGTACGCCTCTGTGACGGCGGCGATTGCATCGTGCCGCCATCGGCCGCGGCCTTCGCTGTGGCGACATCGCCGGATCAAAGGCTGACCGTCGCCGCCGCGGCGCGCGTCTGGTACGAGCAGGCGAAGGCCGCCTACGGCAAGGCGCATCCCGAGAAGCCCGTGCCGATGCTTATTGTCGCAACGGCTGGGGGCGGCATCCGCGCGGCCTACTGGACGGCGACGGTTCTCGAGAAGCTCGCGCGCGATTTCGAGAAGGAAGGCGGCGTGCGCCCTTATCTGTTCGCCATCAGCGGCGTCTCCGGCGGCAGCGTCGGCGCCACCGCTTTCGATGCGGCTTTGGCGCAACGCGATGAGAACCAATGCGCGGCGGGCGACGCGACGTGTCCGCTCGCAACGACATTTCTGACCGCGGATTTCCTCGCGCCCGCTCTTGCGAGCTTGGTTTTTGTGGATGCGCCGTCGAGCTTTCTGCCGGACTTGGGTCAGGGGGATCGCGGCACGACGCTCGAAAGAAGCTTCGAGAATGCAAGCGGAGGCCTGCTGACACGACCTTTCCTGAGCTTATTTCCCTACAAGACCGGCCCAGCCGCAAAAGGACGAGCGCCCTGGCGTCCGATTCTTCTGCTCAACGCAACGCACGAGGAAACCGGCAAGCGAATCATCACGGGCCATGTCCTGATCGAACGCAACGTGTTCATTGACAGCCTGGACGCACTGCATTTGCTGGGCAAGGACGTGCGGGCGAGCACGGCCGCTCATAATAGCGCGCGCTTTACCTACATCTCTCCGGCTGGCGACCTCGGAGACAAACGCGGCTCGGTGATCGATGGAGGATATTTCGAGAACTATGGAGCACTCTCGGCGCTCGAGCTCGCTCGCGCCGCGAGGTGGGAGCTGAGAAACGAAAAGCCGGGAGTCAAGCTTGCTATTCTTATGATCAGCAGCGATCCAGGCCTCGAGCAAGCCCACGAGCTGGTGCGGATCAAAGAGGCCAAGGACGGCGGACGGTGCCTGGTGAGCGTCGCCGAGCGCGAAGGCGAGCCGTCAGACGCCGCCGGCAATTCGCAGACGCCGAACGAGTCGCCAAATTATCTTTCGCTCGATAAGAACGAGGTCGAAAACGCCTGGATCAACGAATTTCTCGCGCCATTTCAGGGTATAAAGAATGTGCGCGAGGCGCATGGAAACCGGGCCGCAGCCGAACTCGCTGTCCAAATCTGCGCTGAATATCCCGAACCACCAAGGAGTGCGAGCGGGTCTGCGCCCGCATCGCAGCCGCCACGCGCTGCGTCACAGTCCCCACAGACGCAAACCGCCGCCACGCTCGACAGGGCGAAGAATGAGAACGTCGACCAATCACCTCCCGCCGCGGCGAGCCACGAAAATCCGTATTTGGCTCACCTTGCGATGTGCATGGACGGAAAGCCTGCGCCGGTCCAACCTCCGCTTGGCTGGGTCCTTTCGAAGGCGACTCAGGATGCTTTCGTAGATCTTCTCAATCAGTGCGGAAATGATCATGAATTGACGCAACTCGAAATCGCGCTTGGAATGCAGGCGCAGCAGCAGGTGGCGCGCTGACTTCGTGGACACGCAGTCATGAAGCTGTTGTTAGTTGCCGCATTGATGTTGCGGGTTGGCTGCGCCCAATGCTGACACGTTTTATGTCTGGGATGTTGCTGTCGATTTATACGTGCCACAAGGCTGTACATGTACAGACATCATAAACTTTAACGATGGCACTATCGTCGCCGACGTAACAACCAGGCAGATAATAAGCGTGACCTCGAATTCGAGACCGTCGGCAAAGTCTAGCGGCTCGCCGCGCGGGAATATACAAGGCGGAAAAGGTCGTCACCACTCGACGCCCCTATCTTTTCGGCTATATGCCGCTGCTACCGGAGTGGACGCCGCCACACCGTCATCGCATCGCTGGTGTTCATGATAGCCGCGCTCGTCGCGGTTAGGGCAACGACTTCGCGGCCCTGCAGGAGCCAGCACAGCCCGGCGAGGTCATAGCGAGCCAGCCGGGTGAAGCTCGGGTGCGGCCGCTCCGGCACCGGCGGCAAGCCGAACAAGTCGGCATCGCTCCGAAGCAACAGCGTGATGAAGTACGTCTCGTACCAGGCAAAACTTGCTAACTTCGTCGAAACCTGTCCGTAATTCTTCGGCGTGTAGAAAAACGGAACGATTAACTTGGTCACCTCTTCCATCGGGCAATCTCAATTTCGCTTCATGGGGACGACAAGCGCCCCGATCGCGCTGATGTAAATCGCAGGGTGATTAACCGATCACTATTCGGGAACTCCGACTCAGTTGTGCCGAACCGTCCACTTTACCAAGCGCGCGCGAGTCGCAAGACCGCCTCGTCGCACGATCGTTTGATGCCCTACGCTGATTTGCGCATACCCGTAGCATACCCGAGGGCACAATCTACGCCTCAACTCATTGAATTTGTTTGGTAATCCACTGTACAATAAATCCTCCACCCAAAGGGGCAAACGCGGCATGGCTTGGCGGATCGGGATCGATATCGGCGGGACCTTCACGGACGTGGCGCTCGTCGACGATGCGAGCGGGCATATTGGCGTGGCCAAGGTGCCGACTACCCCAAAGGACCTGACCGCAGGCGTGCTCTGCGCCCTCGACATGGCGATGCGTCGCTACCACGTGGCCCCGGCCGAGGTCGCACTGCTGTCGCACGCGACCACCGTCGTGACCAACGCCATCCTGGAAGAAACCGGCGCGCGCGCGGCGCTGATCACGACGCGCGGGTTCCGCGACGTGCTGGAGCTCCGCCGCTCGGCGCGCGCCGACCTCTATGACCTGTTCCAGGACGCGCCGGCCACGCTCATCCCGCGCCGCCGGCGCTTCGAGATCACGGAGCGCATCGGCGCCGACGGCGCCGTCGTGACGCCGCTCGCCGAAAACGAGATCGATGGCTTGGTCGCGGCGCTCGAGGCCGCGCGGGTCGATGCCGTCGCGATCTCGCTCCTGTTCAGCTTCCTCAACCCGGAGCATGAGCAGCGGCTCGGCGCGCGGTTGCGGGCAGCGCTGCCGCATCTCCCGGTCTATTTGTCGTCGGAGGTGTTGCCCGAGATCAAGGAGTTCGAGCGCACCAGCACGACCGCAGTCTGCGCCTATGCCGGGCCAATTCTTTCGTCCTATCTCCAGCGGCTGGACCACGTCACACGCAGCCGCGCGCTGCCGCCGCTCTACTTGATGGGATCGAACGGCGGCATCCTCGAGGCGGCCGAGGCCATGGCCATGCCGGCGATGGCGGTGGAGTCGGGGCCCGCCGCCGGCGTGGTGGCGGCCGCGCTGGTGGCGCGCCAAACCGGTCGCCTCGACCTCCTCTCGTTCGACATGGGCGGCACCACCGCGAAGGCGAGCCTGATCCGCGGCGGCCACTATGAAACGACGCCGGACTACGAGGTCGGCGGCGGATCAAGCATGAGCCGCTGGATGAACGGAACGGGTCATCCGATTCGCGTGCCGGTCATCGATCTGGCCGAAGTATCCGCCGGAGGCGGATCGATCGCATGGGTGGACCGCGCCGGAGGCCTGCGCGTCGGCCCCAAGAGCGCCGGCGCCGATCCCGGACCCGTGTGCTATGCGCGCGGCGGCATCGAGCCGACGGTCACGGACTGCAACCTCCTGCTCGGCTACCTGGACAAGGCGTCCCTGCTCGATGGCGACCTCCCGATCGATCATGACGCGGCCGTGGCTGCCGTGCGCCAACGGCTCGCCGAGCCGCTCGCGGTCGATACGCGCATGGCGGCGGCTGCCGTCATCGACGTCGTCAATCATGCGATGGCGGAAGTCTTGAAGATCGTGTCGATTCAACGCGGCCACGATCCGCGCGATTTCGCGCTTGCCGCCTTCGGCGGGGCGGGGCCGCTGCATGCCGCTGCGCTTGCAAGCGAGCTCGGCATTGCCGAGGTCATCTGCCCGCCGATCCCGGGCGCCTTTTCCGCGCTCGGGCTCGTTGGGACCGACTTGAAACGCGATTACGTGCGAACGTTGTATACGACGGCCGCTGCGGCCGATCCCAAAGCCTTGGAGGCTGCCTTCGTCGCCCTCGAGAAGACAGGAATGGCCATGCTCGATCGGGCCGGCGTTGCGGCCGCGCGGCGGCGGTTCGAGCGCGCCGTCGATGCGCGCTATCCGCGGCAATCCCATGAACTCGTGATACCGGTTCCACCTCGCTCGGTTGACGCGGCCGCGCTGGCGGAGATCGCAGCCGCCTTTCACGATCGTCACCTGCGCACCTATGGCCACGATAATCGCAGCGAGCCGGTACAGATCGTGAGCATTCGCGTCACCGCGATCGGCGCGACCGCGCCGCTGGTGATCCGCGATACCGTGGCGCCGTCCGGAACGGACGCCGTCAAGGCCAAGCGCCAGCTATGGTTTCGTGAAACCGGCGTGATCGACGCCACGATCTATGACCGCAAGCGCATGCCCGCGGGACTGGAGGTCGCAGGCCCGGTTGTGATTGAGTCGCTCGAGTCCACCATTCTCGTCCCACCCGGATGGCAGGCCAAGATGAATGCGGATGGCTTCGTGCTGCTCACGCATCTGCAACGAGGAGCCGGACGAAAATGAAGGACGCGGCGCAAAGGGGCGATCCCGCCACCTTCGAGATCGTCAAAAACGGTCTTTACAAGATCGCCGAGGAGATGCGGGTCGTCCTGGCGAAGACCGCCTATTCGCCGTTGTTGAAGTCGGCCGGCGACTATTCCTGCGGCCTGTTCGACGCGCGCGGCGAGATGGTGGCGCAAGGACCCGACCTGCCGATCCATCTCGGCTCGATGCCCGATGCGGTTCGCGCCATCGTCGCCGCGTTCGCGGCGGACGTGCACGATGGCGACGTTTTTCTCCACAACGATCCTTATTTCGGCGGCAGCCACCTGCCCGACGTGAATGTGGTGCGGCCCGCCTTCTACGAGGGCCGATTGCTCGGCTACGCCTGTCTGCGCGCGCACTGGCCGGACGTCGGCTCCGCCACGCCCGGCAGCTACGGCGCGGTCACGGAAATCTTCGGCGAGGGGCTGCGCTTGCCGCCGCTGCGGCTCATCAGCCGCGGGGCGGTCAATGCCGACCTTGAAAACGTGATCCTGGCGAACGTCCGCACGCCCGACGAGCGCAAGGGCGATCTTGGCGCCCAGCTCGCGGCGACGCTGCGCGCAACCGAACGCCTCAAAGCGCTCGCGCGGCGCTATGGTGCTGAACAGCTCATCGGCTACATGGCGCAGGTCATGGATTATTCCGAGCGGCTGATGCGCGCGACGCTCAAGGACCTGCCGGATGGGGAAGGCGTGTTCGAGGATTTCTGCGACGGCGACGGCATCGCCGACGACGAGCTTGGCAAGGATGCGCCGTTTCGGATTCGCCTGTCCGTCAAGAAGACGGCAGACCGGCTGATCGTCGACTTTGCCGGCACCGCGGCGCAGGTGAAGGGACCGATGAATGCGCCGCTCTCGGTCACCGCATCGGGCATCTATTGCGGCCTCAAGACCGCCGCCGACCCGAACAACCTCATTCCACCCAACTCCGGCTGCTGGCGCACCATCGAGATCAGGGCGCCCAAGGGCTGTGTCGTGAACGCCACGTTTCCCGCTCCGGTCGTCTATGCCAACCACGAGATATCGCATCGCGTGGCCGACATGGTGATGGGCGCACTCGCAAGCTTCATGCCGGAGCAGGTGATGGCCTGCAGCCAAGGGACCTCGGCCATCCTTACGCTCGGCGGCGTCGATCCCGTGACCGGCCGGCCCTATGTGTCCTATGAAACCGTCAAGGGCGGGTATGGGGCGCGACCGAACAAGGATGGTATCAACTGCATCGCCAGCGGCATCTCCAATACGATGAACACGCCGGTGGAAATCATGGAGATGGCATTTCCCGTGCGCGTCGAGCGCTATGAGATCAATGCGGACTCCGGCGGCGCCGGGCGCTATCGCGGCGGCTGCGGCGTCATACGCGTTTGGCGCCTGCTGGACGGAGCGGACGCGACCGGGGCTTTGTGCATGGAGCGCATGACGTCGCCGCCGTTCGGGCTGCTCGGGGGCAAAGCCGGAGCGGCCGCCGCGGTCAAGCTCACGACGCCGGACGGTGCGACGCGTCATTTGCCGGGCAAGGGCGCATTCAGCGCACCGGCGGGCTCCGTCATCGAAATGATCACGCCCGGCTCGGGCGGCTTTGGTCCGGTGGCTGCGCGCGATCGGGCCGCCATCGGCCGCGACCTTCTCGATGGCTACGTGAGCGCCGCGGGGGCGCAACGCGATTACGGCATTGTAGATCCACGGGCGCTGCGCAAAGCCGCCGAATCGGAGGATTGAGCGTGACCTATATTCCGAACTCGATCGAGGCGCGCGACGTCGCAAGCCTGGTGCACATGCAGACCAATCTGCGCAAGCACCAGCAAGAAGGCCCGCACGTCATCGTCCGCGGCGAGGGCTGTCGCGTCTTCGACGATACCGGCCGCGACTACATCGATACGGCGGCGGGACTGTGGTGCGCTTCGCTCGGCTTCGGCTCCGAGCGGCTCGCCAAAGTCGCTTACGAGCAGATGCGAAACCTCGGCTACTACCATCTTTATCGGCACCGCTCGAACGAGCCCGCCATTGCGCTGGCCGAGACGCTGCTCAAGCTTGCGCCCGTGCCCATGGCCCGCGTGGTGTTCCAGTGCTCGGGCTCGGAGGCGAACGACACCGCCGTCAAGCTCGCCTGGTACTATTGGAATGCCGTCGGGGAGCCGCAGCGCAGCAAGATCATCGCGCGCCGGATGGCCTACCACGGCAGCACCTGCGCCGCCGTCAGCCTGTCGGGAAAGCCCGACATGCACGCGGGATTCGGCCTGCCGTTCGCGCCCTTCAAGCACACCGAGTTTCCCCATTACTACCGCTGCCACGAGCCCGGCGAGACCGAGGTGGAATTTTCCAACCGCATGGCCGCGGCACTCGAGACGCTCATCCAAGCGGAAGGGCCGGACACGATCGCCGCGTTTTTTGCCGAGCCCGTCATGGGCGCCGGCGGGGCGGTCCTTCCGCCGCGCGGCTATTTCGAGAAGGTGCAGGCGGTCCTGCGCAAATACGACATCCTGTTCGTCGCCGACGAGGTGATTTGCGGCTTTGCCCGCACCGGCGAAATGTGGGGCTGCCAAACCTTCGGCATCCAGCCCGACATGGTGACCTCGGCCAAGGCGCTTTCCGCCGCCATGCAACCGATCTCGGCCGTCCTCGTCAGCGAGCGCATCCACGCGGCGATGCTCGCGCAGTCGGACAAGCTCGGCAACTTCGCGCACGGCTACACCTATGCCGGCCACCCGGTGGCGGCCGCGGTCGCGCTCGAGGTGCAGAAGATCTACGCCGAGATCGACATCGTCGGTCGCGCCAAGCGCCTCGGCGCGGTGCTGCAGGCGGCGCTCGGGCGGCTCAAGGCGCATCCGCTGGTCGGCGACGTGCAAGGGGTGGGCCTCATCCTCGGCATGGAATTGATGCGCGACGGCGAAAGGCGCATTCCCTTCGACGCCGCGCTCGGCGTCGGTGCGCGCATCGATGCCGCGGCCAAGCGGCACGGGCTGCTCATACGCGTGGTGGGCGACCGGCTGGTGTTTGCTCCGCCGCTGGTGATCGAAGCGGCCGAAATCGAAGACGTCGGCGAGCGACTTAAGCGCGCGCTGGATGACGTGGCTCAAGATCTCGGGCGCGAAGGCGCGGTGCGATGAGCGCTGACATGGCGTGAAGCCTCGCCGGGATGGAAGGCGCCGGACGTTGACGGTAGCGGCTCATGTCGGCAAGGAGAGTCGGCGATGTGTCGCACTGGTTCACTCGTCACCAACTGGGGAACGCAATGAAGCTCTACGAATTTGCTCCGACCCGCTCGATCCGCGTCCGCTGGACGCTGCAGGAATTGGGCGTCGACTTCGAGGCCATTACCGTCAACCTGCTCGCCGGCGAGCACCGCAGTCCCGCATTCCTTAAAATCAATCCGGCCGGAAAGCTTCCTGTACTCGTCGACGGCGACGTGGTTCTTACGGAATCCGTCGCGATCGTTCTCTATCTGGCCGAGAAGTACCGCGACAAGGGGCTGATCCCGATCGACCTGCAGCAACGCGCTCAAATGATCCGCTGGCTGCTATTCACGACGACCGAGCTCGAGCAGCCGCTGTGGCGCATCGCCCGCCATACGTCGCTTTATCCGGAGAACAAGCGGCTGCCCGGCGAATTGGCGCTTGCGCGCGACGATTTCGCGGCCATGGCGAAGGTACTGGAAGTGTACATGAGCGGTCGAAAATTCGTCGTGGGAAACAGCGCGACCGTTGGGGACTTCGTGCTCGCCTACACGCTCGACTGGGCCAAGCTCGCGAACGTGCTCGACGGACTGCCGCGGCTCGAGGCTTATATGGAAGAAATGTACGCGCGGCCGCATGCGCCGATGCGCATCAAGGCGGCCTTCGCCAGCATCAGGCGCTGAGCAACTTTTGCGGCACGCCGATCCATTCAAACGTAGCGCCACCCCTTGATGCCGCGCGCGATCGCTACCATCCGCGTCAGGAATGCTCCCAAGATCGTGACGATCACACCCAGTTTAATCTCATCCGGCTGTAGCCGTTCACCCTCCCATTCCAGGAATATCGCAAGCGCAAGCCCCCAAACGGCGGCGATCTCGGGATAAAGCTCCCCGCGTAAGTTTGCGATCACGCGGTCATGGCGGAACAGATCCCGCATCAGGCCGCCAAACGAGGCGGTGAGGACGGCCGCGATCGGGCCCCACAGCCAGAGCGGCTGGGCGGATGTGTCCAACACGACCACAACGCCGACGACGGTAAAAGCGGCGAGCGCGATTGCGTCGAACACCTCGATCAATCGGGTGCCGAGATGCGCGCGCGATTGCAAGTATTTGGTCAAGAGGCTGGCTCGAAGGCGCGGTATGGTTTTGATGACGACCATGCCGACTAGGACGGTGGCGAATACAGTCAGCAGGGCTTCGGGATTCTGCACGATTCCCAAGGGATCTCGCTGCAACAGCAGATCACGAACGATCCCGCCACCGACCGCCGGAAGGGCGGCAAGGACCAAGGCGCCGAACAACGTGTATTGGCCCTCATACGCGAGCACCACACCGGAGAGGGCGAAAGCCACGATGCCGATGAAGGCGAGAACGCGGAACCATTCGCTGTCGAGTGTCTGGTTGATCAACACCGGCAAGGCGTACACATCGGCGATGCGGCGAAGTTCACCGCTGCGCCGAAGCTCATCGATTGCGTCATTGAGGCGAGCGAGCATCTGCGGTGTCTGCGTCGCGCGGCTCAGCATGAAATGAATGTTGGTGGAGAAGCGCAGCGGATGCTCTTCGATGCGCGCTCCTTCGTGGCGGCGCCAAGCTGTGGTGGCGGCGGCAATGCGATCCGCGAGGAAGCCGTCGATGACGCCGGCCAGGAGATTTCGCAGGTTTTGGACATCGCTGGGGACGGCAACGATCTGGTCCCTGTGCGCCTTATCTGCAATGAAAGCATTGACGCGGTCGTCGGCATACACGAACCCGGCAACGACCCCGAGGCGAAACTTCTGTCGCGCGAACGTCTCGAGCATCTGCTCGATTGTACGGAAAGGGTATCGGCCGCTGGTGCCCCTGGGTAGGATCAGCACATCCGTCTCTGTTCGATACGGTTTTGAGAAATACGCGTAGAGGCTGCGTGCCTCGCTCGGCGTCGCGCCTGCCGCAATATCCGCCGTCCCGGCGGCGAGTGCTGCCAGATGGTTTTCCCAGGCGATTTCCGGCAGGACAAGTTCCGCGCTCATGATCCGCGCGAGCGCGCGCTCGACTTCCACGTCAAAGCCGGTCAGGATTGGAACCCCACGTCTATAATCGCGGTACTGATAGGGATCCCATGGGTACCAGCCGCCGCGAAGGTGTGCGGTATCGGATCCTTGCGCCGGCAAATCGGGATTCGGCGGCGCAGGGTTCTGTGCGGCCGCGATGCCGGCCAGCAAGAGCCACGCGAGCGTGATAGCTATTAACCGCCGCCCCACTTGGTGAAGTCTCCTCTCGCTGCGCTCCGCCTTAGTTCGTAAGCGCCGCCGAATCATAACGGCGCTTTTCTGCCGACTGAGACGCGCTCATCGTCCCCGGGCGCGGCGTGATAATATTAGCCCCGGCGAGCCACGTAAGCCTCTGCCGCAGGACGGGAGGCAAGCCACTAGTCGGAAAATGGGTTCGACAAAGCTTTGAGAATGTCAACAATCACAACTATGATGAGTTGTTCGAGGCGGTTGCACCTCATGTTCATCACCGCTTTGCCGGCGCCTACTCCATTGGTGGCGCACGCAATGGTTATGCCGGGGCTGCATCGGCGTCGGGCCGCTTGAATTTTCGGAGGCGCACATGAGGTGGCGCGGGCTGGCAGTTCTTCTTCTCTTGGCGTTGGGTCTGTCGCTGGCGTCGTGCGCCACGCAGACCGTTCCGAACGTGCATAAACCGCCGGGTTTCCTCATGGGCCTCCTCCACGGCTTCATTTCATTGTTCTCGCTGATTGGAAGCCTCTTCTTCGACATCCGCATCTATGGCTTCCCGAACAGCGGGAGCGGGTATGACGTCGGATTCGTGCTTGGAGCCGCCGTCTTCTACGGCGGCATCGCCGGACTGGTCGCGGCACGATCGCGGACGAAAACGCCAGCCTGAGATGTCAATCAACGCACGCAAGTCGTGGAGCTCAAAACGATCAATGAGCCATCGACACGCCGTTGCGGATCGTGGAGGTAAGGAACGAGATGAAAGCAGCTTTCATTGAACGACACGGCGGGCCCGAGGTCTTGAAGTACGGTGACCTTCTCGACCCGACCGCCGCGCCAGGCGAGGTGGTGATCGATATCGTCGCTGCCAGCGTCAACGGCGCCGATTGGAAGGTCCGCGTCGGCGACTACAAGCAGTCGAAATTTCCCTATGTCCTGGGGCGCGATTTTTCCGGCGTGATCAGCGCCGTCGGCGAAGGTGTCCAGGACCTGCGGGTCGGCGACGCCGTGTTCGGCGTTTGCGAGGCCGGGCAAGAGGGCGCCTATGCCGAGAAGATCGCGGTCAAGGCGGCGATCGTCGCCAAGAAGCCCGGCAGCCTGTCACACGTCGACGCTGCCGCCTTGGCGCTCACCGGGCTCACGGCCTTGAGCGCGATCGAGGATACGTTGAAGCTCAAGCGCGGGGAGACGATCCTCATCCAAGGCGGGGCGGGCGGCGTCGCCGGCTTTGCCATTCAACTCGCCAAGCATATCGGCGCCCATGTGGTCACCACCGCGAGCGCGGCGAACCGCGACTATGTGCGTAGCCTCGGAGCCGACGAAGTCATCGACTACAACACGCAAGATTTCACTCAAGTGGCGAGGAATTGCGACGCCGTCTTCGACACCGTCGGCGCCGACGTGGCGCAGCGGTCGTTCGCGGTGCTCAAGCCGGGCGGCCGCGCGGCCTTCATCGCATCCGGCGCGCAGGCGCCCAAGCCCAACCGCGACGACGTCACCTCGCTGCGGCCCCCAGTCGGCCGCGCCCGCCGCCATATCGAGCGCATCGCCGAGCTCTATGCGGCCGGCGCCATCCGCCCGCCCGAGATCAAGCTCTATCGGTTGTCGGAAGCCGCCGACGCCCATCGACTGAGCGAGTCGCGCCACTTCAGGGGCAAGCTCGTCTTCCAGGTGCGTTGAGATCAGGCGCGTTGAGATCAGGTGCGTTGAGATCGTTGTGCGAGGGGAAGGGCGGAACGTCGCCTAATCGGCTGGCGCGGCGGCGTCACCGCTTGCCGTCTCAGCGTTTAGAGGACCCACTCAATGTATGTTCAAACCTCAATTGATCGCACGATTGTTTCGAGAATTTGCAGCGCGTCACGGGTTCCGTCCGCCTCGCCCTTTTCGAAGTCTTCTCCCATGCGGCCCATGGTATTGGTGACGTGCGCGAGGCAGAGAACCCGAGCGCCCGTGCTTTTGGCGAAGGCGTAGAGGGCGGCGGCCTCCATTTCCACCGCAAGTACGCCCTTGGATTGCGCCGCCTCGATCGCCTCGGCGGTTTCGCGAAATGGAGCATCCGTCGTCCAACTGGAGCCGACGATTGCGTCGAGGCCTTTTGCCTTGAGCGCCGCGAGCGCCGTTGCCACCAGGCGCGCGTCGGCTTCGCTATAGTCCGAAGGCGCGGCATAGTGATAGCTCGTTCCTTCGTCGCGCAGCGCGCGATCGATAATGACGAAGTATGGGGGATTGCCGGCCGCGGTGATCTGCCCGGCGGAGGTGATGCTCAACAGCAATTGGCAGCCACATGCGAACAGCTGTTCGGCGACCAGAACGGCAAACGGCGCGCCGACCGCGCAGCCGACGATGCCGACGGTTTGCTCCGCGAGCACGAACGCATCGAGCGTGGTGTGGTAGCAGGGCCAGCCCTCGAAACGCCGCGCCGCGCCGGTTCGCCGGAGGTGGCGAACGATGTCTCCATCCGGGTCCAGAATACAGATGAGCGGCACATCGACGGCGGGCAGACCCTTTTGCCGCCGTGCTTCGCGCAACAGCGCGGAAGGCCGGAACACCGACGCCGCCGAAGGGTTCTTGTTATCGAGAATCGCAGTCATGGCCGTGCCGAGGTGTAGGCTCGAACACCGCAGCATAGCGATACGGCGGCACGTCTATCAAATGTGCCGGGCTCAGACCGCCTGCTTCGACGGACTGGGCGGGCGCCGGCTGGGACGCGCCGACCGCGCGTGAGCCGCCTGGTCAGGCCTCGATGCGAGTAGAATTTCTAATCCGCGGGTCGCTGGTTCGAATCCTGCATGAGCGGCGTGAGCTTGTCGAAGTACTTTAGCACCAGCGCGATGTTTTCCTTGAACTGAATGGGCTTTGCGGTCTTGAGCGACGCCTCGAGCTGCGCCAGGTCCTCTTTCTTTTCCGCCTCCGGGACGGATTTGTCGGCCTTGAGCGCCGCGATCTCCTTCTTGATCTGTTCGGGCGGCTCGGTGAACTTCTTGGTCTGCGGATCAATGCCGGACATGATCATCGAAATATTCATCGAGGCGTCGTCATATTCGTCGAGGCTCGCAAAGCCGTTCTTCTTGGCGACAGCCGCGGCCTGCGCCTCCACCTTCGGGTCCGGTTTGTCCGGATTGGCGTTCTCGTAGAGCTTCGCCATGTCCTTGGAGGCGGCCATGAAGCCCTGAATATGTTTTTCGGTGAGCTTGATCTGTTTTGCCTCCTGCGCTGTGGCCGCGCCGGGATCAAGCAGAGCGAGAGCCAGCGGCGCCGAAAACAACACACCCAGAAGCCCCCGACGCGTTAACGACACCGCGAATCCGTTCCCAATGAGCGACATGGCATGACCTCCATCTCCATACATCGCTTGCACCCTACAATTTTGGCCGCGGCATGACGGCGCACGGATCCCAATCTTGACCGCCGACGTTTACGCAAATGTTATGCGATTATGACCGCGGCGGCCCACGATCAGCGCCCAATCGCACGCCGAGCCCCGGCGCGACGAACGGTCCGACGCGGCATGGCAAAGTGAGCCGCAGGATCGAGCGGGCGGCGCGAGCGCTTCGTTGACGACAGCGTCACGGAATGGGGGGAGAGCGGAAATCTGATGAGCACCGAATTCGTGCTGCTGCTCGCGATCGGCTTTGTTGCACAATTGGTGGACGGCACGCTCGGCATGGCATATGGCGTGATATCGAACGCCGCGCTGTTGACCATGGGCCTGCCGCCGGCGCACGCGAGCGCGTTGGTGCACACCGCCGAGGTTTTCACCACGGGGGCCTCGGCGGCTTCGCACATCTATCATCGCAACGTGGATTGGCGGATGGTGGCGCGCCTCGGCGTGACCGGCGTGCTGGGCGCGATCCTGGGCGCCTGGATTCTGTCCAATATCGAGATCGGCGCCGCGCGCCGCCTCGTCTACGGCTATCTGCTGCTGATGGGACTCTACATTCTGTGGCAATCGACGCGGATCGCGCTCACGCCGCGAACCCCGGCCGGCTGGCTTGCGTCCCTCGGGCTGCTCGCCGGATTTCTCGACGCCACCGGCGGTGGCGGGTGGGGACCGGTGGCCACCTCGACGCTCATCGGCTCGGGGCATGCGCCACGCCAGACCGTGGGCTCGGTCAACACCACCGAGTTCTTCGTGACCGTGGCGGCGGCCGCCACGTTCTTTGCGGAGCTCGGCGCCTCACCGTTGCAGCACCTCATTCCACTCGTGCTCGGCGGCGTGCTGGCGGCGCCGATCGGCGGATGGGCGGTCAAGCACGTGCCGGCGCGGGCATTGATGATCGCGGTGGGCCTTCTGATCGTGACGCTTTCCATATTCCAGCTCTTGCGCGCCTTCCGCTTGATCTAATTCGCCGGGCAGGTGGCTCGTGGAGAATGAGCAGGCGTGCGACGCGCGGGCTTGGTGCTTGCACGGGCTTTACTCTGGTCTTGCATGCTGGGACCCGATCGGCTCTGATGCGGCCATGCGCGCCATACTGACCATCGCTTGCGCCAGCGTTCTCTTTGCCGCCGGCGCCGAGGCCCAAGACGCCCTCAAGTCTTGCCGTCAGATCAAGGACGATGGCGAGCGACTGAAATGCTACGACGGCCTCGATACCTCCTCCGCGAACGCGACGGGCAGGCCGGCGGAGAGCAAGCCCGGCGCGGGTGCGGCGTGGGTGATCAACGACGAAAAATCCCCCCTCGATGACAGCCCTCTGGTCTCGGCGGCGCTGCCATCGAGCGATGGCAAGGCCCATCTGCTGATGCGTTGCAAGGATCGCAAGACCGAGCTCGCGGTCAGCATCAGGGGATTCATCAAATGCGGAACCGACATACGCGTCATCTACCGCGTCGATCAAAGCCAAGCCGTAGACACTCCGTGGAAGCCGCATTCGAGCTGCTACCTGGCCGTCGCCCCATCGCCGATCCCCTTGATTCAGGCGCTCGCGGATGAGGGCAAAGTTTATTTCCGCATGTTCGATCATCACGGCGCCCCGAACGACGCATTATTCAGTCTCGGCAAGATTTCCGAGATCCGTTCCCGCCTAGCCGAGGCCTGCAATTGGGATGGCGCGGCCAAAGCGACGGAGAATCCCGCGCCGAAGCCGCCCACGCCGGCCGTCTCGGGGAGCCCGTCAAAGGCGGCGCCGAAATAACGCCAAGCGCAATCCGGTAATGCCACGTTGGCTTGGCGCCAATAGACAGAACTCCATGAGCGGTGACCTGAAATTCCAGTTGCGGTTGACGTTGCGCGACGAATTCGCGCCAGTGGCGCGGAACGATCCGGGCGATCCGTCGATGTCTGCGCTGACGGATATCCTGCACCGGCATCATGCCGTCATGAAATGCCAGTTCGACGCCTTCGCGGATTATGTCAGCGAGGCCGAGGCTAACGGCGTCGAAAACTACCATCTTTATGAATGGACCAAAAAAACCATCGACGACCCTGCCAAGAAGGCAAAATACCTAACATCGTTCACGCTCTATGTCGCCGGCCAGGAGGTTTACGAGAAGGACCAAGCGGATGCGCTGGAGGCCGAGCTCAAGCCGCTGGTCGGAGGTCCGATCGTCGCGAAGATGTTCAAATACGATACCGATCCCGCCCACAACCCACAGCCTCCGCGCAAGGGCTAGCGCAAAACTATTGTGCCCGCTGTCTGATGGCGAATTGCGCGCGCCCGGTCTGGAATCACTGCGGCTTGATGCCCGCGAACTTGATCACCTTGGTCCACTTGTCGATGTTTTCGGCGATGAACTTGGCGAACTCGTCCGGCGAGTTCGGCGCCACCGCCACGGCGCCGAGATCGGCGAATCGTTGCTTGATGTTCGGGTCGAGCACCGCCGCGTTGGTCTGCTGGTTGAGCGTCGCGATGATCTCGCCCGGCGTGCCCCTTGGAACGCCGAAACCGATCCAGCCCGCCGCCTCGTAGCCCTTGAGGAAGCTGTCGATCGTCGGGACGTCCGGCAGGAATGGAAGCGGTTCCGTCGTCGTCACGCCCAGCGGGCGGACTTTTCCGGCCTTGATCTGCGGCAGTGAGGTCGGCGTAACGTCGAACATCACTTGCACCTGGCCGGCGACGAGATCGGTCACCGCCGGCGTCGAGCCCTTGTAGGGGATGTGCGTGAGGTCCACGCCGGCCATGAACTTGAACAGCTCTCCCGCGACATGCTGCGGGCCGCCGATGCCGGCCGAGGCCATGTTGAGCTTGCCGGGATTGGCCTTGGCGTAGGCGATGAACTCGGGGATGGTCTTGACCGGCACCGAGGGGTGGACCTCCATGACCAGCGGAACGCTCTCGACCTGCCCGACCGGCGCGATGTCGCGGACAAAGTCGAAGCTGAGCTTCTCGTAGAGCGCGACGTTGATTGCGTTCTGCGAGTTGACCAGCAGCAGCGTGTAGCCGTCGGGCGGCATGTGGGTCACGGCTTCGGTTGCGATGTTGCCGGCGGCACCCGGCCGGACCTCGACGAGGAATTGCTGGCCGAGCTTCTCCGACAGGAACTGCGCGATCAGACGCGCGACGATGTCGGACGCGCTGCCCGCCGCCTGGCCGACGATGATTTTCACCGGACGCGAGGGATAGGCCTGCGCGAGGACGGAAGCCGGAAGCGCGGCAGCACCCGCGGCCAGTCGCAGGAATTGTCTACGGGCTAGCTTCATGGGCGTATCCCCGCTCTTACCGCGATCGAGCGCGAGCAACGATGCGAGCAGACCACGAATCGACGGTCCGAGGGAGCGCATTCTAGTATTTCACGATCGGTTGCGGCCAATCGGCGGCGAAGCGTTTGCTGGGGCAAATCCGCGCATGCCGGCCTCAATTCGAGGCGCGCTTCGCCCGCCGCTCGGGGATCGAACGCGCACGACCATCCGCTAGCTTTGCGAGCGCGTCGTCAATGTCGATGCGGGGGAAGATTCGATGCGTACTGTGTGGACACACATTGAATATGGGTGGGACTTGAATGCCGAAGTTGGCTTCGAGGCTCCGGAAAGCGAAATCGATAACTCTATCGCCATTGATGGCATTGATATGTTGTCGGCGGTTGTACTCGTCGAGCTTGCGCGGTAGCCCCTGGAACGAGATCATGCCAGGTCGGTTGAGGAAGTCCTGCGGTGCGACGTCGGCGTCGTAGTCGTCGTAGTAGAAATAGGGACGTTTGCTGAACCTCGGGTTCGAACCGCCATCGGCCCCGAACAGGAAAATCCGCCGGGGTCGGGCAAACAGCAAAAGCGGGATGAGCCACGAGACGCTGGGTCCGTTCTCGAAGTGGAGCGGCCGGGACGGGAGCGGCGGGCCATCGGAATGTATCCGAAGCAATCGTTTGTCGTGCCGCGCGACGAATTCCCTTTCGCTCACCCCGAACTCGGACAGCCCGGAGAGCGCGTAATGGTTCGTCACGACTAGGTTTGGAGACGAGCGGGCGAGAAATTCCACAAGTTCGGGATGCCAAGAGCGAATGGACCCAGGCTGAGTGAAAAGCAATATGTCCGCACAACGATTGATGCGTTGCAGCTCCCGTTCGATCGGCGGGAAAGAATTGAGCGTGGCAACGGCGAATTCGAAGCCGGCAAATTCATGCAGACGTGCCGCGAACGTTGCGAACGACGGCCCCTGCAACAACACGAAAACGTCCCGCGCGTCTACGATTTGCGCCAAACGCTGCAGCCGCTCCCGCGTTCGGGGCAGATATTCGGCCCGATCGTAGCGTGGAGCCTGCGCGGCGATGCCGTGGATCGATTGCAATGTCGCAAAGGATGCATCCGCGCGGCCGGCCTGGAGAAGCAGGAGCGCTTCCTCGCGCTTGATAAGCTCCAGGCCCTCTCCTTTAGCGCGTTCCGCCGCGCGCCGGCAGCTCTCGAGGGCAGTTGCGACTATTTGGGCGGCCTCCTGCGCGCGGGCGATTTTCTGCAAGCAGGTTGCGTAATGTCGGCAGATCACAAAATTGTCCCACATGCCGGGATGAAGATTGAGAAGCCGTTCGTAATACTTGGCAGCTTTCACGTAGTCGAGATCGTATAGAAAATGTTGAGCGACTCCTGCCAGCAGGGCGCTATCGCTTCCCGACAGATCTGCGGCCCGCTCGAAGGCGCCATCGGCGCGGCGGTGGGAATTCCGCAAGGTTGTGCCGTACTCGAACCATGCCCACGCATTCTCAGGAGCGATGGCCAGCAGCGCTTCGATTGTCTTTTCGGCATCCTCGAGCCGCAGGAGCTGGAGCTGGATTCGCGCAAGAACCAAGCGCAGTTCCGCGCTAGCTGGGCAACACTGCACCGCCGCCGCGGCAACGGTCTCAGCGTCCGCATATCGAAGGTTCTCCAGCAGGAACTCGGCAAGCGCGAGGCGGGGAGCGGCGTGGCACGGTTCTGCCGCGACTGCCTCACGCAGCAGATTCTCGGCCTCCACGCGCCGTCCCGGTGCGGCGACCCTCGCTGGCTTCCAGATATCGAGCCTCCTGTCGCAGACAAGCGGCGAGCGCAAGCCGGGGAGCGGCGAGGTGTGGCGATTCGATCACCGATGCTCGCAACAGGTCCTCCAGTTCCGCCCACTGCTCCAACGATATGTTGCCGCCCGCGGCTCGAAGGTCCTCTTCCAACAACAAGATAAATGCAGATTTGGGAGTGGCGGCGTGCGGCGCCAAAGCAATGGCTCTGCGCAGCACATCCTTCGCCTCCGCGCGCAGGCCGCGGGTGTAGAGTGCGGCCGCTAGTTTCGTCATCCGCTCGGCCGTGCGAACATCAACGACGTTCACCCCTGCGACGGCGTCATAGGCTCGCCGAGGACGCCTCAGCTGCAGGCAGATGCGGGCCGTCGTCAGCAACAGGTCGGGGTGAGGTGGTGTGATGGCCAGCAACGCGGCGCAGGCCACGTTGATCGCCGCACCAGCCGCTGCGCGACAACTTTTCCAAGCGACACGAGCTGCCCCAAACCGCATGATACGGGCCCCACCCCAAAATGCTCGTCGCCCGATTCGCCACGCTCTTCCTTTGAGGCTTTCCAGAACATGACCGCAGGATTAACTTTCCAAACCGGCGGCGGATAAAAACCTCGTGTAAATCGCTCGGCCGCAGCGTCGCGAAACAATGCAAGCTTCTCTTCCGTCGGCGTGAGGCGCACGTTTGATGCAACGCGCGTGGAGTTGCGACGTGACGTTAGGCAGGCGAATACCGGCGGCCATGAAGAGCGCCTGCTTAATAGGCAGGGAACCGCGATTAATTCTCCATAAATAGAGATCGGAACAGGCGCGGCGAGGCTCGTTGGAATTCGCGTAACTGTGCTTCGCCAGCGACGGCCTGATGGTCGACGCACGCGCGCCGGATTGCTCGCGCGCTCACTGATTCGAGGCGCCCCAAGGTGCGGCTGCCGACGCTACGTCCAAGGCCTCCCTTGCGTTCAATGCCGTTGTGGCCGGGGGCCGGAACGTCGCACAATCGGTTGACAAGGCGGCGCCGCTGAACGCCGCCGCAGCGAACGAGGGAGGATCGATCCATGCCGGCCGACCGACGCCTGATCGTCGATGCGCAGGTCCATCTGTGGAAGGCGGAGTCGCCGGACTGGCAATGGGTTCCCGGGCTCAAGCCCCAGTTGCCGGAGCCCTTCACCATCGAGCGGCTGGTGCCGATGATGGACGAGGCCGGCGTCGATCGCGCGGTGATCGTGCCGCCGTCGTGGCCCGGCGACCGCAACGACTATGCGCTCGAGGCGGTCAAGCGCCATCCGACGCGCTTTCGCGTCATGGGCCGCATCCCGCTGCAGGATCCCAAGTCGGCCGATCGGCTTCCGACGTGGAAGCAGCAGCAGGGCATGCTGGGCGTGCGCGTGATCTTCAACAACCCACGCACGATTCCTTGGCTCACGGACGGCACCGCGGATTGGTTTTGGCCGGCGGCCGAGAAGGCCGGACTTCCCGTCATGTGTTTCGCGCCCGGCCGCACCGCGGTGTTCGGCCAGATTGCGCAGAAGCATCCGCAGCTCACGTTGATCATCGACCACATGGGCGTGAACATGGCCATGGCGAACGACGGCAAGCTCGAGGACGCGATCGCGGAGACCGTGACGCTGGCGAAATACCCCAACGTCAGCGTCAAGCTGTCGGCCTCGCCCGGCATTTCGCGCGAGCCTTACCCGTTCCGCGACGTCACGGTGTACTTGAAGCGCGTGTTCGACGCCTACGGCCCGCAACGCAGCTACTGGGGTACCGATCTCACCAATTCCTACGCCAAGGCGAGCTATCGCCAGCGCATCACGCAGTTCACGGATGAGCTGAGCTTCCTCAGCGACAGCGACAAGGACTGGGTGATGGGCCGCGCGATATTGCAGCGCCTGAAGTGGACGTGAGGGAATGTCGGTTCAAGCTGTCCAAGAAGCGCAAGTACAATCTGCAAAGGGAGGAAATGACATGCGTGATCGTCTGAGATTAATGCTTGGCGTCGCCGTCGCCGCGACGATGGCTTTATCGGCAGGGCGAGCGCATGCCGAGGATCCCAATGCCGCGCCCAATCCCTATCGCGCGGTAGAGAGCTGGGCGAAGCTTCCCGAAGGCCGCGTGTGGGGGCAGGCGATCGGAGTCGACATCGATCGAGATGGAACCAGCGTCTGGGTGTTTGATCGGTGCGGCGCAAAGACCTGCGAGGGCTCGAATATCGCGCCGATCCAGAAGTTCGACGCCTCGGGCAAGTTGGTGACAAGCTTCGGCGCCGGCATGATCAATTGGCCGCACGGCCTGTTCGCGGATCGGGATGGCAACGTTTGGGTGACCGACGGCAGAGGCGGCAACGGCAAGGGCCACACGGTCATCAAGTTCAGCTCCGATGGAAAGGTGCTGATGACGCTGGGCAAGCCCGGAGTCGCGGGCGAGGGGCCCGAGACCTTCAATGGGCCGTCCGATGTCCTGGTCGCGCCCAATGGCGACATCTTCGTCGCCGACGGACACGGAGAGAAGACGAACGCGCGCATCGTGAAGTTCTCAAAGGACGGAAAATTCATCAAGACCTGGGGCAAAGCGGGCAAGGGACAAGGCGAATTCGACGTGCCCCATGCTCTCGCCATGGATTCGAACGGACGACTGTTCGTCGCCGACCGCTCGAACGACCGCATCCAGATCTTCGACCAGGATGGAAAATTTCTCGCCGAATGGCGGCAGTTCGGCCGGCCGAGCGGCCTCTACATCGACCGCAACGACATTCTCTACGCGGCGGATTCCCAGTCGGGCGAGAAATTCAATATGTCGTTCCGGCAGGGCATCCGGATCGGCAGCGTCAAAGACGGCAATGTGACGGCCTTCATCACGGAAGAAGGGCCGAACCTCCACATGCCGGAAGGCGTCGCGGCTGACAAAGACGGCAATGTGTTCGGCGGATTTACCTAGAACAAAACCGTGAAGAAGTTCGCAAAGAAATAGTTGCGGTGCCGCGACACTGTGTCGGTCGTGCTCACGCTAGCTAAATGCCATGATAGATCGGCGTGAACAGCCCGACATACTGCTTGAGCGTGAGACGGAAGGGCCATCCCGCTTCCGGGTTTGAGCTCAGCAGTATGGCGTTGAGGCCGTCCAGCAGATCGCTGAGCTCGGCAGGCGTGAACAGCCAGCGCCCCGGTTCCGGCTGAA
>Ga0306924_10000608_pt1 | contig 30429 bp, 30 predicted proteins | sample sta12Can44000111_FD_203756 | JGI IMG/M metagenome (GOLD analysis project Ga0306924, IMG submission 203756) | Lab enrichment of tropical soil microbial communities from Luquillo Experimental Forest, Puerto Rico - statanox.12C.anox.44.000.111 (v2)... | ecosystem: Environmental > Terrestrial >... | reverse complement strand
AAGAAGCGGCCTCACCTTCGTGCACACCGCTGGCAGTTCCCCAGAGAAGTATCTACCTGAGTCCACCGGTGCCGGCTGCGCTTTTTTCGATTACGACAACGACGGCTGGATGGATATCTACCTGGTGAATAGCGGGAAGTGCGATTTCTTCACGCCGAAAACTCCGCTGCGCAATGCGCTCTACCACAACAATCGCGACGGCACTTTCACCGACATCACCGAAAAGGCTGGAGTCACTGGTGGCGGCTACGGCATGGGTGTCGCCGTCGGCGACTACAACGCTGACGGATTCCCCGACCTTTATCTAACGCAATACGGCCGCAGCATTCTTTACCGCAACAACGGCGACGGCACGTTTACCGACGTCACCGAGAAAGCCGGAGTCTCCGCTCCCGGGTGGGCCTCCAGCGCCGTTTGGTTCGACTACGACAACGACGGCAAGCTCGACCTGTTCGTGTGCCGCTTCGTCGATTTCGACAAGACCAAGCACCATCGTTGTGGTGCCCCGAATCTCCCTGCGCTCGCCGGGCTGAATGAGTACTGCTACCCCAAGGTTTACTCGCCCATGGCCAGCTGGTTGTTCCACAACAACGGCGACGGAACGTTTACTGACGTCAGCCAGAAGACTGGTATCGCCGACAATCCGGGCAAAAGCTGGGGAGTTGTGGCCACTGACGTCAACAACGACGGCTGGATGGACCTGTTCGTCGCCAACGACACGGTAGCGAACTTCCTCTTTATGAATCGCGCCGGAAAGCGCTTTGAGGAAATCGGTTTCACCGCCGGTGTCGCTTACGGAGAGCAGGGCCGGGCTCGTTCCGGCATGGGAGTGGACTCCGCCGACTTCAACGAAGACGGGTGGATGGATCTATTCGTGACCAACATGGACCACGAACTGTACGGTATTTACCAGAACAAGAAAGACGAAACCTTCGACGACGTCGCCGCTCCCACAGGCATTGCGCGGGCCACACAACTGATGAGCGGTTGGGGCCTGAAGTTTTTCGACTATGACAACGACGGCAATCTTGACCTTTTCGTTGCCAACGGCCACCCCGACGACCTCATTGAGAAAATCTACCCCACCGTCTTCTATCGCGAGCCTCCTCTGCTCTTTCACAACTCCGGGTCCGGTCTGGTGAACGTCAGTGCCGAAAGCGGGCCGATCTTTGCCCGCCCCATGGCGAGCCGCGGCCTCGCTCTCGGCGATTTTGATAACGACGGCGCGGTCGATGTGCTGATTTCCAACAACGACGAACCGCCCTTGCTACTCCGCAACCTCGTTGGCTCGCAGAATCACTGGCTGGGCATCAACCTGATCGGTAAGAATGCCAACCCGGACGCCATCGGCGCCCGGGTGACCTACCAAGCCAGCGATCTCAAACGCAGCCGAATGAAAGTCGGCGGCGGAAGCTATCTCTCGTCCCACGATCCACGCATCGTGCTAGGCATCGGGCAGCGCAAGAAGTTCGACTGGGTCGAGGTGAAATGGCCGCAGCCCAGCGGCCGGGTGCAAAGGTTCACGGATCTTCCAATCGATCGCTACGTCACGATCGTAGAGGGGGAAGGAAAGTGGAAGTAGTTCCTATGGCGTCAGCCTGCCCGTCACCAGATACTCCTGCGAAGGCACCCCGAACGCGTCGGCCACGCGATTGAAGAAGGCGAACATCGCCGTCACGTAGACCGCTTCCGCAATCTGGTCTTCACTCCAGCCAACGTCGCGGAGCTTCTGCACATCCCCTGCAGTCGTTCGGCTCGCGCACTCGGTCACGAGCGCCACGTAATCGAGCAACGCCCGCTCGGCGGCTGTCAAGCCGGCCTCGCCCAGCTTGCCTTCCAGAATCGCCGCTACGCAACCCTCACTGGCTCCCTGAACCCGCAGGAAGTACGCATGACTGTCCAGTCAATAGGGACACCGGTTCAAGAACGAAACGTAACTGGCAATCATCTCTTTATGACGGCGGGTCAGGTGTCCCGCGGAGAAATGCACGGTATTGGAGAACTCCACTACCTGCCGCAGAAAATCCGGCCGTGCCCCAAAGCACTTGATGATGCCCGGAACCTGTTTTCGACCCGATCGCGCGCGCCAGAAGTCATAGGCAGCTGCCGTATCGCCCGTCGCATCGGCATCTTCAACAATGCGAATCTTGGTGCGAGGATGCTTGCCAGGATTGTCTGGCGACAGCGCGGGCTCCTTCGTCTCGTCCTTCATGCGTTGATCGTACCTCGCTCCGTTCAGAACAGGAACTTCAATGCCACCTGGATCACTCGCGGCCCCAGGTCGGAAGGGATTTGCGGAAACGCCCCCGAACTGACATCGCTGTTCGTGCGAGTTTTTTCAGTGTGTTTCGGGAACTACGTATTGCTGACTTGCGGGTCCAAATCAGGGCCCTCCGCCCCTCGAGCAAGTGCCACCTTCAATGATTCCCCACTCCCCAAGAATGAATGCGCGTCTTGCCACCATTTCACTTAAAAGCCCCAGCCGACCGTTGCAGCCGGCTGGGGAATATCATTGCCCGGCAGGGGTCCTGCCGGCGTCTCTAGGGGTGCCTCAGAAGCGCGTGCGTGGGGCTGCGCCATTGAGGACTGATCAGTTGCCTGGCACTGTAAAGGGGATCGAGAGCGAGAACAATACTGCAAAAAGATTAGGCGTGGTCTTGGTCGAAAACTGTAGCGCCGGCATCCCGATTCGTATCAGGTCTCCTTTAGGCGCTGCCAGTCTTGCCACCTTAGGGGATATTCACCAGGCCATTGCGAATCGCGTACACCACCAGCTCTGCCGTCTTATGGATGCCGAGCGCATCCATGATGTTCGCCCGGTGCACGGCCACCGTATTCACGCTGAGACTGAGCTGGTCGGCGATTTCCTTGTTCGATTTGCCGTCCACGATGAGTTGCAGAATCTGCAGTTCGCGTGTGGTCAATCCGCCGTTCCGCTCGCCCTTCAAAGCCGTGCGCTTCGCCACCTGAGGATCGAGAACAACCTGTCCGGAAGCAACCTTGCGAATCGCTGCGGGCAGCTCCAGGTCCACGGCATTCTTCAGCACGTAACCGCGTGCGCCCGCATCCAGCGCCAGGCGAACCAGCGTCTCCTCGGAGTGCATGCTCAACATCAGGATCGCCTGCCCGGGTGACGATTCCAGAATTTTCCGGGTCGCGACCAGCCCACTAGTCCCCGGCAACGCACAATCCATCACGATGACTTTGGGCTTCAACTCCTGCGCCATGCGGATCGCCTCGGCTCCATCGCCGGCTTCGCCCACCACCGCCATATCCGGCTCGTCCTCCAGCATGCGCCGGAAGCCGCGTCGCACCAGGCTGTGATCATCCACCAGCAGAACCGAGATCTTATTCCGCATGGCTCTCCACATTCTCTCGCGGCACTCGCAACCGCACTCGAGTGCCACCTTCCGGGGGCCGGCTGAACTCGACCGCGCCTCCCAGCAATTCGGCGCGCTCGCGCATCGCAACCAGTCCGATCCCTGGCTTGTCACCGTTCGGGCCAAAGCCAGCGCCGTGATCTTCTACTTCGAGCTCCAGTTCCCGCTCAGCAAAGCGCAGACGAACCCATGCCTGCCTGGCTCCCGAGTGCCGCGTAACGTTGTTCAGAGCTTCCTGCAAAACGCGGTAGATGTGGATGCCGGCACTGCCGCTCACGGGGAACGGGTTCCCCGACTTTTCGTAGGATATGTCAGTCCCAGTCTGCTTTTCCACCGTCGCCAGGTACCAGTCCACCGTGCTCTCCAGGCCTTCTTCGTCGAGCATCACCGGATGCAGGGCCTGCGACAGGCTGCGCACGTTGTCGAGCGTGGTCTGCGTGACGTCCCGCACTTCCTTCAATTCTTCGCGCAGAGGCGAGCCCTCCGGAGTGTGCTTCTCCGCGCGCCCCAGCATCGAGCCCACCGCCGTCAGGATCTGCCCGAATTCATCGTGCAGTTCGCGGGAAATGTGGCGCAGTGTGGACTCCTGCGTCGAGATCAGCTTCTGTGCCAGATCGCTGCGCTGCTCCGACAACGCGGCCAGTTGCGCAAATAACTGACGGTTGGAATAGATGAGGTACAAGCTGGTCAGCAGTATCGCGGCCAGAGTGCCGCCCAGAAAGTAATACACCTGGCGCTCCACCCGCTCATAAATCTCGCGGATCTGCTGGCTGGCCTGTTCCTCGCTTTCGTTGTTCTGCACCAGCAATCGCGCAACTGCATTGCTCAGGGCGGCTTGTCGGGTCTGCAAGGTCAGCCGGATCTGGCTGCGGGCTTCCTCGGCCCGTCCTGCGTGCGCCAACGAAAAAGTCTGATCCACCGCTTCCCACAGCTGCGCCAGAGATTCCTTCAGGAATTCTGTTTGCTGCGGACTTCGTTGCGTAGGCGCGAGCTGCTCCTCGAGTTGCAGTGCGTTATCAAGGTCAGCCCGCATCCGCTGAAACTGTGCTGACCACGCTGCGAGTGGATATCCCTCCTGGTTGTCCAGCATGTCGCGCAGGCTGAGCCCCAGCGAGTTGAGGTCGTCCTGAATGCGCAGAAGCTGCAGGGAGTCGCGCCGGTTCCGGTCCACCAGGTTGTTCTGCAGCGCGCGCAATCCCGCGAGCTGTCGCGCGGTGTACCAGGAGTAAGCCACCACGGCGGCCAGCGTAATGATCAGCCCCAGAAACAAACCGGCCGTCGGCGAGCGCACCGTCGAGGGTTTCACGCAGCGAGGATATAACGCAGGGAAGCCAAGCTCAAACTACGAGGAGGAGGATTCTAGTTCCGTACCAAAGCGCGGCGAGCCGGACGGGGAGCAGCAGTCCGGCGCTCCTGGATCTCGCGGATCGGCGAGGTCACGATCGGGGTGGAGTATTCCGGGTGATTGAACTCGAGCCGCATGCCACGTCCTACGAAGCGTGACTTGACCATCGTTCCACCCCAGGTCGAGCCCACGATCGAAACGGAGATCGGCCGCGGGCAGAACTGCGGATGTCCCCACAACAGCGCCTGGTTATCGCCCATGAACACGGCCGTGTAGCAGTGGTGTTGCGTCTGGATAAAAAGGATCGTGCGCGGTTCCAGGTCGTTGAGGAAAACCCCGCCCTCAATCTCCGACTGCACGATGTTGTGGTTCACGCGGTCGCACAGGTTCGCGTGGGGCCGGAACAGCTGGGTTGGAGACTCACCGTTCACGAGGGTTTACTCACCAATAGACGATTGCATTATTCACCGGTTAGCGGCAGAAGGGAAGCATTTTCCACACGAACACGGCCTTTCGTGCCGCCCCAATTTGCTGTTAATTGTACTCGTTCGCGGTTTGTTTAGTTCGACCGCATGACCGTCGATTCGGCCAGGATCCCGGCCGCCAGTTCCAGTTCGTGCAGGTCTTCGCGGCTGAAATCGGCGCCCGCGAACGTGGCCTCCGATCCCTTGCGCGAAATCTGGATCACGCCCAGCACTCGCGAGTTCTCGTCGACCACCGGAGCGGACATCAATTTCTGAATCGGCAGCGGCTCGCTCGCGTCCACACCTTCGGTGGATCCCAGCTTGATTGTCTCGAAAATGCTCGCGTGCTTCACGCGCGCAAAGTTATTGAAGATCTCGGATTTCTTGCTGATGGCCGTATGCGCCGCAATCGATGAACTGGAAATGGGAATCGATCCTGCCGTCCGCAGTTCGTCCGGATAAATGAACTGCAACAATCCACGATCCAGGCGCAAAAGCGCCACTTCGGTCTGCTGCACTTGAAACATTTTCGCCAGCACCCTGCACACTTGGCGCGGCGTCACATCCTGGTCCAGCAAGTGCTCCAGTGGAGACAAATCGGGTGTCATGCCCGGATGCTTCGGGTTGTGGGAAGATTGGGAGTTGTGGCTCATATCGTTCCAGCCTCGCACTTCCTAAGTCCGATTCATTCCCCGCAGCTTAAGCACCAGTTGGGCGATTTCTGGAGCCGGCAGGAATGGAAACCATAAGTGCCCTGTTTTCAGTGGCTGCCTACTGACGACGAGACCTAAATTCCCGTCCTCCAGGACGGCAGTTGGCGTTTTGCGCCTTCCCCGATTGACAGTTTCTGTCATGGGGTTTAAGCGATTCCAGCCGACTCCTGTTACTCGGGTAACCGGGCAATTCCGCGCAGCTTGAAACTGATCAACCACCCAATCATGAGAAGCGGCGGTGAGTGCGAGCCTGGACCTTTGCGTTGAACCTGTAACTTCGTGGGGGAGATGAGCATCCAAAAGGAGCTGGCACTTCGGGCCGGAATTTTCCATGAATCGCACAAGCGTCGCCCTTTTGATCTTCGCAAAATTATTCCTTACCGTCTTTCTCTTTGCTGGCCACGTTCCCTCTAACGCTGCGCCGAACGCGGCAAGCCCCGTCGTAGTCGAGTTGTTTACTTCCGAAGGTTGCTCCAGTTGTCCGCCGGCCGATGCTCTGCTGCAAAGATTCGACAAGCAACCGTATCCGGGAGCGCACTTGATCGTGCTCAGCGAGCACGTGGACTACTGGAACCATATCGGCTGGACCGATCCCTATTCCGACGCTGCCTTCAGCCAGCGGCAAAGTTCCTACGGCACAGAGCTCAAGCTCGAAAGCGTCTACACGCCTCAGATCGTCGTCGACGGGGCTGAAGAGTTTGCCGCCAACAATTCAGAGGACGCCCAAAGGGTATTCGGAAAGGCCGCCGCTGAAGAGAAGGTTCCCGTCAAGTTGTCTTCCCTCAGTGTGGTGAGCAATCACTTGAGAGCTCACATCGAAACCGGAGAGCTTTCTGCCAAGTTCGCCGCCACCGACGTTGTGCTCGCGGTGGCACTCGATCATGCGGAATCCCAGGTGAAGGGTGGTGAGAATTCCGGACGCCGGCTGACACACGTGGCCGTCGTCCGCAACTTGTCGAAGGTAGGTTCGATGAAGTCCGGCCAGACGTTTTCACGGGATGTTGAAATCAAACTGAAACCTGGCACCGATAGCGCCACTCTGCGCGTCATTGCCTTCCTGCAGCAGCCGGGCCCCGGAAAGATCGTAGGCGCCGCCGAAGAAACTCTGGGCAAGTAACAGGAACTCCCCACAATCGAGAACACAGGGTTACACCGAGGGACTTGTTCCCGCCCCGTGCTCCTGTGCGCCCTCAGTGGTTCCCGTTTCTGATCGTGGCATCCCGGTCTGCTACATTGGACAGCCATGAAACCCCTGCGCAGCTTCGCCAGCGACAATAACGCGGGCATTCATCCCGAAATCCTCAGAGCCATTTCCATGGTGAATCAGGGCCACGTTGTCGGCTACGGCGCCGATCCCTACACCGCCATCATGGTGAACACGTTTCGCGAGCACTTCGGGGCCGACGCCGAGGTCTTCGTGGTCTTTAATGGAACCGGAGCCAATTGCCTGAGCCTGCAAGCTCTCACCCGCTCCTATCACGCCGTGATCTGCGCCGCCTCCGCCCACATCTACACCGATGAGTGCGGCGCTCCAGAAAAATTTGCGGGATGCAAACTGATTCCGATCGACACTCCCGACGGCAAGCTCACCGTCGAGATGGTTCAGCACGCCTACCACGGCATTGGCGACGAGCACCACGTGCAGCCCAAAGTCATTTCCATCACTCAGTCTACCGAGATGGGCACGGTCTACCGTCCGGAACAGATCCGCGCACTGGCCGAGTTTGCCCACCAGCACGACCTCTACCTGCACCTCGACGGCGCCCGCATCGCCAACGCCGCCGCCAGCCTTGGCCAGACGCTGCGCCAGGCCACGCGCGACCTCGGCATCGACGTGCTTTCTTTCGGCGGCACCAAGAACGGCATCATGGGAGGAGAAGCCGTGGTCTTCTTCCGCCCGGAACTCGCGCACGACTTTCTGTTCTGGCGCAAGCAGTCCATGCAACTCGCCTCGAAAATGCGCTTCATCTCCGCGCAGCTCGGCGCGCTGCTCACCAACGGTCTCTGGCTGGTCAATGCTACTCATTCCAATCGCATGGCCAAGCTGCTCGAGCAGGAAGTCCGAAAGATTCCACCGGTGAAGATCGTCTACCCGGTCGAGGCCAACGGTGTGTTCGCCAAAATCCCGCGCCAGGCCATCGCCAGGATCCAGGACCGTTATTTCTTTTACGTTTGGAACGAGGAAGAATCGGTCGTGCGCTGGATGTGTTCTTTCGATACTACCGAGGAAGACGTGCGCGATTTCGCGAAGTTTGTCGCGGAGGCCGTGGCGCGCTAGTCCCAAGGCTGAGGGTGCAACGAGCCCTGAGAATGGAACCCTCAATGCAATCAGGCGTCGTCGCCAGAAGCTTGCTTTTTCCAGATGCTTTTACTAAATTTGCGCCATCCCTCACCCATTTTTCGAGCCAGCCGGGAGCTGGGATTCCAGGAGTTGTCATGAGTCAGAAGTGGTCTGCGTTGGCGGGTCTTTTGGCTGTCATTGTGGTTTCCGGCCTGCTGCTTAGCCTTTCCAGTTGTGCCCGCGACAAGCAGCTGGTGGCCATTACGATCCAGCCCGCCAGCGGGACGTTCCTTTCTCCAGAGGCGACTGGATCGATTCAGTTCACTGCCATTGGTAGCTATATTCATCCTCCGGTCTCGAGTGACATCACCAACCAGGTGACCTGGAAAAGCGACGTTCCTGGCATCGTCAATATCATTGCCGGCACGGTGACCACAACGGGAAGCGGCTGTGGAATCGCTAACATCTCGGCCAGCACCACCCAGGGAACAGGTCACAGCGGAAATCTCGTAATCGGATACGCGACGGTAACGGTGAACGATCCAACCGTTCTCTCCTGTCCTGGGGGCTCAGTGGGTCAGGGTTCCGTGCTCGTCGCCGTCAGCGGGAACGGGAAAGTCGTCAGCGTGCCTTCGGGAATCAACTGCCCCGGGACCTGCGGCGCCCTGTTTAGTATTGGGAACCAGGTTGTGCTGAACGCGACGCCGGGCTCCGGTGCTACAACGGTTCTTTGGGGTGGGGCGTGCATGGGAACAACCGGCAATAGCTGCGCCGTCCTGGTCGGCATCAAACCCGTCACTGCCACCGCGACATTTCAGTAGCAACGTTGAAACACAAACCGCCTGCCTATAGACCCTCGAGCATCTTCCCCAGCGTCGACTTGTGCTTCTCCCGCTTCTGCTTAGTCCGATCCGGAACCACCTGCGTGGGCCGGGGTGTCCCGATCCTCTCTCGGGCCATCTCCTTCACCGCCGTCACCGCCCGAAAGCGTTTGGATTTCTTTTTCTTCACCATCGAACGACCCCGTCCAAGTTTACCCGGGAAACCTAAGAACTCCTTCGGTTCGACTCAGTCTGTGCAATAATCCCATAGCGAAAGCAACTGGTAATTAGGTGCCCTGGTCAACGACCGGGGACCAATGACGAACGACGTTCCCCCATGGAAGAGCGCGAATTCTTCGACGAGCGTCCCGACAAGAAACCGGCCAATCTCAACTGCCCGCACTGTCACCAGAGTGCGGAATATGAGATTAACTGGATCGTCCGCACCAAGAAGCGCAGCCTCCCGCCGCGTGCCGACGACCGCGACCGTGCTCGCTTCGCGAAGGCCCGTTCCTACATGCTTCGCAAAGACGATGTCATGATGTGTAAGAACCTCCGCTGCCGCAAACGCTTCGACATCACATCCGTCCAGTCGGTTGCTTTTCTCGACTAGGGCACTCGACTCGACACGCGTTGTTGACCTGCCATGCGTCGTGGCTTCCATTCATCCCTTCCAATCTCGCTCCCCTTGCTGTGGTGAATATTTTTGCCCCATTCGCTCTTGTCACTCTAGTGTGTGCTGATGTCCCAACATGCGCGGGAATTATTTATAATGCCCAGTTTGCCCTACGTCCTCGGGCCCTCTTGAGGGGGAGCCCGTTACAGATCGGCCGCGGTCTCTGCGGCAGGAGTCATGTGTGAAAATCCTGGTGTGCATAAAGCAGGTTCCGCAGAAAGATGCGCCCTTGAAGTTAAACGAGGCGGGAACCTGGATCCGCGAAGACGTTTCCTACGAGGTGAATGAGCCCGACGCCTACGCGCTCGAGGAGGCGCTCCGCCAGAAGGAGAAGCACGGCGGCGAAGTGGTAGTGATCACCTCAGGCCCGGCTCGCGCCGGCCAGGTGCTGCGCGAAGCGCTGGCCAAGGGCGCTGACCGCGCCATCCACCTCGAGGACAATGCTTTCGTCGGACTCGATGCCTACAGCACCGCCCGCGCCTTCGCGGCCGCCATCAAAGACGAGCCGTTCGATCTGATCTTCACCGGCCTGCAGTCTGACGACTACGGGTACGCGCAGACGGGAGTGATCCTTGCCGAACTGCTCGGCTGGCCGCACGCTACCATCATCATGCAGATCGAGAAGAACGATGCCGGCATCCGCGTAAAGCGAGAACTTGAAGCCGGATACTTCCAGTTCGTCGACATGCCGCTGCCCGCAGTACTGACGATTCAGTCGGGCATCAACAAACTGCGTTATGCCACGCTGATCGGCATCAAGCAGGCGAAAAACAAGCCGCTGCGCAAAGTCACACTGGGAGAAGTCCAGTCGGCTTTGGGAGAAAACCTGCAGAAAATCGAGCGCCTGTATATTCCACAGAAGACGAAGAAGACCGAAGTGATTCAAGGCTCGCCGGGAGAGATTGCCAAGAAGCTGACCGACAAGCTGCGCAATGAAGTGAGAGTGATCTGAACAGCGTTGCGCGGGCGCCCTCGCCCGCGGCCGTTGCTTGTGGCCAAAGGGTTGGAGCAAAGAGCTAAGGCCTGATACCTAAGACCTGAGATCTGAGACCTGCTTTTATGATTCTCGTCATCGTCGAACAACGTGAAGGCAAGCTGAACCGCGTTTCCTGGGAAACCATCGCCGCCGGACAAGCGATCGCCGCTGAAACCGGTTGGCCGCTTGAAGCCGCTGTCGCAGGCTCGAAGGTCGGAGCCCTCGCCGCGGAAATTGCTGGGAAAAGGGTCGCAAAAGTCTACGCGATCGAGAATCCCAACCTTGAACCCTACACTCCTGACGCCTTCGCAGCAGCGCTGAAGGGGTTCATCATCGCAAAACAGCCAAAGCTCGTGCTGATGCCCCACACCTACCAGGTGCGCGACTTCGTGCCCAAACTGGCCACGGCCATGGGCCGCTCGGTGATCAGTGACGCCATCGGCTACAAGAAAGAAGGCGACAAGCTAGCCTTCACGCGCCAGATGTTCCAAGGCAAATTCGTGGCGGACGTCACCTTTACCGGGGAGTCACCCTGGTTTGCTACTTTCCAGAACGGCGCCTTCCGCGGCGACAAGGCCGAAGCGGGAGCCAGTGCAGCCCCGGTCGAGACGGTTGCGATCGAAATCGCCGCCGGTATAGTGCGCAACAAGCCCCAGGAAGTGTTCAAGGAAGCCAAGCAAGCCGTTGACCTCACCCAGGCCGAGATCATCGTGGCTGTCGGGCGCGGCATCAAAGAGCAGAAGAACATTGAGATCGCGAAGCAACTGGCCGAGGCGCTGGGTGGCGAGCTGGCTGCATCGCGCCCCATCTGCGACTCGGGCTGGCTCCCCATGGACCGCCAGATCGGCTCCTCGGGCCAGACCGTGGCCCCCAAGCTTTACCTCGCGCTCGGCATCAGCGGCGCCATCCAACACATCGTCGGCATGAAGGGCTCTCGTGCGATCGTCGCCGTAAATAAAGACAGCGAGGCGCCGATTTTCGAAATCGCCGATTATGCGGTGGTGGGAAATCTCTTCGACGTAGTGCCACCGCTGATTGAAGAGGTGAAGAAAGCGAAGGCGGGGGGCTAGCAACGGGCGCCGATCGGTTCTCCGCTTCGTGAAGCTGGCTAAGAATCTACCCTACATGCGTCACGTTTCGACCATCAAACTATGACCCTTGTTTTCCGTACTCCCCTTCAAAATATCGACCGCCCTCAGATGGAAGCCGACGTCGTCATCGTCGGCGGCGGCCCAGCGGGCATGGCCTGCGCACTGAGGCTATCGCAACTGATTGACGCGCACAACGCGAAGACCCCTGAGTCGCCCCTCAGCAAAGAGAACATCTACGTGCTCGAAAAGGCTCGAGAAATCGGCCAGCATTGCCTCTCGGGCGCTCTGCTTGACCCGCGCTCCATGCGCGAGCTGTTGCCCGGCTTTGAGAAAGAAGCTCCACTCGACGCGCAGTGCAACAAGGAAGCCGTCTACTTCCTCACTAAGAACGGAAAATTCAAGCTCCCCATCACGCCTCCGCCGCTGCGTGACCACGGCAACTACGTTATCTCCATCAACAAATTCACCAAGTGGCTGGGATCGAAAGTGGAACCGACCGGCATCACGGTATTCACCGGATTCGCGGGATCCGAACTCCTCTACGACGGCAACCGCGTCGCCGGGGTCCGCACCGACGACAAAGGCGTCGACAAGCAGAACCAGCCGAAGTCTAACTTCGAGCCCGGCTACGATCTGAAGGCCAAAGTCACCATCCTCGCCGAAGGCACCCGAGGTTCGCTCACCAAACAACTCATCTCCAGGTTCGAGCTCGCCAAAGACCGTAACCCTCAAACCTACGGCGTCGGCGTCAAGGAACTTTGGGAAGTGCCATCCGGCCGCATCGCCCCCGGAGAAGTCATCTACACCATGGGCTGGCCGCTCACCACGAAAGAGTATGGTGGCGCCTGGATTTACGGCTCAAACGACAACTTGGTTTCGCTCGGCTTCGTTACCGGCCTCGACTATCCCGACCCGCGCCTCGATCCCCAACACGTGCTGCAGCGCTTCAAGCAGCACCCGTTCATCGCCAATCTTCTCGCCGGGGGCAAGATGATCCGCTACGGCGCCAAGTCGCTGCCTTACGGCGGATGGTGGGCGATTCCGCCGGTCGCTGGCGATGGCTGGATGATCCTCGGCGACTCCGCGGGCTTCCTGAACTCCCAGCGGCTGAAGGGAATTCACCTGGCCATCAAGAGCGGCATGCTCGCCGCTGAAACGGCGTTCGAAGCGCTGAAGAGCGGGGACTGTTCCGCCGCTGCCCTGGGAAAATTTCAGCAGAGCATCGAATCGAGCTGGATCAAAGACGAACTCTGGAAGGTGCGCAACTTCCACCAGGGATTCGAAAAGGGTTTTCTCTCTGGCCTCTTGCACGCCGGCCTGCAGCAGTTCACCGGCGGGCGCGGCCTGCGCAACCGGTACCCAGCCCACGCTGGCCACGAGCACATGGAGAAGCTCTCGCAGCTTCCCGCCAATGGTGGTGCCGACGCCCACCTGCTCGGCCCGGCCAAGGGCGACGGCAAGCTCACCTTCGACAAGCTGACCGACCTCTACCACTCGGGTACCAAGCACGAGGAAGATCAGCCGTCACACCTGATCATCCACGACACAAAAGTCTGCAACCACCGCTGCGTGATGGAATACGGCGGTCCCTGCCAGAACTTCTGCCCCGCCAATGTCTACGAGCTCGTCGACGACCCCACCCAACCCTACGGCAAGCGCATCAGCCTCAATCCATCGAACTGCGTCCACTGCAAGACGTGCGACATCGCCGATCCGTACCAGATCATCACCTGGGTGCCGCCCGAGGGCGGGGGCGGGCCGAACTATGATGGGATGTGAGGGCGGATACGCGCTGATCAGCTACGCCACCGCCGCCGAAGCCATATTCGGCGCCAGGGCCAGCACGCTGCCCGCGCCCTGGGTCAGCGCGTCGTGCAGGGCTTGCTCAGCGCGGTTCACCACTTCGGTCACGATGTCGACTGGATCGTAGTTGCTCCGCATGACTGCCTCTGCCAGGCCTGCGGTGAATGCGACAGGCTGGTCCTTGCCGGGCAGCCGCACGCCGGCGATGAGCTTGCGCAATTTCTCGACTGCCTGCAGGGCTTCCTTTTCCGCGGTGTCGCCCAGAATGATGGCTACCGTGGCCGTGTCATAGCGGAACGCGAGGTCGTTCGAGCGGATGTTGGCTGTGAAAAGTTGTCCGATCTGCTCCATGGTGGCTTCCACCGCAGGCTCGCCGAATTCCTTAATCAAGGCCGCACCCTTGCCGAAATGCATCAGCAGGATGGTCAGCGGTGTGGCTTGCTGGCTGGCCCGCTGCGCCTCGGCCAGCGATAGATCCAGGTACGAAGCGCGCTTGAGCAGTCCCGACTTCTCATCGGTCACCGACAGGTTCCGGACCAGCCGGCGCAAGCCCGCGTTGTTGAGGGCGATCACGACCTGCTCCGCTAGGGTCTTCAGAACGACGATCTCCGAGGGATGCCACACCCGTTCCGAGTTCTGCATGAACACCAGAATGCCGACGTGATCCTCGCCATCCATTAAGGGCAGGGCCAGCAGGGAAGTGACCCCTAGTTCAGCCAAAACGCGGCGCACCGGTTGTGCTTCGGGAGAGGTTAACGTGTCAGTGATGTTCACCGTGCCGCGGTTTACCGCCAGGTCCTGGCACGCGGCTACCACCGATGCCAAAGCCGAAGGTTCCGCGGCGGCCGTTCCATCGGCGTGAAACTCCTGCACTGCAGTCGGCGGCAAGCCGGGTTTGCGCATCGCTGCTACGCAGCGGGTCACTTTCCACTGGCTGCCCATCTCCTGCGCGGCCGTGGCCAGTACGTTGTTGGCGTTGTTCTGGTGATAGAGCTTGCGTGTGATCTCCGCCACGCGCGTAAAGCTGCTGACGTCGGCCTGTTCGCCGTTCACCGCAGCCGGAGGGGTCAGAGGCGCTGCCGGGGTCGGAGAAGGCACAGCTGGGGTGGGAGGGGATTGTGGGGCAGGCGCTGCTCCCGCATAGCGCGGCGTTACGCCCGCAGCCAGGTACAGTCTCTGCAAATCCTCGTTACGCTCTTCCTCGCGCGGAAACAGTTCCTGGATGCGCTGCAGCCGCTCCACCGCCTTTGAGCGCATGCCGTACTGCACCAGGATCTCGGCTTGGAGCATCAAGTCCTGCAACGCGGCGGCGCCGAGCGTGGGTTCTTCCACGCGGACGGCTTCCGGCACCGACTTGTTGAGCTGGCTCAGCCGCGAAGCGATGACCTTGAAGCGGTCGTCGGGAATTTTTCCCCGCAGCAACTCCAGCCGCTTCTGGTGCCCGCGCTCATAAGGATCGACATCAGCGGCACGATCGAGGCATTCCCCGGCTTTCTGGAAATTTCCCGTGCTCACGTACAGATCGAAGAGCTTCAACAGGGTCTGGCAGTAGTCGTTCTCGCGGTTGGAGGAGTTGAAGAGCTCGCTCAGAAACTCGAGCATCTCGGGCGAGGAGCGATGCCGCCCGACCAGGTCCTGCATGGTCGCGACAAACGAGCGCCGTTCCCCGCGGCGCCGCTGGAACAGTTCGAGCTTGCGGGCCAACGCGACCGCGTCGGTATCCTGCTGGCATTCGATCATCTGCCCGATCAGCGTGACCACCTGCTGGATGCGTCCGGGATTCTGTTCGAATAGCTGCCACACCAACGGCTCCGCCTCTGATAGCCGGTTGGCAGCGAGCAGTGCCTGGCTGTAGTTGTCGCGCAGCTCCGGCGAAGGATTGCCGGCAATCACGTGTGGCTCGAAAATGAAAATCGCCGCGCCAATCTGTCCTTGTGCCAGCAGGCTCTTGCCATAGGCCAGCGCGATGCGTGGATCGCTGGCATCTTCCCCGTAGGCATGCTCGATGTATTGCGAAGCGTCACTACCGGCAGCTTCTGCAAGTTCTGCTGTTTTCAGATACGCCGCCGCCGAGGTCTTGCTTTCTCCCAGTTGCGAGCACAGCTCGGCGAGGCGTAGGTAGTTGGCCTGCGTGGGCTCGAGGGTCACAATCCGGGTCAGCACCTGCAGCGCTTCCGCCTGCTTGCACTGCTTCAACAGGTCGTCGAGGGCGCCCTCGTAGGTCCCGATCGCCAGCTTCTTGTTGGAGTTCTCCAGGAGCTGCCCAAAGCGGAATTTCTGTTGCCATGTCGGGTTGCCGTGACGCGCGAGCTTTTTGTACGTCAGGCTGGCCCGGGTGGCATCGCCCGCCGTAATCTGCCGCTCGAAGAGTTCGCCCAGCAGCGAGACTGCCTCCGCCGTCCGGCTGAGGGACAGACACAGGTCGGCAGCCATCGACCGAACGTTGTCGTTCTCCGGATCTTCCAGCAGGACTTGGAGATATTCCTCGAGTGCGTCGCCGGTTTTACCCCGTTGCAGAAGCTTCTCCGCCTGCGCGACACGCTTCGCGATTTCGGCTCGATCGGGCATCGGGTAATGAGGGCAGTAACCTGCATGGTGATTCTAGGAGTCCCGGGTAAAGAGCAGCAATGCGGTAACGCGGGACCGCGGTTACGAAGGTCATTGGCGGGTTGTCTGGCTAGAACAGCGCTGGCTGCCGGCCTCTCTGGCTGCCAGCGGCTAGCTGCCAGCCCGTCGCCACATCCCGACCGATCTGGGCGCATTAACTTTTAGATAAACTTTGCGTTCTGGAGCCCTAGGATGCGCATTTAGAGGGTCGGATGATCCTGATCGTCCCCAAGCTCAATCGTCGAACCTGGTGCGTTCTAGCGCGATTTAGCTGGCATTTTATAACATGTTGTTTGGCTGTTTTTGGAATGCTGCCGCCGCAGGACGAACTTTCAACAATTTAGCTAATAGTGAATGAAAAGCTATTGTGTGACGCCCACCGCGACTTTGGGCGACGTTACGGTTCCGCCTCCCGATCCTGGAGCCGATGCCGTTGCGCTCAAAGTTGTCGGCGCGGGTGTCGGGGAAAGGGTCCCGATCGAGAAGGCCTGACCCGTGCAGGTCGTGGTTGTAGTCTTGTTGATCCCGGTTTCGGCAGCGTTGCTCGGATCGGCGAACGCCCAGGTCGCAGTGCTGCTGATATCGACTGAGCCAGGTTGCGCGATGGCCTGCAGACAGAATGGTGTACCGCTGCTCGCGGAAACGGTCTGCGAGGACGGTGTTACTGCGATGGACGTGACCGCTTGAGCGACCTGCACGGAGGCTGATCCCTGAACGGTCCCGCTCGTTGCGGTGATGGTGGCGCTGCCCATGCTCACACCAGTGACAAGACCGCTTTTGGAAACGGTGGCGACGATTTGATCGCCGCTGCCCCATAGGACTTTCCCGGTAATGTCCTTCGGCACTCCGCCCTGATCATAGGTGCCGAGAGCCTGCATTTGCAGCGTATTCCCAACCAGGATCTGCTGGCCCGCTGGCCCGACATTGATCGCGGTGAGGACGGGGTCGACGAAGAACCCGTTGCAGCCAACCGCCGCAGCGAAACCCAGTAAAACCGCAAACGAGACAAGCACTTGGAGCTTGCGAGGCGTACTCAACATAACTGGACAAACCCTCGTCAGTGAATCCGTTATCAGGACGATTCAGGGGTTGAGAAAATTGTAGCAGACCGTTACCGCGGCTTCGCGCATGTGTTGAATCAGAGGGACCCGTCAGTAACTAACTGAATCCCGGCCGACGATGCAATTACAACAGCAAATGCCTTCCAGCCGGTTGCGTCGAACAGAGCAATCCCGCCCGCGACGATATAATCGCGGCTCACGATCCTCCATGATAGAACGACGCCTGTTTCACAGCTTGCAGACAAACCTTCTGACCCTGAACCTTTTGACAACGCTGGCTCTGGCGGGGCAAACCGGACCTCCGGTGAAGGGCCAGGCCGTCGGCCACGCTTCAGCGTCCGCGGTTTGCGCTTCGTGCATTCGCGCCAACATGGACTACCTGGCCTCGGACGAGCTTCGCGGACGGGGCAGCGGTACCCAGGACGAACTCAAAGCGGCGACCTATGTGGGCGAACAGCTCAAGAGGTATGGAGTGGAACCCGCTGGGGACGACGGCACGTACGTCCAGAAGGGGATCATCGTGCGCGAGAAGCTCAAGGCCGTGCCCGTCTTGCACTACATGACGCCCGGCGACGGGATCCCTGCCCAGACCATCAATTGGACCCACGGCCAGGAAATACTAGCGCTCAGACTTGGAGCATCCGATTTCCGAGGACCGCTTCGCCGGGTGGACACCGAGCGCTCGAAAGCGGCCGGAGGGGGAAAAGCCGGGGCGGCTGAAGATCCGGCTCAAAAGCAGTCTCTGGCCGGGGCGGTTGTACTGCTCCTGGGCAACGACCGCCCGAAGCTACAGGCGGAGACGTTTTCCGTGATTGAGGCTGGTGCCGTCGCGGTGCTGGTGACGGCCTCGCCCGATCTGCTCAAGCGGTGGGACGAAATCGGCAAGGAATTGCCGAAGCTGCCCCCAAAGATCGGAGGTCGGCCAGCTGGGCTGGGTGCTGGCACTCTCAACCTGTTCGCCGTGAATCCGGAGGCGCTGACGAAGCTGGCAGACATGCCCGACGGCATCATGTTCTATTTCGAAGCGGCGCTGCGGCCAGCGGAAAACAGCTACACCTGGAACGCGGTGGGCAAGCTTTCAGGAGGCGATCCCGTGCTGGGCAAGAACGCGATCGTGCTCGGCGCGCACCTCGATCACTTGGGCGTGGGCAAGCCCGTTAAAGGCGATTCCATTTACAACGGCGCGGATGACGATGCCTCGGGCACGGTGTGCGTCATGGAGTTGGCACGGGCTCTCGCTGCCGGGCCCAAGCCGAAACGCACCGTGATCTTCGCCCTGTTCGGCAGCGAGGAGTTGGGCGGATATGGGTCGACCTGGTTCGAAGAGCATCCCCCGGTCGCGTTGACCGACATTGTGGCCGACCTCGAGTTCGAAATGATCGGCCGGGCTGATCCCATGTATCCCAGCGACGTGTTGTGGCTGAGCGGATGGGAACGGTCGAACCTGGGTCCAACGCTGGCCGAGCACGGCGCGAAGTTGGTCGCCGACAAGCGTCCCGCCCAGCACTTCTTCGAACGCTCGGACAACTATGTCCTGGCAAAGCAGGGGATCGTGGCGCAGACTGCGTCGAGTTTTGGCCTGCACGCTGACTATCATCAGCCGACTGACGACCTGGCACACATCGACTTCAAGCATATGACCGAAGCGATCGGATCGCTGATCGCTCCGATCGAGTGGCTGGCGAACTCGGATTTCAAGCCGGCGTGGAAGGCCGGGGGACGGCCCTAGTCGCCCGTCGCTGGTCGTCAGCGAGACAAGCAATCAGGATTCAGCAGCATTCAGCATGAGTGCGTGATTTATATGGCTCGTTATCAACTTGCTCGCGTTTGTGGGCATGCCACTCAGCTGCCGACGAATGACGACTAGCTACTGACGACTGCTTTCCTCCCCTGCAAGTTCAGCCTCCAGTAATCAAGCACAAACGGCGGATCGTCTGTGGCAGCTTGACGAGTGAGCTCGGCGAGGAAGTTCTCTCGACTGGCAGAGTCGGGGATGCGCGGCAGGTGGTTGCGGAGAATCACACTCTCGACGAATCGCTGGTACTCGATTTCGTTGGGAAAGCTGGTGGGAGCTTCTTCAAGGCTGGTCTCCACTTCGGTGAATCCCGCGAGACGCAGGCGGCCAGCGGCCGTTTCCGCGTCCGAGAATTCCCAGGGAAAGGGGTAGTCGACAAAGTACTTCGCGTAGGCCGGGGATTCGATCAGCGCATGCACGCGACCAAGCAGTCTGGCGAGGTTGCGACCTCCACCGCATTGGGCAATCAGCCAGGCTCCCGGGCGCAAAGCACGATAGAGGTTGCGGAACAGGCGGTCGTGGTCGAGGACCCAGTGGAAGGAAGCGGTGCTGAAGATGCCGTCAAATTCGCGGTCAAACGCGAGCTCGAGCAGGTCGCAGCGGACGAACTGAACGCGCGCGCCAAAGTCGGGCTGCAGATAGTCGCGGGCGGCGTCAATCATATTTTGGGAGACGTCGAGCGCGAAGACCTGGCCGTGGGGCAATGACTCCAGCAGGTCACGCGTAAGCCGGCCCGTGCCGCAACCCGCGTCCAGCACGCGTTCATCCCCGCGCAGGGACACGCGCGCCAGCACTTTCTTGCCCCAGCTCACCTGGGGAGCTGAGATCCGGTGATAGAGGGAAGCGTTCCATTCTTGGGTCATGGGCCAGCCTTCAGTCGCCAGTCGTCAGTCTTCAGCGCAAAAGAGCAGATTCTCGCGGCCTTGAAGAGAACACTTGGCATTTGGCAGTCAGCACCTAGCCAGCGGAGGTCCGTGGAGTTGGCGAATTGCCGACTAAGGCATTCGCGTCAAATTCCGTCGCGTTCGTATTTCTTGGGGGAAACTTTGATTCAAAACGTATCCGTGGCAAAATGCCAAGTGCTTCGCCGCTGGCGACTAGAGTTTCTTCTTCCCCGCACGTGCAATGCGCTCGTCGATGGGCTTGCGGCCGGCGAAGCCTTCCTCGGGGGAGTGCCAGTGCGTGATCTTGGGCTCGCCCAGCTTCCAGCAGAGTAGGACGATCTCACCTTCAACGCGGCACGGGAAGTCGAGCAGTCCGATGTCGATGTCCTTGACTTGGACCCCGGTGGCGTGAATCTCAGCGACCGCGTCCTTGGCGCGCTGCACGGCACGTTCGCGCTCCGCCTTGCGCCGGGCGACCGTGACCACGTTGACCAGGGTGCCGCCATTGAGAAAAATCCGCTGTGACAGAGACTGGAGTTCCCCGTCGACCTCCTCGATCAGCTTCTTGCTGTTGATCGCGCTCCGCAGCAGGGATTCCAGTGTAGGAAGCAGCCTTTGTGCATCTTGCAGGGTGAAAGTCCGAGTGGCCATTTGACTCTATTCTAATGCATGGCCGGGTCGACCCGGAGGGCTGAGGCGTAAGGGGCATCCGCTAAGCGGCTCAACGTTTTACGGTCCTCCTGTAGAGCCGGATCGTCGGACCCTCGGATCTTGATCGGTGACCTTGATCACACCGCCTCTCACCGGGGTTTGTGATACAACTTCCTGTGATCCGAATGCACGTCTCGGGTGCGAAACCAAACGCCATTCTTCTCTCGGACGGGTTTCCGTGCTGAGAGCCGCCTTTATTTCTCTTTCCGAAAGCCGGTCGCTGCGCGGGGTTGCTGAACGGTCCTCCATCGGCCAGCGCCTTTCCAGCCGCTTTGTCGCCGGCAACCACGTCGAAGACGCGATTCGCGTTGCGGCCAGCCTGAACAAGCGGGGCATCGGCGTAACCGTCGACAATCTTGGGGAGAACGTAACCAATGTGGAGGAGGCGCGCGCCAGCGCGCAGCTTTACCACCAGATGCTCGACCGGATCGCCGCCAACAACTTGGAAGCCAACGTGAGCTTGAAGCTCACGCACATGGGGCTCGATGTCGACGAGCAGTTGGCCCGCGACTTAGTAACCGGGCTGGTGCAGAAGGCGGCGAGCATGAGCCCGCCGAACTTCGTGCGCGTCGACATGGAGGGTTCCCCCTACACGCAACGCACGCTCGACTTTGTGCATGAGCTGCATCGCATGCCCGGACATGCCAAGCGGGTGGGCGCGGTCATTCAGTCCTACATGCTGCGGGCGGAAGATGATGTGCAGAAGCTGCTGGCCGATGGCATCCGCATCCGCCTGTGCAAGGGAGCCTACAAAGAACCGCCGGAAATCGCCTTCCAGAAGAAATCGGATGTCGACGCGAATTACGTGAAACTGATGAAGATCCTGATGAAGAGCGGGATCTATCACGGCCTCGCCACGCACGACGAGAACATCATCAAGCAGGCGAAGGACTTTGCGATTCGCGAGAAGATTCCGCGAGACGCGTTCGAGTTCCAGATGCTGCACGGGATTCGTCGCGACCTGCAACAGGGCTTGGTGCGGGATGGCTGGAAAATGCGGGTGTACGTTCCGTTTGGAACGGAGTGGTATCCCTACTTCATGCGGCGGTTGGCGGAACGTCCGGCCAATGTGTTCTTCCTGGCTAGGAACTTGCTGCGAAGTTAGCTCGGGTGGCCTAGAACGTCAGATGTTCCAGTGTGGGTGAGGGTTTCCTGAGCCCTACTCCTGCGGGGGACGCGGCACTGACGCCTCCGCCGGTGCCAGCGGAAGCTTCGTGGTCTCGCGTAGCATGTTTCGCTCCTGATCGGAGAACATGCCCTTAAAGCGGTCCGACTCGAGCACCCTCTCGCGCTGCTCGGGCGGCATGCTCCGCAGATCACCGATCGCAGTCTTCATCATTTTTCTGCGCTCTGGTGACAGCTCCTTCCACTGCGAATTCAGTTGACGTGCTTGTTGCTTCTGCTGAGGAGTGAGGTGCTCCCAAACTTCCACACGGTTCAACCGCTGCTGCTGTTCCTGTGGAGACAGGCTATTGAAAGTGTGCAGCCGGTTGACTAATTGCCGCTGCTGCTGAGGAGGAAGCTTGCGGAACTGCGGGTCGTTCTGTAACGCCTTCTGCTGATCGGCGAGCGGCAGGTCGCGGTGCGCACGCAGCCAGTCGCCTCCGTGCTTCTGCCCGGCAGCCGGAGGTCGAGGCACTTCCCGCGCTGGAGTGCCCGCTTGTGGCGGTCGAGGCACCTGACGTCCTTGCGCAGTGGAAGCTGCGCGGGACTCGTTCCTCTGCGGGGAGGCGGCAGGAGGTTGTGCGACCCGGTGCTCGTGCTGAGCAAAGTTTGGCGCTGGACCTCGGGACTGTCTTGGCGCCGGAGGCCGCGGCACCTCGCGCGGTTGTCCTTGCGCGTAGGAAGGCGGCGTCGCTACTCTCCGCTCGGTCTGTGCGGGAGCATGTGCGTCCTCGCGGCCCATGCCCTCGCGTTGGGGAACGTATGCGGGGCGAGCCGGTTGTGAACCAACAGGCCGCGCCGGGAAACCTCCGCCGTAGGACCGCTCAGTCCGGACGCTTTGCTTGGGGAAAGCCTGCTCCTGGCGTGGCGGCCGAGGCACTTCGCGGTGGTTCGCCGGTCTTTCTGCCCTCTGTTGTTGCTGATCGCGGTGTTGTCCAAAGACGGCCGAACACAGCAAGAGCCCCAACAGAGCTCCTGCAGCAACACTCCCCGATTTGGACTTTCCCGCGATCACTTCTCGGCCCCCTAAGCCGAAACTGCAAATTGCTTACGGCGTCTCCTGGTCCGCATCGACGTCAGGCTGCACTTGCAGGTCGTCGAGCAGATCAAAGTTTGCGTACAGGTCTTCGTTCTTCTCCAGCGCCTGCAGATCGCCGACTGCGGTTCCGAGAGCAACACGCTGTGACGTGTTCTTTCCCCCTGTCCCTGTGAACCACCGGATCCCTCCCGCCATCATCATGATCATGGCCAGCGCACCCGCCAGTACGGGCAAGCGGAACCACGAGAGCCATGCCGCCCGCTCCGGCTTGGCGCGTTCCTCGCGCATGCGCGCGGCCAGCCGCGTGTTGAAATAGGGCGAGGGTTCCGGCCCTTGCCACTCATCCAGCAGCGCCATGGTCTTGCGCATGTCTGCCAGCCTCGCCGCGCAGGCCGTACATCCACGCAGATGCTCGTCCAGGGATGGGGTCGACTCCCCCGCGCCGGCCGCTACATCCAGAATTTGATCTTCCATCTCTTCGCACTTCATGGTTCCACTTCCTCTTACACAAAAGCTTTCAGTTGTTCGCGCAGCGTTTCGTAGGCGCGGAACAATAAGGACTTCGTCGCCGACTCGCTCAACTTCAAGACATCCGCGATCTGCCGGTAGTCCATCTGCTGGTATTTATGCATGACCACCGCCATGCGCTGCCGCTCCGGCAGCCCCTGCACCTTGGCACGGATCGCTGCCATGCGCTCGCGCCGCAGGATCGACTGCTCCGCCGTTAGGGAGCTGTCGGCGACGTCCATGGTGGTGCCGGTCCCTTCGTCCGGTTCATCCAGGCTGGCGGTTTTTTCTGGTCGTTCGTTGCGCGTATCGCGCGCGTAATTCACGGCCAGATTGGTCGCAATGCGATACAACCAAGTCGTAAACTTCGCGCTGGCTTCATAGTTAGACCGCGACCGGTACACCCGCAGGAACACTTCCTGCGCCAGGTCTTCGGCCGCCGCCGCATTATGCGACATGCGGTACATAAAGCCGATCATGGCGCGGCGATATTTCTGCACCAGGTACTCGAAGGCCGACTCGTCGCCGGTCTTCACACGGAGCATGATCTCGGCGTCAGTCATGCCGGCCGCCCAGCCTGTGATCGGCGCGGCAGTTTCGGGTATGGGCTGGGATCCGACCGATCCCATTGCCAGCAATCCCCGATCGAAGGCCACGCTGCTCACATCAGTATCAACCCCGTCCGGGTCAGAAAGTTGCACGTCCTGTCCGTCCGGGAGGTCGGCAGAAGTGCCTTTTTTTGTTCGATTTGCAGGCGGTCGCGAGGGATCGGGGGGCTGCGCCATGGGGACTCTGATCGAAATTCGGGGGAACGCGCGCCCGCCCGAGCCAGGCGAGCCGCCCCAGTGCCACTCCGCCAAGGCTACCACGCTCGGCAGGCAGGGGAGAATGCCTTGCGTTGTCACAATATGCCTGCCCAGGACAGACGCCAAACGAGCTCGGCCCCAGTTTGCCTCCTTTCTGCCGACGTTCTATGGAACATTTCGGTGTTCGTGATCAACCCTGGCGGCGGCGCCGTTCAACCGGCATGCCAACCGCAGCGGATGCCTAGCGATTTCGGCAGGCACACAACCTGTCGACCATCTTCAGCCAGAGGTCGTGCAGGTCATGCGGGAGGTCGGCATTGATCTGAGTTCTGCAAGACCGCAACTGCTCACGCACGACCTTGCCCAAACCGCGTCGGTTCTTGCTTGCCAAGCCAAGGGGCGAACTTGGGCCGCGGAAGTGAAATCGTTGCCGGCTGAGAGGAAACTTCTTCCGACTGACTCCCCCAAACGCGGATCGAGCCGCACCCCACTTGCCGCTAGTTCGGTGGTGTCATCGGGTTCCTTATAGCGAGACTTCTCGTTGAGCGCTTTGCTACCGCGGAGGGGTCCAGGAGGCATTTTGTTCGTGCTTCTTATCTCCGGTCTCACCGTGCTTTGCACGTTTGTGGGATTCATTGTGGCTTGTTGGCGACTTCGGGCCTGGCGCTAAGAACGCGACCCGACGGGCCTCAGTTTGCATTCCGATCGGTGATCGCCCTACGGCGCAACTTTGTGGGCCGCTAGCTGGGAATCGGCGTTGGAGGACTAGAGACCGGGCCCGTTGGATTGCGCAGCTGGGTTCCGCAGGAGGGACAGTAGATGTCGTTTACCCCAACCGAGCGCTGGCATTGCGGGCAACTCGGGCCTAGCTTGTAACGGCAGTGAGGGCAGAAGCTGAACCCAGCCTGCGCGACATGGCCGCAGTGTGGGCAAACGCTTTGCAATGGGAGCCGCAATAAGAAGTAAAGAATGATGCCCAGAGCGTTGGGAACAACAATAGCCAGAATTGTCCAAAGAGTCGGGCTCATGTCGCGGCGCTTGGCATCGCGGTTGATATAGCCGATTAACAACAAATAACAGCCACCTAAAATTCCGGCCAGTAGGCCGAGCAACGGCCGCCCCCACGCCGGTATTGGATGAGGCTCTGGGTGTCGAACCACAGCGATATTGAAAAACCACTGCGCCGCAACGAACGCAACGCAAGCCAGGATCCATGCCCAGGCCGGAATAATTTTGATTTCCGTCACCAGTCTAGTTTGAGTCTCTTCTTTCGCTAGCATAGATTTGCTCATTTTCTGATCACCATTGCCCTGACCCCTGTGTGTGGCTCTTCACATGCGTGCCGCGAGCCAACAACACCACGCTTACCACGAGTGCCGGTGCGATAAAGAAAACCAGGAAACCTGCTTGCCAAACCAGAGCAGAGACTCCGGCCTGCTCTCCCATCCAGGCAAACAAGCGCCACAGGAGCGGCAGGGTCAGTGTTGCGGTGAGCCCTACGCCCAAGCAGGCCATCCCCACCAGCCACATGCGCTCCCGAGTCTCGCGAAGCCTGGCGGCATGGAAGCGCACCCGCAACTGCGTAGCTCGCACCAAGCGGGCATCAGCGGCTACGGGAAGGGAGCGCAAAGCGCGAACCATCTGGGCCGCGCCTTCCGCATAATCACGACAGGATGCGCACTCTCCGAGATGGTTCCGAAGCCAGACTTGCTGCGCATCCGAAAGAGCATCGCCCAGAGCGATTAGCTCCCGCGCCTCGCCATGTGTGTCTCGCGTCATGCCTGTGCTCCCTTCAACCGCGACATCAGCAGGTTCAATCCGCGATACAGCCGCGACTTCACCGTGCCCACCGGAGCTCCGGTCACCGTGGCAATCTCCTCCAAAGCCAGCCCCTCCTGGAAGCGCAATAGGACCGTTTCGCGATAGTCCACTGGAATGCCGAGCAACGCAGTACTGATGCGCTCGGCCTGCTCGTGCTGCGCCACAACTTCCCAAGCCAGCGGCCGGGTGTCGGCTGGTTCCGCTGGGGCGTTCCCTTCGTCTTCCATCAGCCCATCCAGGCTGACTGGACGTTGCTTCCGCAAATAATCGATGGTGAGATTTCTTGCCACCGCATAGAGCCAAGTAATGAATTCATGTCTACCGTCATATTGATGGCCGCGTTCCAGCACGCGAATCCATGTTTCCTGGAAGAGGTCCTCCGCCAGTTCACGAGTTCCCGCGAGGTATACCAGATACCGTAGCAGTCGGTGTTGATACTGCTCGATAAGACGGCCCAGCAACTGCGGATCGCGTCGGCGAAGACCGCGAGCAATTGCTCTGGCCTCGGACTCCATCTCGATCATGAGGAAATACGCCGCGGCGTTCATGCTACCGGATATACGGGTGAGCACCTAAAAAAGATGCAGGGCGCGGTGGCCGGCCCTTCTGAAACTTTTCATGCCCGTGCATCGTAGAAGCGTAAGGCCAGGTAAAATTGCGATGAAAACCTCTTTGACAGTGCTTGTGCTTGTCCTGCTGCTGCTGAGCATTCTGGCTGGGTGCGCGCCGGGTCCTAACCCATCCAAGAAAATAGTGAGTGAACAGGGCGAATCCGCGGGCTTCTGGCTCGGTCTCTGGCAGGGCTTTATTGCGCCGTTTGTGTTTGTAGCCTCGTTATTTAAGGGCGACCTCAATGTCTACGAGGTCCACAACAATGGATCCTGGTACAACTTCGGCTATCTATTCGGCCTGGCCTGTTTCTTCAGAGGGGGCGGCAACCGGACATCACGGCGGCTTTTACAGCAACCTTAGCGCGGCGCAAAAATAGACGACTGAATCCTCTAACCCGAAAACTGTCAAGAGACGGGCTTGTGGGAAGTGCAAGACAATGTTCCCGTCCGACCGGTTCCCCGTCCGACCGGGAAGATGCATGGTGGGACACGCAGGTGTGCCAGTTGTGTGCAGAAGTTCGTCCCGGCGATACGGCGAGTGAAAATCTCCGCGGGCGTTTGCGCATCCAAGCATTCCAGAAGTCTGGTTGTAGCTAGACCCGATTTCTCCCGACCGCTTGTCGATGCCCATAACACCCAAGTACGAACCAGTTCCCCAGAGTGACCGCTTGACTCGCAGCACCGCGAAGTTCGCCCAGGGGTTCGGCCCCGACGAACGCGTCTCGACGTCCATTGCGCCGATCTCAAACCCTTCCAGCGATCCAGTCACCTTGCCGCCGCCATTGATCGGGACCTGTTGCCCGGTGACCGGATCAATTCCAATTTGGCGGCTGAAGAAAAGCTGGTCGCCGGTCTCCCCGATGCTCATGGGAAAAGCGAAGACCCCAGCATTCTCAAGGAAGAACTGACGCTTCTCCGGAAAGTACAGCTTGTAGGGTGTGAGGTTGAACTGTTGAACATCGACGTCGCTGTCAGCGAAATCCGTATTCCCCGTCAGGTTTGCAACTAGGTTGGACCGTAATCCGATCTTTATATCGACGCCCCCCGTGTGTAACGCCGTAGTTCCCGGCTTCAGGCCGCTCTCGGTCGCGTTCGGAGGTAGGTGATTGAAGCCCACCAGACCGTACGGTTTGATGATGAATAACCGCCCGCTCCCAATGTTCGTGATTCCGTGCAGTTCTCCGGCTTCGCTGATCTTGTTTGCCCCGAACGTCCGCCGCCAGGCCGACCACAAATCTTCCTCATTCTTCCGCCGAATGAATCGCTTGAAATTTATTCCCCAGACCACGTCTTGCGATCGCATGAAGTTGAGGGTCGCAAACGGAATCGCTACTGTGGCCGTCCAGCCGCCCATATCGATCCGTGCCTCTGATGTCCACACCCCGTCCCATCCCGGGTCGCCATCCTGAATCTCCCCGCTTTGCTCGTCTGTAATGAGGGCATCTCTCTGCGTACCGAGCGGATTGATCTGAAATACGTAGGCATTTCGTCTGTCATGCCGGGAATCGATCACAATTTCAAAATAGTCGTCCAGTTCCTGCGTAACGTCACGCCTGAGCTGAGTTGCTACCGGACCGGTAGCGTCGGAGTCGTGACACACAATTCCAAAATAGACTTCGTTGTGTGTGTAGATGACCCGTACCTCCGTCCGCTCTGTCGAAGGGTGTCCCTCATACGGTTCCCGCTGTCTGAAGTCCGTAATCGGTAACGCCAACTGCCAGAGCGGATCATCGAGACTGCCGTCGAGCCGTGGAGCCCGATCCACCCGTACCGCTTGAGCTATGAGTTGGGTATCTTCCGGATTCGGTGTGACCTGAACTCCCGACTGTTGGCCAAGCCCCAGCTGGCACAAGGCAGCACCCAATAGCAAGCCTCCGATGAGACCTGCATGAGCTTTAAGGTACCCGAACACAAGGACAATATACTTAAGGCTGCCTGAAGGTCGGATGAAATCTCGAAGACGAGACCAATGCTTTTTAACAAGCAGCACGGTTTGTGGATGCGAGGCGCGCGTCTTATCGTTCCTCAGGAGGGCGCAGATTTCGGAATGAGCGATAGAGCAACAGGTCGTAGCTGATCTTGCATCCGCTGCCAACCACCAAGGGAGCGGAGAAGGCGATACTCTGCATGAAAAAACCTGCGACTGCTGAACCTGCAGCCCAGAAGACGTTGCGTGCCAAGTTCGTGATACCGCTCGCGAATGTTCTTTCACTCACGCTGACGAGAGCGGCCACGTAGGACTGCCGGGTCGGTACATCCATCTCGACCAGTGCTTCGCGACAAAGTAAGAGCACCACGGCTATCTTGAACGAGGGCGCGAAAGGTACGGCAATTAGGAACAAGCTCGACGGAAGATGGGTGAAGAACATAGTATTGATGAGGCCAATGCGGCGGGCAAGCCAAGCCGCACCCAGGTGGGAAGTGGCGTTTAGAACGCGTATGAAAAAGAAGAGAAGACCCAGACTTCCCTCAGAGGCTCCGAAGCGCCGATAGAACCAATACGCGAGCAATGCATCGGCGAGAAGACCGCCGCCGAAGGCGTCCAGCGAGAACAGCGTGGCAATCCTGGTGAGAACAGTTTTGCCTGCTGGGGAGACATGTGCCTGATGAAGGTCAAGAGCCGGAGCATTTGCCACCTCAACCACCGGTGACAACAATAAATAAAGTAGCCCTGTGAGGAGAGTCACTCCTGCGTAGCCAATGAAGACGATCTGATACGAGCGCGCGAGAGCTAACCCTTGCCACTTCGCAAGAATTGGTGGGAGTCCGGCACCGAGCGCCCCAAGCGCTCCACCTATATCAAGAACAACGTTATACCAAGCCAAAGTCCAGGTTCTTCGATCGTCAGAAATCAGCCCTGGAATGATTGCCTGTTCCAGCGCAAACGCTGGTGATCGGTCGGTTCCCATTCCGTTGAACATCGCCACAAACGCCAGCAACAAGAGAAGAGGGAGTGGTGGTGTCATCGCCAAGGCGATGCCTGCGATCGAGCTAAGCAACGAGATGTAGAGTAGAGTCGATCTCCGGCCGAGGCGATCCGCTCGGAGACTCACGATTAGTGTGGCCAGGGCTGCACCGGCGAGCCCAGCCCCTATTGTCAGGCCGATGTCTAAAGACGAGAGTCCTCGACGGAAAAGATAGACGCCAACGACAACCCCGGACAGCCCGACGCAGACAGAGCGAAGGAAGGCTGCCGCATTGATAAGGAGCAGGTCCCTAGGCATGCGTGGGACTTGGCCTCACTGGGCCGGAGCGAATATGTGAATCGCTGCCGGTTGCGAACCTTCGCGGCGTACCGCGAGGAACAGTCGATCGAGTTCGGGAGAGAAAAAGCTGGTCCGGGCTCCTTTCACGGTCGCGATTCGCGCCAGTTCCGCGTAGTGATCCGCATCCTTTTGCTCAAACGCAGAGATTGCGCCGTCGCCTCCACTGGCATAGATTCGCTTTCGATTTGCGTCATAGAAGACGTCGTCACAATCGCCTACCGCTGTGAGTTTTTCAACGATAGCACCGGTGTCGGTATTGAACACTAGAAGCCGGGCAGGCAGACGGGTTACCACAAACAACCTGTGCTCGTTCTCGTCGAGTGCCATGGGGTAATTCGCGAACGCCGTGTCCGTTTTCCAAGTAGCAACGACGATGCGTTTATCCCGATCCACAACGACAACTTTCCTTGATTTGGGAAGGTTCACGTAAATGCGTGAGCTGTTTTTCTCAAGCTGGAAAGATTCCGGGTGGGCGTCGAGCTTTGTGTCGCCGACTTTGTTGCCATCACCATCGATTTCTCCCAGTGCTCCACTGCCATAGCCAACATAGATCATTTTGCTAGCGAGATCGTAGCGTACGTTATCTGCGTCATCGCCGAAGTCCACG
>Ga0306924_10000607_pt1 | contig 30438 bp, 20 predicted proteins | sample sta12Can44000111_FD_203756 | JGI IMG/M metagenome (GOLD analysis project Ga0306924, IMG submission 203756) | Lab enrichment of tropical soil microbial communities from Luquillo Experimental Forest, Puerto Rico - statanox.12C.anox.44.000.111 (v2)... | ecosystem: Environmental > Terrestrial >... | reverse complement strand
GCGACTTGTACTCGCTCGCTTGCTGCAGCTGCCGGTTCTTGTCCTGAATTTCGTCGAACAGCCGCACGTTCTCGATCGCGATGACCGCTTGGTCGGCGAAGGTGTTTACCAGCTCAATCTGTTTGTCGGTAAACGGCCGCATCGCGTTTCGCATTAGGACAAGAACACCGATGGGAGTTCCTTCTCGCATGAGAGGTACGCCCAGCAGCGTTCGCAGACCTATCTTTTTCTGCGGTTCCTGCAGAACGAATTCCGGATCAGCGAGAACGTCGTGAATGTGAACAGTTTTCTTTTCGAGCAAGACCCGGCCAACCACCGATCCGCGCCCGAGAGCCAGCGGCACCTTCCGCATGAACTCGCTAAAGCCCGGGGGCATCCCGTAGCTTGCGACGTGATGGTAGATCGTATCTTTTGGACTCCGGATGACCGCCGTGTCAGCGTCGCACAATCGGCCTGCCGATTCGACGAGCGTATTGAGCACGGTCTGCAGGTCGAACGTCGAGCGGCTGATCACCTTGAGCACGTCGGCGGTCGCGGTTTGCTGCTGCAGTGACTCGCGCAGTTCGTTGAGCAGGCGCGTGTTCTCGATGGCGATGACGGCCTGGTCGGCGAAGGTCGTCACCAGCTCTATCTGCTTGTCGGTGAATGGACGCATCACCTTGCGTTGAACCACGATGACTCCGATCGGAATCCCTTCGCGAAGAAGGGGGACGCCGAGCAGCGTGCGGAAGCCACCTAACCTCTGGCCCTCAAGGTAAGTATATTCGGGATCGGCCAAAACATCGCTTATATGTACGATTTTGCCGTCGACTAAGGTTCGGCCGACAGCCGTGCCTCTGTCGATGCCGGCCGGGTGCGTTGAGAGGAACTCTTCGTGCTCGCGCGAGTGTCCAAACGTCGCTTCGTAGGTATAAGTGGATCCTTCTGGTCGAGCCAATGCAGCCATGTCGGCCTCGCAAAGCCGGGCAGCGGACTCGACCAGTGTGTTGAGCACCCTCTTGAGGTCGAACGTCGAGCGGCTGATCACCTTGAGCACATCGGCGGTGGCGGTCTGCTGCTGGAGGCTTTCGCGCAGCTCGTTGAGCAGGCGTGCGTTTTCAACTGCGATGACCGCCTGGCTCGCGAAGTTCTGAACCAACTCGATCTGCTTGTCCGTGAATGACCGCACCTCCTGGCGATAGATCGAGATCGCGCCGATCAACGAATTCTCTTTGAGCATTGGTACGTTGACGACGGTTCGATAACCGCCGAGCTCGACGCTCGCGACGACAAATGGGTTGCGCTCGATGTAGGGCTGTATCGCCATCATATCGTCGACGTGGGCGACCTGTCGCGTTTCGGAGAGGTGGCGAAGGCCGGTGCCGGGGACTGGGTGGACAACGGGTTGTCGTCGGTAGTGCTCGGCAAACGCTGGCGGCGCGTTGTGGAGCGCGACGCAGCGAAAGCCTCCTCCCTCGCACAGCCAGAGAGTTCCGAACTTGGCCTCGCAGATCTGAGTTGCATTCGCCAACATGGCCCGGAACACCGGCTCCAGCTCGCCGGGCGAGCTGGAGATAACGCGCAGCACTTCGGAGGTTGCTTTCTCTCGCTCCAGCGCCTCGTCGCGCTCACGGGTGAGTTGAGCAACGTCGGATTGTGTTTTGCGGTCGGCCGCGGAGGGATTGAGCAGGCCGGGACGCTTTTGCGTTATGGTCTTGCGGCGGCGTGATTTAGCTCGTTCGGAGCCTGCTCTAGGGCGCCGTCTCATTGCCTTGCCCTGACTCGACAGAGCGCATCATAGCGGTCTTGCCCGTATTGTGCATCACAGCAAATTTGGCGGCCAAATGTAGCGATGGGTCATTAGCGACCGAGGCAATCGAGGCAGCGCAGCGCCGCATGTCCGCTTCTGCTCCAATACCGGACATGTCAATGCGCAGCAGCAGAACGCCGCTTTGCGCCAATTGCAGACTCATGCAGTGCAACGCAGCCTCATGCTTCGAGACGCCCGCTTCGCGGGCTCCTCAGCATGAGGCCGATCACTCCTCCGGCTGCCGTACCCAACGGCCTCACATCGGGGGAGCCATCCCGTCGCGGCCGACCGAGATGGCGGCGGCCTCCAGCGTGCCGTCGTCCTTCTTCTGCGCGCCGGCAATGAAGATCTTGGCGCCGGGCTTGAGCTCGCTCTTGTCGCCGGGGACGTAGGTCACGATCACCGTTTGCGGCGTGACGACGATCTTCTTTTCTCCCTCCTCGTACTTGAGCGTGATCTCCTCGCCCTGCACGCCTTTCACCTGCTGCGTCACGGTGGCGTTGGTCATGGTGCTGTTCGGCACCAGATCCCAGGGGCGATGGCCTTCGCCGGTGCCGCGCATCGCCTCCGGGAAGATGTGGATTTCCAGCGCCTTCTGGCTGCCGTCGGCCTGCGGCATGCCGGAGACCCCGATGAACGAGTTCGCTTTGATGTCCGCGAGCGCTGCCTTGACGATGCCGCGCACCGCCGCGTTGTCCGCCACCTTGATCTTGTAGGTCTGCTGGTGGTCGCGCGACAAAACGGTGAGCACCGGCCCGTCGACCTTCTCGATCGTGCCGCGCACGCGCACCTGCGCCGGCTGCTGGGCGAGGCTCACGCCGGTCGTGAGCACGAGCGCGAAACCGGCCGCGCCGAGCACAAAACTTTTGATAGCGATCATGGGTATCTCCCGTATGCCATCTGACGTCCACCACATCTTATACCAGAGGCTCTTGGCCCTGACCCATCCCCGTCATGCCCGGCAACGCAGTCAAGCTTGCGCAGACTGCGTAAACTTGTCTGCGCTGCCGGGCATCCACGTCTTCTTTAGTTTTATAAGCAAGACGTGGATGGCCGGGACAAGCCCGGCCATGACGAAGCGGTGAGTCATCTCGTTCACCGAATCGCCTCCTCGGTCACCGGATCGAAAAAGTGCAGCCGCTCCGGCCGTACGGAAAGCCTGATGGCGTCGCCCGGGGTGAGACTCGCCTGCGGATCGAGGCGGGCGATGGTCAGCCGCGTCTCGCCGATGAGAACTTCCGCAAGCATCTCCGAGCCGAGCTGTTCCAGCACCTCCACGCGCGCTTGCAAGCTGCCGTCGCCCCCGCCGCCCGCTGCCTGCGCCTGCGCGAGGTGCTCGGGCCGGACTCCCATCATGAGGCGCCGGCCGCGCCACCGCGCCAATGCCGCGCCCTGGCCCGGCGTGAGGTCGATGCAAAGAAACGGCGCCTCCGCGGTCGCTGCCGTTCCGTTGCTCCCGATCGTCACGTCGAGGAAGTTCATCGACGGCGCGCCAATGAAGCCGGCGACGAATCTATTTGCCGGATTGCGATAGACCTCGAGCGGCGTGCCGATCTGCTGGACGCGCCCGTCCTTCATCACCACGACGCGATCGCCGAGCGTCATCGCTTCGATCTGATCGTGGGTCACGAACACCGAGGTCGTCGGCACGCGGCTGTGCAGGCGCTTGATCTCCACGCGCATCTGCGCGCGCAGCTTGGCGTCGAGGTTCGACAGCGGCTCGTCGAACAGGAACACCTTCGGATTGCGGACCAGGCAGCGCCCCAACGCCACGCGCTGCTGCTGTCCGCCGGAGAGCTCGCGCGGCTTGCGCTGCATCAGCTCGCTCAGACCGAGAATTGCGGCGGCACGATCGATCGCCTCCTTAATCTTGGGCTCGGGCAGCCGCTTGTTGCGCAGCCCGAAGGCGAGGTTGTCGTAGACGTTCATGTGCTGATAGAGCGCGTAATTCTGAAACACCATGGCGACGTCACGGTCGCGCGGCGGCAGGGCGTTCACCAGACGGCCGCCGATGCGAATCTCGCCGCTGGTGATGTCTTCAAGCCCGGCAATCAGGCGCAACGTCGTCGACTTGCCGCAGCCGGACGGGCCGACCAGGGCGACGAACTCCTGGTCGGCGATCGTGAGGTCGACGTCCTTCACCGCGTGATAGGCGTTGCCGTAGCGCTTGTTGACTTTGCTCAGGGCGATTTCAGCCATCGTGCCTGATCTCGGCGCCCGCCCCCGCCACCGCCCCCCGCCGCGCCCCGCCGCGCGTGCGCGGGTGCCGGCGACTATTTGGCCGCGTTGCTCACGAGCGGCGCGCCTTCCGCCAGCGCCGCGGGGATCGCTTCGCGCTTGCCGGTGACCGCCTTGGTCGCCGCGTCCGAGAACGCCTTGTGCACCGCCGGCCACTTCTCGAAGTAGTAGGCGCTGCGCACCTTACCCGGAATATCCAGGCTCACCTTCTTGAGCTGGCGCATGAACGGGTCGCTCACGGCGATCTTGTCCCACAACAGCTTGTTGGGCGGCGGCGCCCCGGTCGCCTTCCACAGATTGAGCTGGCCCTGCTCGTCCTCCATCATGTCGGAGAGCATCTGTTTCGCCACCTTCTTGCGCTCGGCCGAGATCGATTTCGGGATCGCCCAGCCCCAGATGTCGTTCCAGGCGAAGTGTTCCTTGCGGTTGGGACCGAGCGGGAAGTAGGTGACGTTGACCTTGCCGGCGACCTTGGATTTCGCGGGGTCGTTGAACGTGGCCCAGTACACGGAATCGGCGACCGTGAAGGCGGCGTCGCCCGCCATGAACACCGCGTTCGCCTCGTTGCGGTCGTAGGCGGGCATGCCACGCGGGCTGATCTTGTGGGTGTTGATCGCGTCCCACCAGAACTCGGCGGACTGGCGCATGCACGGCTGGTCGAGCGCCGACTTCCAGCCGTTCTTTGCCAGGATCTTGTTGTCGCGCTCGTACACCGGCAGCAGCACGTCGCAATTGTTGCCCCACATCGACCAGAACCAGCTGAACCACGAATTGTTCATCGACATGCCGCCGACGTAGCCGAATTTCACCTTGCCTTCGGCCTGCAGCTTCTTTGCGATCCGCACGATATCGTCCAAGGTTTTCGGGACCTCATCCTCCTTGATCAGATCGGTCCGGTAGAAGAACACGCCGAACGTCTGCCCCATGGGCACCACGGTGTTCTGGCTTTGCGCATTGTCGAAGATGATCGGGTTCATGCCCCATTTGTCGGCATATTTCAGGCCGGGGATATCGTCGGTCGGTTCGAGCAGATGCGCCCAGAGCTGGCCCCAGTCGTCGTTGTGCCAGATGACGTCGTACTGATCGGAGCCCGAGGTCAGCGACGCCGTCATCTTTTCCACGTAGACGCCGTACGAGTTCGGGACCTTCACGATCTTGACGCCATGCTTGGCGCCCCAGGCCTCCATCATGGCAATGGAGGCGTCCTGGATCGGGTTCGGCTGATAGCCGATGCGCAGCTCCTTAACGTCCTGCGCGACGGCGCCGCCGGCGCTCCATGCGCCGAGCGCGAGGCAGACGAGGGTCAAACGGCTGGCTTTTCTCATGGTCGCGTCCTCCCTGGTGAACATCGCAGTTTGGGTCCCGATGCCGCCGTGCAGGATCAAATTCGCAAACCCCGCACGACGTATTTCTGCCCGAACAAGGTAAGCACGAAAGCCGGCCCCAGCGCCATCACCGCGGTCGCGCTCATCAGGTTCCACTGCAGACCCATTTCGCTCACGAATTGCGCCATCACGACGGTGATGACCGGCGTCCGCTGCCCGGTCAGGATGAGCGCGAACAGGAACTCGTTCCAGGTGAACAGCCAGCACAGCACGCCGAGCGCCGAAATCGCGGGAATGGCCGAAGGCAAGGCCACCCGCAGGAACGCGCCCCAGCGGGTACATCCGTCGATCAGCGCCGCATACTCCATCGACGGATCGATGCCGTCGAAAAATCCCTTCATCAGCCAGGAGAAAAAGCAGATATGCACGGCGATGTGCGGCAGCAGAAGGCCGAGATAGGTGTCGTAGATGCCCCAGCTCTGCGTGACGAAGTAGAGCGGCAGCACCCACGAGATGTAGGGGATGCAGCGGAACACGTAGATCGTTGCGAACCAGGTCTGCGCGATCGAGCTGCGAAACCGCGACAGCATGTAGCCGCTCGCTACCGTGATCGCGAGCGAGAACGCGGTGGCCAGCGTCGCGATGATGAAGCTGTTGACGAACGCTTCGACGATGCGTTCGTCGCGCAGCACGGTGGCAAAGTTGCCGAGCGTAAATTCAGTGCCGCGATGGACGTAGTAGACGCCGGACTCCGGCCGCAGCGAGGTGAGGATCAGCCAGAGCACCGGAAAGGCAAACAACAGGCACACGGCGGCGATCGCCAGCGCGAAAAAGGCGCGGCGTGCGGCGGGTGCCAGGCCGGTGAACACCAACGGCTGCTTGAGCGCCATGGTTCAGACCGTCACCACGCGGCTGACCGTGCGGTAGAGCACGATGCCGACGACGAGAACGATCACGCCGCCGATCATCGCCGCGGCCGAGCCGGTGCCGAAGTCGAGATTGAGAAAGGCGTGCACGTAGGCATAGAGGCTGAACAGCTCGGTCGAGCGCGCCGGACCGCCGCCGGTCAAGGTCCATACGATGTCGAAGGTGCGGAACGCATCGATTGAGCGGATCACCACGCACACCACGATCACCGGACGCAGCATGGGAAGCGTCAAGTAACGGAACACGCGCCATGCCGTGGTGCCGTCGATCGCGGCCGCCTCGAACGGCTCCCGGGGGAGACTCTGCAGCCCGGCAAGCAGCAACAGCGTGAACCACGGCGTCCACAGCCAGATGTCGGTGAGCAGGATGACGCCGAACGCGGTCCATGGCTGCGCCAGCCAGGGCTGGCCGTCGAAGCCGAGCGCCTCGAGCACGACGTTGACGATCCCGAACTGGTCGTTGAACATCCAGCGGATCATGATCGCGGCGATCACCGGCGCCACCATGAGCGGCAGCAGCAGCACGGTCTGCACGAATTTTTGCCCGCGGAAGCGCCGATTGAGCAGAGATGCCAGAGCGAGCCCGATGACCAGCGCGCCGCTCACGCTGAGCGCCATGAACAGGAACGTGTTGGGCAGCGCCACGTACAGGAACGCCGGATCGGTGATCACGTAGCGATAGTGCGCCAGGCCGAGCCAGGTCTTGGCCGGATTGTTGAGCGTCCAGTCGCGGAAGCTGGCATTGGCGCCGATCGCAATGGGCACGATCTGGAACAGCAACAAGGTCAGCGCGGCGGGAGCGATCAGCAGGAGCATGAAGCGCTGCTGCTCGCCGAACAGGCTCCATGAACGACGCGCTGACGGCACGGCCATCACCTTTGAATCGCCAAGTGTTTGCGAATACCGCGAGGCGATAAGCTAGAGCGGATTCAACGTTGGTGTCGATAACTGCGCCGCATACTCGGTGCTCTCCCCTCCCCCCTGTGGGGAGGGGTTGGGGGTGGGGGTCCGAGTTTGTTGACGCTAGTCGTGCAACAACGACTACCCCCCTCCCCCACCCTCCCCCACCCTCCCCCACCCTCCCCCACCCTCCCCCACCCTCCCCCACAAGGGGGGAGGGAGCACACCGAGACCGCGGCTCGGTGATTCGATCTAAAACAAACACACTTTAGTCTTATGAGGGCGAATTCGAACCTCGATTCGAAGTGTGAGGGCTCGCCATGCCTGAGATCGGATTGTTCGAGGCCATGTATTCCGCGCGGGCGCTGCGCCGGCTCAAGCCCGATCCGGTGCCGCAGGAGATCATCACCCGCGTTCTCGACGCCGCAATTCGCGCGCCCTCCGCTGGCAATGCGCAGAACTGGGCCTTCGTCGTGGTGCGCGATGCGGCGCAGCGGCGCGCGCTCGGCGCCATCTACCGCAAGGCCTCCGACATCGCCGCCGAGATCTACAAGGCGCGCGGCCGCCCGGAGCACATGACCGAGGAGCAGTACCGGCGCTTCATGAACTCCGGCGCGTATTTGTGGGAGCACATGGGGGAGGCGCCGGTGCTGCTGGTTCCCTGTTTGCGCGATCGCCCGCCGCCGCCGCGCGCGGCGCTGCCGCCTTCGGTGCAGGCGCGCTACGAAGCGGAGCGTGCCTACGAGCAGCGGATTCGCGGCGCCAGCATCTATCCCGCCGTGCAAAACATCATCCTCGCCTGCCGCGCGTTCGGGCTCGGCACGCTGATCACGACCAACCACATCCGCTGCGAGGACGAGGTCAAGGCGGTGCTCGGCCTGCCGGCCGACGTGTCGACCTATGCGTTGATGCCGATCGGCTTTCCCGAGGGCAAATTCGGTCCGCTCGCGCGCAAACCGGTCGCCGAGGTGGCGTACGCGAATCGCTGGGGCGTCGCCTGGCCGGGTTGACGCGATGGCGACAACATTTAACGTCGGCATTGTCATGAGGCTTTCTCGAACGTGCGTTGCCTTGACGGTTTCTTTGATCGGCGTCGTTGCGGTGCACGGCGCCTCTTCCGCACCAGGAACTTCAAGCCCCACACAGAAAAGCGCGATACAGCAGTCTCCATGCGAGAGTCGCATTGGGGAACGTGGCGTGCGCCCTTTCGCGCGCTGGCGCGCGCAAATCAGCCGAGATGCTGCGATCGAGGTGATCCGGCATGTCCACAAGGCCTGCCGCATCATCGACAGCATCAGTCAGTACAGTTCACTCGCGCCACTGGCTCCCCGTCTCAAGCCCATCCTCCGCAATCTCCAAGTGCGTGTTCTTGCGCCCATCTATCGTTCGCATCCCGATCTTGAAGGCGCCACTCTCGATGAAAACTTGCAGCCGCGAGGAGCCGGGCCAAGTACTCCGGAAGGACAATCGGCTCCGGGCCACGCCCGCGCGACGCAGAACATGCCAAAGCGCTTCGCCGCACGCACCAAAGGATGACTCGAGGAACGTCAGCCGCCCTCAACGAACAAGGTGAACCATGACGCTTCTGATCAATAACGAGGTGGTTGCCAGCGTCCTCACAATGGAAGACACAATTCGCGCTCTGGAAAATGCATATGCGAAACTCGCCAGACAGGAAGCTGTCTGCCGCCCGCGCATCGACATTCAAGTGCCGACCAAGGACCCGAACAAGATTTATCAATGGGGCACGATGGAAGGTGGGTCCCGGGACGGCTATTTCGCCATCAGGATGAAGTCCGACGTCATTTACGAGCAGGAGTACAATGGCGCTATCACACAGGAAAAATATTGCCGGCAGCCGGGCCTCTTTTGCGGTTTGATCCTTTTGAATGACGTGGAAACGGGTGAGCCGCTGGCGATCATCAATGACGGCGTGCTTCAGCACATGCGCGTGGGGGCCGACAGCGGGATCGGCGTAAAGTACATGGCGCACGAGGATGCCAAAGTCGTCGGAATGCTCGGGTCGGGGGGAATGGCGCGCACGCACATGGACGCGTTCATGGTGGTCCGACCGAACATCGAGCGGCTACAGGTGTTCAGCCCGACACGTGCGAACCGAGAGACGTTTGGTCGCGAGATGCGTGAGAAGTTCGGGATTGATGTGTCGGTGTGCGAGCAGCCCGAAGACGTCTACAAGGATGCCGACATTCTCGCCGGCGTCACCGATTCCGCAGTTCCGGTCATCAAAGGCCAATGGATCGAGCCGGGCACTCACATCGTGAACATTGGTGGAGGCGGTGGAAGGCCGGATGCGCAGACGCTCGCTCGCATCGATGTCTATTTTAGATTTGGCAACGCCACGGCCCCTTGGGGATTGCCGCAGATGTATCTGGCCGACGAGTTCATCACCTACGCGGCGAAATCCCATTTCGAAGCCGGGTTCAAGATGAAAGAAGCCGGCAAGCGGGGCCACGGTGAGGCGTTGCCTGATCGGATGGTAACCTTCCAGGACCTGCTCGGAGGCACGAATAGAGGGCGCACGTCCAGGGATCAGATCACCTATTCCGAGCGGGGCAACCTTCAGGGAAACCAATTCTGGGCCGTGGGCGGCGTCGTCTATGAGAAGGCCAAGGCCACCGGACAGGGACACGAAATCCCCACAGAGTGGTTCCTGCAAAGCATCCGGGACTAGTGCCGCGCGGCAAAGCTGAGGTTCCGTTCCGGTTCAGTCGCGTCGGATCGGCACGCTCGCGAGGCGCGCGGCGTGTCCGCTTTACCCCGAAAGCGAACGTTTGCCACCAAGCTACAAATCCTTCGCTTAGCCCAGAATCGGACTCATGCACCGCAACAAAGACATCGCTCGTGGCGTTGGCTGCGCAGCATGCGGTACCCGCCATCTACTTTGCGCGCCGGCGTGCACCTTTGGCCGGTCGTTGCACCAAGTATTGGCAGATGAGGCGCTCGCCGCGCAGGCACTGCTCGACCGCAGGCTGGCCGGTGGCCTCGGAGAAGGGCAGCCGCATCCGGGCGTCGAACCGGCCGATCCCATGCTGGTTGCTGCGCAACACCGCCTATCCCATCTCTTTGGGAGAGCGACAGTAGAGACGCGGACGGCCTCTAGGCTGGGGGGTTTGGCTGGCTTTGGGGCCGTACAGCGACAATCCCGCGACATTCAATTCTGGCCTATTGGGTGAACTACCGATGCGGGGGCGGTGATGCTTGCCCCGTCTGAATTGTGAGGCACTTCACACTGAGCGGTATGCTTTTTATGGAATAGTTCCTCCCAAACGAATCCGTTTGATGGAGGTTGGCATGCTTCAATCAAAGCTGACCTGCGCGGCAGTCATCCTCGCCTTTGCTGTAGGTACAGCGGCAGATGCACAAGATGGGGACCGCGTTCGAGATGCTCTTTCAGGCTTGCTTGGCTCGAGTATATGCTCTGATCCGCCCCTAGTGACCAAGTGGTGTACGGCCCTCGGGGTTCAAGCGGCATATTGGATTGATAAGGGTGAAAGTTTCGCGATTGATCGTCATTTCGAGCTAAAAGATCAAACATTCGCGAATACTACCGGGATTACGATCTGCTATACCGATGGTCATTGCATACATCCACAATAGTAAGATTACTGTTGCAGGTGTCAGTCGCGTCAGATCGACACGCTCGCGAGGCGCGCGGCATGTCCGCTTGACTCCGAAAGCGAACGTTTGCCACCAACCCGCAAATCTGTCGCTTGGTGCCAAAACCGGACTTACGCGATGCAATAAAGCCGCGTGAGCAGACAGTCCTTAGGTAATCGACGGCGAGCGCCGGCGCCTGTCGCCAGATCTCTTCGTGCAGCTGTTGCGGAGCCCTCACCGCATCCAACGGCGCGGATGCGCCCATCTTTTGATCCGACCTGCCGAAAAATTTTGCATTGCACAAACTCATGCCGCTGCGCCGCAAAAGTGCGCAATCTTCGCCCTCGCGGCGTGCCGAAATACAGGATTTTTCAGTTGGATAAAGTTGGCACCGGCTTTGCCAAGGCAACTCCGGGTGGGAGCCCGCGCTGCGGGAGAATAGAGCCCAACCGGAAAGGAACACTTGATGAGCGAGCGCAACCCGACGTGGATTTCGAACTGGAACCCAGAGGATGAGCAATTTTGGAAATCCGAAGGCAAATTCATCGCGCGACGTAATCTCATATGGTCGATTTTCGCGGAGCATCTCGGTTTTTCGATCTGGCTCGTCTGGAGCATCGTCGCAACCAAATTGCCGCAGGCCGGCTTCCATTACACGACGGACCAATTGTTCCAGCTCGTGGCATTGCCGGGGCTGGTCGGCTCACTCATCCGGTTTCCCTATGCGTTTGCAGTAACGATTTGCGGCGGCCGCAACTGGACGATCTTCAGTGCGGCTGTGCTGTTCATCCCAACCATTGCACTCGCGTATTTCGTAACTCAGCCCGACACGCCGTTCTGGTTGATGCTGTTGGTGGCCGCGACGGCGGGCCTCGGAGGCGGCAACTTTGCCTCGAGCATGGCCAACATTTCATTTTTCTACCCGGACCGCATGAAGGGGTGGGCGCTCGGCTTGAATGCGGCCGGCGGAAACATCGGAGTGAGCGGCGTGCAGCTGTTGACGCCGCTGCTGCTGGGATTCGGTTTCGTAAGTCTCTACCAGGCAACTCCGGTCGCGGAAGGCCTCTACCTCCAGAACGCCGGGCTGATGTGGCTGCTGCCGCTGACCGTTGCGGTGATCGGTGCCTTCTTCTTCATGAACAACCTCACCTCGGCGCGCTCGTCGTTCAAGGACCAATTCGTCATCGTGAAGCGCAAGCACACCTGGGTGATGTCCTACATATACATCGGGACGTTCGGCTCGTTCATCGGCTACTCCGCTGCGTTTCCGCTGCTGATAAAGACACAATTCCCGGCGGTCACGGTCGGCATCGCCTTCCTTGGGCCGCTGGTGGGTTCGCTCTCGCGTCCACTCGGCGGTTGGCTTGCCGACAAGATTGGTGGCGCAAACGTCACGTTCTGGAACTTCATCGCCATGGGCGCCGCGACGATCGGAGTCATGTACTTCGTGGACATCAAGGACTTTGCCGGCTTCCTCACGATGTTCCTGATCCTGTTCGTCACGACCGGCATCGGCAACGGATCGACATATCGAATGATTCCTTCGATCTTCCGCGAGGAAAAGCGCAGGGAGGTGAAGGGCTCGGGCGAGGCCGGTCGGGTGCTGGCCGTGAAGGCAGCCGCGATCGAGGCCGCCGCCGCATTGGGATTCATCGGCGCAGTCGGCGCCTGCGGCGGTTATCTCATTCCGCGCGGATTCGGTGCCTCGATTGCTGCCACCGGCGGTCCGCATGCGGCGCTGGCAATTTTCCTGGCGTTCTATCTCACCTGCATAGCGCTCACGTGGTGGTACTATCTGCGCAAGAATCTCCTTGCGCAGCGTGCGCCGAGCCTCGCGGAAGCGCGCGTGTGAGACAAGCGTGCGCAGCGACCATAGCCGGCGACCGGCTTGTGGCCGCCGGCAGCGCAATCGCGGGAACGCCAGCGGTCGCCGAGCTGCTGTCGCATGCTCGCGACCGCTTCGACGTCACCGTCGTTCGGCGCCAAGCCGCACGCAAACTACAATCGCATTCCATCCCGCGTGCTCGATCGATGTCACATCGAGCGATTGTCCCTGAGAGCACGTATTTGGGGCGCTCATGAGCACACCCGCAGAAGGCCGGCAGGGAGTTCGTACCACCTGTCCCTATTGCGGGGTCGGCTGTGGGCTGATCGTGCAGCCGGATGGCCGCGGCGGTGCCGCGATTGCCGGCGATCCTGCCCATCCGGCAAATTTTGCGCGCATCTGTTCAAAGGGAGCGGCGCTCGGCGAGACGCTCGGCGGCGAAGCACGATTGCTGCACCCGATGCTGCGACAGCCCGACGGCAAGCTGGCACGCATCAGTTGGGACGTCGCTCTCGATCGCGTCGCACACCGCTTCACGGAACTCATCGAGCGCTATGGGCCGAACGCGGTCGCCTTCTATTTATCGGGCCAGCTCCTCACCGAGGATTATTACGTAGCCAACAAGCTCATGAAGGGTTTTGTCGGCTCGGCCAATGTCGACACCAACTCGCGACTGTGCATGGCCTCCTCTGTCGCCGGCCACCGCCGCGCCTTCGGCACCGACACTGTGCCCGGCACCTATGCCGATCTCGACGAAGCCGAGTTGATCGTGCTCGTCGGGTCGAATGCCGCCTGGTGCCATCCGGTGTTGTTTCAGCGCATGATGCTCAACAAGTCTTTGCGTGGCGCGCGCCTCGTCGTCATCGATCCGCGCCGGACGGCAACCGCCGAAGAGGCGGATTTATTCCTTCCCATTGCGCCGGGCGGCGATACCGCCCTGTTCTGCGGGCTGCTCGTGCATTTGGCCGAGGCGCACGCGCTCGACTATCGATACATCGACGCGCACACGAGCGGCTTCGAAGATACGCTTGCGCGGGCGCGCAGCATCGCGCCCGATATCGCCGCGACCGCTCGTGCAACCGGTCTGGCATCGGCGGATGTTGCGCGTTTTTTCCAGCTTTTTTGCGCCAGCGAGCGGGTCGTCACCTGCTACTCGCAAGGGGTCAATCAATCGGCGCAGGGTACCGACAAAGTCAACGCCATCATCAATTGCCATCTCGCCACTGGCCGCATCGGTCGCGCCGGCATCGGGCCGTTCTCGCTCACCGGCCAGCCCAACGCCATGGGCGGTCGCGAAGTCGGCGGGCTGGCAAATCAGCTTGCCGCCCACATGGGATTTTCGCCACCCGATGTGGACCGGGTGCGTCGATTCTGGAAAGCGCCCAGCATGGCAACGCGTGAAGGTCTCAAGGCCGTGCAGATGTTCGAGGCGGTCGCGCGCGGCGAGATCAAGGCGCTCTGGGTGATGGCGACGAATCCCGCGGTGTCTCTGCCGCGCGCCTCCGCCATGCGCAACGCGCTCAAGCACCTCGAACTTTTCGTTGTCTCCGAGAACGTCCTGGCGAACGACACCGTGAGCACCGCCCATCTCCTGCTGCCGGCTGCGGCTTGGGGCGAGAAGGACGGCACCGTCACCAATTCCGAGCGGCGCATCTCACGGCAACGCGCATTTCTGTCACCGCCCGGCGAGGCCAGGCCCGACTGGTGGATCGTCACGCAGGTCGCGCGCCGCATGGGGTTTGCCGATGCTTTCGGCTACGTTGCGGCCGCCGATATATTTCGCGAGCACGCCGCACTCTCGGCATTCGAAAACGACGGGACGCGTGACTTCGACCTCAGCGGTCTCGCCGCGATCTCGGACGCCGACTACGACGCGCTCGATCCGGTGCAATGGCCGGTTCGCGCCGGCGATCAGATAAAGGAGCGACGCTTTTTCGCGACCGGCGGGTTTTTCACGCGCGACCGCAAGGCGCAATTCGTTCCGCCCGAGCCGCCCGCGCTAAAGGAAGAAACGACGTTGCTCTACCCGTTCCGGCTCAATACCGGACGTATCCGCGATCAATGGCACAGCATGACGCGCTCCGGCTTGAGCGCACGGCTGTCCACGCATCGGCCCGAACCATTTGTCGAGGTGCATCCAGCGGATGCACGCGCGGCCGGGCTTGCCGACGGCGCCTTCGCACGGATCTCTACGGCGCACGGCGCCTGCATCATGAAGGTCGTTGTCAGCGGTGGCCAGCAAGCAGGCTCGTTGTTCGTCCCGATCCATTGGAGCGACGCGACCGCCTCGTGTGCGCGCGTGGGCGATCTCGTCGCGCCGCACACCGATCCCCACTCGGGACAGCCGGAGGCAAAAGCTACACCCGCCGCGATCGCCCCGGTTTCCTTCTCTCTGCGGGGCTTCGTGCGAACGCGCCATCAGCTCACGTTCCCGGAGGGAACGTGGTGGGCGCGCGGCGCAGTTGCGCAATGCATCGAATATCGGCTGGCAACGAACCTTGGCCCATTGCACTGGCATGATTTCGCGCAACGGGTTTTCGCCGGTCGCGGACGGTTCGCGGACCGGCTTGCCGGCGGCACCTACAGCGCCGGCGCCTTTGTCGATGACGAGCTTGATGGCTGCCTTTGTGTGGGCCCGGCGGAGGAACCCCTACAATTCACGCTGTCGGCTGCAGACGGGTCGGACGAAGACGGATTGGCGTCGGCACGCCGATTGCATGAATCCATTCGGGCTGACGAGCCCGTCGTCTGCGCGTGTTTTCAGGTCAAGCTCGATAGCGTCCGCAAAGCCATCGCTTGCGGCGAGACGAGCACGCTCGTGCAGATTGGTAAAAAATTACGCGCCGGCACGAACTGTGGGTCGTGCATAGCAGAGCTGAAAAGGCTTATCAAACACGAACAGCTCGCGGCGACGCGAGCGCTGGTCGGAACGCGATTGGAGTGACACTCGGCGGCGGCGCATGTCCGCTCCGCTCCAATACCGGACATATCAATGCGCGGCAGCAGAACGATGCGAGCCGTAACGTGAACGCCGCCCTCCAGACGTCATCCTGTCGGGCAAGGGCGCGCCGCTAGGACGATACATCGAGCGATCTGCGACGATCGTCATCACACCAATCTTGTCCGGACTGCATCACTGCTACGCTTGGATGTGATTTTTGCGAAGGAAAGATGGGACTGATGGGCGGGCTTGTTCCTGGCCACAGGACGGTTGCAGACTTCCGCAAGGACAATGGCGCAGCCGTTTGTAAGGTGTGCGCCCGGTTCATCATGCTTTGCTGGGCTCTGGATTTATCTCTCCAGGCGGCAAGGCCGCGGGCGACGAGATAATGCATAAGGATGCCGCCGCCGACGATCGCGGCCCCGAACGCCACCTCGTGGCTTAAAGCTTCTGAGCGCGTCTCCACGAGCTCGGTCATCGCGCTGAGCACGGTGCCGGTCGCGAAAACCGGCAAACCGTAGCGGCCGATCAGGCACAGCGGCAGGAATGCCCGGGTCCGCCGCATCAGTCCGGTGAGTCCGGAATGGTAGATGACGTAGGCAAGCGCCAGGAAATGCACGAGCCGCGCGAATCCGAGATCGGTCTTGCCGCAGTCGAGCACGTCGCGCATGTGCTGCCACAGCCCCGACGCATAGCCGAAGGCATTGGTGCGCACCACCGCGGCGATCGCGACGACAGCGAGGCAAACAACGAACAGCCGCGCGTCGTAGGCGACACCGCCGCGCTTAACTCGGCGTCCTGCGAAAATGCCGATGGCGAAGATGAGCTGCCACGCAATGGGGTTGAAGCACCAGGTTCCCTCGACGGGCCAGGTTGACAAATTGAGAGAGAACACGCGCGCCGCCAGATAGATCCCGGCCGAGGCTGCGAGCATCAGCCGATCGTCGCGGCGCGCCAGCACCAGCAGCAACGGCGTCGCCAGCAACAGCGCGATATAGAGCGGCAAGATGTTGGCGTTCTCGAGCTGATGCAGGAGCGCCAAAATGCCGGCGGTCATCTGCAGCGGGTTAGACACCACCGCGTCGGCATCTTCCAAGAGATCGTCTTCGTCCCACAGGGCAGCAGCGCCGGCGAAGATGGCTATGATCAGCAACGAGATCAGGATCTGCACCCAGTAGAGCGTGAACGCCCGGCGAAGCACGGCGCGTACCGCCCCGACGGTCTCTCCGTTGAAGAAACGCGTGCCGTAGGCGAGCGCGACGGATACGCCGGATAGGAATACGAACAGCTCGGCCGCATCCGAGAAGCCGAAGTTCTGCTGCGTCACGTGCTGAAATACGTTTTCCGGCACGTGGTCAATGAATATCGTCAACAGCGCAAAGCCGCGCCAGAAGTCGATGCCGTCGATGCGTTTTGCCGGAGCCCCCATGTTCCCCCGCCCCCGATTTCATCGATCGCCCCTGATCAATAGTCATTCATCTTGACCGATGGTTTAAATGCGACGGTTCTCCGGCCGTCGCATGGCCTCGTCGTCTGCAATGGTTGATGGCGGTGCCCCGGTCCTCTTTTCCGTATGTTGCTACCGCCTGCTAAGCGAATTCATTTGGACCTGTGGCGTAAACGCCACACGTAACGCCAGTTGTTTGAATACAATTCGCTTGTGCAACGGGCTTTCGGATCGGGAACCGTTGTGCGACGAGCCCTGAGGAGACGGGGATCACCTCAGGGCTCGACCATTTTCAGCGCCGCGCGACAGTCTCGATATTGTCGAATGACTGACGCCAAGCTCGGACCAATGTCAGTCAACGTTGGACTAAAGCAAGCCCACACGTCGAGTTATTTCCGGTTCACCCCGACAGCGGACGCAAACTCAGGACACCACTGCGTGTGGGCTGCCTAGAATGGTCCATTCGAGTTTTTCCACTGATCCCGCGGAGGTATGGGCGTCAAGACATCCCAATGCTCGACTATTTTTCCATTCTCGATCCGAAACAGATCGTAGAGCACATAACTGCCAGCAATATGAATTTCCTCTGAGCGGCGAAGTGCCAGTTTGCAAACAAACCTCCTGCCACGATGCTGCTCCTGTCATTTTGGCCCGATTTCTCGGCGCCAACAAAGTCGCGCCTAGAGCGGTCTTTCTCTGGATTTCTCTATTGTCTATTTGCCTTCCCTCTACTTTAGCGAGCGAGGGTTGCAGCTTTCGTCAGGAATAGCACGTACATGACGACGACGGGTTTTGCGCTACGCTTTATAATTGTATCTCAAAATGGGTCACTTGGGGCGGGGGATGACGCAATTCGTTGAGCCTAACTACTAACACTGACCGAAATTCGAATGCACACTGACACTCTCGCGATTGAGCGTCGGCGAAGAACTCGAATCCTGCGCGGCCGGCTGGAAGATCTCTCTGCCGGCGCAATCTGCAGCGTTCTGTCAATCGCCTACTCGCTTTCGTATGCGACCCTGATTTTTTCCGGTCCCCTGTCACAGTGGCTTGGCTACGGGATGGTCGTGACTCTTCTCTCGGCCTCGGTTGGAACTTTCGTGATCGGGTTGCGCAGCTCGCTGCCGTTCACAATTGCTGGGCCTGACAGCTCGACATCCGTGGTCATGGCAGCGCTCGTTACCGCATTCGTCCAGCGGCTCGTCGCGGAGGGTGCGACTGAAGATCTCCTACAGCGCGCGATCATCGTGATGGCTCTCAGTACAGCGCTGACGGGAACGTTGTTGCTTGCCTTGGGGGCTACGCGTGCTGGGCGGGCGATTCGCTTCGTGCCGTATCCGGTCATTGCAGGATTCCTCGGAGCTACCGGATGGCTCATCGTCGTGGCCGGTGCACAACTGGCGACGGGCCAGAGCGTCACCGACAATACGTTGGGCGCGCTTTTCGATTTATTGATCGGTGCAAAGTTTTTAGCAGGCGCAGCGCTCGCGATCGCGCTCTTTCTCGCTCAACGGTACCTGCCGAGCTCTTTCGCACTGCCGGGCACGTTGTTGGCGGGCGTGGCGGTAGTCCACATTGGCCTACTGTCGTCCGGCATCACTCTCGTCGAGGCGCAGGCAGACGGCTGGATGTTCAGCCCACAGACGCACGTTGGGCTTACATCTCCCTGGCACAGCGACGAGCTGCGTCAACTGCCATGGGAGCTGCTTCCCTCTTTGTTCGGCAACCTTGTGTCGGTCATGTTTGTGACGGCAATAACGATGCTGCTCAATACCAGCGCGATCGAACTCGCCACCCAACGCGAGGCGGACCTCGATCGCGAACTTAAGTGGCATGGCATTGCCAATCTGTTGATCGCGGCCCTCGGCGGTTACGTCAGTATCACTTCGATGAGCCGAACAACCGTCAATTATCTGGCGGGCGCAACCGGCCGCCTCTCGGCGATGGCGGTTGCGGCCATTGCGGCGGCGGCGACTGTCGTCAATCCAAGCTTTCTCGGCTACGTCCCCAAATCCGTGTTGGGCGGGCTGTTACTCTACCTTGGTGCCGATCTGCTCTATCGGTGGCTGGTGGAATCGGCGCGCCGGCTTGCGTTCCTCGAATATCTGTCACTGCTTTCGATTGCCTTTATCATTGTCGAGTGGGGATTCGTCGCCGGCCTTTTGATTGGTGTGGTAATTGGCTGTGCCACGTTCGCGCTCAGCGCAAGCCGGATCCCCGCGATCAAATTCAGCTTCGATGGGTCTGAGTACCACTCTTCCCTTGATCGTGGGCCCGAGGAGCTCACAATACTCACAGATCATGGCCGTGAACTGCAGGGCATGAGCCTTCAGGGCTATCTATTCTTTGGATCGGCAAGCCGCCTGCATGAGCACATCAAATCGCTGCTCGCCGCGCGCCCCGAATGTCGTTTTCTCCTGTTCGACTTAAGGTTGGTGACCGGGATCGATTCTTCAGCCACGCACAGCTTCAGGCAAATCAAACAGTCGGCGGATCGCCATGGGGCTCGATTGGTGCTCGTGAACATGACGCTGGAGATTCAGCGGATTTTTCGAAACGCCGGCCTGATCTCGGCGGATGTTGCTGTCGCGAGCGACCTGGATCACGCACTCGAACTGTGCGAGGACGCGATTATCAAGGCGGACCAACCGTCCGGGAGCGAAACTGAGTCGCTCAACGACTGGCTGGTTCACGTGGTCGGTAGCGAACACGCCGCTCATCTGGCACAAGAGTGCGAGCGGCTGGAGGTTGCCTCCGGAGCGATCATCGCTGTCGAGGGCGAGCCCGCCGACTCGATGCATTTTATTTTTCAGGGTCGGGTCAGCATCGTTGTGGACGGGGGCAACGGTCGCAAGGTGCGGCTGCGCAGTCTCGGACGGCATACTACGATTGGTGAAATGGGTCTGATCACGTGCCAACCGCGGAGTGCGACTATCGAGGCCGAAGTGCCAAGCGTGCTCTACGTTCTTAAAGCCCATGCATTCGAACGCATCAGAAGGACCAATCCGGCTTTATGCCAGGCTCTGCTCACCTACGTCATCAGGGTGATGGCGGAACGGCTCAGCTTTGCCAACCGATCCATCGGAGCTCTGCTCAGGTAGGCCATTGGTGCGGCAGAAACGGTGCGGTGGCGGCTGGTTTCGGAAACGAAACGTGAGGGTGGAAAATCATGAGGGCGTTGTGCTTGCGTATTGGGATTGGGACTTTCGCGGCATTTTCGCTCGCTACGGTCGCTTATGCCCAGTCAACGACACCAAAACACCCCAAAGAGATTGCGGCGGAGAGCAACCGCATTGCCCAGCGAAATGAAGATTGCAGGCGTCAGGCGCGTGAGCAGCATTTGCATCTCGTAAAGCGCTACCGTTTCATGCGCGACTGCAAGCGGCGACCGTAGCGCACCACTTCGTCGGACGCCTGGCCAATGTCCGGGTCAGAGGCGGCGCGGCCCACCGAGACAATATATCCGGCTATCTCCGGTTCGCTTGGTAAGCGGAGATAAATTCATGGCGTTGCCATATGCCGGCTTCGTGCCGGAAGCCCGACATATGCGTCGCAGCAATTTGCGGCCTATTCGATCACTTCGTCGGCGCGCAGTAGGATCGAGGTCGGCATGTCGAGACCCAAGGCGCGCGCGGTCTTCAAATTGACAGCCAGTTCAAGTTTGGCCGATTGCTGGACCGGCAAGTCGGCTGGTTGTTCGCCCTTGAGGATCCGCCCGGCATAGTTGCCGACGAGGCGAAAAGCATCGCGCAGGTTCGCTCCATAGCTCATCAGGCCGCCGGCCACGGCAAAATCACGATAGTAATGGATCGCGGGAATGCGGTAGCGCGTTGTCAGCGCGACAAGTTGATTGCGCCGGGCTTGCAGATACGGATCGACCTGGATCAGCAAGGCGCCAACACGCATTTTAGCTGCGGCTGCGACCGCTTCGTCGATCTCGCCCTCAGTGCCGGCATTGAAAAGGATCAATCTCTGGCGCAGCGCACTCGCCGCCGCCCGTGCGTCGTTGATATCCAACTCGGCGACCGCATTTCTCGGATTGATCAGAAACCCAAACGCCTCGGAATTGGGAGCCAGTTCGTGCAGCAACTCGAATTGTTTTACCACCAGTATTTTTCCCAGCGAGACGACGCCGGTGACGTTACCGCCGGGTCGATTGAGACTGGCAACCAGTCCGAACCTGACCGGGTCGCCTCCGGTATGGAACACGAGCGGAATGCTCGTGGTCGCAGACTTGACGGCGCTTGCCGCAGTAATACCGGTCGCAACAATCAGCCGCACGTTGCGGCGCACCAGATCGTGGGCCAATGCGGGAAGTTGGTCGTAACGGTCGTCGCCCCAGCGAAATTCGATCGCTACATTGCGGCCCTCGACAAAGCCTGCTTCCTCCAGACCACTGCGGAAGGGGACGAGATAGGGAGCATAGGTGTCGCGGGAGGTCGGATCGAGGAATCCGATCACCGGCATCGTCGGCTGTTGCGCGCGTGCCGCGAGCGGCCATGCGGCCGCGCCGCCGAGCAGCGATATGACCTCGCGTCGCTTCATCCGGCCGACTCCAAGCCGCACGACCATGCGCTCACTATAGCAGGTCAGGCCCGGGCATCGCAGCAAAAGCTATCCGCTCATATCCGGTCAGAGTCATTTTCGACAGAGTCGACCGGTTTTGGCTGCCGGTTCATGTCCGCTTCGCCCCTCAAAGCGGACCTAAGCTTCCGGGCGACAAGCAGAAGGGCCCGCTGAGGTTGGCCGGCAGCGTGTGATTCAAACTCCCAAACCGAGTTGCTCACTTCGATTTCACGGACTCCGTGGTTGCGATCCAAATCCCGAGAAAGACTGCGACGAGACCAACCACGAGGTTGAGCGTGATCGGCTCGTCGACCAGCAGCGCCGCGAGCAGTGCGGCGGCGATCGGATTGACCGTCATGGTGTTGGCCACGCGCGTCGGGCTCGCCCGCTCAAGCGCCAGCACCCAGAGAATGAACGCCAGCGCGCCGCCGCCAATCCCGAGATAAATGCCAGCAATCCATTGCGGCGGGCCAAACGCGCCGAGGATCGCGATTCGATCGGTGGCGAGGCCGGCCAGCGTGAGCACCGCCGCGCCGCAGCCCATGCCGACCGTCAAAAATCCGAGCGCGCTCGACCTCTGGATGAAGGGGCGTGACAAGACATTATAGAAGGCCATGCAGAGGACCGCGGCCGTCATGATCAATTCGCCGCGCCACGCGCCGGGGGGAGCCGCGGAAAGGCCCGAGGCAAGCGCGGCAAACACGCCCAGGATGGCGATGCCGACGCCTGCGGACTTGCGCGCGGTGAGCGGTTCGACGCCGAGCAGCGCGCCGACCAGCATCGTCTGCAGCGGCAAGGTCGAGAGCGCAAGACTTGCGCGCGCCGCCGTCGTGTAGGCGACGGCGATGTTGTAGAAAATGAAAAACAGGCCGAAGAAACAAATGCCCAACGCGGCGACGGCGGGCCAATCGTGGCGCTTGGGCCAGCGCACGCGCAAAAGGAGCGCAGGCGGCAGCACGCAGAGGAAGCCGATGCCCCATCGCAGGATGGCGAGCGTGAGCGGATCGGCATCGGCGACGAGGTAGCGCGTGACCGCGGCCGCGGTTCCGCCAAGCGCGCTCGAGACGATGGCGATCAGGACTCCGATGCGTTCGCCCAATCTCACTCCCTTGAGCCGAATCGGGTCATAACCTGCCGGCCGCTCACCGCCATCCACCGCCGCCGTTCGCATAGACCGTGTCGGCGGTCATGAACGCACACGCGTCGGAACACATGAACAGCACCAGCTCGCCGATTTCCTCGGGCTCGCCGAAGCGCCGCATCGGCACGTCATCGAGAAAGCGCTGCATCAGCTCGGGCGAGGTCTGTGCCGCGCTCTGAAAGGCGGTGCGGATCGGGCCGGGCGAAATCGACAGGCAGCGGATGCCGCGATCCGCGAACTCGCGCGCCACGCCCATCGTCATGGTCACGACCGCGCCTTTGGCGGCGGCGTAATGCACCGAAGAGCCGGGGCCGCCGCGCCGGTGCGCCATGCTCGCCATGTTGACGATCACGCCGTGCCGGTTCTCGAGCATGTGCGGCAGAACGGCCTGCATGCAGTAGAACGTGCCCTTCACGTTGAGCGCAAACGTGTCGTCGAACAGCGCGTCGTCGATGTCGAGAAATTTCGAGCGGCGCAGCGCCGCGCCCGCCGAGTTGAATTGGAATTGCACGCTGCCGAATTTTTCGATGGCGTGCCGCACCATCGCATCGACCTCACCGCGCGAGGTGACGTCGGTCTTGAGCGCGAGCGCTTTGCCGCCGCCGTCCGCAATCTGCTTGGCGGTCTGTTGCATACCTTCGCCATTGATGTCGGCGCACACCACATTAGCGCCCTCGCGCGCAAAAATCATCGCTGCCGCGCGGCCGATGCCACTCGCGGCGCCGGTGATGACGATGGTCTTGCCGACGAAATAGTCCGGGGTCTTGGGCATGGGATATCCTTATGGTGAGTGGACAAAGCTTGCTGAAACCTTGATCCTTCTGCTCGTCCCGGCGCAAGCCGGGGCCACACAGCCTGCCGTTGCTTCTGGATTACCGCTCACGCGGGAACGAGCGGTCGAGGGCCGCGTTGCTCCGTGCGAAACGCGACCGGATGTTGACGGCTATGGCACGCGCCAAGTTTGATGTTCGCCGCGCAACAGAAATGCCGGTGAGACGATAGCATGCGATCCAGCAAAGACAGGATTCTGACGACGCATGCGGGCAGCCTGTCGCGGCCTGCCGATCTCATCGCCATGGGCCGGGCCCGCGCCGCGGGAGACAGGCAGGACGCCGCGGCGTACGCGCACCGCCTCGCCAATTCCGTCGCCGAGGTGGTGCGCAAACAGCGCGAGCTCGGCATCGATATTCCCGACGACGGCGAATTCGGCAAGCCGGTCGCGGGCAGCTACGATTACGGCGCCTGGTGGAATTATGCCTTTGCCCGGTTATCCGGATTCGCGCCGGCGACCGGCGGCCAATCGAAACACAAGAAATCGGGCGTTGCCGATGTGGCGTTGACGTCGTTTGCCAACCGCCGCGACTGGCAGAAATTCGGCGAGTTTTATCAGGACCCGGAATCGAGCGGCAGCCTGATGGGCAGCGCCGCGCGCCGCCCGGTGCAGCGCCCCGCCTGCACCGGGGCGATCAAATATACCGGCCACGCCGCGCTCGCAGCCGACATCGCGAATCTGAAGAAGGCGCTTGCGGCAACCGGCACGGACGAAGGCTTTATCTGCTCGATCGGGCCGGGCAGCTTCGCGCGCGGCGAGGATTATTACTACGGCAGCGAGGAAGAGTTCCTGTTCGCCTCGGCCGATGCCATGCGCGAAGAATACCAGGCAATCGTGGACGCCGGCATCATCCTGCAGATCGACGACCCGAGCCTTCCCGACAACTGGGACATGATCAATCCCGAGCCGCCGCTCGGCGAGTTCAAGAAGTTCGAGCGCGTTCGCATCGAGGCGCTCAACCACGCTTTGCGCGGCCTGCCGCACGACCGCATTCGCTATCACATCTGCTGGGGCAGCTGGCACGGCCCGCACACGACGGATATTCCTCTCCACGACATCGTCGATCTCGTGCTGAGCGTTCATGCCGGCGCCTATTCGGTCGAGGCGGGAAATGTCCGCCACGAGCACGAATGGCGGGTCTGGAAAGAGACCAAGCTGCCCGACGGCAAGCTGCTCATTCCCGGCGTGGTGAGCCACGCCACCAACATCGTCGAGCATGCGCAGGTCGTGGCCGATCGGATCGTGCGCTACGCCCAGGTGGTCGGGCGGGAAAACGTCATAGCCGGCACGGATTGCGGGTTGGGCGGGAGAATCCATCCGCAGATCGCATGGGCCAAGCTGCAGGCGTTGGCGCAAGGCGCCGAGTTGGCAAGCAGAGAGCTTTGGCGATAGCGCACGTCGCATGCATGAAATCCGAAACAGGCTGAACCCAATGCCTGTACATGTTCGACGGCTCTGGCTTGCGGTTTCTCTCGCGGTTGCGGCGGCCGGGGCCGCGCAACCCGCCAGCGCGCAAAGCTGGCCGAACCGCACCGTTCGTATTGTCGTGCCCTACGCGCCGGGCGGCGGGGTGAGCCTGCTCGCGCAGACCCTCGGCACCAAGATGCAGGAGCTGATGAAGCAGCCCGTTATTGTCGACAACCGCCCTGGCGCTGGCGGTACGCTCGGAGCCGAGATCGTCGCCAAATCGTCAGCCGACGGTTACGCCTTTCTGCTTCACACCAGCGCGATGTCGAGCCTCTCCTCGCTCTACAGCAAACTGCCTTTCGATCCGGTCAGTGACTTCATCCCGGTCTCGATGGTGGTCTCGACGCAGTTCGTGATCGCTGGCTCACTGAAAACTCCTGCCACCGATCTCCGCGAGCTGGTCGCGGTTGCCAAGGAAAAGCCAGGCGCCTTGAATTACGGCTCGAGCGGTCCCGGTTCGACGCTCCACCTGTTTGCGGAGTTGTTCGACAGTATCGCCGGCGTCAACCTCGTCCATATCCCTTATCGCAGTGATGCGGCGATGGTCACTTCACTGATCACTGGCGATACCCAACTTGCATTTCTGCCGCAGGCCAACGGCATCGCCAACGTCCAGGCCAATCTCATTCGCGGGCTTGGCGTCACCGGCACGGCGCGAATGGAGGCGTTACCAAACGTGCCGACCGCATCAGAGCAGGGGTTCAAGGGCCTCGAGATCGGAAGCTGGGTCGGACTGTTTGCGCCGCGCGGCACGCCGTACGATATCGTCCAGGCCGTTCAGCGACACCTCGCAGCGGCGCTGGCCGATCCGAAGGTACACGACTGGCTCAGCTCGACTGGTCAGCTCGCGGTCGGCAACACGCCCGGGGAGTTTGCGGAACAGTTCAGGGCGGATGTTGCACGCTTCGCCAAGGTGATTGAGCGGTCGCACATCCCGAAGCTCGATTGAGAAACCTAAGGCATACGGCACCGGCGACGCATGGCCCCGACCTGTTATACTAATTCTGTAATCCTGGCCTTAGGGTAAGCCCGCATGAGGCGCCGCGACTTCATCACGCTGCTCGGCGGAGCAGCTGCGTCGCCGCTTGCGGCGCGCGCGCAGCAGGCGGAGCGCGTGCGACGCGTCGCGTTCCTGCACGGATACGCCGAGAACGACCCCGAAGTGCTGCCGCGCATCGCCGCGTTTCGCCAAGGACTGGAAGCCCTCGGCTGGACCGAGAACCGCAACATCCGGGTCGAGCATCGCTATTCCGGCGGCGATTTTGCCCGCATCCAAGCGTATGCGGCGGAGCTGGTGCGTTCGGCACCGGACGTCATAACGGGCAGCGGCACGGCGGTGATTGCCGCGCTGAAACAGGCGACCGGCACCATCCCGATCGTGTTCAGCCTGGTCAACGATCCGATCGGACAGGATTTGGTGAAGACCCTGCCGCGTCCCGGCGGCAACATCACCGGCTTCTACTTCGTCGACTTTCCGATGATCGGGAAATGGCTCGAGCTGCTCAAGGAGATTGCGCCGGGCGTGCGACGCGCGACACTTCTGTTCGGTCCCGACACCTCGCCTTATTATCCGGTGTTCCTGCGCGAATTCGGCGCGGGGCTGGCGCCGCTTGCCCTCGAGGTTTCCGCAACGGCGGTGCGCGACGAGGCGGAGATCGAGGCGACGATCACCGCGTTTGCCCGCGGGTCCGCAAGCGGCCTGATCGCCGCGCCCGATGCGGTCGTCAATACCCGCCGCCGCTTGATCATGTCGCTGGCGGAGCGGCATCGGCTCCCTGCCATCTACGGTTTTCGACGGTTCGTCACGGAAGGCGGGCTGATCTCCTATGGTCCGGATAGTATCGACATCGTTCGGCGCTCGGCCTCGTATGTCGATCGTATCCTCAGGGGCGAGAAGCCGGCTGACCTTCCCGTGCAGGCACCGACCAAATACGAGCTGGCCATTAATCTTCGGACCGCGAAGGCGCTCGGCCTCGACGTGCCGGCCACGCTGATCGCCACCGCCGACGAGGTGATCGAATGAGTGGTGCGGACTTTGTCGAACGCGGGCATTTGGCGCTGCCGACTGAGCTGTTATCGTTTCGGAAGAAAAGCTGCAGGGAGGATCGAACCATGCGCATCGCGCGAAGAACTCTTGCATCGGTGTTGTCCTGCGTTGTCTGCATTCCGCTGTTGGCCAAGGCCGCAGAGCCGCTTCCGCGCGCCAAGCCGGAGGAAGCAGGTATGTCCTCCGAAAGGCTCGCGCTGATCGGCAAAATCATCGATTCGGAAATCGCGCGCGATCAGTTGCCGGGCGGCGTGCTCGCTATCGCGCGCCGCGGCAAGCTCATTCATTTCGCGGCCTATGGCTACCTCGATAAGGCGGCCGGCACGCCGATGCGCACCGACGCGATCTTCAATATTGCATCCATGACCAAACCGATGGTGGCCGTGGCAGGCCTGCAGCTCTACGAGCAGGGACGGCTGCTGATGAACGATCCGCTTGCGAAATATTTCCCGAAGTTCGCGGACATGAAGGTCGCCGTGATGGACGCGAAAAAGGAGAACATCGTCGACCGCGTTCCGACCACCCGCAAGATCACGATTCAAGATCTGTTCCGGCACACGTCGAGTCTCGTCTATGGCGGCCGCGGCGCGACGGCGGTGCACAAGCTTTATCCGGAAGGCAGCACGCAAGCCGCCGTCGCAATGACCGGCGCTGAATTTCTCGACCGGCTGAGCTCGCTGCCGCTCCTGTACCAGCCCGGCACGGTCTGGGACTACGGCTTCGGCCTCGACGTGCTTGGGCTGATCGTCGAATCGCTTTCCGAGCAGGCGCTCGGCCAGTATCTCGAGGAGCAGGTCTGGAAGCCGCTCGGCATGGTGGATACCCATTTCGTCATTCCGGCTGACAAAGTCGCGCGTTACGCCAAGGCGCTTCCAGTCGACCCGGAAACCGGCCAGCCGCAGTCGCTGCGGTCGCTCACCGAGCCGACAAAGTTCACGTGCGGGGGCGGCTGTACCGCCTCGACCGCCAGCGACTACATGCGCTTCGCGCTCATGTTGGCGAACAAGGGCACGTACGATGGCCATCGCATTCTTGCGCGCAAGACGGTCGAATACATGACGTCGAACCAACTCGCGCCCGATGTGCAGAACAGGATCGGGATTACCGGCGACCCGACCCGCGCCGACTACGGGTTCGGGCTTGGCGTCGCGGTTCGCACGACGCCCGGCATCGCTCGCATGATGGGCTCGGTCGGCGATTTCTCCTGGCCGGGCGCGAGCGGCACCAACTGGTGGGTGGACCCGCGCGAGGAATTGGTCGTGGTGTGGATGGCGCACTCGCCGGGTTCGATCCGCTGGAAGTATCGCCAGATGATCAATGCACTGGTCTACCAATCGATCTTGGACTGAGCGGCATAACGCGCGATGTCGGCGATCGGAGTAGAACCGGACATGCATTGCCGCCCGGGCGCTCGCGATCCGTCATGCCCGGACTTGGTCCGGGCTGCTGCGAAGACGTGGATGGCATCGCAACTCGGGCTTGCCCGAGTTGCGCATATTTATGTGCCGCAGGTCGGGCAAGCCCGACCTGCGGGGACAAGCCCGGCCATGACGGGTATCGCACGGCGGGAATTCATCGCGCTTCTCGGCGGCGGCGCTGCTGCCGCGTGGCCGCTCGCGGCGCGGGCGCAGCAGCCCGCGCTGCCGGTGATCGGCGCGCTCTTCGCCAGCTCGCCCGAGCAGACGGGAGCAGCTTGGGTCGCGGCCTTCCGCAACGGCTTGAGCGAAACCGGCTATGTCGAGGGCCGCAACGTCGCGATCGAATATCGCTGGGCCAACCATGACCTTGACCGGCTGCCGGAGTTGGCCGCCGACCTGGTGCGGCGCCGGGTGGCCGTTCTTGCCACCCCTAACGACACCTTCGCTGCACGCGCAGCGACAGCCGCCACCGCGACAATTCCGATTGTCTTCGGCACCGCCGCTGACCCAGTCCAGCTCGGTCTCGTCGAGAGCCTCAATCGCCCCGGCGCAAACGTGACGGGAGTCACCAGCATGAACACGGAGCTTGCGGCCAAGCGGCTCGGGCTCCTGCGTGAGCTGCTTCCGCAAGCAACGCGCTTTGCCGCACTCGTCGCGTCGGGCAGTCTAACAGCGGCTTCTGTTGCCGAAGAGCTGCGAGCGGCGGTTGCGAACAGTACGGGGCAAATCGACGTCCTCGCCGTCGGCAGCAGTAGTGAAATCGATGCCGCTTTCGCAAATGTCCTGGAAAAACGCATCCAGGGACTTTTAATCAATACTGAGCCACTGTTCGCAAACCGTCTGCTCCAAGTCGTGACCTTGGCGACGCGACACGCAGTGCCCGCGATTTATCCGGCACGCTTTTGGGCGGAGGCCGGCGGGCTGATGAGCTATGGGTCGAGCTTTACCGAACTGCATCGCCAAGTCGGAATCTATACCGGGCGCGTGCTCAAGGGGGAGAAGCCGGGAGATATTCCGGTTCTGCGCGCCAGCAAGTTCGAGCTCGTCATCAATTTGATCACGGCGAAGGCATTCGGCCTCGCAGTGCCCGCGACGCTGCTCGCGGCCGCCGACGAGGTGATCGAGTAGCCGGGTAACCGCGCTGCGTTCGTCGGGGCGAGACAAGGCGACCGACCCCATGATTGGGGCGACTCGGCTTTCGCTGCGCTTCGCCGCCAAATCCAGTGGCGTGGCGGCTGGCAGCCCCGATGACTGATCCACCGCCATCCGATATGCTCCACTGAGAGCCATCATCGCCGGGAGATGAGATGCAGTTGGGCCAACTCGGGCGCCGTGAATTCATCAAGCTTGTCGGCGGCGCGGCTGTTGCATGGCCGGCCGCTGCCGTTGCGCAGGCGCCGGGTCGCGTCTGGAAAATCGGTGTCCTCGCGAACGAGTCCTGGCCGCCGCTCGAGGGATTACGGCACGGGCTCAACGACCTCGGCTACGTAGAAGGAAAGACTCATCTGTTCGTGTATCGTTTCGCGCAAGGGCAAGCGGAGCGATTTCCTGCGCTCGCGTCCGAGCTGGTGAATCTGCCGGTCGACGTGATCGTGTCCTGGGGCACCCCGGCCAGTTTGGCCGCGCACAAAGCCACCGACACGATACCGATCGTGATGTCCTCCGGAGACCCGGTCGGCGCCGGTCTTGTTGCGGGCCTGGCGCGTCCGGGCGGCAACGTCACCGGCATGTCGGTGCAAATGGCCGAGCAGGAGGGCAAGCGACTGGAGCTGCTCAAGAAGCTGCTTCCCGGTTTTTCGCGCGTCGCGGTTCTGTCAAACCCGACCAATCCTTATTGCGCTATCGCCGTCGCGGAGGCACGACGTGGGGCGACAGCGTTAAGTCTGCAGTTCGATCTCATGGAGGCATCGGATGCGGGAAGCTTGGACGCTGCGTTTCTGGCGCTGAGCCGCACACGT
>Ga0306924_10000605_pt1 | contig 30461 bp, 26 predicted proteins | sample sta12Can44000111_FD_203756 | JGI IMG/M metagenome (GOLD analysis project Ga0306924, IMG submission 203756) | Lab enrichment of tropical soil microbial communities from Luquillo Experimental Forest, Puerto Rico - statanox.12C.anox.44.000.111 (v2)... | ecosystem: Environmental > Terrestrial >... | reverse complement strand
GGATCATCCGATCTGACTAGAATGCTCTGGGACTTGCGACATAACCGGTCAGCAGCACAACGCCGCTCGCGGTGTCCCGCAGCCCGAACAGGAACGGCCTGTCGAACGTCATCTTCACGAAGTCGCTGGTGATCGCGCGCGTTGTCGTCACCGCAGTTGCCGCTGCTGCCTCGGTGCCGGCTTCGTCGATGCGAATTTCCGTGCGTTGCAGTATCTGCGCGATGCTCAGCGCAACGCGGGAGAGCCCGCTTAGCGATCCGGGAGAGGAGCGCCCCTGCTTGAGCCCGAGTGCGTCAAGCGGATCGAGCAGATCGGCACTGCCGCCAGCGCCGAAGCGGGGCAGCAATATCTCGCCGGGGTGCTGCTCGAATCCGTCTCCAGTAAGCCAATCCGCCACCTCCTGAAACTGCGCCGCGCGCGTCGGCTCGCCTTTCGTCGTGACCAGGACAAGCCGGAAGCGCTCGGCCGCATAGGGCAGCTCGACGGCGACGAAGGCGCCATCCTGGCGCAGACGAAAGCTGCCATCCATTTGCATCATCGGGACGTCGACCGCAGTCCCGCTGTGCCCGCGAAACGGCGCTGGCTTGGTCAATGCCGGATCGAAGGCTTTTTTCCAGCGATCCTTGAAGTGCAGCGCATTGAGAGCGACCAGTCCTGGCTCGGGCGGCGCCTGATCGATGATGGACTGAATCAAGTCGCGTGTGTGCTGCCTGACCCAGGCGTTGATGCGGGCAATGGTGGCGGAATCATCAAGCCTCGCAATCGTGACCTCGGCGCCGCTGGCGGCAAGCGCCGCGATCATGTCCGGGTATGGCGCCGCTGCGGGATCGAAGACCATGGCGTTCGCAGACGCAAGCGGGCCACCGGCATCCGCTTGTGCGAGCTTCATGCTGGCCCGCAGCGCGGCAAACGTGCGCGCGCCGTCGCCCGCCGGCTCGTCCTGGAACGCGAGCGCCTTGAGCATGGCTGTGCGCATCTGGCCGTTGGCGCCGAGATCCAGGAGCGCCAGGACCGCAGCAACGCTTGCAGGCGAGACGATCAGATTGTCCTCGACGTTCGGCTTCTCGCTCATCAAGGCGATGAGCTGCAGGCCAAGGCGGGACTGGACCTTATTGAGGTAGGCGGGCTCAAGCGGCCCCGCTGTCGGCTGAGCCGTCGCAACGCTCGGCACTGCCTGGGCGCCAGCATCATCGACCCATCTCGGTACACTCCACGTCAGGCCGCAGACGGCCACCGCAAGCACGGCAATGATGCCTCGCGTGGAGCAGGTCCGCTGAAGGCTCGTTGGTCGATTGCTTTTTCGTTTCATGCTGTTCGGTTCAAGGAATGATACGATGGGAGGCAACGGACCATTCGCGGTTGTTGAGGCGCGCCCGTCCGAACGGAGCCGAACCGATCAACATGACGTGTGTCCCAGCTCGCGCGGCCCGCTGCCTTTTTCCTTGCCAGAAGTCGTGGCGCCGCGGCTCCGGCAAAAGCACTGTGCTTGCCATAACGATGCGACGGGTCGAATCTGACATATCCGCCCGGCGGCACAAGCGCCCCGTCGCCAAATGGTTTGGAGGCCGCAGTGCACGCCGTCCTCGGCCTTCACAGTGCCTGATCATTTGCAGGGTTATTCGATGTCGGTGTCCGCGTAGACGCTGCGCGCTGCAACTCCGTGGGCGAACACAGTATGTGCCCGCAGAATCGGGAATTGTGCGGTAATCGCGCTACTTCGCTTCCAGGACGTTGATTGGCTGCCAGTCTGCGGAAGGCGGCCATTTCATGAGCTCTTCGGCCCGCTCCTGGAACAGCTTGGAGGGCGGATCGGCCGCAGCGATACGCGCAAAAATATCTGCAGCAGCACCAAATTCACGGTTGCGCCAGCACGCCAGCCCCTCGGCATAAATCCGCGCATGCTCGGATTGCAGCCCGGTTTCGCGGCCCGCTTGCGCGAGTGGCTCGTAGACCCGAATTGGCTGCTTGCGCCCGAGCACCTTTATGGAGTCAATTTCGCGCCAGCGGAAGCTCGCGCCGGTCAGGTTCACGGTCGCTTCCGACGCCAGGATCGAGCTTCCATAGTATTTGTTCGCGCCTTCGAGCCGAGACGCCAGGTTCACGACATCGCCGATGACGGTATAGTTGAAGCGCCGACCCGAGCCGACATTACCCACCAGCGCCTCGCCCGAATTGAGGCCGATCCTGTGTGCGAGTACGTGCTTGCGCAGTGCAGGCACGCTGCTGTTGAGCTCCGCAAGCCGCGCTTGGCACGAAAGCGCGGCGAGCACCGCCGCGGTGGCGTGGTCGTTATCAGCCACGGGCGCGCCGAAGACCCCCACAATTGCGTCGCCGATGTATTTGTCGACAAATCCCCCGTGCGCCTCGATGATATCGGTCATGGCGGAAAGATAGACGTTCATCAGCGCAACGAGCTCGGTCGGCGGCATCCTCTCGGTCATGGCGGAGAAATTCGCGATATCAGAGAAAAACATGGTCACAGGCCGGGTCTCGCCACCGAGCGAAGGCAGCTTGCCGGAGCTGAGCATCTTTTCGATCAGGGCGGGGGCGAGATAGAGCGAGAAGCTCCGGCGCAGGATGCGCTCGTTCTTGTCGGTCACTGCGAGGCGGAAACCGATCATTGCGAAAAGTGCCGCAACCCCCGCGGACAGCGATTCGAAGAGCGGAAGCACGAGCATGTTGTACTGAAACGCGGCCAGCGCGCCGGTGCTGGCTGCGGCGCCAAGCACAAGAAAGCTCGCAACGGCCAGAGGCGGCGCAAGCACGAGAGCAGAGAACGCCGCGAGCGCGGCAAATGCTGCCGCGATGGCGCCGCTCGCGAGCGTCCCGGTCTCGATCAATGCATTGTGGCGAATGAGGTTGTTCACAGCAGTCGCATGAATGTAGGCGCCGGCGATGGTGCGGGGGGTAAAGTCCGTCGTGGTGGAGGGAGCCATCGCGCAGCGCTCGGCGACTGGCTTCGCCGGCGCCGTGGCAAATCGCTTGGATGTCACCTTTTGGTCTTCGGTGACGCGCACGCTCGCAAAGATGACGATCTTGCCGCCAAAATTGCGCCGGAAGAACTCCTTGGTCGTGTCATCCCCGCGCTCCATACATGCATGCAGATCGGCAAGCGAATAGGTGGGAATGTCCCGCGAGCCACCCTCGAAATTGAGTGTCATCCTGGTCGGCGGCACCGTCGGGACATGATAACCGTCGAGCGTTATCGGCCCGTTCGGGCTCGGCTGAGGTTTTTCGGCGAGCGCGCGCGCGGCAAGCTCAAAGGCGAAGGCTGGCACCGGTTTGCCGTCGGGCATGACCGTTAAAGGGACTCTTCGCACGATCTCATCAGGATCAAGCGAAACCGCGAGCGTCCGCAGGTTGTCCATCCCTCCGACGAGCATCACCTGTGTCCTGGTCGGCAGAAACTGCTGCCCGGAAACCTGCATCCAGCCGAGTACGAGCTTATGCGCGCGGCCTGCGAGCTGGATGGCATCACGAAAATCGCTGTCGAAGCCGGTCAGCAGATGACCTAGCGTAGCCTCCCCATACGGCAGGCTGGACAGCTCCACCGACGCGGGAAAGACGATGTCCATGCCGATCACGCTTGCGCCACCCGCGATGATCGCCTTGATGGCACGACCGATCTCACCCGTCATGAAGATGGTGGACAGGTTCTCGAACGGAGGCGTGTGGTAGGTCTCTTCGTCAAGGGCTACGACCACGGTCGGGGATGAGGTGGGCTCGAACCTGTCGCCGAATACGCGCCATCGCAGCGCGGTCAGCGTATCAATTGACCATCCGCGCAGCGGACTGAAAGGGGGCAGGCTGACCAACGCTCCAGCCAGAAGCGCAACGATCAGCGCCGTCAACGCGTCACGGCCGCGGACACGTCCCATTCAGGAGAGCGTGGTCCGCATCAGCCCGACACTCCCAAACGCAGCAGTCGACTGAGAACCGGCTGGTCGCCGGCCTTCGCATGCGGATCGATCTTGAAGAGAATCTCGTCTGCACCAACCTTCATGCTATACACGCCGCCCGGGGCAAAATTCCTCCCGACCTTCGCAAAATCATAGAACCGGCCGTTGACGAGCTGCTCGTTGGTAACGTTGATGGAGTATCGCTCGCCGGCCTGACCCAGGCGCTCGATTAACAGCGTACCGGGACCTTTCAATTCCACCATGGGGGAGCTGCCGTAGAGCGTGACCGATGGCGTCGAGCCCAGTAACGGCGCGCCGCGCACAACCACCCCTCCCGCCCCTTCTTCATCTGGTGACTTGCCGGGGTCGCAAGGCACCTTCGTGCGCGCGACCAGGCCCGATTGCACCTCGCTCTGATCAACGCCGACCTTAACGGTGCCGCCGGTGATCGTTTCCTCCGTGCACGAGTTGAGATAGCCGAGCACGATACTGTCATGCTGGCCGAGCGTGATGATCTTGCCGGTCTCGACATAAGCCAGCGGGCGCACGCCGGCAGCCTTGCCGGTGACACTCATCACCAACGCCGCCTGCCTGGAAGCAGGCCCAGCAAGTGATGCAGTCGCAGCCGCTGCAGCCAATGCAAGGATCGAGGCTCGAATTCTCATCATCGCAGCACCCGTTTTAATTCAGGAGCCGCGTCGGATGCGCGGCCATCCTCTTTGTTCTGCCGCCTTACATTAGGACAGAATCAACAGCACTCAAAGGGCCTGCCTCTCCAACCGGATTGGATGGACGGCGCCAAAAACAGACACTTCGCAGGACGCTTGATTGGCTCCGTCGCCACCGTCCTACCACGACAACTTGTCTGGGCCTGTCCAAGACCGCCGGGCAACGCGACTCGGGCAGGTGGCCCCCCGCCGAGCAGCGGCGGCAAGGATGTGCCCGACGCCCGCGCGCGGTTCCCGCTGATCGCAGCGGCGGCCTATGATTTCCGATAGGAGCAACGTATCATCGGAGCTACAATGGGGGCGAAGCTGAGGGGTATTCGAACCGACGATCGCCTTTGCAAAACCGCGATGACCTTGCGGACCTCCAACGCGTTTGGAGGCTTCGCTTGTCGATCGGGTATTCTCGGTCGTCTGCGAACGTGCCACCATGACCGCCGAAAAAGTCCTCTCGGAAATGAGCGAGATCGACAAGGACCTTGAGCTACTCGAGGTCCTGCGCTGGGGAAGGAAGGAATTCGCGGACAGGTTATGCCACGAAAGCAGCAGCCAGAAGCCCGAAACGCTCGACGTGCTGCGCCTGGAGTCGAGCTATCAGATGGCGGAGTTCTTCTATCTGCTGAAGGCAAGAGGAATCAGGACCGACGATGATGTCACGAAGCTTGCGGATCTGCACAATCAGTACATCGTCAACCTGACCAAGGACCCGGAGAAGATGAGGCGGCTGGGACTGAAAATGGACCGGCTGCTCGACGCAATGTTCACCGCCGATACCATGCCCAGGCTGCTCGCGAACTGGCGCGAGCAGTCTGGCGCCATCGACCAGTCGAACCTCGCGCGCCTTCTGGTTACCGTGATGTCAACGGAGACCTGCCGCAAGCAGGTGGTTGCGTTTGCCGATGCCGGCTTTCTTGCGCGTGAGCGCACACCGTTCGGGAACATCATAGTGTCCTCTACCGGCATTCTGGAGCGAACGTTCGGGAACAGCATCCGGGAGATGCGGCTGCGAATCCAGGCGAATGAGAGGTCGGCATGAGATGGCTGGCAATTTTTTTTGCGATCATCACGATTGCCGTGGGTGATGTAAGTGATGTGCGCGCGCAGCAGCGCGGTTTGACGAGTACAGCGCCGCAATTTTCCGAAAGCGATCGGGCCGTGATCGCACGCAATGAGCTGCTGGCCGATCTCGTCGACCGGAACCCAATTCTGGTGCGGCGCACGCTTGACGCGCTCAAGGAGCTTGGAGATATGCAGACGCGAGGCGCGCTCGAGCGAGCGTCGAAGAATCCCGATGTCGATCGGCTGATTCGCACGCCGGCGGAGACGTTCGCCTCGCCGGAGGCCGCCAACGATCTGTTCCAGCTGCTCAAGCAGGCCAGCCGGAGCCGCCCGCAGCCTGCGCGCTAGTGTGGTGGATTTGACGTTCCTACCAGCATTGCCGCGAGCTGTTCGTAGGAATGTCAAATAAGGTCAGGCGAGGCGTCGGGCGATCACGCGCCTATCGCGCTTTGTGGGATTGCTGCTGGTCCAGCCTGCGCAGGCGCAGAGCTATCCGCGCCGCGCGGTCATCCTGGTAGCGCCCTGTACTGCCTCGTCTCCAGCGCTTCAACCGTGTTTTTTCCCGTCGGGGCAACGTGGCGAATCCCGATCTGGGCCTGATCGCGATCGAGACTGCGCCCCTGACGATCTCACGCCGTTTGTCAAGTGCGAGATCGTGCGCTGGAGCAAGCTTCTCGGGCAGGCCGGGCTCGACGCATGGCAGTAGTGTTCAAGGCGGGCATTGCGGCGTCGTCGATTGCCGAGCGCGTTACTGATACCTAGCTATAGCGCGAGGGAAGGGGTCATTTGGGAGCATCAATGTCATTGCTGCAGCGACTTGGAATCAACAAGCATGGGGGCGAGCAGGCCTCCCTCGAAAAGGAGCTCACAGCGTTGCAGATGGCGCTGGCGACCTGCAAAGGCGTGGCGACGCGCTTGCAGCGCAGGCAGCGCGAGCTCATGGGCGGGCTCGCCGCGGTCATGCTGGCCATGGGGTTCGTGCTGGGCGTCTATCGAGAGCCGATTGCCCAGGCGTTCGTGGATCTCGCCGCGGCATCGGGGCTGACCGCCTCCTCGCGCGATGTAGAGTCCGGCTTGGCGGCTTATAGCAAAGGCGATTACCAAACCGCGCTGAAGGTGCTGCGACCGCTCGCCGAGCAGGGCGATCGACGGGCCCAGGCGACGGTCGGCCTGATCTATTACCGCGGGCGCGGCGTACCGCAGAGCAATGCGGAGGCGCGGCGATGGTTTGGCCTTGCTGCCGACCAGGGAGACCCGGTTGCGGAGTTCAACCTGGGTGTCATGTATGACGAGGGTCAGGGAGTGCCGCAGGACCATATCGAGGCCGCCAAGTGGTACCGGCGAGCCGCGGACCAGGGCAGTCCGCAGGCGCAGTTCAACCTCGGCCTCTGGTATGCGCAGGGGGAGGGTGGCGCGCCGGACAACGTGCGCGCGCATATGTGGTTCAATCTCGCGGCGGCGAATTTTCCGACCTCCGACATTCGCGACCGCAACGCAGCCTCCTCCAGCCGTGATGCGATAGCGAAGGTCATGACCAACGGGCAAATCGCCGAGGCGCAGCGACTGGCGCGGGAGTGGAAACCTTCCAACAGCGCCCAGCGCTAGCCCCGTCGCGCCGCTAGGGGGCCCCCAACCATCCGAAATGTGATGACGATCACAGCGCGCGGGCGGGTTTTGCGGCATGGTGACATCAGCCTGAAGCGGGGGGGCCGGTGCCCTTCCAGGCCCGAGGGAGACTTCATCGTGATCAAGGTTCGCCATACGCTGTTGGGGGCAGCTGTTATGTGCTCTGTTGGCACTTTCTTCGCCACCGGTGCGTTTGCCATAACCCCGACGCCCGCGCAAAAATCGGCATGCATGAGCGATGTCATGAGCCTGTGCATGCACGCAGTCCCCAGCAATGACCGCATTTATGCGTGTCTTGTCGCGAACAAGGCCCGGCTCAGCCCGCCCTGCCGCGCCCAATTCGAGAAGAAGGAATAACACCAGTCGCAGGGGAGCTGCCGCGCCGAATCCAAGACAATGCCGACGCCACCCGGCGTTGGCATTGTCGCATTTTGTGTCGCTTGTCGCAGCCCTCGCCGATTCACCAGCCTGAAACTTCTGCCCCTTAGCTTGGGCATGCGCCCCCCAGCTGGGACAAGTTTCAGAGGACCATGAGCAGGCTCGAGCCATCATGCGCGCTTGAGATTCGCGGGCTGCGCAAGCATTTCGATCGGCCTGCAGTGGATGGCCTGGATCTCGTAGTGCGCTCAGGCGAGATTTACGCCCTCCTCGGGCCCAATGGCGCTGGGAAGACCACCGCATTGCGAATGGTGGCGGGCCTGTTGCGCCCCGACGCGGGCTCGATCTCGATCCTGGGCATCGACGTGCTGCGCGACCCCGTCGCGGCGAAGCAAGGTCACCGCCTGGATCTCCGACGAGCCGATGATCTACGACAAGCTCACCCCTTTCGAGTATCTCGAGTTCGTCGCCGGATTGTGGGGGATCGAGGCCATCGCCGCCGAAAGGAGCGCGCGCCATCTTCTGCGTTGGCTTGGTCTTCTCGATCAGGCGCATGAGCGGTGCGAGCGGTTCTCCAAAGGCATGCGCCAGAAGGTGGCGCTTGCCGGCGCGCTGGTGCACGATCCGCGGGTGATCATTCTGGATGAGCCGCTCACCGGTCTTGACGCTGCATCGAGCCGCCAGGTCAAGAACGTGCTGCGCGAACGCGTCGTCGCCGGCGGCACGGTGATCCTGACCACGCATATCCTGGAGGTTGCCGAGCGCATGGCCGATCGCATCGGCGTCATTGCCGCCGGCCGTCTCATTGCCGAGGGCACGCTTGACGATCTACGCCGCTCCATTGGAAGGAGCTCGAGCACCCTGGAAGAGACCTTCCTCACACTGGTGGCCGATCGGGCAACGGCTGCGTGAGCGAGCCTGGAACATTGCTGTGGTTCGCGCGGCATGAATTCCGCCTGGCATGGCGTGACTGGCTACCCATGGTCACGGCCGGCCGGTGACGGCGGATGAGGACGGTGGGTCTGGCGCTGCTCGCCTTTGCAGCTTTCATGCATCTGCTGGCATATGGGATTGTCGGCCGCTTTGCTGGCGTGCACGCTGCCGAGGCGGGGACCTTGGTCGTGATCACCGGAAGCCTGCTTCTGTCATGGTCATTGATGGTGTCGCAGGCCATGGAATCGGTGACGCGCACCTTCTATGCGCGTTCCGATCTCGACCTCATTCTCTCCTCGCCAGCCGCAGCGGCGAAAGTTCATGCCGTGCGTATCGCCGCAATCGCGCTCTCGATCGCGCTGACCGGGACATTCCTGGCAGCACCGTTCATCAATGTGCTGGCGGCGCTTGGCGGGGCTCGCTGGCTCGGCCTCTACGGAATGGTGCCGGCAATGGGCATGGCCGCCACGGCTGCGGGCATCGCGGCAACAGTGGCCTTGTTTCGCACGATCGGCCCCGGCAGAACTCGGTTGGTGGCGCAGATCATTGCCGCCGTGATCGGTGCCGCGTTCGTCATAGGTCTGCAGGTCGCTGCGATCGCATCCGGCGGCCCATTGTCGCGGATGGATTTTCTCGCCTCAGACGCTTTTATTACGCACGCGCCGGAAGCGAGCAGCATCCTGTTTGCTCCGGCACGGGCTGCCCTTGGCGGCTTGCGCGATCTTATTGGCGTGGTTTTGGCAAGCGTGGCCGTGCTCGGTATTGCAATCGTCGTCCTTGCCCCTGGTCTCGGAAGGTGCGTGCTGCTGACGGCAGGCATCTCACACAGGCGTGTGCAGAGGGAAGTGCAGGGTCGCGGCTTTCGGCCGCGCCCCCCGAGGCGTGCCTTGCGGCGAAAGGAATGGAAGCTGCTGCTACGCGATCCGTGGCTGATATCCCAGTCCCTGATGCAGATCCTCTACCTGCTTCCGCCCGCAATCCTGCTCTGGCGCGGTTTCGGTGATGATACCGATGCTCTGCTGGTAGTGGTTCCGGTGCTGGTCATGGCCGCGGGACAGCTTGCGGGAGGACTCGCCTGGATTGCTGTCTCCGGTGAGGACGCGCCCGACCTTGTTGGCTCAGCGCCCGTGCCGCGCGCGCAGATCATCCGGGCAAAGCGCGAAGCAGTGCTGGGGGCGATTGCCGTCGTATTCATGCCGTTCCTCCTGGCGCTCGTTCCTGGCGCGCAGCGCCTTGCCGCGGTGACTGCATTGGGCATTGTGACGGCTTCGGCATCGGCCTTTGCCATCCAGCTCTGGTTTTGCCGCCCCGCGCGTCGCAACAACTTCCGGCGCCGACAGGTTTCCTCGCGCACGGCAACATTTGCCGAGGCCTTCTCATCAATCATGTGGGCTGCCAGCGCGGCGCTCGCGGCCGCAGGCACCTGGCTCTTTCTCGCCACCGTGGCCATCGCCATCGCCATCCTGGCCGGTGCGCGATGGCTGAGCCCTGCGCATGCGACCCGTCGCGGCATACCTGCAGTGCAATTCGCCTCGCCGTGAGGACCGACCTTGATGGGCGAATGGCTCGGGGTTCTGCTAGCCACGGTATCGAGCTCGCTGGGCGGAACGGCCGCTGCCGTGACGCGCTATCTGGTGACCGGTGCAGATCCGATCACACTCGCGATGCTGCGGTGGGGCATCGGGTTTTTGTGCGTGCTGCCGGCTGCCGTGATGCTGGGGGTGAAATGGCCGCCACAGCGTGACTGGCCGGCTGTCGCGGGCCTGGGCCTGTGCTTCTTCGGATTGTTCTTCGTCCTTTACAACATTGCGATGGCCTATACGACGGCTGCCCGCGCGAGCCTTGCGCTCTCCACGCTGCCCCTGCAGACCATGGTGGCGGGCGCGCTGCTCAGGATCGAGCCCATGACCGCGCGCAAGTCAATTGGCGTCGCGGTTGCCGTGCTGGGTGTATTTGCCGCCCTTGCGGCCGGGCTCTCTGCGGCGCCGTCGGGAGCCTGGCGCGGGGAATTGATCATGACCGGCGCGGTGCTGTGCATGGCGTTCTACAATGTCTGGTCGCGGCCTTTCATGCAGCGATCGAGCGCGCTCGGGTTTCTCACCCTCGGCATGGGAGCGGGTGCCGCAGTGCTGGTGCTCATTGCCGCACTGACCGGACGCGCGGCAGTCCTGAGCGGTTTCGGCGCTCCGCAATGGATCGCCGCCGCCTATCTCGGCATTGCCGGCGGCGCGCTCGCGTTCATCCTGTGGGTGATGGCGCTGCAACGAGCAAGCCCCACGCGCGTTGCCAATACCATGACGCTCAACCCGCTTGCGGCGGGATTGCTTGCCACCGTGCTGGTCGACGAGCCGATCACGCTCAACTTGATCGTCGGCCTTATCGCGGTCTTTGTTGGCATATGGATCGCCACGACCGAAAGCGCCAAGCCTCTTGAGCGCTCGCATTGATGACACCATCCCGCCGTGGTTCTGACAAAACCGCGCAATACGGGCAGGAGCCGCCGCAGCGGGGGGAATCGCGATGCGTCGAAGCTCGAAGAAGGCGACAGCCGAGAAGCGAGTCCAATACGCAGCTCTGCCTTACCGGGTCAGCGCCGACGCGCGCACGGAGGTCCTGCTCATCACTTCGAGGCAGACAAAGCGCTGGATCATTCCGAAAGGATGGCCGCACAAGGCAAAAGATGCAGCACCGCATCATTCCGCCGCGCGCGAGGCCTTCGAGGAGGCGGGGGTGGTGGGTGCGGTCGGGCGCCGCTCCATCGGCTCGTTCTCGCACAGCAAGCGCCTGAAGAACGGGGGCTTCGTCACCTGCAGGGTGCTGGTCTTCCCGCTCAAGGTCGATCGCCAGGATAACGAATGGCCGGAGAAGGACGAGCGCGAGGTGCGCTGGCTTCCTGCCAATCGGGCAGCCAAGCGGGTCAGCCATCCGAAACTGAGCGAGATGATCAGCCGCCTGGCGCGCGATGGGGTCGAATAGCGCGTCGAGGCGGGGCGTCGCTCACCAGCCGGCGAACGGCGTGAATCCGCCCCAACCCTGCCATGCGCGCGGTTCCGGCGCGCGTTGACCATAGGTCACCGGACGGGTTGCCGGCTCTGGATGATGTCGGCCCCCCTGCTCCGGATGTCGGCCCCCCTGCGGCGTACTGTGCCAAGGCCCGTCGTCGGGATGTCTTGCATAAGACTCGCGTGACACCAGGCGATATTGGGTATCGACGATGCCACGCCGGCCGGTGCGGAAGCATTCGGTGATAGTCCGGCGTGGGCCGGGCACGGGGGTGCCATCGAGCTCGACGGATCTGCATGACAGCTGTCGTCTCGCTTCCGGCGAGGGTGGGGCCAGCGCAGTCCTCGGCGTGCCGCTTGCCCACACCGCCTTCATCACCGGCTCGAAAATGGGAACGGCGACGCCGCCGCCGGTTGCGCCGCCGCCGAGCGTGCGACGCTTGCCCCCGGCATTGTCATAGCCGAGCCAGACCGCAACCGTGACCTCGTTGCTGAAGCCAACGAACCAGGCATCGTTCTCGTCGTCGGAAGTGCCGGTCTTGCCCGCCACGTACGGTGCAAGATGGGCGATGGAGCGCGCGGTGCCGCGCGCGAGCACGCCCTGCATCATGCTCTTGAGCTGGTAGAAGGCCGCAGGATCGACGGAGCTGATCGCAACCGGCGGCGAATTATGGCGATAGATGGAGATCCCGTCGCGGTCGATCGACTCCACCACATGCGGCACTGGACGCATGCCTTCATTGGCGATCGCCGCATAGAATGCAGCCAGATCGATCGGCCGCACCGGCTGGGCGCCGAGCACGAATGGATAATAGTGCACGCAGTCGTGATAGATCTGCGCTTCCACCGCAAGCTCGCAGATCCGCTTGAGGCTTGCTTCGGGCTTGCCCTCGATGCCACCGGTCAGAAGATGCACGGTGGCAAGATTGCGCGAGGTCTCGAGGGCGCGGCGCAGCGTGAGGATGCCGCCGGCGCCGCCGTCATAGTTCTTCGGGGTCCAGGATTCGTGCTCGCGCGAGCGGCGGCCGCCGATAGGCGGGAGCGTGATCGGCTCGTCAGCGATTAGCGTGTTGGGCTGCAGGCCTTTGCCGAGCGCAGCCAGATAGCTCAGCGGCTTGATGGTTGAGCCCGGCTGGCGCACCGACTGGGTGGCGCGGTTGAGCTGGCTCAGTGGATAGGAGAAGCCGCCGGTCATGGCGAGGATGCGTCCGGTCCGGTTCTCCAGCACAACCACCATCCCCTGCACGGTCGGGCGCACGCGCAGCTCCGCGCGCGTGTCGCCCTTGCCTTTTCCTTCGCGTAAATGCACGAGCACCACGTCGTAGAGCACAAGCTTCTTCTGCGCGGCGGCGTTGTCGAGGGAAAGCGGTACGATGCGCCCGTCAGCGAGCCCAATCTTCCAGCTCTCACCTTTCTTTGCCGGCTTCTCCAGCACCACGGCCGACGTCCAATGTACGTCGTAGAGCGGCAGCCGCGCACTCGCGAGCGCTTGCTGCCATGCCGGCTTCTTCTCACCCGGTTTGCGCTCGGCCTCGATCCTCTGCACCGCCTTGGTTAGGCTTGTTTCCGGGCCGCGGAACTGCAGGCGGCCGGCGTCTCGCTCGTACCGCCAGAGCCCCTCCTGCAAGGCCTCCTCCACCGACCGCTGCACGCGCAGATCGATGGTAGATCGCACCGTGTAGGAGCTCGCCGTGATCGCGTCGATGCCGGCAGCCGACTTCGCCTCGCGCGCCACCTGGTCGACGAAATGGTAGCCGATGTCGCGATGCGGGCGCTCATAGGCGATCATTGCCGGCAACGCCGGCAGGGTGCGGTTCGCGTACTCACTTCCGGCAATCACGCCGTCCTCACGCAGGCGACTGAGCACATAGGCAAGCCGCTCCTGCGTGCGCCCAGGACGGCGATCGGGAGAATAATAGTTCGGCCCCTTCACCAACCCGGCAAGCAGCGCGCCTTCCTCCAACGTGAGGTCCTTCGCGCTCTTGTTGAAATAGCTGCGCGCCGCAAGCTCGATGCCCCACGAGCTGCGCCCGAGGAAGACCGAGTTGAGGTAAAGCTCGAGGATCTCCGCCTTGCTCAGCGAACGCTCAACCCGCGAAGCCACCACCATCTCGCGGATCTTGCGCTCATAGGTCAGGTCCTCCCCCACCAGGAGATTCTTCACCAGCTGCTGGGTGATGGTCGAGCCGCCCGCCGGGCGGCCGGAATGGGCAAGATTGCTGATGAAGGCACGGATGATGCCGCGCTCGTCGATCCCGTGGTGCTCGTAGAAGCGCTTGTCCTCTGCCGCCAGGAACGCCTTCTGCACCTGCTCGGGAATGTCAGTGAGCACCACCCAGACGCGGCGCTGGTTCTCCTCGAACACCTCGGCAAAGCGCTCGCCCTTGCGGTCGAGCACGACGCTGGCGCCGGGCAGCTTGAGGCCCTTGAGCTTGTTGTGGTCGGGAAGCTCGGTGAGCGCCCTGTTGTAGAAATCGATCACGTCGCCGAGGTCGACGGCGGGCGCAGCCACGGTCTCGTTCTTGCAGTACTGCCGATAGGCGGTGACGAGGTCGGCAAAATTGATGCCGCGGAAAGCCTTGCTGTCCCCGGCGACCGCCTGTGGATCGTCCATGGCGGTGGCGATCAGGTCATCGAGATTGATGTCCTCGATATCGAAGGCCTTGCGCATGTGGGTGCAGCCCGCGCGCAGAAGCTCTCCCACTTTCTCCTGGTCGGCGACGCGATCGAATCGGGTCGCAACCTGCTCCGGCGTCGTCGCGACCTGGCTCAGCGCCAGCGCCGTCGCAAACATCTTGACCAGAAGTGTTTCCATCGGGACCCGTGAGGCTTGCGACGAAATCCAGCGCTTGTGTCGGAGAGATAACGGATCTTCGGAAATCGCCGGAGCGCGGGAGGTATAGCGGTGTTTTTGCCGCGCAACGCGGAAATGGCGGGAAGATCGTTAATGGAATAAGGCGGCTTTTTGCGCGCGCACCCCCATCTTCCGCCACGTGGCTGCGCCGGCAGCTCGCTGCCGGCCAATGGCTGCTCGCTCACATGGCTGCCAGCTCATTTGTCGCGCCGGCGGACAAAGTGGTTCAAATACAAAGCTACCGTTCCACCAACGGTCGGCGTAGGCGAGACTTCAGTCCTATGCGATGGCAGGGCCGGGCATGCCCGGATTCCACTGTCAGCTCGCAGAAATCACCCTGCGCGCCCAGGGTGCCGCTGGGAGGCGCGGACGCGCGCGCCGCGCATCTTGGGACAGGTATAGCCACCAACCGTCCAGCCGCAGCGTGGCTCGGCATGCACCCACCTCGCGAGCATGCGCTGATGCGCAATGCACCACATGAGGTAATCCGGATCTGCGGGGGCTTCGGTGCTTGCCAGCAGCAGCAACATGAATGCCAAGATGCCTGCAAACCACGGCGATGGCGAGCCGGCGCGGCTCGTTCCCGGAAACGATTGCCTGCCGGATGTCTTCACGGCGGCGCCTCGTCGACTTCCCCGGAATTGGCAACGATCCAATCCAAGGCCTCCTTTTCGCTCGCGAAGCCATCGATGCGACGCTCGTGACCGTGATGATAGCGGATGAGGACGTGCCAGCCCGTTCCCTCCTTGTCGGGGAAGGGCAGCATGACCGGGACTTCTTGAGATGCGGGGCTTGTCATGTGCCCATTATGCGCGGCATCGGATGCGCTTTCCAGCCCGGTTTGCTGTTCGATCACGCAAACGACGCCGGTGTGTTGGTTGGCGGCGGCATTGACACGCCTGGCTCTCGGCTCAAAATCACTTGTGCCGGCTTGAAGGAAGCAAAGGAGAACGCGAGATGGCCTGCAACCTACGTCGCGTGCTCGCAACTCTTGCGATCCTCTCCGTGCTGCCTGCATTCACCTGCCAAGCCGCCGATGAGCGCAAGCAATTCGCGTTCGAGGTCATTGACCGCAATGCTGCGCAGATGGCGCTGATCAGCGATTCCATCTTCTTTTTCGGCGAGCCCGGAATGCAGGAGTTCGAAAGCGCGGGGCTGCTCAAGGAGACGCTGGAGGCAGCGGGCTTCAAGGTCGAGCTGGGCGGCGCCGGCATGCCGACCCATGTTTGGGCACAGTGGGGCTCCGGGCATCCGAAAATCGCAATCGTGACCGAGGTCGATGCGCTGCCCGGCGGATCGCAAATGCCCGGTGAATTCCAGCGCAAGCCACTGGTCGCTGGCGCGCCTGGTCACATGGAAGGTCACAACACCCATGGCGGAGTAGCCGCCATGGCCGCGTTTGCCGTCAAGCAGGTGATGGTGCGCCATAACATTGCCGGCAGCGTCGCCATCTCGTTCGGACCTGCCGAGGAGCAACTCGCTTCGCGACCTTTCTCGTGCGCGCCGGATATTTCAAGGATGTGGACGCGGTTATCTACCTCCATATCGGCCCCTGGCTCGCGACCGGCTACGGCTTGCAGAATTATGCGGCCATCAGCTCGATCTTCACTTTCCACGGCAAGACCGCGCACGGCGCAGTCAATCCCTGGGACGGCCGGGATGCCGTCGACGCGGTCGAATTGATGGACATCGGATTTGACAAATTGCGCGAGCATCTGCGGCCGACCTATCGCGCCCATCGCACCATCACGGCTGGTGGTATCCAGCCCAACATTATCGCCGATACCGGCCAGATCTGGTGGTTCGTGCGCGATGCCTCGATGCCGGCCGCCAAGGCAACCTATGACAAGCTCCTGAAGATCGCCGAAGGCGCGGCGCTCATGACCGGCACTAGTTGGGACGTCAAATATGCAGCCTCGGCGTGGCCGCAGCTCGGCAACAGGGCGATCGCCGAAGCGATCCAGCGCAACATCGACCTCGTCGGCATGCCCGTCTGGACCGAAGACGAGCAGCGCTTCGCCCGCGATTTTCAGAAATCAGCCGAGCGGCCTGTCGTTGGCTTGCGCACCGATACTGTGCTGCTCGGCAGCCGCCCGCAGTCGGCTTCCTCGAACGACAACGGCGATGTCTCGTGGGTCGTACCGGCCGGCATCTTCAATTTTCCCTCTTCGGTTCCAGGCATCGAGTACCACGAGTGGCATGCCGCGATTACACCGGTGGGCTCGATCTCCCACAAGGGGCAGGTCACCGGAGCGAAGGTGCTCGCCGCCTCGATAATCGATCTGATGACGACCTCCGATATCGTCGGCAAGGCTCGCGCCGAGTTCCTGGAGGAGTCCAACAAGACGCCTTATTTCTCCCTGCTGCCGTCCGACGCGCAGCCGCCGATTGAGCTCAATCGCGCGGAGATGGAAAAATACCGGCCCGAGATGCGAAAATTCTATCTCGGCAAGGCGCCGCGCTTCAATTGAGGCCGTGAGGTAACAGCAGGGGCTTCATCATGCCGGTCCGGATCATCGGGATGATCGGGGTTGCCCCACCGAGCGGTAGCGCCACTCTACACGTGATCGAGGGTGGCCTCTCCCCCGGTTATCTCGTCGAGTTTGCGCGCGCGCATGACGATGCCGGCTTCGACCTGGCGCTGGTCGGCTACTCGTCGTCCTCCGCCGAAGGTTTCCTGGTGGCCCTGCATGCCGCTGCGCACACCCGGCGGCTGGGCTATCTGGTGGCGCATCGGCCGGGCTTCGTCGCTCCCACGCTGATGGCGCGAAAGATTGCGACCTTCGATCATCTGACCGGCGGAAGGCTTGCCCTGCACATCATCACCGGCAAGAGCGACGCAGAGCAGGAAGGGGATGGCGATTTCAGCCCGAAGGATGAGCGCTATGCACGCGCGGCAGAATATATCGAGCTGATGAAGCTCACCTGGTCGAGTGAGGAGCCGTTCGATTTCACCGGCCGATTCTATCGCGTCAGGGGCGCGGATTCCGATGTGCGGCCGCTGCAGAAGCCGCATCCGCTCATCTTCTTCGGCGGCGCCTCGCCAGCTGCGCTCGCGATGGGTGCAAGGTTGTGCGACGTTTATGCCATCTATGCCGAGCCGCTCGCCACCACGCGCGAGCGCATGGCGCAGGTGCGCAGCCAGGCTGCGGCTTTCGGCCGCGCGCTTGGGTTCAACGTCTCGCTTCGTCCGATCATTGCCGCAAGCGAAGGCGCGGCATGGGACAAGGCCAACCGCATTCTCGCAGCCATGACAGGCAGGAAGGGGTGGAGCCGCCAGGAAGGGGCGGCCGGACCCGTCGATCAGGCGGGCAAGCGGCTGATGGGCTTTGCCCTCGAAGCGGATGTTCACGACGAGCGGCTTTGGATGCCGATTGCGCGCGCGACCGGCGCCCTCGGCAATACATCCTGCCTCGTCGGCACGCCGGAGCAGGTCGCCGAGGCCATCCTCGAATATTACCGGTTGGGCGTGGATTCGTTTCTGATTCGCGGGTTCGATCCGCTCAACGACGCGGCCGAGTTCGGCCGCGAGCTCATCCCGCGCATCAAGGCGGGCGCGCTTGCGATCGATGGGCTGACGACGGTCGGCACCGGTGCCCATTCCGCCTTATCTTGATGCATGCGCATCTCGAACCAAGTAGGGGCGAGGCATGCCTCGCCCCTACCTCGACGTGTGCCCGCTCACAAATATTTGCCGCGCACATCGACGGTCGATTTGATCCCGATCATCCCGAGATTGGATTTGAGCCACTGATCGGCCCGCTCGCGTCCGATGTCGCGGAGATGAGTGAGAAAATTCCAGTCGGCATTGAGCTTGCTCATGGGTCCGAGCTTCTCCATCACGTCGTCGGCCTCGATGGCATGGATCAGCATGCGCTTGAGACTGCCGTCGGTGATCTGCCCGTCATCGATGAGCTTGGTGACGAATGCGATCGCCCGCATCTCCCGAAACAGCGACGAGTTGAAGCTGATCTCGTTGATGCGGTTGAGGATCTCCGGCGCGGTCCTCGGTATCTCCTGTCGCTCCGTCGGGTTGATGTGGATGACGATGATGTCGGGGGACTGGCAGCCATAGATCAGCGGAAAGAGCGCCGGATTGCCCATGTAGCCGCCATCCCAGAAATACTCGCCCTCGATCTCGACCGCCTGGGAAAAGTTTGGCAGGCAGGCGGAGGCAAGGACGCGCTTCACGCAGAGCTCCTCGTTGCTGAAGACGCGCACCTTGCCCGTGCGCACATTGGTGGCGCACAGGAAGAGCTTCACCGGGCAGTCCCGGCGCAGGCGCTCGAAGTCGACGGTCTGCTCGAGCAATGATTGCAGAGGATTATAGTTGAGCGGGTTGATCTGATAGGGCGAGAACACGTGGGAGAGCATTTCGAAGAACAGGAAGCCCGGCGAGTGATCGAGCTGACGGTTGTGCATCATCAGGTCATACCACGATGGCCGCAGAAGGCTTGAGCAGGCGACAGCGGCGACGCGGCCCCAGAACTCGGCGAGCGCGCTGATTGCGCCCTCGCGGCCGGCCACCGTGAGGCCGTGTGCCAGCACCACAGCATTCATTGCGCCGGCGCTGGTTGCGGTCACGCCGTCGAGCTCGAAACTTGGCTCCTCGAGCAGGCGCTCGATCACGCCCCAGGTGAAAGCGCCATGAGTGCCGCCGCCCTGCAGCGCGAGATTGGCGATCTTGGTTTCCGCCGTCATCGGGGAGCTTTCATTGTTGTCGGCAGCGGTCTGCAGCCACCTCGCGGCGCATTGCGGGGGCGCATCGGAGCCGGAATGGCTGCGTGATTACGGACGCAATCTGGGGCGTGCGCGCAATGCAAGCTTCCCTGCGGGCGTCATCATTCATGCGAGCTGATGTTGCGCGTCCCATCCGGCATTCGACGATATTTCATGAATGGGTGCAAGCGTTTGAAGGATGGACATGAATGCCGCTACGAAGCATATCGGCGACCCTTCACGAGCGAGGTGATCTGCTCTGCGGTGGCGTTTAAGGTACTGTGATTGAACCCTATTGCCCGATAAGCGTTGGCTGACGCGTTGCCCAGCTCAGAAGGAGGTTCGAACATGAGTGTCAAGGATGCCAAGTCATCGCGGCTGGCCGCGCTCACAACCCCCACCGACCTCAAGCCGAATGCGGTGCGCGACATTTCCGGCGCACTGAATATTCTTTTGGCGGATATGTTCGCGCTGTATGTGAAGACCAAGAATTTTCACTGGCATGTCTCCGGTCCACACTTCCGCGACTATCACCTGCTGCTCGACGAGCAGGCAACTCAGATATTTGCCACGACCGATGACATTGCCGAGCGCGTGCGCAAGGTCGGAGGCACTACGCTGCGCTCGATCGGCCATATCGGCCGCCTCCAGCGCGTGCTCGACAACGATGCCGATTTCGTCACGCCGCTCGACATGCTCGCCGAGCTGCGCGAGGACAACAAGCAGCTGGCGGCAAACCTGCGCGAGACGCACGGGATTTGCGATGAGCAGGACGATGTGGCAACCGCGAGCATGATCGAGGTGTGGATCGACGAGGCCGAGCGGCGTACCTGGTTCCTTTTCGAGGCAGGCCGCCACAGTGACTCCCCCAATTGAGATACTCGTGAACTGATGCGGCTTCGGGCGAGCAACGCGAGCATGCGTTGTCGTGGGTCAGTGCCATGACGCTGGCGCTGCCCCTTATTGCACCGGCGGTGCTGGCTGCATTCCTGGCCTCGCTGGTCGAGGCAGTGGAGGCGCTCACCATCGTGCTCGCCGTTGCAGCCGTGCGCGGCTGGCGACCGGCCGGGTTGGGCGCGATTGCCGGCCTGCTGCTCCTCATCATCCTGGTGGTGGTGCTGGGACCAGTTCTCGAGCTCGTCCAGCTGCGTGTCCTTCAGCTCACGATCGGGGTTCTGCTGCTGGCGTTCGGGCTGCGCTGGTTGAGCAAGGCTGTGCTGCGGTCGGCAGGCATTATCCCGCTGCATGACGAGGTCAAGGCGTTCGCGGCCGAGACAGCCGAGTTGCAGGAGCAGGCGCGCCGGCATGAGCTGCGGCTCGATTGGCTTGCGGGGCTGGCAAGCTTCAAGGCGGTGCTGCTCGAAGGGCTCGAAGTGGTGTTCATCGTGATTGCCGTGGGCTCCGGCCGTGGCTTGCTTGTTCCGGCGAGTGCCGGTGCGCTGGCGGCATGCCTTCTGGTCGCCGCTATCGGCCTTGTGGTTCACCGTCCGCTGGCCCGGGTGCCCGAGAACATGCTCAAGTTTGCGGTGGGCGTGCTGCTCTGTGCGTTCGGCATTTTCTGGATCGGGGAGGGCGTCGGCGTCCCCTGGCCGGGAGAGGACCTCTCGATCGTCGTCCTTGCCGTGCTGTTGCTCGCTGCTGCGCTCACCGCCGTGCCGATCACACGGCGCGTCCACGCCCAGGCTTTGCGATAAGGCCGCCGGCCCGCCAACTGCGGCAGACGTTTACACCAGTGAGGAGAAAGTCATGCAGGCTCAAGCCTACTTGTTTTTTGATGGCCGCTGCGAGGAAGCACTCGAGTTCTACAAGCAGGCGGTCGGTGCCGAGGTCGGCACGCTGATGCGATTCAAGGAGAGCCCCGATAAGGGCATGATCGCCCCGGGCTCTGAGAACAAGGTCATGCACGCGCAGTTTCGGATCGGCGATACCAGCGTGCTGGCCTCCGATGGTCGCTGCCAGGGGCAGCCGAAGTTCGAAGGCTTTGCGCTCGCCATCTCGGCCACGACCGAAGCCGAAGCCGAGAAGGTGTTTGCTGCGCTGAGTGATGGCGGCAACGTCACGATGCCCCTGACCAGGACTTTCTTCTCGCCCCGGTTCGGCATGCTGGCTGACCGCTTCGGCGTCCACTGGATGGTATTGGTAGAGCAATAGGCCGCGGAACAATCGGACATAATTTCGCAACACAATTCGCGCACTGATCACCGCAATTTTCAAAGTTTCACAACAGGAGTAATATCATGACAGTCGAGCTTTATGTGTTCCCGCCGTCCCCGCGCGCCTTCCGGGTGATGGCAGTTGCCAACCACCTCGGCATCGAGACCAAGCTACGCATTGTCGATCTGCCGAAAGGGGAGACGAGGACGCCGGAATTCGCGACGCTCAACCCGAACATGCGCATGCCGGTGCTCAAGGAGGGCGATTACGTGTTGTGGGAATCCGGCGCCATCATGCAGTATCTCGCGGGCAAGAAGCCGGAGAGCGGACTCCTCGGCGCAAGTGAGCGCGAGCGTCTCGACATCACGCGCTGGCAGCTGTGGGACGTCGCGCACTGGGATCCGGCTTGTGCCGTGTTCGCCTTCGAATATCTGGTCAAACCGATTATCCTGAAGTCCGGCGAGCCCGATCCGGCGGCGATTGCCAAGGGCACGGAGCTGTTTCACAATTTTGCGAAGGTCCTGGACGGTCAGCTCAAAGGGCGCAAATTCATTACCGGCGAGCGGCTCACGCTGGCGGATTTCTCGATCGGAGCCGCAATGAACATTGCCGAGCCGGCACGCTTTCCGGTCGAGCCCTACGGCGAGATCAGGCGCTGGTACGGGACCCTACGCGCGCTCCCTGCCTGGCAGCGGACGCTCGTGCAATGCGCCATGCCGGCAGCCGCTGCCGCCTGAGCGCATCCCACAAAACCCGCCCGCAAATATTGCAGGGGCGAGGCCTGCCTCGCCCCTGCAAGTTTTCGAGTTCAGCTGTAATATCTCAGCCATAAGTTGATGGGTGAGACTGTGAGCATCAGGGTCGTAGCTTCGGGCGCCCTCCGCCCGCTTGCCAATTACAGCGAGGCGTTCGTCGCGGGCGATCTCGTCTTTGCCGCGGGCCAGCTTGCAAGCGACTTCAAGGAGGGCATCGCGGCGCAGGCGCACAGGCATCCGAGCTTTCCCTATTACGGTTCGGATATCGAGCTGCAGACGACCTACGTGCTGGAAAACCTGAAAAAGACTTTCAAAGCAGCCGGCTCCTCGCTTGATCATGCGGTCAAGGCGCAGGTCTTTCTCACCAACCTCAACGATTTCCACGGCTTCGACACCGTGTGGAAGCGCTATTTCAAGGTGCCGCCGGCGCGCACGACCATCGGCTGCACGGGCCTGCTGGTCAAGGATGCGCTGGTCGAGATCGATCTTATCGGCTACGTGCCGCGAGCAGGACTGGCGCATAAGGTCATCGCCTCGTCCGCGCCGCGCCCGCTCGCCAACTACAGCGAGGCTTTCGTGCTCGGCGACCTCATCTTCGCCGCGGGACAGCTCGCGAGCGACTTCAAGACCGGCGTTCCCGTGCAGGCGCGCCGGCACGAGAGCTTTCCATACTATGCATCGGACATCGCGCTGCAGACTGCCTATATCCTGGACAACCTGAAGCGAACCTTCGAGTCTGGGGGCTCCTCACTCGACCACGTCGTCAAGGCACAGGTCTTTCTCACGGACCTCAACGACTTTTACGGCTTTGACACGGTGTGGAAGCGCTATTTCAAAGTACCGCCGCCGCGCACGACGGTCGGCTGCACCGGCCTGCTGGTCAAGGACACGCTTGTTGAGATCGATCTCACCGGATACGTGCCGAGGGGAGGGCTCTCGCACGGGGTCATCAAATCGGCGGCGCCGCGGCCGCTCGCCCACTACAGCGAGGCGTTCACGCTCGGAAGCTACGTGTTCGCCGCCGGGCAGATCGCAAGCGACTACGTGACCGGCGTGCCCGCGCAGGCGCGCCGGCACGAGAGCTTCCCATACTACGGATCGGACATCGAGCTCCAGACCGCCTATGTGCTCGATAACCTGAGCAAGACCTTCGAGGCGGCAGGCTCCTCGCTCGAGCACGTGGTCAAGGCGCAGGTCTTTCTCACTGACCTCAATAATTTCCACGGCTTCGATTCGGTGTGGAGGCGCTACTTCAAGCAGCCGCCGCCGCGCACCACCGTGGGCTGCACCGGGCTTCTCGTCAAGGACACATTGGTCGAGATCGATCTCATTGGAGTGAACAAATGAGCGGGATGGTGTAGGGGCGAGGCGCCAGCGCGTTTATGCGCGAACGCAGTCAAGCTTGCGCAGACTGCGTACACTTGTCTGCGCGACGCGCTGCCTCGCCCCTCACAGCGCCATACCGCCGTCGACTAGGTGTGCCTGGCCGGTGACGTAGCTCGCCTCGTCGGAGGCAAGAAACACGGCGAGCGCCGCCACCTCCTGCGGGCGCCCCAGCCGCCCCATGGGCTGGCGCTCGATGAAGGCGCGCTCGACCTCGGCCAGCGATTTGCCGGTCGCCTGTGACAGGGCGTTGATGCGCCCCTCGAGCGAAGGCGATTCGATGGTGCCGGGACAGATGGCATTGGCGCGGATGCCGCGCTTGATGAAATCGGCGGCCACCGCCTTGGTCAAACCGATGATGGCAGCCTTGCTGGCGCCGTAGACGTAACGGTCGGGGACGCCCCTGATCGACGAAACCGCCGAGGAGATATTGACGATCGCGCCCGCCTTCTTCTCCAGCATGCCCGGCAGGAACGCCTTGATGGTCCGGTGCATCGACTTCACGTTCAGATCGAAGGTGAGGTCCCAATCCTGCTCGGAGCAATCAAGCACGCTGCCGTGGTGAACAAATCCCGCGCAATTGACCAGGATGTCGATTGCGCCCAGCTCCTTCTTGAGGCTCTGCGCCATGGTCTCGACCGCGGGGGTCGAACGCACGTCGAGCTTGAAGCATCGCGCGGCGTTGAGCCCTTCGAGCTTCTTTTCCTCGATGTCGGTTGCGACCACGGTTGCGTCCTCGGCGGCAAAAGCTTCCGCAATCGCGCGGCCGATGCCCTGTCCGGCGGCGGTGACAAAAGTGAGCTTGCCCCTAAGACGTTGCGCCATCGCACCTCTCCTTAATGATTGTCGCGCGGCACGCTTTTCTGGGCTACGCGCTGATATTTCACCGCCGGCTTGAGCACCATTCCGTCAGCGAGCTGGTCGACCATCCCGCGCTGGATCTCCTGCCAAGGCGTCTGGCTCGCCGGGTATTTGTAGCCGCTTCGCGACAGCTCCTCCCGGCGTCTGGCAAGCTCGGCATCGGAAATCAGAATGTTGGCGGTGCCCCTGTTGAGGTCGATGCGCACGCGGTCCCCGGTATGGATGAGGGCGAGCCCGCCCCCGACTGCCGCTTCGGGCGAGCCATTGAGGATTGACGGCGAAGCCGAGGTCCCGGACTGACGTCCGTCCCCGATGCAGGGGAGCGACGTAATCCCTTGTTTGATCAACGCCGCGGGCGGCTGCATGTTCACGACCTCGGCCGATCCCGGGTAACCGATCGGGCCGGCGCCGCGCATGAACAAAATGGTGTGCTCATCAATTCCGAGCGAAGGATCATCGATGCGCCGATGATAATCCTCGGGGCCGTCGAATATCGCGGCGCGTCCTTCGAACGCATTGGGATCGCTGGCTGAAGAGAGATAACGCTCCCGGAACTCCCGCGAGATCACGCTCGTCTTCATGACGGCGGAATCGAACAGGTTTCCCGAGAGCACCTTGAACCCTGCTTGCTGCTTGAGCGGATTTCCGTAGCGGCGGATGACGTCCTCGTTCTGTGTCTCGCTATGGCTGACGTTGTCGCCCATCCGCTTGCCATTGACGGTAAGCGCATCGGCATGCAGGCGGCCGGCAGCCAGGAGCTCGTGCATCACCGCGGGCAGCCCGCCGGCGCGGTAATATTCCTCGCCCAGGTACTGCCCCGCCGGCTGCATGTTGACGAGCAGCGGCACGTCATAGCCGATCGTCTCCCAATCCTTGATATCGAGCGCAACGCCGATGTGGCGGGCAATGGCGTTGATGTGGATCGGCGCGTTGGTCGAGCCGCCGATTGCCGAGCAGGCGACGATGGCGTTCTCGAACGCGGCACGGGTAAGGATGTCGGAAGGTTTCAGATCCTCGCGCACGATCTCGACCGCGCGCCGGCCGGTCGCGTAGGCGATCTGCGCCCGCTCGCGATAAGGTGCCGGAATGGCGGCGCAGCCGGGCAGCGACATCCCGAGCGCCTCGGCCAGCGCATTCATGGTCGATGCAGTGCCCATGGTATTGCAATGGCCGGTCGAGGGCGCCGACGACGCGACCAGATCGAGGAATTCCTTGTAGCTCATGCGTCCGGCAGCGTGCTCCTGGCGCGCCCACCACACCACGGTGCCCGAGCCGGCGCGCTCGCCCTTCCACCAGCCATTGAGCATCGGCCCGCCCGAGAGCACGATGGCAGGCAGGTTGACGGTAGCCGCCGCCATGATCGCGGCCGGCGTGGTCTTGTCACAGCCCGTGGTCAGCACGACGCCATCAAGCGGATAGCCGAACAGCACCTCGACCAGGCCCAGATAAGAGAGATTGCGATCAAGCGACGCCGTCGGTCGCTTGCCGGTCTCCTGCATCGGATGTGTTGGAAACTCAAACGCGAGCCCGCCCGCGTCGTGAATGCCCTCGCGCACTCGCTTGGCGAGCTCAAGGTGGTGGCGATTGCAGGGCGAGAGGTCGGAGCCCGACTGCGCGATGCCGATGATCGGCTTGCCGGAGGTGAGCTCTTCGCGCGTGAGCCCGAAATTGAGGTAGCGCTCGAGGTAAAGCGCGGTCATCCCGGGGTTGTCGGGGTTGTCGAACCACAGCTGGGACCGCAGGCGCGGCGTGCTTGCATGGCTTGTCATGACGACTCCGTTCCGTGTGTTTGTAGTGTTCGTAGTTCATAGATTGGGTCGAGCAGCACCAGGGCGTTTACGCCCGTCTTCGCGGGCTATGCGAGACCCAACATTCACGAGCGCGGAACAATTGTTGGGTCTCGTGAAGAACTCGACCCAACCTACAAGGTTTCATTCGCGAGGTGTTGCACTGGATGAGGTACTAGATAAAACAGGCATCACTCGAGCTTCGCATAGGCGCCGGCCTTGCGCAGCGCTTCGATGATGCGCGCTGGTGTCAAGGGCATCTCGACAAAACGTACGCCGAACGGCGAAAGCGCATCCTCGATGGCTCCGATGATTGCCGCCGGCGCCGGGATCGTGCCGCCTTCGCCGGCTCCTTTTACGCCCAGCGGGTTGAGCGGGTTGGGCGTCTGCACGTGCTCGATTGCGCAGTTCGGCACATTACACGCTCCGGGCAGCAGGTAATCCTGGAAGGTCGTGGTCAGGGGCTGCGCGCTAGCGTCGTATCGCATCCATTCCAGCAATGCGTTGCCGACACCGTGGGCGACGCCGCCCTGCACCTGGCCGTCGACGATCATGGGATTGATGACGTTGCCGCTGTCGTGCGCCACCGTGTAGTTGAGAATGGCCACGCCGCCCGTGAACGGGTCGACCTCGACCTCGGCGACATGCGTGCCATTGCAATAGGACGCTTGCGGCGGCGCGAAATAGGCCGTGTGCTCAAGGCCGGGCGCCTGGCCTTCGGCGAAGGAGAATCCCGGCATGCCCTGGGCAAGGCGCGCAAGCTCGCCAAGCGAGATCGAAGGCCTGTTGCCGCTGCGCGCGCTGGCGCGGCCGTCCTCGAGCTCGATCTCGGCTTGCGGAACTTCGAGAACGCGAGCGGCAAGCGCAATGACCTTCTCGCGCACGCTCTTTCCTGCCATGCGCGCGGACGACCCGGCATTGACCGCCTGGCGGCTGGCGAACGCGCCCACGCCCTGCGGGATCGCTCCCGTGTCACCCGTGCTCATGACAATGTCGGCCATTGCGCAGCCGACCTCGTCGGCGACGATCTGCGCGAGCGTGGTGGCGGTTCCTTGCCCTTGCGTGGTCGCGCCGGTTGCGACCGCAACCTTGCCGTTGGGAAGGACGCGCACGGTGACGCCTTCGAATGGGCCGAGCCCCGTGCCCTCGACATAGTTGCCGATCCCGATGCCTAGGTAGCGGCCCCGCGCGCGGGCTGCCGCCTGCCGCGCACGAAACCCTTCGTGGCCGGAAAGCTCGAGCGCGCGCTCCTGGCTCTTCGGAAAATCGCCACTCGCGTAGACGAGCGGCTTGCCGTCGCGGAAGGTCAACCCGACGAAGTAGGGCATCTCGTCGGCGGTGACCATGTTGCGGCGGCGCACCTCCGCGGGATCGATCCCAAGCTCGCGCGCGACGCGATCCATGAGCCGCTCCATGGCAAACACCGCCTGCGGCCGGCCGGCGCCGCGCACGACTGTGGTGGGCACGCGATTGGTGAACGCGACCGCAAGCTCGAGCCGGTAGGCCGGCACCCGATACGGTCCAGGAAGCGTCGTTGCCGCGATAAAGGGAGCAATGATCCCCCACGGCAGGAATGCACCGGTATCGTGCAGCATGCGCCCGCGCAGCCCCCGAATCCTCCCGGCCGCATCGACGGCGATAGCGAGCGTCCAGTGCTGGTCGCGTTCCTGGGTGGCGGCGAGAAAATGCTCGCGCCGGTCCTCCTGCCACATCACGGCGCGATTGAGCTTCATTGCCGCAGCCGGGACTACCGCCTCCTCGGGATAGAACGGCGCCTTGGTCCCGAACCCGCCGCCGACGAAAGGCGTCACGATCCGGATCGATTCCAGATTGCGCTCGAGGAGGTCGGCAAGCGACGCGCGGGCAAGGTGCGGGGTCTGCGTTGTCGACCAGACCGACAGGAGGTCGTTTGACGCATCGTAGCTTGCGAGCACAGCGCGCGCTTCCAGGCTCATGGCGCCGCCGCGATGCATGAACATCTCCTCCTCGAACACGTGCGCCGCGTTTGCGAAGGCCGCGTCGATGTCGCCATAGGCCATTGGCACCGCGGCAGCGATATTGGTCGCAAGATCGCTGTGGATGCGCGCGGCGCTTGGCTTGGCGGCATCGCGGCAGTCGCTCACCGCAGCGAGCACCTCGTAATCGACCTTGACAGCCGCTACGGCGTCCTCTGCCGCGTGGCGGCTTTCGGCCGCGACCACGGCAATCGTCTCCCCGACAAAACAAACTTCGGCTCGAGCGAGTGCGAGCTGCGCGCGCGGTGCGGCAATGGCAGGATGCGGCACCAGCATCGGGATTTGCGTGCTGGCCATGCGCGCGGGCAAGTCATGCGCGGTGAGTACGGCATGCACCCCCGGCATAGTGCGCGGCACCGATGCATCGACGGAGCGGATTTTTGCATGCGCGTGCGGGCTGCGCACGAACGAGGCGTGCAGCATGCCGGGCATGGTCATGTCGCCGACGAAGCGGCCGCGGCCAGTGAGCAGAACCGGATCTTCAAGGCGCAGCACACGGGCGCCGAAATGCTTCGCGCCCATGGCGGCGTTTCCTCATGCGCGGCGGCAGAACGATACACTGAAAGGATTGCCTTGCAATCGGCGGCGATCTTGCGCTCCATGCCGTGGCCGAGGCTGATCCGATGCTCGAAACCCAAACATCGGCGGCTGCCCGCGCGCAGGTTGCCGGCCCGCCGCTCGACTTCCAGACGCACCTCGCCGCGCTCGAGGCCCGCGGACTCCTGCTGCGCATCGATCGGCCCATCAACAAGGATACCGAGTTGCATCCGCTGGTGCGCTGGCAATTCCAGGGCGGCTTGCGGGAGGAAGAGCGGCGCGCGTTCCTGTTCACCAATGTGGTGGATTCACACGGACATGCCTACGACATTCCGGTTGCTGTCGGGGCGCTCGCCGCGTCCGCGCAGATCTATTCGGTGGGCATGGGTCGTCCGCTGGAGGAGATCGAGGCGGCCTGGGTGCAGGCCATCGCAAACCCGATTGCACCGGTTCTGGTCTCCTCGCCGTCATGCCAGGCGGTGATGATCAGCGGAGACGAGATCGGCGGCGCTGGCCGGGGCCTCGCGCGCCTGCCGGTTCCGATCTCGACTCCCGGGTTCGATGCGGCGCCTTACCTCACGGCGACGCTGTGCGTGACCCGCGATCCCGACAGCGGCATTCAGAACATGGGCACCTATCGCGCGGCGCTGAAAGCGCCCGACCGGCTGGGGGTGCGCATGGCTTCCCGCATCGGTGGAGCGGGCGGCTACCAGCACTGGCGCAAGCACAACGCGCGCGGCGAGTCGATGCCGTGCGCGATCGTGGTCGGCTGCGCACCGGTTGCGATGTTCACGGGCGGCATGAAGCTTCCGCTCGACCTCGACGAGATGGCGGTCGCCGGGGCGCTGGCGGGCGCGCCCCTGCGCGTGGCCAAGGCCGTCACGGTCGATCTCAACGTTCCCGCCGATGCCGAGCTCGTGATCGAGGGATTGATCGACCCTGAGCTGCTCGAGCCGGAAGGACCGTTTGGCGAAAGCCATGGGCATGTCGCGCTCGAGGACTTCAACATGTCCATGCGGGTGACCGCGATCACCCATCGCGCCGCGCCCGTTTTCGCCTCCATCATCAGCCAGGTCACGCCCTCCGAATCGAGCGTGCTCAAGCGGGTGGCGATGGAGCCCTTGTTTCTTACCCATCTGCGCGACCGGCTCGGCATCCGCGGCGTTCGCCGCGTGGTGCTGCACGAGCCGCTCTCCAATCTGCGCAAGATCATCTTCGTACAGTATGCGCAGAGCACGCCGCGCACGGAGGTGTGGCGCGGGCTCTCCGGCGCTTCGACTCTGCTCGCCGATTGCGGAAAGATCTGCATTGCGGTGAGCGAGGATATCGACCCAACGAATGCCGACGCCGTGTTCTGGTCGCTTGCCTACCGTTCCAATCCGGTCGAGGACATGCACATCGTGCCGCATCGCTCCCCTGGCCATGGGCCGAAGTCGGGACGCGGACAGGAGGATTCAAGCATTCTCATTGATGCGACGCTGAAGGCTGCGGCGCCGCCGCTGGCCTTGCCGGCGCGGGAGTTCATGGAGCGCGCGCGCGCTATCTGGCAGGAGCTTGGGTTGCCTTCGCTTGTGCCGCAGCCGCCATGGCACGGCTATCTGCTCGGCGACTGGTCGAGAGAGTGGGATGTCTACGCCGCGCGCGCCGTTGCCGGGGAGTGGGGGCAGACCGGAGAGGAGACCTTTGCCCGCCGCCGCGGCGGCCTCACCCCCGAGACGCCGGCGCGCGAGGTGGAGGGGGAGGGTTGACTCACACCACCACGCACAGCCGTTTG